>BBPD01002930.1_pt2 | contig 13970 bp, 17 predicted proteins | sample 1344911 | NCBI WGS metagenome assembly BBPD01 (sample SAMD00019088, study PRJDB2971) | groundwater metagenome | biome: freshwater biome; feature: mineral spring; material: ground water | place: USA: CA, Sonoma | collected 2011-09 | depth surface m
ACAGGAGTCTCTACTTCGTAGAGACCCTCTCACTGCCGACTAAATCCGGAGATTTAGACGGAGTGGCAGATGTTCCATCTGCCACACGGAGCAGTGAGCAGGTTGATCATTTTATGCTCCTTCGAGCAGTACTTTCTGTTTTTAGTTCAACCTTTTGGAAAAGGTTGCTCCAAAGGCCTACAGGATTGACCGCTACCCTACGGGACTTACACAGATGTATGATATTATGGGCCCGACCGGATTCGAACCGGTGATCTCCGCCATCTACACCCGTTCAGCTGAAGAGGGTTGTGTAAAGGCGATGTCATAACCAACTAGACCACGGGCCCATATTGTCACAACACACTAACGCCCCTACATACCATAAGATTATCCCAAGAACCATTTCATCTATATGTTATGAGAGATATAAATTATCTTGGAGGGCTTTAGAAAAAATGAGTTCAGAAATGTGCTCCATTTGTGGCTTACCCCGCGAACTCTGCGTTTGCGAGGAAGTTGCAAAAGAGCAACAAAGAATAGTAATCAAAGTGAACAGGCGTAGATATGGAAAAGAGGTCACAATTGTCGAGGGGCTTGACCCACATGAGATCGATATTGGTGAACTCTCCAGTTACTTGAAATCACGACTGGCGTGCGGTGGAACAACCAAAGATGAACGGATAGAGTTGCAAGGAAATCATAAAGACAGGGTAAAAAAAATACTCATGAAGAAGGGATTTATCGATGTTGAAATCCCATAAGGATTACAACTCTCGCAGAGGTCACAGATCGAAGATCTGTGAGTCCGTCTAACTCTTCCGAGTTAGTCGGTGTTCCATCTGCGATATGTTGAAATCCCGTAGGAATTACAAATAAATTTGTAATAAAAAAGGATAGTTTTAGAGAGAAATGATGAACTGGGTTTAGGCGAATAAATAGGCCATATAAGCGCAGTACACGCCGAGTAACATCAGACCTTCGAGACGCGTGAGTTTCAATCCAGTCCAGAATAGTATGAATATTTTTATCCTATTTCCATACGCCACAATCCGGACACCACACACGTTGCAAATCCCATTCTGACACATACGACTCGTTTGCCAGGGCCGTTTCGTTAGCAGCCGAATTGTTGTCCTGCTGCAATCCGTCCTCCTGCCTGTCACCATCTCCACCGCCTATTAAGAATGCGAACGTGGAAGTGAGCATAAAGACGATGATAAGAATGGCAATAATTTTCTGTTTCATAGTATTCTGTTTCATAGTATTCCATTTCATGGGAATCACTTATACCGCTCTCGGATATGACCCGAGCACTTTTAGCACACCTGCCTTTTTTTCAACCATATTCAGGGCTTCCTGGACTTTTTTGTCCGCGATATGTCCCTCCAAATCTATATAAAATAGATAATCCCCTAAAGCCTTTTTGGTTGGTCTGGATTCTATCTTAGTCAAATTGATATTTTTGGAGGCGAATTCGCCCAATATTTCATAGAGCGCCCCCGGTCTGTCTTTCCGCAGATATACGATGATGGAAGTTTTGTCTTTTCCTGTTGGCTCTGGAGTTGGCCCTCCGAGCACGATGAAGCGCGTATAATTCTCCTTCTGACCCTGGACATCACGCAGAACTACCTTGAGGCCGTATTTGTCCGCAGATTCCTCTGAGGCGATGGCTGCCATTTCCTTTGACTTTGATGTTAGCTGTGCGGCATGAGCAGTACTTGCTGTCATCTGGATGTCAATGTCTCCGAAATGATTCTTTATAAACTGCTGGCACTGTGCTAGTGCCTGAGGGTGTGAAAGAATCACCTTGATGTCCGTGATGTCGCCCTTCATCAGCAAACAGTGTTTAATGGGGATGACGATTTCTCCGATTATTTTGGTTTCGTCTGATATGAAACGTAGAAGGGCGTCGAGCGTCATGCCAACCGAACCCTCCAACGAGTTCTCGATGGGAATTATTCCGCAGTCCACCTCTCTAGCGGCCACTGCTTTTGCCACATCGAAAATGTCATCATAATATGAGAGTTCCGCCCTGTCGTTCCATTTTTTTGTGGCCTTTTCCGAGAATGTCCCCTCTGGCCCCAATAGCCCAATCATCATAGCTATGCATAGTTAGGTTGTGAGAATATAAATAAACACAACCTTTAAATGTAATGAACAATATCATACATTAGAGTACATATCTATACAGTGATTAAAATGAAGGAGATTATAGCCAAATTAAGCGAAAGAAGGGGCCTCTTGATAGAAGAATCGGAGAGCGCAATGGAAAAGATTCTGACATCTGCAACGGATGCACAGATTGGTGCCTTTCTAATCGCCTTGAGGATGAAAGGGGAGACGTTTGAAGAGATAGTTGGACTGGCAATGGGTATGAAAAAAGCAGCGCATACCATATCTGTGAACATAAGTCCGTTGATAGATACGTGCGGTACTGGCGGCGACAAGTATAATACGATTAATATAAGCACAGCGGCTGCCATCGTGACGGCTTCTGCTGGGATATCCGTAGCAAAACATGGCAATTATTCGATTACATCTAAATGCGGCAGCGCTGATGTGTTGCGAGAGCTGGGTGTGAAGATAGACCTCCAACCGCAAGAAGTGAAACGTTTGATCGAGGACATTGGAATCGGGTTTATGCTTGCGCCGATATTCCATCCTGCCATGAAACGAGTGATACAACCGAGAAGAGACATCGGCGTGCGAACCGTGTTCAATATTTTGGGACCTCTTACCAACCCGGCAAATGCAGATGCCCAGGTAATCGGTGTTTATGACAGGACGTTATGCCAGAAACTCGCCAATGTTCTAAAGATTCTTGGTTCTCAAAGGGCATTGGTGGTTGCCGGAGAGGGCCTAGATGAGATATCGAATATAGGAAAGACGACAATAGCCGAACTAAAGAATGGACAGGTCAGAACATATTCCATTATGCCGGAAGATTTGGGAATTCAGCAAGTGAGCCCGAAGGACATTGCAGGCGGAATGCCAGAAGAGAACGCCAGGGACCTAATCAGGGTTTTAAAGGGCGCACATGGTCCAAAGCGCGATATCATAGTGATGAACTCTGCTGCAGGTATCTTCGTCGGCGGTGGCGTAAGCGACCTGAAAGAAGGCGTGCAGAAGGCCGAGAGAGCAATAGATGATGGTGCCGCTTTGGCAAAACTAAGGGAGATGGTTGAAAGAACTGGTGAAATAAGTCGGCTGGAGAGATTTTTATGAAGTATGGAAACGTGAGGGTCAAGATATGCGGAATCAAGACGCTTGCAGACTTGGATATGGCGGTAGAGTGCGGCGCAGATGCGGTGGGCTTCATCACAGATGTCCCAGTTGACACGCCACGTAAAATCAGTACTGACACAGCGCGTTCCTTAGTAAAAAAAGTGCCAATTTTCATCAATTCCGTCCTGGTAATCATGCCAGAAAGTGCCAGCGAAGCAATAGCCATGGTCGAAGATGTCTGTCCGCATACCGTACAGATTCATAGCGATTTATCGCTTCAAGAACTCCAGCAGTTGAGGGATCGCATCGATATTTCCATCATCAAGACGATTGGGGTATCTGACTTCAATGGCACCATATCACGGGTGAACGAAGTGGCCAGTGCCGTTGATGCGATATTGCTCGATACGATTGAGTACAAGCCAGGAGGAACTGGAGTGGTGCACAACTGGGAGGTCAGCGCCAAGATCGTGGACGACTGCCCACTCCCGGTAGTTCTGGCAGGCGGATTGACTTCTGAAAATGTCAGCAGGGCGATTTCCATCGTCAAGCCATATGCAGTGGATGTGGCTTCTGGCGTTGAGGTCAACGGCAAGAAAGTCGGGCGCAAAGTTCGCGCATTTATCAGCGAGGTGGTTCATGCTCAATCTCAATCGCGATGAGTTTCTGGACATGGCGGAGGCGCAGAAAAAGCCGTGCATAATTCCCCTGTATCAAAAATCATCATTCCAAAAATCCCCCATATATTGTTATGAGGCATTGTATAGTGCGGACGGACATTCATATATCCTGGAGTCGGTAGAAAAAGGAGAGAAAAGGCATGCACGCTTCTCATTTGTTGGCGCCAGCCCAAATGCAATTATATCAATCGATGGCGGTACACTAAAATTTAAGGCACTGGATGACATCGGTAAACGGTTCCATTCCTTGATGGGACAGACCAAAAAAGATGGAGACCAATTCGACCTGCTCGCATCCATCTGGAACGGTCGCATCAATTACGACACAGACCTCTGTTTTGACAGGCACGTCTTTATTGGCGGTCTACTCGGTTATATCGCCTATGACACCGTATTTGACACGCACATCGATATAAAAAGCCGACATCAAAAGTTGAGGTCAGAGAACATACTGTTTATGCTTTCCATGTCGACGATACTATTCGACCATTTGAAAGAAGATACATACATAATCTCGAATGCCTTGATAACTCCCGATTCAGAGCTGCAAAAAGTCTATGGTGAGAGTGCGGAAAGCATAGAGGATATCGGGAAACGCATAGCCGCCAAGCCATCATATCGACCTGAAACAATTTCCATCGGAGACCTCGAGCCCAATACGAACAAGGACCTGTACGAGCAGATGGCCAAAAAGGCGAAGAAGTACATCTACGATGGGGACATTTTTCAGGTAGTCCTCTCCAGGCGATATGAAATCGAAGCCGATTGCGACTCATTGCAAATTTACAAAAAACTGCGAGAGATCAACCCATCGCCATATATGTATTGTATGCAGTTTGGGGATAGAGCGATCGTCGGCGCAAGTCCCGAGACGCTGGTATCCGTTCATGGTAAAAGAATCATCACAAATCCGATTGCTGGCACTCGGAAAAGAGGGATGACCAACGAAGAGGATGAGAGACTTGCCCAGCAAATGAAGTGCGATGAAAAAGAGGTAGCGGAGCATGTTATGCTGGTGGACCTGGGGAGGAACGATGTAAGTATTGTATCCAAACCAGGGACGGTCAAAGTCGAAGACTATATGTCGGTCCTGAAATATTCTCATGTCCAGCATCTTGAAAGCACGGTGACCGGGGAGCTCAAAGATGATTGCGATATGTTCGATGCTGTGCGGGCAGTCTTTCCAGCTGGAACTGTTTCTGGCGCTCCAAAAATCAGGGCAATGGAAATCATCGATGAACTGGAGACTGAAGCGAGGGGCATCTATGCAGGGGGCATCGGCTACTTTTCATTCAATCAGGATGCTGACTTCGCGATCATCATCAGAACGATCGTGAAGGATGGAACGCAACTCCATATCCAGGCAGGTGCCGGAATCGTGGCAGACTCGGTCCCAGAATACGAATATTACGAGACCGAAAAAAAGATGGAGGCAATGATGAAAGCTGTTGCAATGCTGGAGGCGGGTAGATGAGGATACTATTTATCAATAACAGGGACTCGTTTGTATACAACTTGGTAGATTACGTGGGAGTGGACGAACCCGAGACCATTATCGTGCCCAACACGACGTCCATCAAGGAGGCTAAAAAAATCGATCCAGATGCCATTGTAATATCGCCAGGACCAGGAAACCCACACCACCCAGCTGATATCGGCTCATGCCTGGAGACAATCCGTGAGTTTAAAGGCACACCCATACTCGGCGTATGTCTCGGGTGCCAAGCGATATGTGTCGCATTTGGCGGCACTATCGCCCATTCGACATCCGGTCCAGTACATGGCAAAACATCGAATATCAGACATGACGGCAAGACGATATTTCGTGGACTGCCGAACCCATTAATGGGTGGGCGATACCATTCGTTAGCAGCAGTCGACGTGCCAGATGAACTCGAGATTACTGCCCTAAGCGATGATGGCGTGGTCATGGGAATGCGCCACACGAAACACCTCATCGAAGGTGTGCAGTTCCACCCGGAAAGCATATTGACACCATGTGGAAGAAAAATGGTCCAAAATTTTCTAGAGATGGTGCGCCATGCTGATCGATGATATTCTCTCAGATGCCAAAAAAAGAGTTGAGCATATAAAAACAAAATCATTCAGAGTCCAGAATAGGGACGTAATCAGGAGGATAGGGGCGAAACAGGAGGAGAAAAAAGTTCCTTTGATAGCGGAGATTAAACCGTCTTCGCCCTCGGAGGGCAGGATTCGAATGATAGATGCAAAAGAAGCGGTGCGAATTGCAAAATATCTGCAAGATGATGTTATTGCAATATCAGTATTAACCGAGCCGAAGTTCTTTGGTGGAAGCATCGAGAACCTAAGGGCGGTGCGGGAAAGTGTGGATGTGCCTGTGCTTCGCAAGGATTTCATCATAGATAGTCGACAGCTGCAAGAAGTCGAGTCCGATATGATATTGCTCATCACACGAGTTCTTGGAGATGACCTCAATTACTTCGTAAATAGGGCAATGTTCTACGGGTTTGAGCCCGTTGTAGAAGTTCATACCAAAGATGAAATTAAGATGGCGATGAGAACTCCTGCGAGGATAATTGGAATTAATAATAGAGACCTGGATACGCTAAAAGTAGACCTGTCGGTCACGGAAGAACTGGCGCCAATAATAAGGGATAAGGGTCCGCAATGCATGATAATCAGTGAAAGCGGCATCGAAAATGCAGCAGACGTTGAAAAGGTCATCACGGCAGGTGCGGATGTCGTCCTGGTCGGTACGGCAATAATGCAGGATATCAGCAAGGTTAAAGAATTAGTCAATGCGTTGAGAGTATAGATGGATGAAATTATGAAGAAGAAATTTAATGGATACGGGGGGCAATTCGTCCCGGAAGCGCTGATGCCCGCGCTGGAAGAGCTTGAGAGGGGCTATGAACAGTATAGAGATGACCATAAATTCACGCAAGAATTAAATCGATATTTAAAGGACTTTGGCGGGCGCCCCACGCCACTGTACCATGCAAAGCGGTTGAGCGAGGCAGTTGGCACGAAAATATACCTAAAGCGTGAGGACCTCGTACACGGAGGCGCCCATAAGCTGAACAACACGATCGGCCAGGCGTTGCTGGCGAAATACATGGGAAAGGGGCGCATCATCGCTGAAACTGGCGCGGGACAGCACGGGACTGCGACGGCGATGGCTGGTGCAGTACTGGGACTTGAAACCATAATCTACATGGGCGCGAAAGATATCGAACGTCAAAAAATGAACGTATACCGGATGCAGCTACTCGGCGCAGAGGTCATACCGGTAAAATCCGGCTCCCAGACGCTGAAAGATGCCATCAACGAGGCATTGAGAGACTGGGTGACCAACGTGAAAGATACCTATTATCTGATAGGCTCTATAGTGGGGCCACATCCATATCCGACCATCGTCAGAGACCTCCAGAGTGTCATCGGTCGTGAGACGCGTAAACAAATTCTCGAAAAAGAAGAGGGATTGCCTGATTCGATTATAGCATGCGCCGGGGGCGGGAGTAACGCGATGGGCATATTTTATCAATTCATCGATGACGATGTTGACCTGTTTGCCATAGAGGCTGGCGGAGAGGACCTTAAAACCACTCTCGGAAGCGCTTCACTGTGCATGGGCGAAGACGGCGTGCTTCATGGTGCACGCACGAAAGTGCTCCAGGATAAATATGGGCAGATACTGGAGTCGCACTCCATTGCCCCTGGACTTGATTATTCAGGAGTAGGTCCGGAACTGGCATATCTCGCAGAGGTCGGACGCGTCAAGGTCAGAAATATCAGTGATGCTGGTGCTCTTGATGCATTTCATATGCTCAGTCGACTGGAAGGGATAATTCCGGCACTGGAATCTGCCCATGCAATTGCCTATGCTAAAAAAGCAGATGATATAGGTGGCCTGACCATCATTAATTTGTCAGGAAGAGGGGACAAAGATGTTGAGACGGTGATGAGGATAAGATGAACATCAAAGACGCATTTGAGGCGCTCCGCAGAAAAAAAGAGGGTGCGTTGATTGCATACATTTGTGCTGGCGACCCAAATTCCCAGAAGACCGTTGAGATAGTAAACGCATTGGTCAATGGAGGCGTAGATATCATCGAACTGGGCCTGCCGTTTTCAGACCCAATAGCGGATGGAGCGACAATTCAGGCGGCGATGGACAGGGCACTCACAGCCGGCATGAACCCCGATAGATTCTTTCAACTCATTCGGTCCATAAAAGTGGATGTCCCGTTAGTCGTAATGACCTATTATAATATAATCCTCAAGAGAGGAGTAGAGCGATTTATTTCTGAGTGTCAATCCACTGGCATTTCCGGCATAATCGTTCCAGATTTACCCGTTGAGGAGTCCGATGAGCTATATCAGGGTTGCAGGAAATATGACATCGATTTGATTTTCATGGTCACGCCTATCACGACGGAGAAAAGAATTGAACGCATCCTGAAGAGGACGTCGGGATTTATTTATGTGGTGTCGCGATTGGGCGTAACCGGTGCACGAGAGAATATCGCGGACCAGGCGAATGAAATATTGAAGCTCGTTAACAAAAAATCCCTCTCTGTTCCAACAGCCATTGGATTTGGAATCTCCAAACCAGAGCATGTGAGGAGTTTAATCGATGCTGGCGCAGATGGTGTAATCGTCGGCTCTGCTTTTATGGACGTCATCGCAAAGGACGGGGCAGATATGCTGGAAGAGTTGGAGGAGTTGGCAGCAACGCTCAAAGGCGCCACGAAATGAATTTTTCGATATCTTTAAGTCAATAGCGTGCTAGTATGTGACATAGTAACACAGTAGGTGAAAATATGTCTAAGATTGGAAAGAGGGTACGAATAGAAAGAATAATCGATCGGAAGAGCGGGAAATCGCTGATAATCCCCCTTGACCACGGCGTCTCGATCGGTCCTGTGAAAGGACTTGTAGATCTCGCTGAGACGGTAAATAAGGTAGCAGAAGGCGGTGCAAATGCAGTTCTGATGCAAAAAGGAATGGTCGCCCATGGCCACCGAGGATACGGCAGGGATATCGGATTGATCATCCACATGAGCGCATCCACATCAATAGGTCCTGATCCAGATAACAAGGTCCAGGTCTGCACTGTGGAGGAAGCCATCAAAATGGGAGCGGACTCGGTAAGCGTCCACATCAATATTGGCTCGGAGACAGAAGCAGAACAATTGCAGAAATTGGGAAGTGTCGCCGAGAAGTGCGATATATGGGGGATGCCATTGCTTGCGATGATGTATCCCAGGGGCAAAAATATCAAGGATGCGTTTGACCCAGTGGTGGTCGCACACGTAGCACGCGCAGGTGCTGAGCTGGGAGCAGATATCATCAAAACCAATTACACGGGAGATGTAGATTCATTCAAAGACGTCGTAAAAGGCTGTCCGGTCCCGGTCGTGATAGCTGGCGGTCCGAAGGTCGAAACCAATAGAGACGTACTTGAGATGATAAAAGAAGCGATAGATGCCGGTGCCAGGGGCGTAGCCATCGGACGGAATACATTCCAGCATGCAAATCCGATAAAAATGACCAGGGCTATAAGCCAAATCGTCCATGAGAACGCATCAGTCGAGGCTGCCCTGAAGGAGCTGATATGAAAGGAAAAAGCCTGTGGATTAAAGCAGACAGTGGGTCGTGGGAGGACAAACTCGCGAAGATTACCATGGGATTAGAGTCCGGCGCCGACTTCATACTCGTGGATGAAGAGGACATAGAGAGTGTACGAGAGTTGGGTAACATTCGGTTGGCGTCATTCTCTCATGGTGAAAGTGATGCAGATGTTATCGTAATCGGAAAAAATAGTGAAGGCGATGGCACGAATCCGCTGCCCAAGGATTTCTCCAACTCCAGAGATTTAAATCGAATCAAACTGCTTACCGAAAAAGGGAAGAAAACTGCAGCATACGTTGTAATCAAAGGAAAAAGGTACGAAGAGTTTGCGGTTGCGCTGGGAAAAATATGTGAGCATTTGATAGTCGTGGGAACCGACTGGAAAATCATTCCGTTGGAGAACCTAATCGCAGCATTGCGAGAGCAGGATGTCAACATCATTGCTGGTGTGAAAAATGCAACAGAGGCAAAGGTAGCCCTGGAAACGCTTGAACACGGCGCAGACGGCGTTCTCTTGGACACAGACGATCCTTCGGAAATCAAACGGGCCGCAAACATCGTTGAAGACGTCGGGGTGAAACCCATTCGTCTGACCACGGCGAAGGTCACACGAGTAAAAACAGTAGGGATGGGAGACAGGGTCTGCGTGGATACCTGCTCGCTCTTGTCGAGTGGAGAAGGAATGCTGGTTGGTTCGCAGTCCAATGGGCTGTTCATGGTGCATGCCGAATCAGAGGAAAGCCCATACGTGGCATCACGACCGTTCAGGGTCAATGCAGGTGCGGTCCATGCCTATGTGCATACGGGAGACAAAACCAAATATCTCTCCGAACTCGAAGCAGGCGACGAAGTCTTAATCGTGAACTCCAGAGGCGCAACAAAAAAGGCGATAATAGGGCGGGTGAAAATAGAGCGCAGGCCATTAATGCTCATCGAAGCCGAGGTAGAGGGGGCTAAAATAACGACGATTCTTCAGAATGCGGAAACCATCAAACTCGTGACCAAAGATGGAATGCCAAAAGCGGTGACGACGCTGAAAAAAGGCGACGAGGTCCTCGCATATTACGAGGGTGGCGGCAGACACTTTGGCATGAAGATCGATGAGACGATCGTTGAGAAATAGGTGCACATTATGATCGAGATTGGGGGGGTCGTACTGGATTCCCCAAGAATAGTGGGAGTGGTCGACAGTATTGATGCGGCGATTGGCGCAGAAAAGGCAGGTGCAGACCTGCTCGAGGTTAGAATAGACCTTCTTGATAGAGGTATCGAGGTGACGGGATTTTTGGATGATGTCCGTGAAGCGTCGTCCCTGCCGACCATCGTGACAAATCGACCAGAGGTAGAGGGTGGCGCATTTAAGGGCTCCGAGAATGAACGGATATCGATGCTATACACAGCTATGGGCCACGCTGATGCTGTTGATGTCGAGTTATCAACAGCCACAACTATGAATGTCGTGATACAGAGGGCAAAAGAGCAAAAAATTCCACTGATTGTATCATATCATGAGTTCAATAGAACTCCTCCAGATGAGGAAATAATGAAAATATTGAATGATGCGCGTAATATTGGGGGTGTTGAAAAAGTGATACCCAAGATAGCCGTCATGGCCAATTCGCTCGGCGATGTGCTGAGACTGCTGAGGCTCACTATCGAGGCATCAAAGCCCCTGTGCACCATTGCCATGGGTGAGCTTGGAAAACATTCCAGAGTGATTGCGCCGTTATACGGCTCTGCGCTGACCTATGGTCACGTTGACGGGGCAAAGGCGCCTGGACAGCTGTCCGTGAGCGAGTTGAAGGCTGCACTGGACATATGCCAGGGGAGTAGAAATGAAAACGATATTTGGAGTAATCGGAAATCCTGTTGAGCACAGCTTATCTCCGAGCATGCACAACAGCGCCTTCCGTAAATTAAACATGGATTGCGTGTACCATGCCTTTCGCGTCGCCCCTCAAGATGTACGTGGGGCAGTGCTGGGCGCAAAATCGCTGGGATTCGGCGGCTTAAACGTCACCGTCCCCCTCAAAGAAAAAGTCCTGGAGCTCGTGGACGCGGACCCAATCGCAAAGGAGATTGGCGCAGTCAATACAATTGATTTCAAGAGCGGGGTCACCGGGCATAATACGGATGGCATTGGCGCGAAGCAGGCGCTGGAAAAGCACAATATCGGCGTGAAGGATAAACGAGTCTTGCTCTTGGGTGCTGGTGGTGCTGCACGAGCGATAGCATTTCAACTCGCACATGAAGGTGCGGATATCATCATCGCCAATAGAACTGCTTCCAGAGCTATCAAACTCGCGCAGGATGTGCGAAGTGTAGGCAATGTCATAGGCACAGGATTGAAAGATTTGTCGAAGTTAGTGGATAAAGCCGAAATCCTGATCAACTCGACTTCGACAGGAATGCATCCTGATATCAATAAGACGCTGGTAACCGCGGACCAGATGCGACCTGAGCTGGTCGTCTTTGACATCGTGTACAATCCTGTCGAGACGCAATTACTGAAAGAAGTCAAAAAGGCTGGCGCTTTGGCCATAGACGGAGTAGACATGCTCGTTCATCAGGGTGCGGAGTCGTTCAGGATATGGACTGGCGTAGAAGCGCCTATCGATATAATGGAGGATGCTGTGAGATGTGCACTAAAGTGTTAATCGTCGGCGGCGCCGGCGAGATGGGGCAGTGGTTTGCACGTTTTCTCATGAGGCAGAACTATGCAGTCAGCATAACAGACATCGACCCCACTGCTAAGGAAGTGGCTAAAAAACTGGGAGCTGGTTTTGTCGAAGACGCAAGCGAGACAGCAGTTGACTTTGACATCGTATTGGTCTCGGTGCCTATCGATGTCACGGAAGAAGTGATACGCAGCATCGCACCACAGATGCGTGCCGGCAGTCTGCTCATGGACATAACGTCCATTAAAAAGGGACCGATGGAGGCGATGAAAAAAGCGCCGAAAGGTATCGAGTTGATCGGAACTCATCCCATGTTCGGCCCCATGGCGCCAGACCTCAGAAGACAGACCGTAATTCTTGTGCCCGTGCAGGGGCGCAGCGAGCATTGGTTGCCGAACATAAGGGAGCTTTTTGAGGAAAATGGAGCGCATGTAGAAATCCTCACAGCAGAGGAACATGACCAAATAATGGCAATCGTTCAGGGATTGACCCACTTTGCATACATAGCGATCGGAGTCACGCTAAATACATTGAACTTCGAAGTGCGAGAATCGAGACGGTTTATGAGCCCAGTATACGAGATAATGGTCGATTTCATGGGCAGAATCTTGGCACAGAATCCACACCTCTACGCCATGATCCAGATGAACCCAGAGGTAAAGAATGTGCACAACGCATTTATTGCCCAGTGTAAAGACCTGGCAAAGGATATAGAAAAGGGAGACGTGGAGAGGTTTGTAAGATCGATGAGAAGTGCCGCCGCCCATTTTGGCGACACCGAAGCCGCTCTGAAGCGGTCGGACAAACTGATCAACGTAAATATCGCTGAACTCGATGAGCTGGCGCAATCCGTCGGAATTGAGCGGGGGCTCCGCCATCTATACTCAGGCGCCGTACACGTTGGAATCGTCGAACAAGTAACGCCCAGCCACATCATATTGAAGATGAGGGGACGTAGAACCAAACTTAAAATTGAGAATATACAGCTGCTCAGCACAGATGAACTCCTGCAATGGAAAATCGATAACCTCCGCCACCATAGACGAGACATATCAGTAGCACTGCCAGAAAAAGTCCAACCAGATGTCATCGTTAGAATCATCAGCGGCATAGATGGGGTGGTCTCGGCCGAGGAAATAGATACATATAAAATCAAAAAAGGATGCTCCAGCATCACGTTCAGAATTGTTATTTTGGGGGACAAAAAACCAAAAGAAGTGCAGGGCGCAGTTGAAGAGCTATTGAAAGGAATTGGCGGGGAGATACGATAATCATCATATCTTCTTGTTCAGATGCTTGTTAGAGCATTCCAAAAAATGTTTCCATTTCCCTGTCACCAAAACGTCTACGGTGTATTTTTTGTTTAAAATGTCCATTCTCTGTCCAAGAAAATATTGGGAGAAGATTTATGTATAAGGAAACATGTTATTAACTTTGAGAGGGATGTAAAAAGATGCGGACTAAGAGGATATTACTAATAACAGCAATTCTAATGCTGTCAGTTTTGTTGGCATTCGTGATGCCGGTGAGTGCGACAGCGACAACAGCAACAGGTCCAAACGTCACCATCAATGAGACGTTTGGTATGTGGGCACGTCTGCCAAGTACTCTCAACTTCACGATTATGTTCAATACGACCAACGTAACTGATAGAGCAAACACTACTTGGTTTATAAACATCACGCTTGTTAGCGGCTCAGGTGTTAACATAACTCATGCACCCCCTAATGTCACTGTCGTAGCCGGACACCCTCTGAATGCATCAATGACCAGTTGGAATACCACTTTC
>BBPD01000466.1_pt1 | contig 13954 bp, 14 predicted proteins | sample 1344911 | NCBI WGS metagenome assembly BBPD01 (sample SAMD00019088, study PRJDB2971) | groundwater metagenome | biome: freshwater biome; feature: mineral spring; material: ground water | place: USA: CA, Sonoma | collected 2011-09 | depth surface m
CCTCGTTGAACTACCAAGTCCCCTGATCAGGGGATAAAACCGACGTTCAGCATCAATCGCCAGACGCGGTTAATCCTCATCATGTCGGTATCCTCATAGAACAGAGTACGACCATTGATACGCTGCACACCCGGGATATCAGCGGCCCGGTCTGCCGAGGCAGACTGCATAAAACTTACTTCCAGACGGATCGGCGGCTCAAGGGTTAACGGTTTCATCTCCGAGAGACGGGTCAGTGCCTGCTTTGCTCCGGCGCGAATCTGCTTCTGCGCCATCTTGGGGGTCAGGTTGCGCGCCGCACTGGGGGTGATGGCCCATTTGGTAACCACACGCTGCGTCCATGGCATCAGCGCTTTGATTTCGGCATCGAGGGTGTCGTCGCCGCAGGCCAGGGCCACTGGCACGCCAAAGTGTCCGGCGATCGCCGCGTTGAACCCCGCTTCCCCCACGCTGACCCCGTTCAGTCTTACGGTGTACACTACACGGCTGCTATAGGTATGAGCCAGTATACCCTTGGGCTCCCCGGCCATTGAGTGGTAGCCGACGAAAAAGACGGCGGCGAATGTCTCATCCAGGCCTTCCATCATACTGAGCGGACGGGGGGACCCGCGCACGAGCAGTGCATCTTCGTGCAGCTCGTCGGGCAGGATATTGCGCATCTGCCCGTGCGAGTCGGCGATGACCACCTCGGTCGCCCCCCCTTCTAATGCCCCTTCAATCGCAGCATTGGCCTCGGCCGTCATCCACTTACGGGCGGTCTCGTACTCACCACCCTCCAACTTAACGTGGTCCCCGTGGGTCACACCGGCCACACCTTCCATGTCAACCGAGATGTAGATCTTCATTCTGTCCTCCCTATTTCTGCGGCTAAGCTCCATCACCACTAGTATGTCGTTTCATTAAAAAGATCTATGACTATCTATCTACTACCACCCGGCCAGCCCTTCCAATATCACGTTGGAAGCCTTCCCGCTTCCAGGTGATGGAAGTAGTTGTAGTTGAATGGCTAAGTCCAGATATTCTGAGCATCTGTGCAAAAGGTCCTTGCGGGCACAATGGGGGCTCACCGAAAAGTATAATCAACCAGCATCACTCGCGCCCCTTCTCTGGCATAGAGAATAGCTACCGCCTTACCATTCCCTATACCCGGGCCAAGCCAGCTCCGGTAACGATCGCCGCTTTCCCTGTAACCCGGTTGCCCATGGTTTTCCTCCTCCCGGCCTCAATGGCAAGAACCTGCCATCTCTCTACTCCTAAAACCATATTGACTCATCGGTGAAGATTGCTGGAATGCCACCGGTGTGAAGGAAGACCACATTTTCATCACTGCGAAAGCGGCCCGTTCTAATCAAGCCAATGAGCCCGGCCATCGCCTTGCCAGTATAGACCGGGTCAAGGAGAATTCCCTCCAGCCTCGCTACCAACTTGATGGCTTCAATACCCTCCGTCGTAGGTATAGCATATCCCTCCCCAACGTATTTATCATAGACCTCTATCTCAGCCGGGCTGAAAGGAATTGATAAACCCAGATGTTCTGCCGTCTCCCTGGCCAGGCCGGCTACCCTTTCTTTTAAGAGCATAGCTTCTCGGGATACGCTGATTCCGATTACTCTCATGCTGAGGTTGAGTGCCTTTGTCCCCACAACCACTCCTGCTTGGGTTCCTCCCCCGCCGCAAGCCAGGGCTATGGAATCAAACTTGATCCCCTTTTCATTAGCTTGAGCCAGAAGCTCTGTCATTGCCAAAGCATAACCCGACACACCAATACGATTCGATCCACCGGTAGGGATAATGTAGGTATTATGGCCCTTCAGGGAAAGTTCAGAGGCTATTTCCTCCATTCTTTGTTTGATTTGCTCAGAATCTTTGGCATTCAGGAAACGAATCTCAGCCTGCAAGAGGTGATCGAGCAGCAAATTGGCCTTGTAACTAGAGGGCCTTTCTCCGCTGAGGACTAACACCGTCTTAAATCCCAGCTTATTGGCTGCAGCAGCGGTCATCCGAGCATGGTTTGACTGGATGCCACCTGCGGTGATAATAGTATCTGCCCCCTGATTAAGGGCGTCTCCCATCAAGAACTCAAGCTTGCGAGCCTTATTTCCCCCAAATGCAAGGCCGGTATTGTCATCACGTTTGATAAATAACCGTGGCCCACCCAATTTCTTGCTCAAATTGCCCATCTCCTCCAGAGGTGTCGGAAGAGCAGCCAGCCTTACCCGAGGTAGTTTTCCTATTTGCATCGAACGCTTCTTTCTTTTAGGAATACTATATGATCAAGCGGGATTGCCTCTCGAATGTGGTCATCCCGACCGATCACGGTTTCAGCCTTAAAGAGGGCATTTAAGATCGCCTCCTCTGTCGCTTCAGCGGCTGCTTGAAAGAAGGGTGAAATCTCCGCTTCGTTCAGTTTTGTTTCCGTTCTGGTAAGCTCCACAGAGTGATGAGGGACACGGTTTGCGGTGGAGAAGGCGATTACGATATCCCCGCTTCCGTGAGCCGAGGTTGCCCCGGTGCGCGCCAGGCCGTGGGTAGCACGTTTGGCAAGCCTTTTCAGTTGCCTTGAGGAAAGGGGTGCATCGGTAGCCACTATAATTATGATAGAACCCTTCTCCGTTTCAGATTCAACTATCCCCGGTCTGAGCGGAACGCCATTGATCAAAAGCTCCTCTCTTTCTCCGCAGTTGACCAGCGTTAACAGCCCCACGGTAAAGCCATTAGGGAGAATACGTGAGGAGGTTCCAATCCCTCCCTTAAAGCCAAAGGCTGACATCCCAACACCTGCCCCCACTGATCCTTCCTCAACCGCACCGCTTCTGGTATTTAAAGCAGCCCAGACACGTTCTTTTCTTACATGACGGCCATAAATGTCGTTTAGGTAGCTGTCGTTACATTCACATACCACAGGATTGACCGAGGTGATCTTATCATCGTATTGCAGCATATATTCGATCAAGGCGTCGGCGACCAGCCCTACATTCAAGGTATTGGTAAGCAATATAGGGGTTTCTAGCACCCCTAACTCCTCGATTTGCATCAGGCCGATTGATTTTCCAAAGCCATTGATCACATGGACTGCTGCCTTTACTTTAGAGAGAAACAGGTTTTCAGGATGAGGCTTGACAGCGGTCACCCCGGTGCGCACCGGTCCAAGACCAGGCTGGAGCTTCCCCTCACCATGAACAAGGCTTGCATGGCCCACCTCAACCCCAGCTACATCAGTAATCGCATTCCATTGGCCCGGTTTTAGCCGACCGACGAAAATTCCCAGATCCCGTGCTCGATACCTTATTCCCATTTCTGGTCCCAGGCGCACTTGATCCCTTGAAAATAGGTCATATGCCCCGCAAAAAATTAGGCGCCCAAAAAGTCGAAGACTTTTGGGGGACCCCGTAAATTCAGATTCTGACTCTGGGGGTCGTGCGCAAAAATCCAAAGATTTTTGCGGGGCACTTTACTTATCGCTCGTAAACCCGTACTGGCTTTCCCAGCCACTCCTTCTGAAGGGTAACAATTCCCAGGCCAGGAGCATCCGGGTTGCTGAGAACCTGGTGATTTACATCAATGTGCGAACCACCCTCAGTGATGAGTTGAGCCTCCGGTCTGGCGCCCATATCCAGATCGCGGAAGATCACGTTCGACTCGGCCATAGCGAAGTGCACTGCCGCGGTGGCGGAGAGATTGCTCTCGATCATGCCACCGATCATGTTAGGGATACCTGCCGCTCGGCAGATGGTGGCAATCTCCGAGGCGCGCCGAAGCCCACCGGCCTTCATCAGTTTGATGTTTATGTAGTCCGCTGCCCCAGCATGGCTGATCCTCCAGGCGTCCTGGGGGGAGTGGGCGGACTCGTCGGCCATCACCGCAATGGGAGAATGTTGCCTCACCCAGGCCAGACCCTCGATGTCCCAGGCAGGCACTGGCTGTTCCACGAACTCTATATCCAGTTCCGCCATGCGCGACAGGGACCACACCGCCTCGACCCTGGTCCAGCCCTGGTTGGCGTCGATCCTCAGGGTCACCCCATCGCCCACCGCCTCCCGGATGCGGCGTATCCGTTCCACATCCCGGGCCGGGTTTTCCCCCACCTTGACTTTGATGGTACGAAATCCCTTCCTGATAAGCCCTCTCGCCTCGATGGCCATTGCCTCGGGGGTATCAATACCCACAGTGAAGTCTGTCTCCACCGGCTCGGCTCGGCATCCTCCCAGAAGCCGCCAGACCGGCTCCCCGTAGATGCGCCCCACCAGGTCATGCAGGGCAATGTCCAGGGCCGCCTTGGCCGGGCTGTTCCCCTCCAGGGCCTGGTCCATCCGGTCCACAACGTACCCCAGGCGACAGGGGTTATCCCCGAGGAGCAGGGGGGACAAAACGTCCAGGGCACAGATGATGGTGTCTGCCGTAGATGAGAGGATCCTGCGGCTGGGCGATCCCTCCCCCCACCCCTCGTGCCCGGCGTCGTCCACTACCCGGACGATGATCTCTTCTACCTCGGAGATGCTCTCCAGGGCAATGATAAATGGTTTCTCAAGCGAAAAGCGAAACCGGAACACCTCAATACGCTCAATTGCGCTCATCTTCATGTATCCTTTCTCAGGTTACGCGTGACTATTCAGCCACAGAGCACACCGAGATCATAGTGTGATTCTTATAAAATACATCTACCGGAACTTGCCTCTCAAAGCTAATATTCCGATGCGTGAATTCATGGCAAAGTGCCTCTTCGTATACTGATTCGAGCAATCCCGGGCCTAAAATCCTATGGACTTCGATACACGCACCTATGATTCTTTCTGTCAGTTCATCCCTTTTCATTTTCTCTGTGGACTCTGTGGCTATCAGCTACTGGCTCAGTAGTTACGGCACTCTAGAGTAGTTTTCCAGTCCTGCGCAGGCGATAACGTTCGTAGATGAGATCAATCTCCACCTTGTTCACCCGAAACTCCACCGGCAGTTTAATCCCTGATTCCAAAGTGAAGAAAGTCCTGGTGTTCTCCTCGATCGCCTCTGGCACCAGTGGAACCGTAAGGTCACTGTATTTATCCTTGATCTCAATGGTGAGGAAGTCGCCCATCCGCTTGACCTGGGCCTTCATCGTGCCCCTGTAGGTCTCGTAGGTGCCCACGAGCTCGGTGAGTGCCTTTTCCATTTGCACAAACGGGAGACTCTCCGGGTCTTTCTCCAGGAGGATCGCCAGTCCATACATTCCAAGTTGCGAGAGCAAATAGCCGCTTCCATTGGCCAACAGGGCAATGCCCACACCTTGTTCTGGAATGAAGCCGATATACGCGGTGGCGACCAGTACTGATCCTCCATGACCAACAAGCTTGTGCCCCAGGAAATCAGGGGTGATCGAAAGGCCGTAGCCGTAGCTTCCCTTTCCAAAGGGGCCCTGGTAAGGTAAGGCGACCTGCGGAGTCTCCATAGCCTCTACTGACTTTCGTGAAAGCAAGCGGACGCCGCCGTGCTCTCCCCACCCAAGATACATGGCGACATATCGGGAGAGGTCCAGCACACTGCTTATGAGCGCCCCATCGGAGGAGATACCTCCATAAGGATAGGTGGAGGGTTTCCTCTCCCCATCGCGGGTGATGATATACGGCGTGGCCGCGTCTTGATCCTTCTCTACCTCATCTTTACAGAAGAAGCTCCGTTCCATCCCCAGCGGCGCCAGCACGTGCTTGTGCACATACTTCTCATAGGGCATACCGGAGCATTTCTCGATAATGTAACCCAGGAGAGCGTAGCCTTCGTTTAAATAGAACCAGCGCTCCCCGGGACGGGTGAGGGTCCACCCTTGAGCATCGGCCATAAAGGTGAGGAGATCGGCGCAACTGGCGATCGGAAACCAATTCTCTCCTGCACCGGTTGCTCCACGGATCACCGCCTCGGCGTAAGCTAGGGCAGGGATGCCGGAACTGTGGCTCATGAGGTGGGATATCCGGATAGCTTCTCCTCCCGGCTTGATATCAATCGGCATGTAGCTGCCCACTGGATCGTCCAGACGCAGCTTTCCTTGCTCTGCCAGTTGCATAATGGACAGAGCGGTGAAAGACTTAGTAACGGAGCCGATCCCGTAGAGGGTGTGGGATGTTGCGGCAAGTCCGCACTCTAGGTCGCGGAACCCGAAGGCCTTTGCCCAGACGACCTCACCCCCCTTCACGATGGCCGCGCTGAGTCCTGGAAGTTTGGTCTCGGACATCTTGGCGAAGATAAACTCTTCTAACTTAGCAAACGACACGATTCCGCCTTCGTTTCAGCAATTTTATCATGGTAGCTCCTGGATTACAACATCCACGCTGGTAGTGATGGACTTAATCCTCTTGGTCATGATAGAATTTGACAGCATCGCCAATAGCATCCCGATAGGAAGGATAGATTGAGCAGCTTCACAATTCAGGAATAAATGCCCATCGGGGGTGCCCACCAATGGAATAAGGATATGCTATACCTAGGACTGAGGGTATTGAAGCCATCAAGTTGGTAGCCAGGCTAGAGGGAATTCTCCTTGACCCGGTCTATACTGGCAAGGCGATGGCAGGGCTCATTGATTTGATCAAAAAGAGTCGCTTTCGCAGTGACGAAAACGTGGTCTTCCTTCACACCGGTGGAACCCCAGCAATCTTCACTGATAAGTCAATATGGTTTTAGATACTTTAGATTACACTACCTTTATCAGCGGCTCAGCCCAGCATCTTCAGAAAACCCTTTGGTTAGCTTAATTCAACGTTTCAGGCGTGGATCCAGCGCGTCCCTCAGGCCGTCTCCGAGAAGGTTAAACCCCAGGACCGATAGCACTATGGCTAATCCTGGAAATGTGGTAACATGGGGGGCAACCCTCAGGTAAACCCTTCCCCTACTTAGCATCGTTCCCCATTCTGGAGTTGGAGGCTGCGCTCCCAATCCCAGAAATCCAAGTCCAGCAGCCCAGAGGATCGCCGTGGCGATCTGTAAGGTGGATTGAACAATGATCGGCCCGAGGCAATTGGGCAAAATATGCCGGAAGATGATGCGCCGATCGCTCGAGCCGAGGGCCCTGGCCGCTGAGACATATTCTTGTTCCTTAATTGAGAGCACCGAGCCCCGAACTAAACGCACGTAAATTGGGATAGAGACTATTCCAACGGCTATCATCACATTGGGCAAGCCTACCCCCAGAGTGCTGACGATCACAATCGCTAACAGTATTCCCGGGAAGGCCAGCATGATGTCAATCAGCCTCTGGACTAGTAAATCCGTTTTGCCGCCGTAGTATCCCGAGATCGCTCCAATGGGAATGCCGACAAGTGTCCCGATTGCTACCGAGATTAGCCCGATGGACAAAGAGATCCTCGCTCCATACAGGATCCGGCTCAAGTTGTCGCGGCCTAACTCATCTCTGCCCAGGGGATTCTGAAGGGAAGGTCCCTCTAGAGTGTGGCGCAGAGAAGTCGTGGTAGGGTCATGCGGGGCAATCCAGGGAGCCAGGGCGGCGCAGAGAACGAAGAGTGAGATGATCCCCAGTCCCACCAGCGCCATCCGGTTACGATTTAACCGACGTAGGGCCTCCTGGAATTGACTGATCTGTTCAGACTCTTTTGGCTTCGCTACTGGCCTGTCTACTGCCATTTAGCCGTCCTACTCATAGCGTATTCTGGGATCGAGGAAGGAGTAGAGTATGTCCACAAAAAGATTGACAAAAACGAAGGTTAGTGCGAGCAACAAGACCGCGCCCTGAACCACAGGATAGTCTCTGGCCATGATCGAGTCCACCATCAATCTACCCACCCCGGGCCAGGCAAAGACGGTTTCGGTGAGAACCGCACCGCCCAAGAGGGTGCCTAATTGGAGCCCGATGATGGTTACCACCGGGATTAAGGCGTTTTTTAGGGCATGTTTGTAAACCACGATTTGCTCTCTTAAGCCTTTGGCTCTGGCAGTGATGATGAAATCTCGATGAAGCACCTCGAGCATGCTGGAGCGGGTCATGCGGGCGATGATCGCTGCTGAAGCCGTTCCCAGAGTGATCGCAGGCAGAATCAGATGCGATATAGTCCCCCGCCCTGTTGCAGGAAACCACCCCAGGATAACCGCAAAGAGCAACATCAGCATCAGCCCCAGCCAGAAGACAGGTATTGAGACGCCAAACAGGGCAACAAGCATACTTGAATTATCGAAGATGGAGTTTCGTTTCGTTGCCGAGATGACCCCGGCGCCGATCCCGATGAGCGAGGCTATCACCATACTGGCTACAGTCAACTCCACGGTGTTAGGGAACGTGTCCCATATCTCTGTGGTTACCGGCCTTCCGGTGCGTGCCGATACGCCGAGATCCCCGCGGAGTAGATTACCCATGAAGATGCTGTACTGAATGTGTAGGGGTTTATCAAGGCCGTACTCTTCTCGGATCTGTTCGATAAATTCTGGAGTGGCATGAACACCGGCAATGGCCGTCGCCGGATCACCGGGGATCAAACGCACCATCGAAAAGACAAGCAGCGATACCCCGATCAGCACCGGAATCGTCAGGAGCAATCTTCTTACAATATACTGCCACACTTGGTCTGTCCTACCCCCTCATCGGCTACAATGACAATCAAAGAGAAACGGAAGCCCTAAAGTGAAAACACATTGAACTTTAGGGCTTCTCCGTTTCCCGAGTTAACCTAATTCCTTTATGCATTTAGCCGATCAGGCTATCTGGCGTCCGCTTCGATCCAAGCTTCCCAAGCCTCTATCCTCTCGACCGGGTGATGAATGAGGCCGTGAACGCCCGTCCGCACCGCGTTGATCTGCAACTCATCGTGGAGGAATATCCAAGGGGCATCGTGCCAGATCAACTCGATAGCCTCTTTATACAGCGCACGCCGTCTTGTGAGGTCAGGAGTTATCCGTGCCTCGTCAAGAATCCTATCTACATCCACATTCTTGTAAAACGAGAGCGCCCAGCCGGCCGGCGGCCACTGCGATGAATGAAGCAGTGGAAACAGGCTGTAATCGGCATCAAGGGTCGGCGTTCCCCAGCCGAGCATATACATCGGATGGGTTGCTTCCTGGGGAGGCTTCCGGAGGAAGGCCAGATAAGCTGCCCACTCCATGGTTCTCAGCTCTGCCTCGACGCCCACCTCCCTCAACATGGCCTGGACCGCCTCAATGACAGCGACGTCCTTCATGTATCTTCCTGTGGGATGGTAGAGAATTGTTCTAAATCCGTCGGGAAAGCCAGCCTCAGCTAGAAGTTGCCGCGCCCTCTCCGGGTTAAACTCATAGGGTCCGGCTGCATGGTGTCCGAAAACCGCAGGGACAAGGGGGGCATCGGAGGCTCGTCCGGTGCCGCCGAGGATAAACTCAACGATTGCCTGTTTATCCACCGCGTAATTGAGGGCCTGCCTCACCCGTACATCGTCAAAGGGCTCTATAAAGGGGTTGAACCCGATGTAGATCACCCTCACGCTAGTTTGATGGACGACATCGATCGCCGGATCTGCCTCCAGACGGGGGACATCCATTGGTGGCACGAACATGGTTGCATGTGCATCGCCAGCCTCTAACATCGCTAGCCGCGCCCCGGGCTCAGGAACAAACTTAAAGATCACCTCATCGAGATAGGGAACTTTGCCCCAGTAGCCCTCGTTCCTCTCCAGTACTATACGCTCGCCACGGAGCCACTCCGCTATCTTGAACGGGCCAGTGCCTACCGGGTGCTCAACGAGCGCTCCCGCTGGCAATGCTTTCACCGCTGTCGGGCTGAGCATCCCAATGAAGGAGTGCGATAGGTGCGCCAGCATAGGCGCGAACGGCGCGCGGAGGTGTAATCGAACGCTATACTCGCCCGCGACCTCCACCTCGGTTATCGCCGCGATCAAGAATCGGAAAGGTGCGCGGTTTGCCGGGTCCAAAAACCGATCCAGGTTAAACTTGACCGCCTCGGCGTTAAACGGGGTGCCGTCGTGGAACTTCACACCCTGACGCAGTTGAAGCGTCCAGACCAGGCCATCGGGCGAGACCTCCCAGGATTCAGCCAGGCTGGGATTGAGAGTACCATCTACCCCCAGGTACACCAGAGGTTCTGTTATGTGTTGCGAAACCGTAGCTGCCGGGGACGAGGCCATGCGGATGGTATCCAAAGCTTCCGGCTGCGCCCCGATGACGATAACCAGTGTTCCCCCAATTTTAGGGTCCACTGGCAGCTCTACGACCGGCCTCGGACAACCGATAGCAACCAGGCTCAACGCCAGTAACATTACCACTGACAGGACCAATATTCTATTTTTCATCGTTTTGCCTCCTCCTAAAATTTAGGGTATGTCGGCGTATGTTTTATCTTTCCTCAACCTATCATATCACCTCCTTCCTGCTCCGAGGCCGTTTAATTTTGATTTTAGCTTCGATTTTAAGTAGTTTTAGAGCCCCTTCACCCTCAATTCAAATCGTCCCGATCAGGTTCACTTTTGCTCCAAAATTGCCAACTCCTCAAAGCTGATTTTAAACAGCCTCGCTTCCGCTTTATGCCCTTTCTAGTAGTATATTCAACTACATGCTCCTCTGTCAAGCCTTTTGACAGAGACATCCCTTTCAAAGGGTATATTCATCCTCGTCGGCCACCTCAAGGAAACCGGCCAGGAGCTGGATCGCCGCCTCGATGTCTTTCTTGTGGGCTGATTCAACCACTGAATGGATATATCTTGTCGGTATCGAGATGGTGGCGGCGGCTACACCCTCTCGAGTGAGCTGTAGCGCTCCGGCGTCTGTCCCACCCCGCGGCAAGACTTCCATCTGATATTTGATCTTCTTCTCCTCCGCTATTTCCCTTAGTTTGCGCACCAGTTGCGGATTGGAGATGGATAGTGAATCCTTGACCTTGATGGCCACGCCCTCGCCAAGTCTGGTCACCATTCGGGGCTCCTCCACCCCGGGGATGTCGCAGGCTACGGTCACGTCAACGGCAATCCCGATATCCGGGGCGATCCCGAAGCTGGAGACCCTTGCTCCACGGATGCCGACCTCCTCTTGAGTAGTAGCTACTAGATAGATGTCCGCCTTATGCTCCCCAACCCTCTTGATGGCCTCGATCATGACGTAAATTCCCACACGATCATCCAGGGCCTTGCAGGAGACCAGCTCACCAAACTCCACCAGGTTCTGCTTCAGGGTAACTGAATCGCCTACCGTGATTTTTTCCTTTACCTCATCGGCAGCTATCCCCAGGTCAATGAAGATATCTTCAATCTCCGGAGCCTTTTTCTTCTCCTCCTCTTTTAGAACGTGAACCGGTTTGGTGCCCATGACTCCAATGTAATCACCAAGGTCCGTATGAACGACTACTCTCTGGGCAATTAACACCCTAGGGTCAAAGCCTCCGACAGGGTCTATCCGTAGGAAACCGGTCTTTTCATCTATATGGGAGACGAAAAAGCCTATCTCGTCCATATGGGCAGCTATCATCACCTTCGTCCGCGGACTCCTGCCGCTCCCACTCTTCAAGGCGATGACGTTTCCCAGTACGTCTGTCCTCACCTCGTCCACATGGCCTTTGAGCGCTTCCTTGACTATTTCACTAACTTTTTCCTCCCGTCCCGGCATGCCGGGTGCTTCTGCAAGCCTGCGTAAGAGTTCCATCTCTCGTGATCCTCCTTTGTAGTAGGCGGTCAGCCCTGGGGTGTTCGTCGCGAAGGTGCTGAACGCGTGGAATAGTGTATAGTATCTTGCAAAAATAGTTGCACTATGTCATTGCGAGGAGCGTAGCGACGAAGCAATCTCAAGCTAGGATGGAATAGATTGCTTCGCTTCGCTCGCAATGACTGGAAAAACTGTGCGCTGATTTATGCGGTTGACTATATTCCACGGGGCTGACCGCTGATGGCTGAACGCTTAAAATATAATCAATTCTCTGTCTCTTGTCAAGTCCCCGAAGCACCCCACCTGGTTCAAGGTTCAATGGTTACACAACCCCAACCGTGAAACGTTTAGCGTGTTTGGTTAGTTAGCTCCAGTATGCTAAAATAAGCAAGTGTGCCAATCAGCACCTTGTCAAGATGCTTGAAAAATAACGGCTGAATGCTGAGCGGGAGGTAAGAATTGATCCTGAAGAAACTCACTGTAGGCCCATTCATGGCTAATTGTTATGTAGTGGGATCGGAGACAAGCAGGCAGGGGGTGATCATCGATCCCGGTGCTGAGCCGGATACCATTCTGGACGCTGTAAGGGAGGCCGGGCTTGATATCAAGCTTATCGTCGCCACCCATAGCCATATTGATCATGTAGGTGCCGTGAAGCAGGTTAAGGACAAAACCGGGTCGCCTTTTGCCATGCATGAGGCGGAGAGGCAGGGGTGGATAGTCGAAGGAATATCTCGAATGCTGGGAGGAATGATGGGGGGTTCCTTTGAGAAAGCACCCCCGCCGGACCGGCTGCTTGTGGATGGTGAGATGATAAAGATCGGTGATTTGCGATTTAGTGTGCTTCATATACCGGGGCACTCACTTGGTGGCATCGCCCTTGCGGCACCCGGCCTCGTCTTCAGCGGCGATACCCTCTTTCAATTCAGCATCGGCCGGACCGACCTTCCCGGCGGGGATTACGCCCAACTGATGAACAGCATATTCACCAAGCTCATGGTGCTGCCTGATGAAACGATCGTTTATTCCGGGCACGGTCCCGAGACCACTATCGGCATGGAGCGAAAGGGCAATCACTTCGTGCGGCAATGGGCTGCTCGTAATGCCTGACAAGATGCTGCGATGAAGGAAAGGATCAAGCAAATCCTCAGAGGTCGACAGAAGAAGCGCATCTGTGATCCGGGCTTGATTTCATCAGCGGTGCTCGTCCCTGTCTATCAGAAGGCGGGTGAATATTACATCCTGTTCACCAGGAGAACCGAGAGGGTGGAGTACCACAAGGGAGAAATCGCTTTTCCCGGGGGCAGGAAGGATGAGGACGATAGTGACCTCCTTGCTACTGCCCTGAGGGAGGGCTTCGAGGAGATTGGTCTCCGGCCTGAAGCGGTGGAGATACTGGGAGAGCTGGACGATGAGAGCACTATCTCCACCAGTTTTGTTGTCTCACCGTTTGTGGCTTTCATTCCCTATCCATATGACTTCGAGATAAACCGTGAAGAAGTGGAAGGTCTGGTGGAAGTTCCCCTCGCGGTACTTCGGGATAAGGCCAATTTTCTAGAGGAAGTTATAACCGATGGCGGAAGAACCTTTATGGCCTACTCCTATGATTATGGGGATGAGGTGATCTGGGGAGCTACCGCCAGGATTCTGAAGCGATTCCTCGATCTGCTCTATGGTGATGAACTCGATTGACGGTCATTTTGAGGGAGCTCTATTGCCATGATAAGGGGTATGGCTACGGCGGTCATGATAGCGAAGATCAGCCAGGCCAGTTGAAAGCTTCCCCTGATATCGAACACCCAGCCAGCGAAAGCCGGACCGATAATACTCCCGATGGTCATAACGGCCATGCTCCAGCCCTGAATGGACCCAAAGGCATTTCGGCCGAAATACTCCCTCTGGATAGCCGGTCGCAGGGCGATCGCTCCCCCATAACCGGAGCCGAAGGTGACCAGAAAGATGATGAGCGCCCATAAGGCAGGGGCATAGTAGAAGGCAAGCAAGCCGATAGCCTGCAAACCGGTGGTGAGGGACAGGACATGCCTCTTTGGGAAAACGTCGCCCAGCCATCCGAAGGTTAGTCGCCCAATGATGCTCAACAGGGGAATGAGGGTAGCCACGAGTACGATTGACCCTGGGGCAAGATCCACACTTCTGAGATAGGGCATCACATGAAGGACCACCGCTCCCACCCCCATGAAGCAGATGGCGAAGGAGAGCGATAGAAGCCAAAATGTGCGTGTCCTGAGTGCTTGCCTTGCATCGAATGCTATCTCACTGGTTGGGTTCCCCGCATTCTCCAGGACAGGTATGAAGTCGCCATCGGGAAGATAGCCGTACTGCTCCGGCTTGTGGCGAA
>BBPD01000183.1_pt1 | contig 13808 bp, 13 predicted proteins | sample 1344911 | NCBI WGS metagenome assembly BBPD01 (sample SAMD00019088, study PRJDB2971) | groundwater metagenome | biome: freshwater biome; feature: mineral spring; material: ground water | place: USA: CA, Sonoma | collected 2011-09 | depth surface m
CACGCCCAGCAGCCCCAAGCCAACCACCAGCATGCCGGTGATGGCGCCGCCGCGAAACGCCACGTCGAGTGCGGGCCCGATGCCACGGCTGGCGGCCTGCGCGGTACGCACGTTGGCGCGCACCGAGATGTTCATGCCGATGTAGCCGCACAGCCCCGAGAGCACGGCGCCGAGCACGAAGCCCAGGGCGCTCAAGGGTTCGAGAAAAATCAGCATCAAAAGCGTGATCGCCACGCCGACGATGGCAATCGTCTTGTACTGACGCGCCAGGTAAGCCGCGGCGCCGGTCTGGATGGCGCCCGCGATTTCCTGCATGCGGGCGTTGCCCGGGTCTTGAGAAAGAATCCAGCGGCGCGACCAGAAGCCATAAGCGACTGCCAGCAGCCCGCAAACCAACGCAAAGATCAGCGCAGATTGTCCAACCATAGGTTTCCCCCGCTTGTTACGACGGAAAGGGACAACGCTTCCAAGGGTGGCCCCGGCGGCGTTGCTTCCTCGCGTGCGGCCGCTGCGCTTGTGTGCGGCGGGGCAGGGCGATTGGCCAACTGCTGGAATTTGGCCGCAAACGTGTCAAACAGAAAATGATCCGACTCAAAAAGTCAGCTTCAGACCAGTAAAATCGGGGTGGATACTGGCCTGAAGTCTGGTTTTTTCACTATCAACCCATCTGCACCCCACTCTATGTCGCTCGACAACGTCACCCCTGGCAACAATGTTCCTGAAGCGTTCAACGTCATCATCGAGATCCCGATGAACGCCGACCCGATCAAGTACGAAGTGGACAAAGCTACCGGAGCCATCTTCGTGGACCGATTCATGAACACGGCGATGCACTACCCGACCAACTACGGCTACGTGCCCAGGACCATTTCCGGCGACGGCGACCCGGTCGACGTGCTGGTGATCACCCCGGTGCCGCTGTTTCCGGGTGTGGTGGTGACCTGCCGCGCCATCGGTATTCTGAAAATGCAGGACGAGGCCGGCGAAGACGGCAAGGTGCTGGCGGTGCCGACCAACAAGCTGCTCTCGCTCTACAGCCGCTGGGAAAAGCCGGAAGATCTGAACCCGATGCGTCTGAAGACCATTCAGCACTTCTTCGAGCACTACAAAGACCTCGAGCCCGGCAAGTGGGTCAAGATCATCGGCTGGGAGGGCAAAGACGCCGCTCACCAGGAGATCATGGACGGCATCGCCAATTACGCCAAGGCCCAGGACTGAAGAACATGCCCCAGGGCCTGCGCGACGGCTTCGCGCAGGCGTCTCGTCAGGTTTCGTCCGGGGGTGCGGCGGCGTCGATATCGCCGCGAAACTCGATCTTGCCCCGCACCCGCGCGCGTGGGTGTACATCGATCAGTTCGTCATAGCTGGCGTCTCCCAGCAGCGTGGCGGTGCCTGTGATCTCCAGCGCCTTGCGCGCGACCACGCTGCCTATCACCTTGCCTTCGATGAATACGTGATCGGCCTCGAGTCGGGTGTTTTCGATCACGCCGCGCGGACCCACGTGAAGCGTGCCACCGGTATCGAAGCTCACGTTGCCCTTGAGGTGGCCGTCGATCTTGATGCCTTGGTCGCGCGTGGTGTGGAAGTTGCCCTCGAACACCGCGCCTTCGGCGATCAGGCTGTCGATGGCCGCGAGGCGTTCGACCGGAACGAGGCGGGTGCTGGCGTGGTTTTGGCTCATCGGGTCAGGGCTCCTGACGGTGCAATCCGTCTGTGGGTTTGAGGAATGGGTGCATGAGATTTTTGCACGCGGGCAGCAACACCATGGCGGTTCAAAGCAGCCAGCGGCCCAGCGCGCCGAGCGCGCCCAGCAGCAGCAACGCTGCCGGGCCGTAGCGCCAGCAAGCCCACAGCAGCCAGCGCCAGGCCAGACGGCGCGCGCGTACCCAGCGGTCGCGCCGCCAGCTCGCTTGCAGCGCTGAACGGCGCAGGGTTTCAGGGTCTGGCAGAGCATGGCTGGACGATGACGCAACAGGGTGGGCCGGACGCGGTTTGGTCATGGCTGGGCAGCGTGCAAGGCCGGCTCAATGCCGCGCCGTCGGTACGCGCTCGAGTGTGGCGTTGAGGTCGGCGCCGTTGACCTGGATGCGCCCGTAGCGCACCCGACCCGACACACTGGCGCTGTCGTGCAAGGTCACTTCGCCCTGGCCCGAGTCGAGCAGACCGTCGGTCTGACCCATGACGGCGATCTTGTGCGCCGTGATGTCGCCCTTGACGCGGCCACTGGGTGCCACCACCACCGCTGCCAGTGTGCCGGGCGCCTGGCTCAGATTGCCCTCGAACTGGCCAGCCACGCTGCACGGGCCGCGCAGCACGGCGTTGCCGACGAACTGCATGCCCTCGGCCAGCAGGCTGCAAGCCGGTGTGCCAGATGGCATGGGGTCGGATGCGCTGGCCGGCACGTGCAGCAGCGGCAGATAGGCCGACTGTGTCGGCGGCATGGCCTTGCCCGCGTCCACCTCCAGGCGGCTGGCAGCGCCGGTCGGGCCTGGGTTTTCCTCGTTGAAATCGGGTGTAGGGGTGGGCGCATCGGCTGCTCGTGCGTGCGTGCTTGAGTCGTGCTCGTTCATGTCCGGCTCCAGGTGGCGGTTGGGGAGGAGGTGGCGTCTGGCTTTCATGTGCTTCAAAGGCTTGGGTTTGAGCCCGGACTGGCCTGCACATCATGCAGTACCGGCAGTTCGTCGCTCCCTTTGAGGGTTTTGAACGGGCCTTGCAAGTCGGCTCCCTCGTAGACCTGTAGTCGCCGCGCCAGCAAGGTGCCGGTGGACACGGCGGTGTTGCAGACGTAGGCCGTGCCCAGGCACTCCAGGCTGCTGTCGTGCGCTGCGGCGCCGGGTGCGCCCAGGCGGCCAAACAGATAGAGGTCGCCCAGCACCCGCACCCGGCCCCGCACCACGCCGGTGCCCCAGACGATCAGACTGCCGTTGACGCGAAGGCGTCCTGAAATTTCGCCCTGCACCAGCAGGCCCCCCTCGAACTCAAGCTCGCCGCTGAGCCGGCTGCCCGCAGCCACCCGGTTGACCACGTTCATGGCGACCGGATCCAGCGTGAGTATGTCCTGCACCAGGTTCAGCGCCATGCCAGCACCCCCCAGAATACCCCGCTGGCCAGCAGGCCGAGCAGCGCCAGCACGGCCAGCCACAGCGCGTGGCGCTCCAGCCGACGCCGCCAGCGTCCTGGGCACCGACGCACCAGGCCGGGACAGTTGTCGGCGTGGTTCAGTAGCAGCCAGCCCTGCCAGTCTTGGCAAAAATGCTGTGTGGCGCGGCCCAGATCAACGTGCAGCCCCCGTGCCTGCGCCTGAGCTGGGCCAAGTCGGCGTCCCAGCGGCACAGATAAAGGCGCACCGACAATGGTGTGCGTGAAAAAAACATCGGTTTGGTTCATGTGACAACACTACACCAGTTTGGCGAGCGCTGGCGCGCTGCCGGGCGCTGCTCACCCCCTGCTGCTCGCGCAGCAAGACGCCGCAGTTGGTGCTCGATCTCTGAAGCCCTGGGTGGACGCCGCCAAAAGACTGGCCGGGCGGCAACCGGTCTGCGAGAATGAACCTGTTTTGACTTCTTTTGCCGAAAGCCTGCCATGCTGCTCGACGCCTCTGACTCCCAACTGGTGCTGGTCGATTACCAAAGCCGCTTGTTGCCAGCTATTGCTGACGGGCCGCAGGTGCTGGCGCAGGCGCAGCGACTGGCTCAGGTGGCCAAGCTGATGCAGGTGCCGATCTGGGGCACCGAGCAAAACCCGGACAAGCTCGGCCCCAACGATCCCGTTTTGCGCGAGCTGTGCCAGCACACCTTGGCCAAAATGCACTTCAGTGCCGCCGCCGACGGCCTGATCGATCTTTTGCGCCCGCCAGCGCGCGCGCCGGCGGGCAACGCACGCAGCCTGCCCAAGCACTTGCAAAAACCGGCCGTGGCCGCGCCCGAGCGATCGACCCTGGTGCTGGCCGGCTGCGAGGCCCATGTCTGCCTGCTGCAGACCGCGCTCGAGTTGATCGAACAAGAATTCGACGTCTGGGTGGTGACCGACGCCTGCGGCTCGCGCACCGAGCGCAACCGCGACGCCGCCTTTGACCGCCTGGCTGGTGCCGGTGCCGAGTTGGTGACGACCGAGATGGTGGCTTTTGAGTGGCTGCGCAGCGCCGAACACCCGGCCTTTCGCGCTATTCAGGCACTCATCAAGTAAGTGTCTGCCCGTGCGCCGCTCACCAGCACCGCTGGTCCTGGGCCGTCCGCAGCGCTTGATGTGGTCTTTCGGGCGCGTGCACTGAGCAAGGTTTACGGCAGCGGTGCCAGCGCCGTGCATGCGCTGCGCGGCGTCGATCTGGAGGTGGCGCGCGGCGAATTTGTCGTGTTGCTGGGAGCCTCGGGCAGCGGCAAGTCGACCCTGCTCAACATCCTGGGCGGGCTGGATACGGCCAGCAGCGGCTCGGCCCAGTGGCTGCACGCTGGCCAGAGGCACGAATTGACCGGTGCCGACGACGCCGCGCTGACGCGCTATCGGCGCGAGCACGTGGGTTTCGTTTTTCAGTTCTACAACCTGATTCCGAGCCTGACGGCGCGTGAAAACGTGGCGCTGGTGACCGACATTGCCACCGACCCGATGACGCCGCAAGAAGCGCTGGCCCTGGTTGACCTGGGTCCGCGCATGGATCACTTCGTGGCGCAACTCTCGGGTGGCGAGCAGCAGCGGGTGGCGATTGCGCGTGCCATTGCCAAGCGGCCGGCGGTGTTGCTGTGCGACGAGCCCACGGGCGCGCTCGACTGCGCCACCGGGGTGGTGGTGCTGCAAGCGATCGAGAAGATCAACCGCGAGCTGGGCACCACCACCGTGGTCATCACGCATAACGTTCCGATTGCCGACATGGCCGACCGCGTGCTGCGGCTGGCCGACGGGCGCATCGTGCACAGCCATGTCAACCCGAGCAAGGTGGCAGCGGCAAGTCTGCACTGGTGATTCGTCATGACGGCCTTGCAGACCAAACTCTGGCGCGACCTGAACAGCTTGCGCGCTCAGGTGGCAACGATAGGGCTGGTGGTGGCGATTGGCGTGGCCGGTTTCGTCGGCATGTTTTCGGTTCATCAGTCGCTGCACCAGTCGCGCGACGCCTTCTACCGCGAAAACAGCCTGGCCGACGTGTTCGCCAGCGTGCGGCGTGCGCCGCTGCCGCTGGGTCAGCGCTTGGCGGCGCAGGACGGCGTGGCCCAGGTCAAGCTCGAAGTGGTGTTTGACGCACAACTCGACCTGCCGGGTGTAGAGTCGGTGCTGACGGGCCGCTTCATTGGTCTGGCGCTCGATCGGGCGCACGCCGATCGCCAAGGGCTCAACGCACTCACCCTCAAGAGCGGGCGCTGGCCCGAGCGCGGTGCGGCGCTGGAGGCCGTGGTCAGCGACCGTTTTGCGACGGTGCGCGAACTGAACCCGGGTGACACGGTCTACGCCATGCTGGGCGGGCGCCGCGAGCGCGTGCACGTGGTGGGCACGGTGGTCTCGCCCGAGTATGTGTTTGCCGCGCGCGGTGCGCTGCCCGACGATCAGACCTTTGGCATCTGGTGGATCGACGACGAGGTCATGGCCAGCGCCTTTGGCATGCAGGGCGCGTTCAATCAGGTCGCGTTGCGGCTGACGCCCGACGCTGCGCTGGCCGACGTGTTGCAGCGGGTTGACCGCCTGTTGCGGCCCTACGGGTCGGTCGGGGCGATCGGGCGCACCGACCAGCTCTCGGCCCGCTTCGTCGAAGACGAGATGGCGGCGCTGCGGGTGATGGGAACGGTGTTGCCGTCGATTTTTCTGCTGGTCTCGATGTTTGTCCTCAACGTCGTGCTCAGCCGCCAGGTGAGCACGCAGCGCAGCCAGATCGCCGCGCTCAAGGCGCTGGGCTATCCTGATACCGCCATTGCCTGGCACTACATGCAACTGGCCTGGGTGATCGCCGGTCTCGGGCTGGCCGCCGGGCTGGCGCTCAGTGTCGTGGTTGGGCGCTTGATGCTCGGTTTGTACGACGAGGTGTTTCGCTTCCACGCCTTGACCTACGTCAGCAGCGGCGGGCTGCTGGCGGCGGCCAGTCTGATCGTTTTGGGTGCCGCCACGCTCGGGGCCTGGAGCGCCGTTCGCGCCGTGCTGCGACTCAGGCCGGCACAGGCGATGCAGCCTGCCACGCCGCCGGTCTACCGGCCCACGCTGATCGAGCGCCTGGGTTGGGGCCGCCGGATCGGCACGCGCGCGCTGATGGTGATTCGCCAGTTCGAGCAGCGCCCGCTGCGCGCCACCTTCACCGTCGCCGGTCTGGCGCTGGCGGTGGCGCTGCAAATTTCGGGCGCGTTCTGGCTCGACACCATAGCGCACATCATGGACATGCAGTTTCGCCAGGTGCAGCAAGGTGATGTGCTGGTCAATTTTGACCGCCCGCTGCATCCTGGCGCGGTGCGCGAGCTCAAGCAACTGCCCGGCGTGCAGGGCGCCGAACCCTACCGCGTCGAACCGGTGCGCCTGCGCCTGCGCCAGCGCAGCGAAGACAGCGTCCTGCTGGGGCTGCGCAGCGACGCGCAACTGCTGCGGCTGGTGGACGAGCAGCGCGGCCCGCTGGCGCTGCCGCCCGACGGCGTGGTGCTCAGCAGCTTGCTGGCGCGCGCGCTCGGGGCGCGCGTGGGCGACCGGCTTGAGCTGGAATTTCGGCTCTGGTCGCAGGTGCGCACCGAAGTGGTGGTGGTCGACGTCGCACAGACCCTGCTCGGCCAGCAGCTCTACATGAATCTGGAGGCGATGAACCGGCTCGCGCGGGACGGCGAGGGCATCAGCGATGCGGCGCTGCTTGTCGATCCGCAGGCCATGAGCGCGTTCTGGGCCGCGGTCAAAACCTCCCCGGTCATCAATGCGGTGTTCGACAAAGCCGGCGCACGCGCCGCCTTTGAGCAAGTCACTGCGCGCAGCATGGCGGTCTTCAGTGGCATTCTTACGCTGTTTGCAATCGCGCTGGCGGTCGGCATCACCTACAACGCGGCGCGCATTTCGCTCTCCGAGCGCGCCTGGGAACTGGCCAGTCTGCGCGTGCTGGGAATGACGCGCGCCGAAGTCTCGCAACTGCTGCTGGGCGAGCTCGGTGCCGAGTTGCTGGCGGCGCTGCCGCTGGGGGCGCTGGCCGGCTGGGGCTTGGCTTGGCTGCTGATGGGGCTGATGGCGGTCGAGCACATCGACTTTCCGGTCGTGATCGAGCCGTCCACCTACGCCTCGGCGCTGCTGATCGTGCTGGCCGCAGGCGCCATCAGCGCCTTGCTGGTGCGCCGCCAGATCGATCGGCTGGATCTGGTTGCTGTTTTGAAGGTACGCGAATGAACGACGGAAAAACAAGCCTGAGCCGGCGCCGGCGCTGGTTGCTGCTGGCGCTGTTGGGCGCGCTGGTCTTGCTGCTGGTGCTGGCGGCGTACTGGCCGCGCGCGCTGGTGGTTGAAGTCGCCAGCGTGAGCCGGGGTGACTTCGAGCGCAGCATCGAAGAAGACGGCAGCTTGCGGCCGCAGCAGCGCTACCTCATCACGGCACCCAGCGCGGCCCAGTTGCAGCGCCCCGTGCTGCGCGTGGGCGATCCGGTGCGCAGGGGCGACGTGGTGGCCCGCCTGACGCCGCTGGCCGCGCCCTTGCTCGACGCGCGCACGCGGCTGATGTTGCAGCAGCGCGTGGGCAGCGCCGACGCCGCCCGCCGTGCCGCTGCCGCGCAGGTGCAGCGGCTGCAAGCGGCGCTGGCGCAGGCCAGCGCGGACGCCGAACGTGCGCAGCGCCTGGCGCAGGGCCACTTCATTGCCGCCGCCGCGCTGGAGCAGGCGCGGCTGGCGCAGCAGGCAGCGCAGCAGGCGCTGGCAGCCGCGCAGGCCGAACAGGCCATGGCCGAACACGCGCTGGCCGAGGCGCGCGCCGCCCTGCGCGGCGACGATACGGCCGCAGCAGCGCCGCCTGCACCGGGCTGGACCTTGCGCAGCCCGGTCGACGGCCAGGTGATCAAGCTGCATCTGCAAAGCGCTGCCGTGGTCGCTGCCGCGCAGCCCTTGCTCGAACTGGCCGACTTGCGCGCCCTGGAGGCCGTGATCGAGGTGCTGTCGCAAGAGGTGGGTCAAATCCAGGTCGGCGCGCCGGTGCGGCTGTCATTCGGTCGCACCGCTGCGGACGTGCCGGGTCGGGTGCTGCGCATCGAACCAGTCGCCGTGACCCGGGTCTCGGCGCTGGGGATAGCGGAGCAGCGCGTCAACGTCATCGTCGGTCTGGACGCAGCCGCGCCAACCAGCGCCAGCCTGGGCGACGGTTTCCGCGTCGACGCCCGCATCACCGTGGCCGCGCAGCCAGGCGTGCTGCTGGTGCCTACCGCTGCCTTGCAGCGCGGTGCGGCGCAGTGGCAGGTGCTGCTGCTCGAGCAAGGCCGTGCGCGTGCCCGGGTGGTGCAGGTGCAAGACCGCAACGCCGAGCAGGCGTGGATTGCTGCTGACCTGGAGCCTGGTCAGGCTGTGCTGCTGTTTCCGGGTGACATTCAAGACGGCCAGCGGGTGCGCACGCGCGCGCCAGCGCGCTGAGGAGGCGCTGAAAAATCCGGCTCAGGAATTTGCGGTGTTTGAGCGCCCATGCGGCGTTGGATGTTTCCGGACACGGCTGCAAGGCCGGCCCCTGGGCTGCATTTCATTCGGTGCAGGCCGCGCCCTCAAGGGCCGGATTCGGGTCCAAGGTCAGCAGGCGGCTGCGCAACACGTCGGTCGCGTGCGGGCCCAGCACGCTCAGGCCCAGCACACGCTTGCCATCCGGGACGCTGAGTACTTTGACCCAGGTCTGCGCCTGCGGGCCAGCAGGCGCATCCGGCGCGTCCAGCACAAACTCGCGCAGCGCCACCGAAACCCCTTGTTCCTTGGCTGCTTGCTCGGTCAGGCCGGCGCGTGCCAGTTCGGGGTCGGTTCCGATGCGGCAGGCAAACAGGTGTTCGTCGGCCCGCAGCGGATGGTTCTCATCCAATAGCACCTGCAGCAGCGCGCCCCAGCTCCGCTGCGCCGCCGTGCCGCCCAAGGGTGTGCCAGCGGCCGCTTCGCTGGCCACGTAGACATGCGGGCAAAGGGCTTGCAGACAGGTGTTGCTCGGCAAACGCAGTGAAGTCGCCATGCCGAGCGCTTGCAGTCCGTGGTCTGGAAGCAGCGCCAGCCGGCCCAGGGCGCAGACGAGCTGGTCGAAAACGATGCGACGCTGCCCCCCGGCGTGTTCGAGCTGCAAGGTTTTTTCTTCGCCCTGGCGCGCGCAGCGCAAGGCCTGGTGCTGCAGCAGCACCTGCACGCCGTCGGCCAGCAAAGACGAAAACACCCGTGCGGCCACGTCCTCGTCTTCGTGCGCCAGCAGGCGCGTGGCCTGCTCGACCAGCGTGACCTGCGCGCCCCGGCGGGCGAAGGCCTGCGCCAGCTCGCAGCCGGTCGGGCTGCTGCCCAGCACCAGCAGGCGCTGCGGCACGTGCTCGGGCGCGGGCACGGCAAGGCTTTGCCAGAGCGCGTCGCTGTCGGTGCAGCCAACGTCCTCCAGCCCGGGCAGGTCTGGCAGCACCGGCTGCGTGCCGGTGGCAAAGACAATGCTGCGCGCAGTCAAGCGCCGGCTGCCGCCAGCACGCAGAGCGACGTGCAGCGTCCAGGGATTGAGCAGCTTTGCCGCACCCTGCAACAGCTCCACGTCCGGGCCTGTGCGCTGCGGCATTGGCTGCAGGCACGCACCGCCTGCGGTGGGCGCCGGCACAACCCGTGTCAGGCGAACGCCGGCTTCGACGCAGGCGCTCTCCAGGCCGGTCAAGCCAGCACCGATGACGACCAACTCACGGTCAAACGCAGTCGGCCGCGCGCTGCGTCGGCCCAGCCAGCGCAGGCTTTTGCGCAACCTCGAAAGAGCTCGGCGCGCCAGCAGGGGAAACAGGCCCAGCAGCAGCAACGAGCCGAGCAAGGTGGGACTGAAAATATCCTGCGCTGTATCGATGCGGGCGAGTTGCGTGCCGACGTTGACGTAGACCACGGTGGCGCCCAGCATGCCGATTTGACTGACCCAGTAATAGGTGCGGGTTTTGATCTGCGTCAGTCCCATCGCCAAGTTGATGATGAAAAAAGGCAGCACCGGAATGATGCGCAGGCTAAACAGATAGAACGCACCGTCCTTGGCGATGCCACGGTTGATGTGGAGCAAGCGCTTGCCAAAACGGGCCTCGATCAGGTCGCGCAGCACGAAACGGGCGCTCAGAAAAGCCAGCGTGGCGCCGACGCTGGAGGCGAACGAAACCAGCACCACACCCCAGAGCAGGCCAAAAATGGCGCCGGCGGCCAGGGCGAGAAAACCCACTCCGGGCACCGACAGCGCTGCCCCCAGCGCATAGATGACGAAAAAACCCAGCGCCACCGTCAGCGGCTGTTCGGCGTACAAAGCGGTGAACGTGGCCTGCTGTTGCTGGAAATAAGCCAGACTCAGATAGCGGTCCAGATCGAACGCGAAAATGGCGCTCAGGCCCAGCAGCATGGCCAGCAGCAGCAAGGTTTTGCGCTTATCCAAGGGGGATCCGTGCGCGGGTGGCCGCTCTCAATAGCGGCGTTTGGCAGAGAGTTCTTCGAACAGCTCGCGGTAAATGCGGTAGCGGCATGCGCTGATCTGGGCCGCCGCATCGACCGCCTGGCCCACGCCTTGCACGCGCTCGCGCACCGCGCAGCCGGGTTCGTGCAGGTGGCTGCAGTTGTAGAAACGGCATTGGCCCAGCGCGGCGCGCAGGTCGGGCATCAGGTGCGCCAGTTGCATCGGCTCGATCTGGTTCAGGCCGAATTCCTGGAACCCGGGCGAGTCGATCAGGGCCGTGCGGTGCTGCGCGTCGCTCCAGTACCAGGTGGTGCTGGTGGTGGTGTGCTTGCCGGCGTTGAGGGCGCGCGATATTTCGCCCGTGAGCGCGCGCGCGTGCGGCACCAGGCGGTTCACCAGCGTGCTCTTGCCCACGCCCGAAGGGCCGAGCACCAGGCTGGTTTTGCCGTCCAGCAGATGTTGCAGCGGCACCAGCCCGGCGTCGCTGGGGGCGGCGGTGTCGCCTTGGAGTTGCAGCGGCAGCACGGCGCAACCCATGCGGCGGTAGGCGTCGAGCCGCTCCCAGGCGCGGGAAAAATCGGCTTGCAGATCGCTTTTGTTGAGCACGATCAGCACGTCGATGCGCTCGGCTTCGGCTGCGATCAGCGCACGCGCGAGTTGGCTCTCGGAAAACTCGGGTTCGGCCGCCAGCAGCACCAGCACCAGGTCGAGGTTGGCGGCAAACGACTTGGTGCGCAACTCGTCTTGCCGGTACAGCAGGTTGCGCCGAGGCAGCACTTGTTCGATGCTGCCTTCGTCGCCGCTGGCCTGCCAGCGCACCAAGTCGCCTACCACCACCTGATTTTTCTTGCCGCGCGGGTGGCAGATGCGGCGCTGCCCGTCGGGACTCTCAACCAGGCAGTGGCGACCGTGGGCGGCCACCACCAGGCCGTTGCTGGGCGGGGTGAGCGCGCTGGGCAGGGCAGGGGTTGGGCCGGGGCGCGGCATTCAACCTAACCTAAATCCGGCAGGTGAGCGCCTTCGTGGTCAAATGAGTGTGTGTTCATGGGTGTTTCCAGCGGGAACGGCGCGGTCAACTGCCGGATTTAGGTTCAGTCCTTGAACAGCGCGTCCACCGCAGCCGCGCACGCAAAGTCGCGCACCGTGATGCCAGCCGGTTCGTGCGTGACCCAGCGCACCGTGCACCGCTGCGGGCTCAGGTGCAGCGTCGGGTGGTGGTCTCGGCGCTGGGCGATCCAGGCCACGGCGTTGGCCAAGGCCATGCCGTGCTCGAAGCTGGCGCAGGCAAAGCCTTTTTCCAGCGCGCCGTCGATCAGCCGCCAGCCGTGCGCGGCGGCGCCGTTGAGCTGGGTCAACCGGGTCACGATCTCGGTCGGGGTGAGCGCGCGCAGCGGCGCAGGGCTGGGGTGCATGGCGGGTGGGGCGGTTCAGCAGGCCGGCGCGGCCCGCAGGCGGGCCAGCCGCTCGCTGGCGCTCGGGTGCGAATAGTAAAAACGCGCGTACAGCGGGTCGGGCGTGAGCGTGCTGGCGTTGTCCTGGTAGAGCTTGAGCAGCGCGCTGGCCAGGTCGGCGGCCTGCGTCTGGGTGGCGGCGTAGGCGTCGGCCTCAAATTCGTGCTGACGCGAGAGCTGCGCCAGCAGCGGCGAGAAGAAAAACGTCAGCAGCGGCAGCGTCAGCAAAAACAGCAGCAGCGCCAGCGCGTCGTTGGGCGCGTCCATGGACGGCGTGACCCCCAACCCGATGTAGAACCAGGCTTGAGCCGAGAGCCAGCCCAGCAGGGCAAAGCCCAGCAGGCTCAGGCCAAACAGCAGCGCGATGCGTTTGACGATGTGGTGGCGCTTGTGGTGGCCCAGTTCGTGCGCCAGCACGGCTTCCACTTCGGCCGCGCTGAGTTGGCGCAACAAGGTGTCGAAAAACACCACCCGCTTGGCGGCGCCCAAGCCGGTGAAATAGGCGTTGGCGTGTGCGCTGCGCTTGCTGCCGTCCATCACGAACAAGCCTTTGGCGGCAAAGCCGCAGCGCTGCATCAGCGCACTGACTCGGGCTTTGAGTGTTGCATCGGGCAGGGGCTCGAATTTGTTGAACAGCGGCGCAATCAGGCTCGGGTAGATCAGCAGCGCCAGCAGGTTGAACGCCATCCACACCCCCCAGGCCCACAGCCACCAGGCCGGGCCGGCCACGTCCATCAGCCACAGCACCAGCGCGGCAATCGGCAGCCCGAGCAGCGCGCCCACCAGGCTGCCTTTGAGTAAATCACTCAGCCACAGCCCCAGCGTCATTCTGTTAAAGCCAAAGCGCTCTTCGATGCGAAACGTCGCCCACCAAGCCAGTGGCAGCGAGAGCAGGCCGCCGATCAGGGCGAACGCCGCCAGCAACGCGAGCTGCTGCAGCATGCCCGCACCCAGCGCCGCCAGCAGCGTCTGGTTGAGCCAGTTCAGGCCGCCGAGCAATGTCCAGCCCAGCAGCAAGGCGCACGAGAGCAAGAGCTCGAGCAGGCCAAAGCGGGTTTTGACGATGGTGTAGTCGGCCGCCTTTTGGTGCGCGCCGAGTGTGATGGTGTCGGCAAACGCGGCCGGCACGGCGTGGCGGTGGCGCGCAACGTGGCGGATCTGGCGGCTCGCCAGCGCGGTGCGCACGACCAAGCCAAGCGCCAGCAGGGCGCAAATGAAGACGGAAAAAAGCATTGCGGGGTTGTCCATGTGGGTGAGTCTATCCAACACCGTGCTGGCGTGCGCATGCGGTGCGGGCATCGGTGAAAATCGACGCATGAACGACACCCAAACACCCTCCTTGATGCTCCCTGAGGCGTCAAAAATTGCAGACGCGCCCGTGCTGGGCAAAAGCGATCAGAACCTGGTCTGGATCGACTGTGAAATGAGCGGGCTCGATCCAGACAAAGAATTTTTGCTGGAAATCGCAATCGTCATCACCGGCCCGCAACTGACGCCGCGCGTCGAAGGCCCGGTGCTGGTGATCCACCAGAGCGAGGCCGTTCTCGATGCCATGGACAACTGGAACAAGGGCACGCACGGCCGCAGCGGCCTGATCGACAAGGTGCGCGCCAGTCGCACCACCGCGGCGCAGGCGCAGGCCGAGTTGCTGGCATTCATGGCCCGCTACGTGCCCAAAAACAGCAGCCCCATGTGCGGCAACACGATCAGTCAGGATCGCCGTTTTTTGCTCAAATACATGCCCGAGCTGGAAGCCTATTTCCACTACCGCTGCCTGGACGTGAGCACGCTCAAGGA
>BBPD01000306.1_pt1 | contig 13714 bp, 11 predicted proteins | sample 1344911 | NCBI WGS metagenome assembly BBPD01 (sample SAMD00019088, study PRJDB2971) | groundwater metagenome | biome: freshwater biome; feature: mineral spring; material: ground water | place: USA: CA, Sonoma | collected 2011-09 | depth surface m
CGGTTTTCATAATCCACTCGCAAAACAATGGCGATGGCGATCAGGTTGAGCAAGATGGCGGAGCCGCCGTAGCTCATGAAAGGCAGCGTCAGCCCCTTGGTGGGCAAGGCGCCGAGGTTGACGCCGATGTTGATGAAGGCCTGGAAGCCTAGCCACAGGCCCACGCCCTGCGCCGCCAGGCCGGCAAACACCTGGTCGAGCGCGATCGCCTGGCGACCGATGTGCATGATGCGGCGCGTCAGCCACAGGAACAGGCCAATCAGCAACAGCACGCCGAGCAGGCCGAACTCCTCGCCGATCACGGCCAGCAAGAAGTCGGTGTGGGCTTCGGGCAGCCAGTGCAGCTTCTCCACGCTGCCGCCCAGTCCGACGCCAAAGATTTCACCGCGTCCGAACGCGATCAGCGCGTGCGTGAGCTGGTAGCCCTTGCCCAGCACGTGCTCCGCGCTCCAGGGGTCCAGGTAGGCAAAAATGCGCTCGCGCCGCCAGTCGCTGAGAAAAATCATGAGCGCAAACGCCGCCACCACCACCAGCGCTATCAGGAAAAACATGCGTGCATTGACGCCGCCGAGAAACAGAATGCCCATGGCGATGACCGCGATCACCATGAACGCGCCCATGTCGGGCTGGGCCAGCAACAGCAGGCCGACCACGCCGACGGCCGCCGCCATCGGCAGCACGGCGCGAAAGAAGTGCTCTTTGACCTCCATCTTGCGCACCATGTAGTCGGCGGCGTAGATCAGCACCGCCAGCTTGGCCAGCTCGGCCGGCTGAAAGTTCATCAGCCCAAGCGGAATCCAGCGCCGCGCACCGTTGACCTCGATGCCGATAAAGGGAACCAGCACCAGCACCAGCAGCAGCAAGGCGCCGGCAAACAACCAGCCAGCCAATTGCTGCCAAGCCCGCATGGGGAATTGAAACACCAGCCACGCGGCGGCGCATCCAATGCCGATGGCCATGCCGTGGCGCAGCACAAAGTGGGTGTGCGCAAAGTGGGCAAAGCGCGGGTTATCAGGCAGCGCAATGGTGGCCGAGTACACCATCACCAAACCCCAGCCCAGCAGCGCCAGCACGACCCAGAACAGCGGCTGGTCAAAGCCGAACTGGCGCCGCGGCAGCGTTTGCGCCGATCGGGCACTGCGGCTCGACAGCCGCACCGGCAGGCCGTCGGCGGCCAGCAGCGCGTGCGGGTCGCGCCCGAGCAGCCGAGCCAGTGCGGCGCGCAGCCTGGGCGTCATGGTGCGCCCTCCAGCGCCTGGCCCTGCGCGGCGGCCAGTTCGGTCACGGCCTGGACGAACACGCGCGCGCGGTGCACGTAGTTGTCAAACATGTCCAGGCTGGCACAGGCTGGTGAGAGCAACACCGCGTCGCCCGCGTGCGCCTGCTGCGCGGCCAGCCGCACCGCTGCGGGCAGGCTGTCCGCGTCGAACAGGGGGATCTGCGCCTGCTCCAGCGCCTGGGTCAACTGGGAGCGGATCAGCGCTGCATCACGCCCGATCAGCAACACTGCGCGCGCATGGTGCGCCAGTGCGTCGGCCAGCGCTTGAAAGTTTTGCCCCTTGCCGTCACCGCCCAAAATCACTACCAGCCGCCGCTCAGCACCCAGGCCGCGCACTGCTGCCAGCGTGGCGCCGACGTTGGTGCCCTTGCTGTCGTCGAAGTATTCGACCTGGTTGACGATCGCCACCGGCTCGACCCGATGTGGCTCGCCACGGTACTCGCGCAAGCCGTGCAGCATCGGGCCGAGTGCCGCGCCGGTGGAGCTGGCCAGCGCCAGCGCGGCCAGCGCGTTGGCGGCGTTGTGACGCCCGCGAATGCGCAGCGCTTGAACCGGCATCAGGCGCTGCAACTCCAGCGCGGCTGTGCCTTCCTGCAGGCGGCCGTTCGGGCGGGTTTGCTGCTGCGCCTGCGCACGCACCAGCCAGTCCATGCCGCGGGCGGCTTCAATGCCCCAGTCGCCTGCGCGGTGCGGCTGATCCAAGCCGAAAGTGAGGAACGCGCGAGCGGCCTGCTGCTGCTTGCGCGCGCCCACCTTGACCGTTTGCATGGCGGGCTGCAAGGCCATCACCCGGGCGTCGTCGCGGTTGAGTACCATCAGCGCTTGCTGGCCGAACACGGCCGCCTTGGCCTGCGTGTAGGCGGCCTGCGAGCCGTGCCAGTCCAGGTGGTCTTCACTGAGGTTGAGCAGCGCTGCCGCCGTCGGTATCTGGCCCCAGGCGCCGTTTGCCGTGCCGTCGAGCTGGAAGCTGGAGAGTTCGAGCACCCAGACCTCGGGCAGTGCGGCTGGCTGCGCTGCCTGCGCAGCGCTCAGCACGTCGAGCAGATTGGGGCCAATATTACCGGCCAGCGCCACGCGCAGGCCGGCGCAACGCAGCAACAAGCCGGTGAGCGAAGTCACGGTGGTCTTGCCGTTGGTGCCGGTGATGGCCAGCACCTGGGGCCGGTACGGCTGCCCCGGCTGCTGCGCCAGCTCATGCAAGGCCTGGGCAAACAAGTCGAGCTCTGTGACCACGCTGACGCCGTGCGCGCGCGCCCAGTCGAACACGGTTTGCAGTTGCGCCGGTGCCAGCCCAGGGCTGCGTGCGATCAAGGTCCAGCGCGCGCGCGCAAGCAGCGAGTCGTCGAACGGGCCGGCCACAAACTCGGCCTGCGGGCAATCGGCTTGCAGGGCAGCGCGCTGCGGCGCCGACTCGCGGGTGTCGGCCACCGTCACGCGCGCGCCGTGGCGCAGGCACCAGCGTGCCATCGCCAGCCCGGATTGACCCAGGCCGAGCACCAACACCTGTTGCGCCTGTAGGTCTTTCATCGCAGCTTGAGGGTTGACAAGGCAATCAGGCACAGCAGCATGGTGATGATCCAGAACCGGATCACCACCTGCGTTTCAGTCCAGCCTTTTTTCTCGAAGTGGTGGTGCAGCGGCGCCATCTTGAACAGCCGGCGCCCCTGGCCGTAGCGGCGCTTGGTGTACTTGAAGTAGCTCACTTGCAGCATCACCGACAGCGCCTCGACCACGAAAATGCCGCCCATGATGGCCAGCACGATCTCCTGGCGCACGATGACCGCGATGGTGCCCAGCGCGGCACCGAGCGCGAGCGCGCCGACGTCGCCCATGAAGACCTGCGCCGGGTGGGCGTTGAACCACAGAAAGGCCAGGCCGGCGCCGGCCATGGCAGCACAGAAAATCAGCAGCTCGCCGGTGCCGGGAATGTGCGGCAGCAACAGGTGGTTGGCAAACACCACGTGCCCGCTCACATAGGCAAAAATGCCCAGCACCGAGCCGACCATCACCACTGGCATGATGGCCAGGCCGTCCAGGCCGTCGGTCAGATTGACCGCGTTGCTGGAGCCGACGATCACCAAGTAGGTCAGCAGCACAAAGCCAAATACACCCAGCGGATAGCTGACTTCCTTGAAAAAGGGCACCAGCAAACCGGCATGAGGCGGCAAGTCGACCGTGAAGCCAGAGGCAACCCAAGCCAGGAACAGCTCCATGACGCGCTGGTTGCTGTCCTCGGAGACGCTGAACACCAGCAAAAACGCCGCCAGCACGCCGATCACCGACTGCCAGAAATATTTCTCGCGCGAGCGCATGCCTTCCGGGTTTTTGTCGACCACTTTGCGCCAGTCGTCGACCCAGCCGATGGCGCCAAACCCCAAAGTGACCAGCAACACGATCCAGACAAAGCGGTTGCTGAGCTCAAACCACAGCAGGGTCGAGGTGGCAATCGAAAACAGAATCAGCACGCCGCCCATGGTCGGCGTGCCACCCTTGCTCAGGTGCGACTGCATGGCGTAGCCACGAATTGGCTGGCCGATCTTGAGCGCTCGCAGGCGGCGAATGACGAATGGGCCAGCCACCAGCCCGACCAGCAGCGCCGTCATGGCCGCCATCACGGCACGAAAGGTGAGGAACTCGAACACGCGCAAGAAACCAAATTCGGGCCCCAGCGTGTACAGCCATTGGGTCAGACTAAGCAGCATGGGCCGTCTCCTGGCTGCAGGCTGACGCAGGCGGGCACAGCGCCTGCACGGCGTGTACCACGCGCTCCATGCGCATGCAGCGCGAGCCTTTGACCAGCACGCTGCGCGGCGCATCGGTTGCCGTAGCGACCCATTGGGCGACCTGCTCGGCCAGCGCCGGCACGTCGGCCCAGGCGCTCGGTGGCGGCCCTGCGCTGGCGGGCCAGGCAGCGCAGGCTTGCTGCATCCAGTCGCCGACGCAGTGCACGGCTTCGATGCCGCGCACCTGCGCGTGGCGCAGCACCTCCAGGTGCGCGGCCAGTGCCTGCGCGCCGACTTCACCCATGTCGCCCAGCACCAGCAGATGCGGGCCCGGCAGCTCGGCCAGCAAGTCGATGGCGGCCAGCACCGAATCCGGGTTGGCGTTGTAACTGTCGTCGATCAGGGTGACGCTGCGGCCGGGCAGCGCCAGCTCGAGCGCGCGCGAGCGGCCGGCCAGCGGTGCAAAGGCATTGAGTCCGCGTTCGATTGCCGCCAGTGGCACGCCGGCGGCCAGCGCACAGGCCACGGCGGCCAGCGCGTTGTGCAGGTTGTGCCGCCCGGTCATGCGCAGGCAGCAGCTCAGCGCCCCGGCCGGGGTCTGGCATTCGAGCAGCCAGGCGCCGTCGCTCCAGACGCTGCGCCGCACGTGTACGTCGGCGTCGGCATCGTTGACGCTGAAGCTGAGCACGCGCCGCCGCGCCGCCTGTTCGCGCCACAGCGGCGTGTAGAGGTCGTCGCTCGGGAACACCGCCACGCCATCGGCCGGCAAGGCGGCAATCACCTGCGCGTTTTCGTGCGCCACCGCCGCCACCGAGGCCATGAATTCCTGGTGCTCGCGCTGCGCGTTGTTGACCAGCGCCACCGTCGGCTGCGCCAGCGCGGCCAGTTGCGCGATTTCACCCGGGTGGTTCATGCCGAGCTCGACCACCGACAGCCGGTGCGTCGGGCGCAGCCGCAGCAAGGTCAGCGGCACGCCAATGTCATTGTTCAGATTGCCCTCGGTGGCGTGCGCCGCAGCACCCACGGCGGCGCGCAAAATGGCGGCAATCATCTGCGTCACGGTGGTCTTGCCGTTGCTGCCGGCCACCGCGATCAACTCCAGCCTGAGCTGCGCGCGCCAGCGCCGGGCCAGCTCAGCCAGAGCGGCGCGGCTGTCGGGCACTTCCACCCCACCCAGGCCGGCTGAGGCCAGGCCGGTTTGCGCCAGCGCCGCCACCGCGCCTTGCGCGCGCGCCTGCGGCAAAAAGTCGTGCGCGTCGAAACGCTCGCCCTTGAGCGCCACGAACAAATCACCCGGCTGCAAGCTGCGGGTGTCGGAGTGCACGCGCAGAATCGGCGCCCCTATCGTGCCCACCGGGCGCGCGCCTGACAGTTGCAGCAGCAGTTCAGCCACAGTTTTCATGCCGCCTCCCGCGCCGCGTCGGCGCGCTCTTGCAGCGCCTGTTGCGCCTGCGCCCGATCCGAAAATGGTTTTTTCATGCCCTGCACTTCTTGATATTCCTCGTGTCCTTTGCCGGCGATCAGCACCACGTCGCACGCCTGCGCGCCCCGCACCGCCAGCGCAATGGCGCGCGCGCGGTCGGGTTCGATCTGCGCTGGCGCCGGGCTGGACAAGCCGGCTTGCATCTGCGCCAAAATGGCCAGCGGGTCTTCGCTGCGCGGGTTGTCGCTGGTCAGCACCACCCGATCGGCGCCGCGTTCGGCGGCGGCCGCCATCAGCGGGCGTTTGGAGGCGTCACGCTCGCCGCCGCAGCCCAGCACCACCCAGAGTTGGCCGCCGCGCTGCCGTCGCAGCGCTTGCAACGCCTGCAGCGCTTTTTCCAGCGCATCCGGGGTGTGGGCGTAATCGATCAGCACCAGCGGTTGCTGCGGCGTTGCAGGGAGCACCGGCTCCATGCGCCCGGGCACCGGCGTCAGCGCGGCGCAAGCATGCAGCGCTGCCGACAAGCCAAAGCCCAGCGCGCGCGCCGCACCCAGCACACCGAGCAAGTTGGAGACGTTGTAGCGCCCGACCAGCGGCAGCGTCAGGGTTTGGCTGTCAATTGGCGCGCCGGCCGCGTTGCGCTCACCGATCAGCAGGCGCTGACCGTGCTCGCTGGCGCCCAGCTCGCGCGCGAACAAACGGGCCGGCGGCCGCTGCGCCGACGCGGGCAGCGCCGAGTCATCGATGCCGACCGTCCACAGATCGAGCCCACGCGGTGCCAGCGCCGCAGCCAGCGCCACGCCCTGCGGGTCGTCCAGATTCAACACCGCCGCGTCCAGTCCCGGCCAGTCGAACAACATCGCCTTGGCGGCCCAGTAGCGCGCCATGCTGCCGTGATAGTCGAGGTGGTCCTGGGTGAAATTGGTGAACACCGCCAGTTTGATGCGGCAGGCGTTGAGCCGTCCTTCGACCAGACCGATCGACGAGGCTTCGATGGCGCAGGCGCGCAGCCCTTGGTCGACAAAGTGGCGCAGGTACGACTGCAGCAACACCGGGTCAGGCGTAGTCAGTCCGCTTGACTGCAACGCGCCCGCGCTGCCCTGAGCGGCCAGCGGCGGCTGACCGATGCCCAGCGTGCCGACCAGCGCACACGGGCACCCGAGCGCGCCCAGCAACTGCGCCAGCCACCAGGCGGTAGAGGTTTTGCCGTTGGTGCCGGTGATGGCCAGCAGGTCGAGCTGCGCGCTGGGCTGGCCGTAAAACGCGCTGGCGACGGCGCCGGCCTGCGCTTTCAAACCCGGCATGGCGAGCACCGCGTCGCCGGGGCCAAAGTCAAACCCCTCGGCTCCCGCGCGCTCGACCAGGGCGGCGCTGGCGCCCGCTTGCAGCGCGGCGGCGACGAAGCGGCGCGCGTCGCTGGCGGCGCCGGGCCAGGCAACAAAACCGTCGCCAGCCTGCACATGGCGGCTGTCGCTTTGCAAGCGGATGACGCCGCGCGCGCGCAGCCAGTCGGCCACGTGCTGGGGCTGGTGCAGGGTCAACATCAGAACGACTCCTCGACCAGATCGGTGACAATCTGCGGCAGCACCGTCATATCGGGCTGCACGCCCAAAATACGCAAGGTGTGCTGCACCGTTTCACTGAACACGGGTGCGGCCACCACACCACCGAAAAACTGTCCGGCGCTGGGCTCGTCGATCATCACCGCCACCACGATGCGCGGTGACTCAGCCGGGGCGAAGCCGACAAAGAAGCTGCGGTGCCGGTCCTTGGCATAAGCGCCGCCTTCCTGTTTGCGCGTGGTGCCCGTTTTCCCTGCCACCGAATAACCCATGGTTTGTGCGTGGGCGCCGGTGCCGCCAGGGCCGGCGGCCAGCACCAGCATGTCACGCACGGCGTTCGCGCTCGCCTGGCCAAACACGCGCACGCCGCTGACCGGGCCGTCGGTTTTGAGCAGGCTGACCGGAATCAACTCGCCGCCGCGCGCAAACACGGTATAGGCCTGCGCGAGCTGAAACAGTGAAGTAGACAAGCCGTAACCGTAGCTGATAGTGGCCTGCTCGATGGGGCGCCAGTTTTTATAGGGCCGCACACGGCCGCTGACTGCACCGGGAAACGACAGTTGCGGCTGCCGGCCCAAGCCAATATGGGTGAACATCTCCCACATGTCACGCGGGTGCATCTGCATCGCCAGCATAACGATGCCCACGTTGCTCGATCGCGCCATCACCTCAGTCAATGTCAACACGTCTTTTGGCGTGCGGTCGCGGATGCTGATGCCACCGACGCTGACGCGCCCGCCTTCCATGTGAATGGGCGTCTCGGGCCGAGCCAGGCCTTTTTCCAGCGCCAACGCGGCCATGAAGGGCTTGACGATCGAGCCCGGCTCGAAACTATCGGTCAAGGCCCGGTTGCGCAACTGCGCACCGCTGAGGTTGCGCCGCTGGTTGGGGTCGAAGCTGGGGTAGTTGACCAGCGCCAACACCTCGCCGCTTTGGGTGTCGAGCACCACCACGCTGCCGGCCTGGGCGCGGTGCTGCTGCACCGTCTGACGCAGCTTTTGAAAGGCAAAGTGCTGCACCCTGCTGTCGATCGAGAGCCGCAAGTCGGTGCCGTCTTGTGGCGGCAACACCGCGCGCACGTCTTCGACCACGCGCCCGAGCCGGTCGCGGATGACGCGACGCGAGCCGTTGACGCCCACCAACTGCTCGTTGAAAACCAGTTCGACGCCTTCTTGGCCTTGCTCTTCCACATTGGTGAAGCCGACCACGTGCGCGGCGGACGCCCCCTCGGGGTAATGGCGCTTGAATTCGCGCCGCTGGTGTATCCCTGCGATGCCCAGCGCCGCAATCTGCTTGGCCACCGGCGCGTCAACCTGGCGCCGCAGCCACACAAACGTTCGATCTTCCAGCGCCAGACGCCGCTGCAACTCGGGCAGCGGCAGATCGATCAAGCGCGCCAACTCGGACAAATTCGGGTCGCTCGAATCAACGTCTTCAGGAATGGCCCAAATGCTTTGCGCCACCACGCTGGAGGCCAGTATCAGACCGTTGCGATCGAGCACCTGACCGCGATTGGCCGACAACTCAAATGTACGGACAAAGCGTTGCTCACCCTGGCGCTGGAAAAAATCGCTGTTAAACACCTGCACATAGGCGGCGCGCGCACCCAATACGACAAAGGCCAGCGCCAGTCCGGCAACGATCAGCTTGCTGCGCCAGACCGGCGTTTTGCTGGCCAGCAAGGGGCTGGCACCGTAGTTGATGCTGCGGCTCATCGCACGCTCTCAGCGCCTGGCAGACTGACGTACAAAGTAATGCCCGGCGTGACCGAATGCATGTGCAGGCGCGATTGCGCGAGCTGCTGCACCCGTGCAGATGCGGCGTGGGCGCGCTTTTGCACCTCCAACTGTTGGTGCTCGATGTCGATGCGGCGTGCCTCGGCCTGCGCCCGGTCCAGCGCGCTGAAGACGCGACGCGACTCGTACTGGGTATGCACCAGATAAAACGCGCTGGCCAGCAAGGCCAGCGACAACAGCAGGCTGAGCCGGATCAGCATGCCGGCGCCTCGGTGCGCTCGGCAGCGCGCAGCACGGCGCTGCGCGCGCGCGGGTTGCGCTGCACCTCGGCCAGCGCCGGCATGACGCGGCGCAGCCGACGCAGCGCCAGCGGCGCGGGCTCGACAAACGGCACCCGCCGATCGACCTGCACCCGCGAATGCCCCACCATGAACTGCTTGACCCGTCGGTCTTCCAGCGAATGAAAGCTGATCACCACCAGTTGGCCCCGAGGACGCAAGACCTGCAGGCTGGCGGCTAGCGCTTGTTGCAGCTCTTCAAGCTCGGCGTTGATGAAAATCCGAAAAGCCTGAAATGTGCGCGTTGCAGGGTCCTTGCCCGGCTCGCGGGTTTTGACCGCGCCAGCCACGACTTCGGCCAACTCAAGGGTGCTTCGAATAGGGCCCCGTTCCTGTCGGCGACGATCAATCGCCTTTGCAACCGATTGAGCAAACCGTTCTTCACCGTATTCACGTATCACCTCCGTCAGGGTGGCCACATCGGCCGTCTGCAGCCACTGCGCCACGCTCTGGCCGCGCGTGCTGTCCATGCGCATGTCCAGCGGCCCGTCGTGGCGAAAGGAAAATCCCCGTTCGGGGTCGTCGATCTGCGGCGAGCTGACCCCCAGGTCCAGCAGCACGCCGTCGGCGCTGGCCAACCCCAGCTCGCCTAGGTGGCAAAAACTCTGGTGCCGGATGGAAAAGCGGCTGTCTTGTGCCGCCAGTTCTTGCGCCGCCGCCACGGCCATCGGGTCTTTGTCAAACGCGGTCAGGCGCCCGCGCGCCGAGAGTTGCTGCAGAATCAGGCGCGCATGCCCGCCGCGGCCGAAAGTGCCGTCAACGTAATGTCCGTCCGGGTTGATCGCCAGCGCCGTCACGGCTTCGTTCAACAAGACGGTTTGATGAATCCATGTGCTTTGCACCACCGACCTTCAGAATGAAAAGTCCTTCAAGACGTCGGGCATTTGCGCCTGCATCGCCTGCGCTTCCTGGGCTGCGTACTGCTGTGCGTCCCACAGTTCAAAATAAGCCCCCATGCCCAACAGCACAGCGTCCTTGCTGATGCCGGCTGCGGCGCGCAACTCGGGTGCAACCAACAAGCGAGCCGAGGCGTCCATCTCCACCTCCATCGCATTGCCCAAGAAAATGCGCTTCCACCACTGGGCCTGCATCGGCAGCGCGGCAATGCGCTCGCGAAAACGCTCCCACTCGTTGCGCGGAAACAGCATCAGGCAACCATGCGGATGCTTGGTGAAAGTAAGTGGATTGGCGGCGGCCGCGTTCAGGGCGTCCCGGTGCCGGGTCGGCATGGAGAGCCGACCCTTGGTATCGAGGCTGAGAAACGACGCGCCTTGGAACACCGACATCAATCCTTACGGCCACTTTTTACCACTAATCTGCACATTCTCCCACTTTAGCAGGAAGTTCGGCCAGTGCAAGGCATAGACGATGCATTTTTCAATGGAATCAATCGGTTGGAATCTGTTTCCAAGCATCGTTTGATAGGAAAATCCTACCCCGACAAGCAGTTGGATGAAATTGTGGATGTGATCTCTGAACACATCAGCAGATCGACGGCGCCAGCACATGGGGCTGCCCGCCCATCGCGCCGCCCCGCCCCGCGCTGCTCGGTGACAATAGAGCCTGCGCCACCAGACCGACCGGCGCCGAGGTGGCGAATGGCCACCCCATGCTGCTTTTTCGACCCGTCGGCGCAGCTGCAGGTTTTATCTTTGGCCCCTCCATTACCCCGAGCCGACATGCTGCAACACCACACCGTTCCGGTCACCGCCTTTGCGCAGAACTGCTCCATCGTCTGGTGCGACCAGACGCTGCAGGCCGCCGTCATAGACCCCGGCGGCGACATCGATCGGGTGCTGGCCGAAGTGGCGCGCCTGGGGCTGAACCTGAAAGCGATCTGGCTCACCCACGCGCACATCGACCACGCCGGCGCCAGTGCCGAGTTGGCGCGCCGCCTGAGCTTGCCCATCATCGGCCCGCATCCGGGCGACCAGTTCTGGATCGACGCGCTGGCGCAGCAGGCCAGCATGTTCGGTCTGCCGCGCAGCGAGCCCTTCACGCCCACGCGCTGGCTGAGCGACGGCGACTCGGTGCAAGTCGGCCACTGTGTGCTAAGCGTGCGCCACTGCCCCGGCCACACGCCGGGACACGTGGTGTTTCACTCGGCGCAGGCCAAGCGCGCCTTCGTGGGCGACGTGCTGTTTGCTGGCAGCATCGGCCGGACCGATTTTCCGCAAGGCGACCATGCGCAATTGGTTCGCAGCATCAAAGAACGCTTATGGCCTATGGGCGACGACACGGTGTTCGTTCCTGGCCACGGGCCGCAGAGCACCTTTGGACAGGAACGGCGCAGCAATCCCTACGTCGGCGATCGCTGAACGCCCCGGCGCGCCTGCTCGAACAGGCCCTGCACCTTGGGCAGGTTGGCCTGCAGCTCGCGAATCCGCTCTGGGCCCGCCGGGTGGGTGGAGAGAAACGCCGGACCGCCGTTGCGGGTGTGCGCGATCATTTTCTCCCACAGACTCACACTGGCGGACGGCGCAAAGGCCGATCGGGCGGCGATCTCCAGACCGACCAGGTCGGCGTCGGTCTCATCCTCACGGCTAAAGCGCAGGCTCAGCAACTGGGTGCCCAGATTGGCCGCCACGTTGCCCACGTCGCCCAGGCCCAGCATCTGCGACAGCAGCGACAAGCCCATGCCGGTGGCCTGCGTCTTGGCCAGCCGTGCGCGCGCGTGCTCGCGCACGGCGTGCGCCATTTCATGGCCCATGATCATCGCGGCCTCGTCATCGCTCAGCCTGAGCTGCTCCAGAATGCCGCTGAAAAAAGCAATTTTGCCGCCCGGCATGACGAAAGCATTGATTTGCGGACTTTGAATCAGGTTGACCTCCCAGTTCCAGTTGCGCGCGCGCCGGTTCCAGGGTGTGGCATGCGGAATCAGGCGGCGCGCCAGGCCACGCAGACGCCGTACCTGGGCGTGGCCGTCGGGCAGCAGCACCCGGTTGGCACGCGCCTCGGCCATCATGGCGCTGTACTGCTGGCTGGCGGCACGTTCGAGCTGTTCGGCCGGCACCAGATTGCGCAGCGCCGAAGTCTCGCCCACGGCCACCTGTGCGGCGGCTGGCAGCGCGGCCGCGGCCGCACCGGCCGCGCCAGCGAGCAAAAAAGCACGCCGCGCCGACCAGACATGTTCGGGCCGTGGCGCAGCCGCAACGGAAGACTTCAAATCGCAGAGCAAGCACATGTGCTGATAATAGACAAAACTTCGCGTCTTTGCTTGCTCGCCCACCCCGATGTCCGTGCCTCCTGCCCCTGCCGCTGCAATCACCCCCACGGTGCATGACCATCCGGCAAGCCCAAGCGCGCAACGCCCCAGTTGGGGGCAGGCGCTGCGCGTGTACCTGGAGCCGGCCAGCCTGCGCATGCTGGCGCTGGGCTTTTCCGCTGGCCTGCCGCTGCTGCTGGTGCTGGGTACGCTCAGTTTTCGCTTGCGCGAAGCCGGACTGGACCGCACCACCATTGGCTACCTGACCTGGGTCGGGCTGGCCTACGGCTTCAAGTGGTGCTGGGCGCCGCTGGTCGACCGCCTGCCGATTCCCGTACTGACGCGCTGGCTCGGGCGCCGCCGCAGCTGGCTGTTGCTGGCGCAACTGACCATCATCGCCGGCCTGATCGGCATGGCGCTGGCCGACCCGCGCACCCAATTGACCGCCGTGGTCTGGTTTGCGCTGCTGGTGGCCTTTGCCTCGGCCACGCAAGACATTGCGCTCGACGCCTACCGCATCGAGTCGGCCGATACGACGCGCCAGGGCGCGCTGGCCGCCACCTACCAAAGCGGCTACCGGCTGGCCATGATCTGGGCCGGCGCCGGCGTGCTATGGATTGCCGCCCGCGCCGAGGTGGCGCCGGCCGTCGCTGGCGTGGACGCCGCTCCCGGCGTGCTCTACCAGCAGGCCGCCTGGAGCACCGCCTACTTGGTGATGGCGGCATCCATGCTGGTGGGCGTGTGCACCGTGTTGTTCACCCGCGAGCCGCTGGCGGTGCTGCTGCCGGTGGCAAGAAATGCCGGCAGTTGGCTGCGCAGCGCGCTGATCGAACCCTTTGTCGACTTTTTGCACCGCTACGGCAAACATGCGCTGCTGATCCTGGCGCTGATCGGCGTCTACCGCATCAGCGACATCGTCATGGGCGTGATGGCCAACCCGTTTTACGTCGACATGGGCTACACCAAGGACGAGGTGGCCGCGGTCAGCAAGGTCTACGGCCTCATCATGACGCTGCTCGGGGCCTTCATAGGCGGCGCGCTGGCGATGCGCCTGGGCGTGATGCGGGTGCTTATGCTGGGCGCCTTTTTGTCGGCCTTGACCAACCTGCTGTTCGCTTGGCTGGCCGGTCACGGCCACGACCTGACGGCGCTGATTGCCGTCATTTCGGCCGACAACCTGAGTTCGGGGCTGGCCTCGGCCGCCTTCATTGCTTACTTGTCGAGCCTGACCAATGTGCGTTATTCGGCCACCCAGTACGCGCTGTTCAGCTCCATGATGTTGCTGGCGCCCAAGTGGCTGGCTGGTTTTTCCGGGGCCTTCGTCGACGCTTTTGACTACCAGACTTTTTTCATCATGACCGCCTGCCTGGGCCTGCCGGTACTGCTGCTGGTCTGGCTGGCCACGCGCATGGAAAACACAGTCGCAGCGGCGGCGCCCGACCCCGGTC
>BBPD01003535.1_pt2 | contig 13639 bp, 14 predicted proteins | sample 1344911 | NCBI WGS metagenome assembly BBPD01 (sample SAMD00019088, study PRJDB2971) | groundwater metagenome | biome: freshwater biome; feature: mineral spring; material: ground water | place: USA: CA, Sonoma | collected 2011-09 | depth surface m
AATGTCCCTGTCTTCTCCTTCGTCTTTATGCTTTTGAAAATATTCTTTTAACTCTGCTGCTATTATTTCATCTGGGATTAACTCAATGGTTTCATACAAATCTTTTTTTGTTATTTTTTGTATAGCAGCCGCTGCTTCTTGTTTTGTCATATGAAGATTTAAACCGAAGGACCCTTCTAATTTTGTCCCTTTTATTTTCTGGACAATCTGTTGAAGTCTATATTTAAACTTATTTTCCTGCATATCTAATATCTTTTCTTTATATTTTAGTTTTAATTTTTCAATATCTGCAACAGCAATAGTAGTTTTTGCCATATTTTTCACAATGGAAGGGGCAATAACCTCATAAAAAAAATTTAGGTCTTTACTATCTTCGCACAGGCAGGTGCAGACAGCAGAGAAAACAAACACCAATGGTAAAAGTTTTTTTGCCATATCTATTCCATCCCCTCGATTTTGTTCTATCAGACATCTTGAAATAAATCAAATTATATAAGATAATAAAAATATGTTAAAACTTGGGCTATGCAGTATAAATTCAACTGTGGGTGATATTCAGAACAATAAAGAAAAAATTATACAAAAAATAAAACAGGCGCAAGGCATGGGTATTGACATAATAATATTCCCTGAAATGTGCCTGTGCGGGTATCCTCCCGAGGACCTTCTTTTTAAAAAAACATTTATAGATGATAACAAAACAGCCCTTTACCAGATTATAGAGTCCTGTCAAAAAATCTGTGTTATGCTCGGTTTTGTTGATAAAAAAAAGAATTCACTTTTTAATTCAATGGCGGTGATAAAAGACAGCAGGCTTAAAGTCGTCTACAGCAAGATAATTCTTCCAAACTATGGTGTATTTGATGAGAAAAGATATTTTCAAAACGGAAATAAGGCTGAGGTATTTATAATCGGCGGAATAAAATTAGGGCTTACCATATGCGAAGATATGTGGGAGATAGAGAGTAATGCCTTAAAAGGGCTTTATAAACTAAAACCCGACATTCTTATAAATATATCTGCCTCTCCCTATCACATGCTTAAATGCCATGCACGAGAAAGTCTGCTGAAAAACATAGCAAGGACATATAACCTGCCGACAGTTTATGTAAATCTTGTAGGGGGGCAGGATGAACTTCTTTTTGACGGTGGGAATTTGGTATGCTCAAAAAACGGAGAAATTATATTCAGAGGTGAGCACTTTAAGGAAACAACTTCTACAATAGTACTGAAAAAAGAAAAAGAAAATCTTATCATAATTTCTGAACAGAAAAACGCAAAATATCTTAAAACCGAAGAAGAAGTATATAAGGCACTTGTGTTAGGGACGCGGGATTATATTTTAAAAAATAAATTTAAAAAGATTTTACTGGGGGTAAGCGGCGGAATTGACAGTGCGCTTACAGCAAAGATTGCAGGTGATGCAATAGGAAGTGAAAATGTAAATGCGCTTATTATGCCTTCAAGGTATTCATCAAAACAGACTATAAAAGATGCTCAAATTGTTTGTAAAAATCTTGGGATAAACTATCATATTATTTCAATAGAAAAAATTTTCAGTACATTCTTAAAAATGCTACACTTTTTTTTCAAAGAAACACAGTCCGGGATTGCAGAAGAAAACCTCCAGGCAAGAATTCGTGGGGACATTCTTATGGCATTTTCAAATAAGTTTGGATGGCTTGTGCTTTCAACAGGCAACAAGAGTGAATTGAGTATGGGGTATTGCACACTTTACGGAGATATGGCAGGCGGATTTGCAGTAATAAAAGATGTTCCAAAAACACTGGTTTATAAAATTGTAAGATACTTAAATGAAAAAGACAAGAAAAAGATTATTCCGGAAGGCATAATAAAAAGGGCTCCTTCCGCAGAGTTAAAAGAAAATCAGAAAGATGAAGATACACTGCCGCCATATAAAGTTCTTGATGCCATACTTAAACTATATATAGAAGATGAAATGTCTTTTGAAGAAATAGTTAAAAAGGGATATCCAGCAGATGTTGTTCGTCCTGTTTTACATACAGTTGACCATAACGAATACAAAAGAAGACAGGGAGCACCCGGTATAAAGATTACACCAAAAGCGTTCGGTAAAGACAGAAGATTCCCGATAGTGAACAGGTATAGGGATTAGGTAAGACATAGTTCCTGTTGAAAGTAAAAAAGAGAAATAGGGTGGATGCTTATTCCATCGGGTTATAAAATACAGGCTCAATAATCTTGAATTTGGAACAATTGACGGGATACCGAGACTTATAGACATAGGGCAGTGCAACAACGCATATTCTGCAATTCAGGTTGCACTTGAACTTGCAAAGGCGTTCAACTGCACTGTAAACGAACTACCGCTTTCCCTTATACTTTCCTGGTATGAACAAAAAGCGGTGGCAATACTTTTAAGTCTACTTTATCTTGGCGTAAAAGGTATAAGGCTGGGCCCTACTCCTCCTGCATTCATAACACCGAATGTATTCAAAATAATACAGGAAAAGTTTGACCTAAAACTTATAACAAAACCTGAAAAAGACTTAAAAGAGATATTTGGGTGATACGGGACACAGCAAGTAGGGGATTTAAATACATGAGGGGTCTGGGAGTTTTCTATATCCTACGACCCATCGTTCTGATCCTGAACAAAGCGAAGGGGAAGAATCTCTGGCTAATAGGAATAAACAAGGCCCTACCCCCTTAGACTCAGTCGGGGTAGGGCCAGGCAGGGATGTTTTTTTCGGTCCCTATAAGCTTCAAAGGCATACTTAAAAATATCTTTTAGGTCTTTTTGCCGATTTATGAATCTGGACCTTTATTTTTTTAGGTTCGCAAAATTCTTTTCTGTGGGTTTTGAGCCAATCTTTGCCATGCCTTTGTATCCATTCAATGGCAGCCTTTTCCATCCCTACATCAGAACCTGTCTTTTCACTTTCAATCCATTTGTGCTTTGTAATCTCTTCAAGTGCCTCTGGGTCGGCAAGAAAATTATACGGGGACATAGACACCTCCTTCTTTTACTCTTTGTAGATAAGTATAATCAAGGATGGTGTCAAAATAATGGAGGATTTGTGAAATGTTTGTGAATTCGGGCACCCTTCGGGCACCCTTTGGGTGTGTTGTTTTTCTTGTTTTGAAATTTCCCTTTCCCATCGTCCTTGTTGAGGGCTTGCCCTTAACTTGTCCGGGGGCTCGGTAGGTCGGGTATTGAAAAAAACTTTATTTATGTTAATATGATACTATGAGCAGGTTGAACATACTTATTATTGAAGATGACCCACACATATCAAAACTTGTAAAATATAATCTTGAAAGGGAACATTATGATTGCACGGTTGTCTCAAACGGAGAAAAGGCGATTGAAATATTAAAAAATAGGGCAGCCAATTTAGTAATACTTGATATAATGCTTCCGGGTATGGATGGTTTTGAATTCTGCCGCATTATAAAACAGCACAGTAGCCTTAAAAGCGTACCTATCATTATGCTTACAGCAAAGGGTCAAGAGGTTGACAGGGTTGTAGGGCTTGAACTTGGAGCGGATGACTATATTGTAAAGCCATTCAGCATAAGAGAACTTGTACTCAGGATAAAAGCGGTCCTAAAAAGAAAAGAGGAAAAAAAGCCGGAAGAAACCATAAACATAGGCGATATAACAATTGATATACCAAAACATAAGATTACGGTAAAAAACAAGGATGTTCCTTTTACCGCGATGGAATTCAAACTGCTGCTTCTTCTTATCGAAAGAGCAGGAAGGGTGCAATCCCGGGAAGATTTACTTTCGGATGTATGGGGCATTGAAAGTGAGATTTTCACAAGAACAGTGGATACGCACATAAAAAGAATAAGACAGAAATTGGGAAAACAAAAAGATATGATAGAAACCGTAAGAGGCGTCGGATACCGGTTTAAGGAGATGGAATAAATGTTTTTTCTGATTCTAATACTTTTACTTTTAGCGGTTTCAATCTACCTGCAGATGAAAATACATAACCAGTCTTCTGTTATAAGAAAAATATCTCTTGATAAAGAAGATCTTAAAGACGAACTGAAACTGGAAAATCAAAAAGACAGGTTTGGTATGGCGGAACTTGAGGCGATTCTGTCAAGTATGCTTGAAGGGGTTCTCGTCGTAAATAAGAATGGCGCCATAAGACTTATGAACCCGTCTTTTAAAAAAACATTTTTTATAGACATTCCCTTTGAGGGAAAGATGCCCCTGGAGGTGGTAAGAAACAATATTATCCAGGATGTTGTAGATAAAACTCTTAAAGGGGAGATTATAAGCGAAGAGATCTCACTTCCTACATTTGAGGAAAAGACCCTTAAGATAAACAGTGCCCCTGTCCAAAGAAATGCAAGTGTAGAAGGTGCTGTTTTAGTATTCCATGATATAACACAGATAAGAAAACTTGAAAAGGTAAGACAGGATTTTGTAGCAAATGTATCACATGAATTAAGAACGCCTGTTTCCAGTATCCATGGCTATGCGGAAACACTTCTTAAGAGCGGTATAGATGATAAAAAACATAACAGAGAATTCGTAAGTATTATATATAAAGCCAGTGAAAGACTTTGCAGGCTTATCAATGACCTTTTGGACCTTTCCAAATTAGAATCAAGCAGAATGAAGCTCGTTTTTCAGGATATTGACATATCAACAACGATAAAAAAGGTTGTGTCTATTATAGAAACACAAGTGAAGTCAAAACAGATTCAATTAATATTAAACATTCCCAAAAATATTCCGATGATTAAAGCAGACGACTCAAAATTATCACAAGTTTTCCTTAATCTTCTTGATAACGCTATAAGATATACACCCGGCGGTGGGAATATTACAATATCTGCATTTTCAAAAGATGGCACCATCCAGATTGATGTGTCAGACACAGGTATCGGAATACCGGAAAAAGACATACAAAGAATGTTTGAAAGATTTTACCGTGTGGATAGGGCAAGGTCAATTGAAACAGGAGGCACAGGGCTTGGACTTTCAATAGTAAAACATATTGTTCAGGCACATAATGGAGATATCTGGGTAAGATCGGAAATGGGAAAAGGTTCAACATTTAGTTTTACAATTCCGGTTGCCAACCCACCTACCCGCCCCCCAAGTCAGGGCTGAGGCAGACAGATAAATTTTACAATTTTTTCACCTTTCCTCCACATTGTTTTCACAAACCCGCAGATAATATGTAATTCAGCGGAGGGTGTTATGGAAAAAAGAACAATTGTTAAGATAAGACAGAAAAAAGAATATCCGGAGGCAAAAAACCATGTTGTTATCGGTGAAATCCTTGAAGAAACCGAACATTATCTGAGACTAAGATGCAAGGTATTTCACTATAGAACAAGTAACTATAAGACTGCAAAAAGTGTTGATGTGGGAAAGATTAAAATAAGATGGATACCATGGAATATTATTACGGTTGTTACGGAATTACCGTCAGATTTTAACTGGGAAAGCGCGAAATTTAAAGTGGACGGCAACGGGAAACTCATATTGGAGGGGCAGTATTCACAAGAAGAACTAGCAGGGGTTGCAGATTCATAACCGTTCTACAATTTCTATGTGTTCGTTGGGTTTGTATTTTATGATGCTCTCTGATGGATAAAAACCTTTTGGAAGAAGTGCAAGCGGGTACACAACTGTATTTTTACCTATAAATGTTCCAGGTGATGTTACACAACTGCATCCCACTTGTGAAAAATCACCTAATACAACGCCTATTTTTCTTCTTCCAAGATCATACTTTTCACCTTCATATTCTATAATTACATTCTTTTTTTGTCCGGTTGAGGAAAATATACCAAAGTTTGCACTTGTGGCCTGGTTTCCAAAATGCGATTTATATCCACAAATACTATCACCTAAATATGAAATATGAGGAAATTTGGCGCCATCCATCAAGATACTGTTTTTTATCTCTCCTCCTACTATAACATCATTTCCAATAATAACAGGTCCTCTTATATATGCATTGCCTCTGATCTGACATCTGTCTCCTATAATTACAGGTCCTTTTATGGTTGAACAGGGCTCAACTGTCGTATCTTTGCCTATAAATAAACCACCTTCAGAAACAAAAAGATTTGTACCAAAAACAACAGACCCTTTTGATACAAAAATAGGATCTGGTTCTGCAAAATCATTTACAGGAAAAGAAAATACTGAGAGAGGCTTAAATACCACATCTCCATCAGATATGACCTTAAGTTTGCCAGAGATTGGAGAAGTAAGCAGGAGGGGCCTTTCTACATAATTTTTTCTATCTTTTGTTCTGTTCTGTAACCATTTTAGTATATAATCTCCTATAACATCAAGAACAGAAACAACAGAACCTGCTTTTTTAAATATATCTTTATGAACAAAAGGATGAGCCTTAAAATCAAAATAAGTTTCTGCCCGAAAAGGTATTGGCACATCTTTTTTAGGCAAATCTTTTATTTTTATTATTGACATAAGATACTTAAGTTCCCGACGGCACAACCCCAATCCCACACACCAGAGCACCAGGGCACCCGCGCACCAGAGCACCGGAATGCCAGTTACCTGTCACCCGTTATTAGGGTTTTGTAAGGGTCTCAATTTGCACTTTGCCTATTTTCTCTTCGTTATTTTTGATGGCTTTCCACTAGAGCAAGATGTTGCTTTTTTAACAGTCGGGGCAGTTTTTTTACAACATTTTTCAAGATAGGCATCACCATGTTTTTCAATCCAATCTTTGGCAGCTTTTTCAAATCCAATATCATAGCCTGCCTTTTCACTTTCAACCCACTTGAACTTGTTAATTTCTTCTACTGCCTTTGGGTCTTTTAAAAAATCATATTCTACCATATACACCTCCTATTTTCTTTCGTAGACCGTATTTCGTATATCGTATTCCGTAAAAAACGGGCAACTATATACGGAATACGGTATACAAACAACGGCTTTCACAAACGACGGCTCTTACCCGCCACCTTGTTTTTTTAGTTTCTCTATCCTTACACTCTTTAACATTTCTCTTGCGGTTTGTATATCTTTTCTTTCTGTTATATCTACAATTATATCACACCCTTTTATTATATAAAATGGAAATTTTTTGTCAACAAGATACTGCACAGCAGAAGGAAGTTCATATTCGTTTCTTTTTAGGTCATAACCTATAGACCTGCAGGCTTTAAATATATCTGGTGTGAACTTAAAAAGATTCATATTTAGATATATACTTCCCTCTGTACTATATTTTTTAGGGTCTTCAGGTTTTTCAACTATTCTTATAAGACTTGAATGTTCATTATATTGTATAATACCAAATCCTTTAAATCTTTCTTTTCTTATATTGCTGTTTTTTAATAAAAAACTTTTTTTATATGCTGCAACATAACAGACTTTTGGTTTTGTTGAACACAATTTTTTCAATGTTCCCACACCATACACATTATCATAGTTAGAAAGAATAAACTCGTCTTTACCTGCAAACTCTTCTGCACAAAGAACCGCATCGGCTGTTCCCTTTTGATGTTTCTGAATAGCAAAAGATATTTTTATGTCCGGGTGTGCCTTTTTTAGGTTTTTTAAGTGTCCTTGTATTTTATCTTCTACAGGTCTTATCACAAAACAGAACTCTTTTATTCCTGCCTGCAAAAATTGGTCTATAACATAATCAATAAAGGGGGTTTGTGATATTTTAATCAACCCTTTTGCACCTTCATCGGCAAAAGATTCTGTTTCCTTATCAAGAACAACAGCAGGGTCTTTTTTTTGCATCCTTGTCCCAAGCCCTGCGGCAAGTATAACTGCTTTTTTTATCATATTAGGGCGTATCACTTGAAAAACTTTTTCACAAACTCAATGGTATCAGAACAGATTTTTTTCCAGTCTTCCAGTTCTAATCCTGCGCCGATTGCAATTTTTTTTACCTCTTCATCTGTTCTTAAATCATCCGGTTTATGAGAGTCTGTATTAAGAACAAGTTTTGCACCGGCTTTTTTTGCAATCTTTACGATATGGCCGTTTGAAAGGCAATGCCCTTTCCTGCAGGATATTTCAAGTCTTATGCCTTTTTTTGCAGCAATCCTTGCTTCTTCCAATGTAATAAGACCCGGATGTGTAAGAATATCTATATCAAGGCCAAGAGCAGTTTTATTCGTTCCAGCCTGAACAGGTTCTACAAGTGTCTCACCGTGGACAAGAACTATTTTTGCTCCTAAAATTCTTGCCTGTTCTACAATTTCTCTTGTATCATCAGGTCTTACATGCGTAATCTCAACACCGGGTATAACCCTTATCATACCTTTTTTGTCAAGTGTGGCGCACGCATTGATAAGTCCGGGCAGTACATTTTCAAGGTTAGATGCATCTATGTGGTCAGTTATGGCAATCACTTTATAGCCCTTGACATATGCCCTTCTTACAAGTTCTGATGGCAAAAGAACCCCGTCGCTTAATAATGAATGTGTATGCAGGTCTATCATATTAAATTATTAAATAGGGTCTGCTGAAAAACTATTTTTTATCAATATTTTGAAACAGACGCCCTCTCACATTTACTATTTTGTTGTTCACCCTGTTTGACTTTATTAAATTCTTGCGATTGTTGTGGATAAGTTCATCGCCACCAGCCCCAATCGGATGTTTAACTCCTCGTTTTTGTAAAGTTTACCGCTCTAACCCGTAGTGAACTTTTGAAACACCAATCCTGGCCTTCAATCTGACGCAAAAGTTTTCCGTCCCAACGGCACAAACGCTGCTTTTATTTCTTCATCTGCCACATCTCTCGGTTGGTTTTACTACCGTAAATTTTATCGGTGATGACTACCTCCGGCTTTTTCCCAAGCCGTTCCTCATAGAGGGAAATACTCTCGTTTAGTACAGCGCTTTTGTGATATGCTTCCGTTAAAAATTTATCTAATAATAAATATCTGTCAACATGACTTACACTTATTTTCGGACCAAATTCTACTTTCTTGTCCGCTTTTTCTCTTACAATCGGTCTGATGTTCGGCTCGTGAAAACTTACTATTCGGTCTTTAACACTATGGGTTTTATCTTTCAACATCTCTAACTGTTGTTTGCAAATCTTACGGGCAACCTTGACCTTTTCCTTCGTTACAATGCTTACTCTGGTTGGTAATTCTTTTGCCTGTCTCATTAGTTCTTCTAACTGCCTGATATTTCGCCTTGTCCATTGTAATAATTGCTTCTTGACTTGCCGTACTTTTTTAATCGTGTGCTGCCTCTTCTTTGTAAAGCCTGAATAACATTTTTTTTGCTTTCCAACAGTAAGTCCTGATTTTCTTTTTGAGCCCTTCAGTTTTTCTTACTCTTTTTATCGTTTCTACCACCCACTGCCTAGCGCTTTCTATAACCCATATATTTGTCAGATATTTGATGTTTGCCGGATACACCGTAGCATCCACCATCTGCTGGCTTGTCTTGATTATCTTTTTGTCTTTCAGTACTGAAAGTATCTTATTTTTAAACTTCTTGAAATATTTTGTCCCAAGCCGTTTGACGGGCTCCACGCCTGTCCGCCTCCATACGCCAGCTTAGTCTCGGTGCGGGCGTTTCCATACCCATCGGGTTGTCAAGATGCTCGCAACGCAAGTTAGCAATTGCTGTCATGCACACACCTCCTAACAATTCGCTTCACCTGATAATTCGCGAACAATTGATTAGTTTGCATTTTTGCAAACCAATGGGCCTTTTCAAGAACTCCTTGTGCTTGATTTTCCGTGCTTTAAAGCCAATCAACCCGGTTTTTTTGCTCTCTCCCTCCAGTACATTAGCATAACAGATCAACACTGTCAAACTTTTTTGAAGCATACAAAGCATAGAACATTTGCCCACTTAAGTCTTTGTTATATTATGCTTTACCGAAAGCCGTTTTTGAGCTAAGATGCAGGCATGCGACTGGAAGATGCTGGATTATTTAAGGATGGTAAGGGAAAGGATGGTCTCAGCTTTAAGTTCTCCTTAAAACTGATAATAACCGGCAAGAATTTAAGGCTCTTTATGGGAAGAAACGTTACAAATAATCAATAGCTTTTTCAGGGTATATCCACTCCCTTTCCCTGTTTAGAGGAACTATATAACGCATCCAGCATCTTAAGCAGTTCTAATCCCTCTTCTATTGGAGAAATACATTTTACCCCTTTTAAAATGCAGTCGGCAAAATGCTGAAATTGGGAAACGTGTTTATACCCGGCAAGATCCGGTGTTATATCTTCTACTTTACCGTCTCTTCCTTCACTTACTGAAAAGGGCCAGATGGTTGCCCCGGCTTTAGTCCCCAGATATCTCAAACCGAATGTTCCTTTTTGGGTCATGCATGCCCAGGCGTTTTCTAAAACAGCGGTTGAGCCATTGGAAAAGCGGATCATGCCTGCGGCGAAATCATCGACATCAAAATCTTTAGATAATGATGGGCCGAATTTAGCACAGGTCATTCCAAGGGCGTGGACGGGCTTAGGATGTCCCATAAGGTGCCATTGTAGATCCAGGAAGTGCACGCCGTTATCAATCATACTGCCTCCGCCGGAATTTTTCCGGCAAATAAAGGAGGGCTTGTTAGGTATCCCTCCCAAAGGACGCAGGTATGTTGTATAGCTGTAATAGATATCTCCGAATTCACCTTTCCGGAACTTGTCTACAATAAATGCTGTTTCAGGTAAAAAACGAAATTTCATAGCCAGCATAACCAGTTTATCGCTTTTCCCAGCCGCCTCTGCTATCCTTTTGCCGTCCTCCAGATTATGTGCCAGAGGTTTCTCACAAAGAACGTGTTTGCCGGCCTCAAGCGCTTTTATGACAGCTGGAGCGTGTAGAAAATTCGGAAGGCAGACACTTACTGAATCAATATCAGGATCCTGGCAAAGTTCCTGATAATTAGAATAGAGTTTTTTGATTCCCTTGTCTTTTGCCATTCTCAGCAGATCCGGCGAGATGTCCGCTACTGCTGTAACCTCTATTTCCGGGACCTTTTCGAATTCTTCGGCATGCCACTGTCCGACGCTAAATCCAATAATCCCATGTCTTATCTTTTTCATAGAACTCTCCCAAGGTGTGCTTTTTTTTAAAATTGGTCAATAAATCGCTTGGCCTCGGTGATATCTTCCACTGGATTCTCACCGACTTCCCGTTCAATTACATAGAAACCATTGAACCCAATCTCATCCAGCGCTTTAATGTACTTGGGAAAATCAACCTCTCCTTTACCCAGGGGCTGTTCTTTGCGGCCTTTTTCGTCAGGTGTTTTTCTTCCGTCTTTGGCATGGGTATGAATAATATAATCTTTCAGTTCATATACACCACCAATGTAATCAAACCCGTTCATGGCCAGATTGGCCGGATCATAGTTAACCTTGATTGTCGGAATCTTGATGGTATCAAGGAATTTTTTCATTATCAAGGCCGGTTCCGGGCCTGTCTCAGTAGCCAGGGATACTTTAATCTTCTCTCCATACCAGCCTATATCTTCAAGGCACTTCCTCATGACAACAACCGCTTTGTCGTTAAAATCTTCCGGGATGAACCCGATGTGCGTCTGCACAATGGAAACTCCCAGCATCTTTGTGTTTTCCATTATTCGCTTGGTCTTTTCCACGCGTTTCTTTGCTTCTGCTTCGTCTTCCAGGGCAAATCCGCCGATATCTCCGCAAACAGAGGAAATGACCAGGTTATGGTCTTTGAACATCCGGCAGATTTCAACGGCTTTCTTGTTTGAGATATCCTCCACATCAATTTCATCGCCCAGGCTTGACAATTGCATCCCCGCAAGTCCTATCTCCTGCGCTTTTGCCAGTGCACTCCTGAAGTCAAGTTTGAATGACGATAAAAACGCACCCACTTTTAATCTTCCCATATCTTCTTTCTCCTTTTTCTTTGTTAACCGCTTCTCCTTTTCCATCCCTGGTCAAGCATAGTCAAATAGTTTGCAACAGGCACATAATCGGCAATACTGTTTCCGGAACCGAGAGCGTATCCTCCAGTCCCGCCGACTTCGTCTATCAAAAAATCAACGTAATTTCTTATTTCTTCCTGACTGCCCCGGCAAAGCCTATCAATATCGAAACCGCCCAGAATCGCAATCCTGTCACCATACAGTTTCTTTGCCTCGGCAACAGGAAGAATAATACCTTCATACGAATGTTTCGCGTCTATTCCAACGTCCTCGATCAAGTCATCCATTATCGCTGAAAGCTGTCCGCAGGAATGAAGGATACACGGCTTTTTGTTTTTATGGATGATCTTGACCAATCTCTTATGCCATGGCAAAACAAATTCTTTTAAGTCATCAGGAGAGATCAATGTCTGAGTCTTAAATCCCATATCATCACTGATGACCACCGCGCCCACTTCTTTGATGCAAGCCATACCGGCATACATCGTTTCATACAATAATCCGATGCGTTCAAAGATGTCGGATACCAGTTTGCGGTCATCGGACAGAAACAGGCATAGACCTTGGTAACCGCAAAGCGCCTGAGCCATCTCAAAGATACCCCCTGTTTGCCCGATGATCTTCATCCCCGCCGGCAGAATAGGTGACACAGCTTCGAATTCGGAAAATGTAATTTCAGACTCGTTCGGCCAGGGATATTTTCGAAAACCTTCCCTGTCTTTAATAGGATAACCCGGCCTGGTATCTTTGAGATCTCCTGTCTCCATCGGAAGACCGGGCCAAACCGGCAAGTAATCATACCCGGCCCTATAATAGAATTCTACGGTGGAAGCGCTATCCGGGAGTTTTTTACCAAGGCTGGTCTCCATAACCGGGAGATTCACGAAAAATTCGTAAAAAGGAACATGTTTGGGTTTTCCATCCCGCCACAATACCTTTAGGAGTTGCGAGAAATCAGAATGCGGTCTGATCGCGGTATCCCCTAACGTCCTTAACTTCATTTTTTTACCCTTCGTTTCATTGTTTAGCCTGGCGAATTACAACCCAAAGAATTCCCGGTAACCTTCGCCAATAGCCCGGTAATTTGCGACCGGGACACTTTCTGTAATGGCATTGTTGCAACAGAGGATATGCCCGCCGTTACCCAGACCCTTTCGCAAACAATCTTTGGTATGTTCTTTTACCTGCGCCGGTGTGCCAAAAGATAATAGATTAGCACAGTCAAGATTTCCAAAAAAGGTTATTTTCGAGCCGAATTTCCTCTTGAGTTCCGGCAGTTCCATCCCGGCCCGCAGGTCGATCTCAATATACCCGTCTACTTCACAGCCCAAAAGAAAATCGTCAATGACCGGCCAGAGGTTGCCGTCGCTTGCGTTTACCGCTGTTTTTCCCGCCGCATGGATCCTCTGGGAGAGTTTACGGACTTCGGGCACGATAAATTTCTGATATAACAGCGGAGAGATCAACGGCCCCCGGTTGCCGGCAAAATCACCTCCCACTCCGATCATTTCAATACCAAGCTCAACATATCTTTCAACAAGAGCAAGTGCCGTCTTAGTGGCAAGGGCAAAATGCCGGAATACAATCTCCGGCGCCAGCACCATAGCCTGCATCAGCACTGTATCTGTCCAAACACCATGCGCATAAGCAGGTGCCAGAATAGGGAGGTCAAGCCCTGCTTTCTCCATTTCCTGGCGGACCAGTTTGTAGATCAAATACCTCTCACCTGGAATAGGCGTAAAGTCCTTTTCCGC
>BBPD01001134.1_pt3 | contig 13627 bp, 12 predicted proteins | sample 1344911 | NCBI WGS metagenome assembly BBPD01 (sample SAMD00019088, study PRJDB2971) | groundwater metagenome | biome: freshwater biome; feature: mineral spring; material: ground water | place: USA: CA, Sonoma | collected 2011-09 | depth surface m
GCCGCTGGGCTTGCCCACTGGCGGGCCGATCCCGGCGCGCCAGACCAGCCGCATCGAGGCCGAATTCAACCTCGATGCGCGCGCGCCAGTGGCCGCCAGCGCGGTGCCACCGACGCCGCTGACCAAGTACGGCACCTCGGTGATTGCATACGACCCGCAGGGGCTGGAAATTCCGGTCGGTCTGGCGTTCGAGAAAATCGGCCTCAACCGCTGGAACGTGTACACCAGCGTCAACGGCAGCAGCCCGGGCGCATCCACCCCCTTTGTGCTGGAGTTCAACACCGACGGCACCCTCAGCCCGGCCTCGGTGGTGCCGCCGCTGACGCTGAGCTCGCCCAACAACCCGGCGCTGACTTTTCCGGTCACGCTCGATCTGGGCCGTGTGACGCAGTTCGGTGTCGCTTTTGCCGTCAACAACCTGCAGCAAGACGGCTACCGTCCGGGCGAATTCACCGGCCTGAAGATCAACGAGGGCGGCATCATCACGGCCAGCTATTCAAACGGCCAGACCCGCGCCGCCGGCCAGATCGCGCTGGTCAATTTCCGCAACGTACAAGGCCTGCAGCCAACCGGCAACGGCAACTGGGCCGCCACGCACGCCACCGGCGAACCCATGCACGGCGCGCCCGGCGAGGGCAAATTGGGCGTTCTGCGCTCAGGGGCGCTGGAAGACTCGAACGTTGACATCACCAGCGAATTGGTCAACATGATGGTCGCGCAGCGCGCCTACCAGGCCAACGCGCAGTCGATCCGAACCCAGGATCAGGTGCTCAGCACGCTGCTGAACATGCGCTGATGGCGTTTCGCACCGAACGCGCAAAAACCTCTGGGAGCCTGCCATGGACCGCCTGATCTACACCGCCATGACCGGCGCCAGCGCAGCGCAGCACCGCCAGCAGTTGCTGGCGAACAACCTGGCCAACGCCTCCACGCCGGGGTTTCGCGCCGAACTATCGACCTTTCGCGCCGTCCCCATGCGCGGCGACGGCGCCAGCACGCGCGTGTTTGCGCTCGAAGCCACGGCCGGGCATTCGGACGCGGCCGGCCCGATCAGCCACACCGGGCGCAAGCTGGATGTGGCCGCGCGCGGGGGTGCCTTTTTGGCCGTGCAAGGGCTGGACGGCACCGAAGCCTACAGCCGTGCTGGCGCGCTCGAGGTCAACGCCGACGGCACGCTGGTCAACGCCGTGGGTTTGCCGGTGCTGAGCGACGCCGGGCCGCTGGTGGCGCCGGTGGGCGCGCAGATCGAGATTGCCGAAGACGGCACCGTCAGCGCGAGCGTGGCGGGCCAGCCGCCCGAATTGATCGGGCGCATCAAGCTCGTCACGCCCGACGCCGACAACCGCTTGCAGCGCGGCGGCGACGGCCTGTTTCGCGGCCCGCAAGCTGAACCCTTGCCGACCGATGCGACGGCTCGGCTGCAAAGCGGCGCCCTCGAGGGCAGCAACGTCAATCCGATCGAGGCCATGATCGGCATGATTGCCGTGGCGCGCCAGTTCGAGGCGCAAATGCGGCTGCTGCAAAACGCCGAAACCAATGACAGAACCGCCAGCCAGTTGCTCGGACTGGGCTCTTGATTCCCCCTTTTTTTCGGAGCACGCCATGATCAATTCACTGTGGATTTCCAAAACCGGCATGCAGGCCCAGCAGACCCAGTTGGACGTGATCGCCAACAACCTGGCCAACACCTCGACCAACGGCTTCAAGCGCGCGCACGCGGTGTTCGAAGACCTGATGTACCAGAACCTGCGCCAGGTGGGCGCCAACAGCGCCGAGCAAAGCGAGCTGCCCACCGGGCTGCAACTGGGTCTGGGCGTGCGCACGGTGGCGACCTCGCGCTCGTTTGCCCAGGGCAGCTTGCAGCAGTCGGGCAATCACCTCGATCTGGCGATCAACGGCAGCGGCTTCTTGCCCGTCACCATGCCCGACGGCAGCACCGGCTACACGCGCGACGGCAGCCTGCAACTCGACGCGCAGGGCCGCATGGTCACCTCCAGCGGCTACCCGCTGACGGCGGGCATCACCATCCCGGCCGAGGCGCAAAGCATCACCGTCTCGACCGACGGCGTGGTCTCGGTCAAGCTGCCGGGCAATGCAGCGCCCTCGGTGGTGGGCAATATCGAGCTGGCCAACTTCATCAACCCGGCCGGCCTGGAGCCGCGCGGCCAGAACCTGTTTGCCGAGAGCCTGGCATCGGGCGCGCCGGTCAATGGCGCACCCGGCAGCGCCGGCATGGGCAATCTGATGCAGGGCTTTGTGGAAACGTCCAACGTCAACGTGGTGCAGGAGCTGGTGACCATGATCCAGACCCAGCGCGCCTACGAGATGAATTCAAAGGCGATCCAGACCTCCGACCAGATGCTGCAGCGCCTGGCGCAGCTTTGATCGACGGCCTGAGCGCCGCGCGACCCATCGCACGAGCCGGGAGACACGCATGAAACCACCACACCTTCGCCTTGTTCTGCTGCTGCCGCTGGCCTGGCTGCTAAGCGGCTGCGAGACCTTGCAGCGCACGCCCCAGGTCGATGTGCTGCCGGTTACGCCGGTGCAATTTGCCGCCGCGCCAGCGGCCGCGCCGGCCAACGGCAGCCTGTTTCATGCGGCAAGCTTTCGACCCGCGTTTGAAGACCCGCGCGCGCGCTTGCCGGGCGATAGCCTGACGATCCAGATCACCGAGCGCATCAACGCGCGCCAGAGCTCGTCGGCCTCGATCGAGCGCAGCGCCAACGCAGAGGCCAGCGTGGCGGGGCTGCCGTTTTTGCGCGCACCCTTGCTCGGCCGGCTCGACATTGGCGCCGATTCGTCCAACAGCTTTGAAGGCCAGGGCAGAACCGAGAGCGTCAACCGCTTCGAGGGCTCGATCACCGCCACCGTGCTCGAAGTGCTGCCCAACGGCCATCTGGTGGTGGCCGGCGAAAAGCAGATTGGTGTCAACCAGAACGTCGATGTGCTGCGTTTTTCCGGCACCGTCGATCCGCGCCAGATCCGTCCCGGCAACGTGGTGTCATCGACCCAGGTCGCCCAAGCGCGCGTCGAGTCGCGCGGGCGCGGCGCCCAGGGCGAAGCGCTCGCCATGGGCTGGTTGGCGCGCTTCTTTTTGAGTGTGCTGCCGTTCTGAGGCGCCGTAGCATGAACGCCATGACTGCCATGACTGCAATGAACCCGAAACCCACATCTGGTGGACCACTCGGCGCACGCCGGGCCCTGGCAGCAGTCTGGCTGTTGCTGCTTCTGCTGTCGGGCCTGGTGCAGACGGCCGCCGCGCAGACCATTCGCATCAAGGACATTGCCGCCGTGCAGGGCGTGCGCAGCAACCAGTTGATTGGCTATGGGCTGGTGGTGGGCTTGGACGGCAGCGGCGACCAGAGCACCCAAATGCCCTACACCGCGCAGAGCATGAACAATTTTTTGCAGCAGTACGGTCTGACGCTGCCCGCCGGCGCCAGCATGCAGCTCAAAAACGTAGCGGCGGTGCTGGTGACGGCGCAACTGCCGGCCTTTGCGCAGCCGGGGCAGCACATCGACATTACCGTCTCTTCGATCGGCAACGCCAAGTCGCTGCGCGGCGGCACCTTGATCAAGACGCCGCTGCGCGGGGCCGACGGTGAAATTTACGCGCTGGCCCAGGGCAGCTTGCTGGTGGGCGGCGCTGGCGCGGCGGCCGCCGGTGGCCGGGTGCAGATCAACCACCTGAGTGTGGGCCGCATTCCTGGCGGCGCGCAGGTCGAACGCGCGGTGCCGAACGCCTTTGCGCTGGGCCAGACGATAGACCTCGGGCTCAACGCGGCCGACTTCCAGACCGCCAGCCGCGTCACCGAAGCCATCAACCGCCAATTGGGCGCGGGCACGGCCAGTGCCGTCGATGGCCGCGTCGTGCGCCTGCGCGCACCGGCCGACCCGAACGCGCGCGTGGGTTTTCTGGCCGCGGTAGAAGACATCCGGCTCGAAGCCAGCGTGCCGGTGGCGCGCGTGATCGTCAACGCGCGCACCGGCTCCATTGTGCTCAACCAAGCGGTCGCGCTCGGCCCGGTGGCGGTGGCGCACGGCAACCTGACGGTGGTCATCACCGCGCGCCCGATCGTCGTTCAGCCGCCACCGTTTTCACCCGGCGAAACCGTGGTGGTTGAACAAGCCCACATCCAAGTCGGGCAGGAAGGCGGCGCGATGGTGCAACTGCCTGCCGCCGCCCAGTTGTCCGAAGTGGTGCGGGCGCTCAATTCGCTCGGTGCCACGCCGCAGGACTTGCTGGTCATTTTGCAAGCGATCAAGGCCTCGGGCGCCATGACGGCCGAGCTGGAGATCATCTGAGCTGAGCACGACCATGAACCTAGCTGCACTGTCAACCCGCGGCCTGGCGGCCGACCCGAACTCGCTCAACGCGCTGCGCTTTGGCAGCGGCGCGGCGGGCGGCACCGACAAGGCCACGCTGAAAGAGGCGGCGCGCCAGTTCGAGTCGCTGTTCATGCGCGAGATCATCAAAAGCATGCGCGAGGCGACACAAAAATCCGGCCTGATGGACGGCGCCGGCAGCGAACTCGGCACCGACTTGCTGGACCAGCAGTTCGCGCTGCAACTCTCGGGCCTGCCCGGCGGCCTGTCGGACGCCATCGTGCGCCAATTGAGTCGCCAGATTCAGCCCGAGGCAGCGCCTGCGGCCCAGCAGGCGGCGCTGGGCGCCGTCATCCCGAGTTTCGATGTCAGCACGGTCGCGCGCGCCGGCAGCGCCGGTGCACGCCAGGCCAGTTTCGTGGCGCAGCACAGTCAGGTGGCCGCTGCCGTGGCGCGCGAGTCTGGCATTCCGGCCAGCTTCATGATAGGCAAGGCCGGACACGAAACCGGCTGGGGCCGCAGCCAAATCCGTCATGCCGACGGCTCGCCCTCGTTCAATCTGTTCGGCATCAAGGCCACCGGAGGCTGGCGCGGCGCGGTGGCCGAGATCGTCACCACCGAATACATCGACGGTCAGCCGCGCAAGGTAGTCGATCGTTTTCGCGCCTACGATTCCTATGCCGAGTCGTTTCGCGACTACGCGCGCCTGATCGGCAACAGCCCGCGCTACGAGCGGGTGATGGAGCAACTGGGGTCGGTGCAAGGGTTTTCCCACGGCGTGCAGCAGGCCGGTTACGCCACCGACCCACGTTACGCGGAAAAACTCAGCCGCTCGATCAACCTGGTGCTCAACCTCAAGCGCGGTATGGCCTCATGAGTCGGGCCCTGCAACACGCGCGCATGCACTCTGGACGCTAGAACATGTCAACCGCCCTCAACATCGGCGCACGCGCGCTCAACGTCAACTTGAGCACGCTGCAAGTCATTGGTCACAACATCGCCAACGCCAACACGGCGGGCTATTCGCGCCAGTCGGTGCAATTGCAGAGCGCAGGCCATCACATGCAGGGTGGCAATTTCTTTGGCAAGGGGGTCGAGATCGGCAGCGTCACGCGCGCCCACGACAGCCATCTGACGCGCGAAGCGCAATTGGCGCGCTCGGTGGCGGCGGCCGACGCCGAGCGCCTGCAGCGGCTGCAGCAGCTCGAGCAGCTCTTTCCCACCGGCAGCCAGGGCCTGGGCGCGTCACTCAATGGCATGCTCAACGCCTGGGCTGACGTGGCTGCCGCGCCGGCCAACCTGTCCGCGCGCGTGGTCGCGCTCGGGCGCGGCCACGAACTGGCGGGCCGGTTGCGCGAGAGCGCATCCGGCATCGACCAACTGGCGCACAGCAGTCAGCAGCACATGCAAAACACGGTTCAGACGGTCAACCGGCTGGCGCAGGACATCGCCCGGGTGAACCAGCGGCTGATCGAAAACCAGGGCAACAGCGGTGCGCCGAACGACCTGCTCGACCAGCGCGAGCACCTGCTCGGCCAGCTCAGCCAGCAGGTGCAAATCAGCACCGTGGCGGCTGACGACGGCAGCCTGAGCGTGTTCGTGGCGGGCAGCCAGCCGCTGGTGCTGGGCCAGAGCGCCAGCAGCCTGGCCACCACCCGCGACGGCAGCGACAGTTCGCGCCTGCGCATTGCCTTCGTCCAGGCCAGCAGTGCGCAGGAATTGGGCGATGACGCCATCGGCGGCCAGCTCGGCGGCTTGCTCGGTTTTTTGGGGCAAGACGTGCCGCAGATGCAAAACCAGTTGGGCCGCATGGCGCTGGCGCTCAGCAGCCAGGTCAATACCCAGCACCGGCTGGGCCTGGATGTGCGCGGCGGCGCCGGAGTCGATTTCTTCGTGCCGGCGCCAGCGGTGCAGGGCATGGCGGCGGCGGGCAACGGCGGCAGCGCGCAGATCAGCGCCAGCGTCGGCAACCCCAGCGCGCTTCAGGCCTCGGACTACCAGCTCCATTTTGAAGCCGCTGGCGTGCGCCTGACCCGCTTGTCCGACGGCAGCAGCCAGTCGTTTGCCGGCCTGCCGGCCGATTTCGACGGGTTGCGCTTCGAGTCGCCGACCGGGACTGCCGTCGTCGGCGACCGTTTCTTGGTCCGGCCGTACGTCGAGGTGGCGCGCAATCTGCAAGTCGCCCTGGGTGCGCCCGAGCAACTGGCCGCTGCCAGTCCGGTACACATCACGCCCGCTGGCGCCAACCGCGACGGGCTGGCGGTCGAGCGCTTGTACGCGGTAGCGCCGTCGCCCCACTTGACCGACCCGGTCACGCTGACTTTCTTGGCCGACGGCAGCTTCAGCGCCACGGGCCTGGGGCCAAACAACCCGGCGCCCGACAACCCCGGCCCGCCGCCCAGCTACAACTTCACGCCGGGCCAGCCCTTGTTGTTCAACGGCTGGAGCCTGACGCTGCGCGGCAGTCCCAACGCGGGCGACAGTTTCACCCTGGCCGCCAGCCCGGTCGGCAGCACGAAGCAAAATGCCGGCAACGCCGACGCCGTGCTGGCGCTGCGCGAGCGCGCCAGTTTTGACGGCGTGGCCCTGTCCGACGGCTACAGCAGCTTGCTTTCGGTGCTGGGCACCCAGGTGCAGAGCGCGCAGTTCGCCAGCGGCTTTTCGGCCCAGATCGCGCGCAGCAGCGAAAACGCGCGCGCCGCCGTTGCCGGCGTCAACCTGGACGAAGAAGCCGCCCGTTTGCTGCAATTTCAGCAGGCCTATCAGGCATCGGCCAAATTTTTGCAAATCGCACAAAGCACGTTTGACACCTTGCTGCAAACCATACGCTAAGTCCAGCCAGGAATCGCATCATGAGAGTTGCCACCGCCAACAGCTACGACCAGACCATTGCCCACCTGATGCAGCGCCAGACCGAACTGGTCGCGCAGCAAGAACGCATCTCCAGCGGCAAGCGCGTGCAGCGCGCCAGCGACGACCCGGTGGCCGCCGTGTTGGCCGAGACGGCGCAAAACCGCATCGCGCGCGTGCAGGCCGATCTGCGCGCGCTCGAGGCCTCGCGCACCAGTCTGGCGCAGGCCGAGAGCGCGCTGGGCGAGTCGGGCGATCTGATCCAGCAGGCGCGCGAGCTGATGCTTTCGGCTGGCAACCCGACGCTGGGCGAGCGCGCGCGCGCAGACCTGGCGCTCAGTCTGAGCGGCCTGCGCGAGCAGATGCTGGCACTGGCGAACCGGCAAGACAGCGCCGGGCGCACCCTGTTTGGCGGCCTGGGCGGCTCGTCCACGCCCTTTGTCGAGGTGCTCGGACCGAGTGCCAGCGGCGTGCGTTTCGATGGCCTGCCCGGACAGGCGGCCGCTGGCAAGCACAGCTTGCCGCAGGCGCTCGACGGCCAAGCGATCTGGATGCGTCTGCCGCAGGGCAACGGCAGCTTCACCATCAGCCAGGCAGCCGGCAACAGCGGCGGCGCGCGCACCGACATTGGCCGGGTCAGCAACCCCAGCGCCCTCAGCGGCCAGCACTACAGCCTGAGTTTTGCCGAGGTCGGTGGCGTCATGCAGTACAGCGTGCGCAACACCAGCACCGCCAGCCCGGTGGCGGGCCAGACCGATATGCCGTTCCGCGCTGGCAGCACGGTCGAGTTTGACGGCATGGCGTTCCAGTTGCACGGCAACCCGGCCGCTGGCGACCGCATCGAGATCGCCCCGGTGGGCGGGCCGACCGACATCTTTCAGGTGCTGCAAAACACCATGGATGCGCTGCGCTACACGGGGCCAGCCCAGGGCGCGCGCCTGAGCCACGAATTGGCGCGCGCCCTGACCGAGCTCGACGCCGGCCTCGACCGTGTGTTGCAGGCACGCAGCCAGGCCGGCGACTGGCTCAATCGTGCCGATAGCTTGCAAGCGCTGCTGAGCGATCGATCGGTTGCGCACCAAACCGAGCAGGCCAGGCTGGAAGACCTGGACATGGTGCAGGGCATCTCGGACTTCCAGCGCCAGCAAATCGGCCTCGACGCCGCGCTCAAGTCCTACGCCCAGGTGCAACGCCTGTCGCTGTTCCAGCATATTGGCTGAGGGGCAGACGCCCAGGGGAGGAAAAACACATGAACCACAGCGTACTCGCCAGCGTGCTGCTGAGTTACCAGCCGGTCTGGAGCGCGGCGCGTCAGCTTGCCGCCGTGCGGCTGCGGGTGCAGACGCTGCCGCAGGCGGCCATCAATGCCAGCCACCTGCTGGAATTGCTGGGGAACGACTGGCCGGCCGCCGCGCCGGTACTGATCGTCGCGCTGGATGCGCCAGCGCTGTTGCAGCAGGCGCTGGCCTGCGCGCCGGTGCACAACACCTGGCTCGAGGTGCCGCACGCGCTGTTTCAAAATCCCGACACCCAGGCCCGGCTGGCGCTGGCTGCACGCAGCGGCCACCGCTTGCTGCGCCAGACCGACTTGGCCCATGCAGGCAGTGAAGACAGCTTGCCGGTGCCGGCACGCGGTCTGCTGCAATTGCGGCCGCAAGACGCAGATGAGTTGTTGCACGCCGCCGCAGTCGGCGCGCCGCCGCCGCACCCGGCCTGGCTGGCCGGGCACCTGCTGGCGGGCGTATCGACGCAGGCGCTGGCGGCACATTGTCTGGATCGGGCCGCTGCCTGGGGCTTGCTGGGCTGGCCAGAAAATGACGTGCTGCACGCGCACCGCCAGCAGACGATGGGTTGCGCTGCGGATGTGATCGCGCAGATTCGCCAGGCGATCGAGGCCGAGAGCTCGCTCGAACACCTGGAGCGGCTGGTGCGGCAAGACCCGGTGCTGGCCTACCGCCTGTTGCTGCTGGTCAACTCGGCCGCTTACGGTCTGCGCCATGAGGTCGGATCGCTGCGCCATGCGCTCATGATGCTGGGCTTTAGCGCACTCGAGCGCTGGCTGCAGGATCAATTGCCCGGCAGCGAGGCCAACCCCGACCTGCACCCGGTGCGCTACGCCATGGTCATGCGCGCGCGCCTGGCGCAGCACCTGCTCGAGCCCGGTTCGGAAGACAATTTGCGCGCGGAAGTCTTCCTCACCGCCTTGTTTTCCCAACTCGACCGCTTGCTGTGCCGGCCGCTGGCCGAACTGCTCGACCAACTGCCCCTGTCGAGCCGCGTATTCGATGCCTTGCTGCGCAACAGCGGGCCGTATGGCCGCTTGCTCGAAGTGGCGCGCTTGCAGGGCGATCCCGAGCAAGCCTACCGCCTGCCCGAGGTTTGCGAGCAACTCGGCATCGGCCTCGAACACGGCAACCGGGCGCTGCTGCGCATGCTCGCGACCAGCCGCGACTACGCCAGCCCGCGCTCGCAGCGCCTGCTCTGAGCACCCGGGGCGCGCTAACATGGCGGCCATGACCGCTGCCGCAACCCGCACCCCACAGCACAGCAGCGCGCTGGTGCTGTTTTCTGGTGGACAAGACTCCACCACCTGCCTGGCACACGCGCTGGCGCGTTACCCACGGGTGGAAACGCTGGCCTTTGATTACGGCCAGCGCCACCGCATCGAATTGCAGGCGCGGCTGGAGGTGCTGCGCGCGCTGCGCCAGCACTTTGCGGCCTGGTCGGCGCGACTGGGCCAAGACCATGTGCTCGACCTGGCCGTGCTGGGCACAATCAGCGAAACCTCGCTCACGCGCGAGACGGCGTTTCAGGTCGAAGCCAGCGGCCTGCCCAATACCTTTGTTCCCGGGCGCAACCTCTTGTTTCTCACCCTGGCCGCCGCGCTGGCTTACCGGCGCGGCATCCAGGTGATCGTCACCGGCGTGTGCGAAACCGATTATTCCGGCTACCCGGATTGCCGCGACGACAGCATGAAGGCCTTGCAAGTCGCCCTCACGCTCGGCATGGACCGGCGTTTTTTGATCGAAACGCCGCTGATGTGGATCGACAAGGCCGACACCTGGCGCCTGGCCGAGCAACTCGGCGACGCCAGCGGCGTGGCCGGCGGAGGCGCTGCACTGGTCGAGCTGATTCAAGAGCACAGCCACAGTTGCTACCTCGGTGAGCGCGGACAGCGCCATGCCTGGGGCTACGGCTGCGGCGCTTGCCCGGCCTGCGAGCTGCGCGCGCGCGGCTGGGCCGCTTATGCGGCGGGTGGCGCCGGCGCCTGAGGCCGACGCCGGGGTCGGGTGGCTTGCCGCCCTTATGCCGGCGGCTCGTTCGACACCCCGGCCACCACGTGGCCGGCGGGCACGTGCAACGCGGCCGCTTCGATGTGGCCGGTCTGGTCGTCGAAGAAAAAATCGGGCTCGAACTCGCGCAGAAATTCGCCCTTGGGCAAGCCGCCCAGAAACATCGCTTCGTCGACCTCGATGTCCCAGTTCATCAGCGTGCGGATCGCGCGTTCGTGCGCCGGCGCGCTGCGCGCCGTTACCAGCGCGGTGCGAATGCGCATCTGCGTCGTGCCCTCGTTTTGCAAACGATGCAGCGCGTGCAGCAGCGGCTTGAACGGCCCACCGGGCAGCGGCAGCGCGGCCTTGCTGGTTTCGTGCCGTTGAAAGGCCGACAGGCCCTCGGTCTGAAACACGCGCTCGGCCTCGTCGGAAAACAGCACCGCGTCGCCGTCAAAGGCAATGCGCACCTCGTGCGGGTGCGCGTCGCTGGCGTGTACCGATTGCGGGTAGACCTGCGCAGCCGGCACGTCGGCAGCGAGCGCGGCGCGCACGTCGGCCAGGTGGGTGGACAAAAACAGGTTGGCGCGCAGCGGGCGCAGGTAGCGCCAGGGCGGGCGCCCGCGCGTGAAGCTGCCGCGCTGGATCGGCAGGCCGTAGTGCTGCGCCGAGCGAAATACCCGCATGCCAGAGACCGGGTCGTTGCGCGACAGAATCACCACCTCGACCCGCTGCGCGTGCGCGTCGTTGAAAGCCAGCAGCTTCTTCACCAGAGAAAACGCCACCCCCGGGCGAGCCGGCTGCTCCAGCCGCTGCAGTTGCAGTTGCATGTAGGCGCGGTCGTCGCTGCGCTCGAAGACGCGGTTTTCCTCCTCGAAGTCAAACAGCGCGCGCGACGAAATCGCCACCACCAGTTGACCGTCTAGCGTGGCAGCCATTCAAGTCGTGAGTTGATTGAGCTGAATGATGGGCAGCAGCACCGCCAGCACGATCAGCATCACCACCGCGCCCATGGCCACGATCAGCAGCGGCTCCAGAATGGTGGCCAGGTGCATGGCGCGGCGCTGCACCTCGGCGCTCAGTTGCGCGGCCGCGCGGCCCAGCATGGCCGGCAGTTGGCCGGTTTGTTCGCCCAGGCGCGCGAACATGCTGACCAGCGGCGGAAAACGCTTCTTGCTCGCCAGGGCCGAAGCCAGCGGCGCGCCTTCGCGCACCAGCACCAGCGCGTCCAGCGCGTCGGCGCGCATGGCCTGGTTGCTCAGGGTTTCGGCGGCGGTCTGCAGCGCGCGCAGGATCGGCACACCGGCCGCGGCCAGCATGGCCAGCGTGGCCGCAAAACGCGCCGCGTTGTAGCCGCGCGCCAGCCGGCCCACCAGCGGCAGGCGCAGCCAGGCGGCGTCCATCGTCAGGCGCAGCGCTGCGTTGCGCCGCGCCAGCACCAGCGCCCCGCTGCCCAGTGCCAGCAGCCCCAGCAGCAGCCAGCCATAACTGCGCACAAAGCTGCTCAGCTCCAGCATCAGTACGGTGAGAAAGGGCAGGGCACGCTGGCTGCCCGCGAACACGGTGGCCACCTGCGGCACCACGTAGCTGACCAGGAACACCACGATCACGATGGCGACCAGGGTGACGATGGCCGGGTACAGGGAGGCGCCAATGAGCTTGTTCTTCAGCGCCTCGCGTTCTTCCAGGTCGTCGGCCAGGCGCTCGAGCACCACACCGAGCTGGCCGCTCTGTTCGCCGGCGGCGATGACGGCGGTGTAGATCGGCGCGAACTCGCTCGGGTGTGTGCTCAGGGCGCGGGCAAACGGCGCGCCGGCGTTCACCTCCGAGCGCAGCGAGGCCACCAGGCGCTGCTGCTTTTCGTCTTCGGCCTCGTCGGCCAGGGCCGAGAGCGCGCGCTCCAGCGGCAAGCCCGCAGCCACCAGGCCGGCGAGCTGGCGCGTCCACACCGCCAGGCCGGTGGCGTTGAACACCCGGCCACCCCAGAGCGTGATGTTGAGCCCGCTGGCGCCGCCCGCACCCGGCGCGTTCACTGCCGGCTCCAGCGCAATCGGCACCAGCGCGCGCGCGCGCAACTGGCTGCGCGCGGCCTTGGCGGTGTCGGCGTCGATCAGGCCTTTGTGCGTGGCGCCCTGCGCGTCCAGGGCTTCGAAGGAATAGGCGGGCATGGCGCGATGGTAGTGGATGGGCCAGGGCCCCGTTCGGGCGCGGTTCGTGGTGCTTGTGTTGTAGCCACCCGACAGCACCAGGGTCTGCGCGCGGGCGCGCTGCCCTCACGCACGCTTGACAAGCTTGCCCCCCCCCGACAATTGCAAGGTTTTGAGACAAACCATGCTTTTTATTTCTTTATTCAAACAATTCGAGGAGTGTTTTTCATGCCGTTTCACGAGAACAAGACGATGCGCCGCTGGGCCCATCTGTTGGGTGCCTGCGCCCTGGTCGCCACCCTGAGCGCCTGCGGGGGTGGTGGCGGTGATGCTCCGCCCGCAGCGCCCGCTCAGCCCGCAGTGGCAGCGCCCGCCACAAACCCCTCCGCCGGCTTCACACAAACCGGCAACCTGAACTACCTGGTGACATCCGCCGATGGCAGCACCCGCACTGTGGCCGCCACCGTGGCCTACACCGCACCGAATGGCACGCTGACGCTGGATGCGGGCACGGCCAACCCTTTGATCATCACCACCGCCAATGGCTGGGCCAGCGTGACCTGGCCCGCCGGGTTCGCTGGTGCGCTGCGGGCCAATGGCAATGTGGTCTTGATCTGCGGTCCGGCCCCTAACGCGAGTCAGGTGGGCATGTCGCACAACATGACTGTGGTGAGCGACCCGGTGGCTGCCCTGCGTGGCTTTAGCCTTCAAATTTCCGAGTGTCACAATGGGGCACTTCGATTAGCAGAAACAATCACGTTCCTCCCAGATGGCACGGCCACCGTAGGCTACCCCCATGATACAACCCCATTTGTGATTAGTGCAAGTGGTGTCAGGGCCCTCTTCAGCGACGCCGGCTTCACCGATCCAGACGGCATCAACAACAAAGCGCGTCTGTATTCCTTCCAGATCGGTGACCAGACCCAGCACCACCTGGTGAGAAGCGGTGGCAATAATTCTGTGTGGCTGGCTTCTCCGGTGAACTCGTCCGCACCGCCCGCAGTGCCCGCACCGCCCGCAGTGCCCGCA
>BBPD01000242.1_pt2 | contig 13586 bp, 10 predicted proteins | sample 1344911 | NCBI WGS metagenome assembly BBPD01 (sample SAMD00019088, study PRJDB2971) | groundwater metagenome | biome: freshwater biome; feature: mineral spring; material: ground water | place: USA: CA, Sonoma | collected 2011-09 | depth surface m
AGGCTGATGCCGCCGGCGATCGCAGGATCGGCCGATCCCGCCTGACGCGGAATGCGTCGAGGCGGGAGCGCCGCACACGCGGAACCCGGCGGCCCAGCCAAGCCGGGAGCAGGCGAAGCGAGCGCGGGCGAACGCAACAGCGTCCAGCGCGGAATCGGCCTGACCGTAACCGTTCGGAGCGTCCATCGCCGGCCCGGCACCGGCGGCGGCCGCCGCGACGCTGCTCGGTCGCCGGCGTGAGGGCGCTGGCGCTGGGCGGCCTGCGCCTCACCGCCGGCGGCGCGTCCCCCGCCATCGGCCTCGGCCCGCGCGTTCGGCATCGCGCTCCAGGCGGTGCCGGAGCGCGCGGCCGACCTTCGCGGATGCGACGCACGCTTCATCCAGCGGCGTGACGACGGGCTTGTGCGCGCCGGCGGCGGTGCGGGTGATCGTGGCCCAGCCGCTGTCCGGCGTCGCCGAGGTCAGGCGCCACCGGCTTGCGTGCGCAGCAGCCCGCGCGCCCGGGCAATGATCTCCGTCGCCTCCAAGGTCAGCGTGTGGGGCGCGAGGTCGGTGGCCCAGGCCACGTCGGAGACGTCATCCGCGGCGCGCGCCGCGCCGGCGAGCCACAGCGCGCAGTAGTCCACGACGGTGTAGTGGAGGCGCACGCGCCCGGCCGCGTCGCGGGTGATCGCGTCCACGACGGCGCAGAGGTGCAGCTTGCCCACTTCCACGCCCGTCTCCTCGCGCAGCTCGCGCCGCGCCGCCTCCTCGCACGTCTCGCCGGCGTGCTGCGCGCCGCCGGGCAGCGACCAATGGCCGAGAAGCGGCGGCCTCGCGCGGCGGACCAGCAGCACCGCGCCGTCGGCCGGCCGCAGCACGATGCAGCCCACGCCGACCCAGGGCCGGTCGGGATACTCGCGCTCGCTCAACGGGGTTGGCTCACCGGGGCAGCAGGTCGGCGAGGCGCGGCACCACGGCCTGCTCCTTCCAAGCGGCGACCTGGTAGGCCCAGCCACGCCAGCGCGCGTCCCACCGCGCGGCCTCGGGGTCGCCCCCAGAGTCGCCTTGGGCGGCGAGAAGCAGCCACACGCGCTCGCCCTCCTTGCGCGCCCGCGCCGTGATCACCGCGCCGGTGTCGAGCAGGAACCGCGCCTCGCCGACAGCCTCGCCCGGCGCGTCCGCCGCCGGCAGCACCTCGGTGAAGGTGAGCATCTCGAAGGCGCGGCCGACCTCGTCGAGCGCGGTGCGGTCCGCCGCGGGCGCCCCGTCGGGCCGCGCGATGGCGAGCAGCTCCTGCCCGGAGGGATCGCGCGCGAGCACGAGCGGCGGCTCGCCGGCGCGCGCCACCTCCACGCGCCGCACGCGCGCGGGCGGGATGTCGGCGATGTCGCGGTCCACCCAGAGCCGCGCATCCGGCTCCGCCACCAGCCGCCCCTCGGCGAGCCAGGCGCGCGCCTCGCCCGGGCGGCGGACGTAGATCGCCTCCGGCACGGTGCCCCCCGCCATGGCGCCACCCGTCGAACCCCCGGTGCGGACGCGGCGGCGGCCGAGCAGGATCGCCGCGAGAGGCTGCCCGCGCGAGTCGAGCACGCCCAGCCGCACCGCGCCCTCCTCGTCCAGCCCGAGCCGGTCGAGCCGCGCCGCGTCGGCCGTCCGCTGCTCCATCAGGCGCAGCTCCGTGAGGCCGGTGAGCAGCTCGCGCACCCGCGCCGCGGCCGCGCGGTGCGCGTGCTGCTCGGCGACGGCCCATGCCCCGTCGGCGCGGAGGATGTTCACCTCGGCGTCGCCGCGGCGGATGTGGATGCGGGCCGCCTCCGCGAGGTGCTGCGCGAGGTCGGGGAAGGCCAGCGTGCCGGGCGCGAAGCCCGTGCGCGTGTCGCCTTCCCCCGGCGCGAAGAGCCACGCCGCGCCGAGGCTCGTCGCCGCGCCGACGGAGAGCAGGAGCACCGCCCGACGGCTCATTGGGGGCGGTTCATGCGCGGCGCGCGGCCGCGCGGCGGCGCGCGCGGGCGACACCGATGCCGACGGCCGCGACCGTGAGCAGCGCGGGCACCGCGGCGATGTTGAGCAGGCGCAGCGCGGCTTCGATTCCCTCGATCTCGCGGCGCAGCTCGAACTGCACGGCGCGCAGTTGGCGCCGGATGGCGAGGATTTCCTCGCGCGCGCGGTCGATCTCGGCGCGCTGCTCCGGCGTGATGACCGCGGCCGCCGCCGCGCCCACTTGGCCCCCACCTGCCTCGCCCCCTCCCGCTTGGGCCGCGCCCGCCTGAGCCATGTTGGGGCCTTGGCGGAGTTCGCGAAGGCGGCGCTCGGTCTGTTCCAGCCGCTCGGTCAGCTGCCGCTCGGTCGCGCGATACTCGGCATCGGCGCGGCGCCGGATGTCCTCGATGAGCTCGAAGGGCCGCTGGCTCTCGCCGCGCGAGCGCAGCGAGATCATCGCGTCCGAGCCGGCGAGCGTCTCCACGATGTTCACCACGAAACCGCCATTGCCGGCGAAGGGGGTGGCGACCTGCTGCCCGAAGAAATCCTGCACGCGGACCCAGAAGCGGTCCTCCAGCAGGTCGGTGTCGTTGACGACGACGAGGTTCGCCGCGCCCTCGGAGCGGGCGCGGTGCGGCGGCAGCCCCGCCTCGCGCGCGACGCCCTCCGGCGGCTCCGGCGGGCCTGCGAAGGCGGAGGGCAGCGCGCCCCGGACGCGCGCGGCGAGCACCCGCCGTTCGCCGTCCGCGCGGAACTCGGCCAACAGCCGCACCGCGTCGGCCTGGCGGCGCACGCGCTCCGCCGCCACCGTCATGGACTGCGCCGAGGAGGTGACCAGCGGCACGAACTCGACGCTCGCTCCCTCGCGGCGCCGCACCTCGCCCGCCGTGCCGAACGACACCTGCTCGATCTGGCTCACCGCCACCTCGTCGCGGCTGATGCCGTCGCCTTGCGCGGTGAACCAGGCGACGAAGTCCACGGCCTGCACGCGCTCGCCGGCCGGCGCGCGGATCCGCGCCGCGCCGCGCAGGTCGAGCACGACCCGGTCCGACGGCGCCTCCAGCCCCCACGCGTGCAGCAGGCGGTCGAGGCTGGAGGAGGTGTCGCCGCGCCGCGGCTCGCGCACCGATTGGAACTCGCTGTGCGGGTCGAGCAGCAGCAGGAGCTTGCCGCCGCGCATCACGAACTGGTCGAGCGCGTATTGCGTGGCGTCCGGCAGGCCCTGCGGGTGTGCGACAACGAGCACGGTGATGTCGTCGGCGATAAGCTGCGCGTCGGTCGGCACGTCGCGCAGCGTGAACGCCTCGCGCAGCAGCGTGACGACCTGCTGCGGCCGGGCGAGCGCCGGGTTGCGCAGCATCATCGCGCGCGGGTCGCCCTGCAGCGGCAGCGGCGTCATCAGGCCGACGACGGGTCGTGGCGCGCCGGAGAGGTCGAAGACGATCCGCGTCAGATCGGCCTCGAGGAACCGTTCGCGGTCGGGCTGGAAGAACGGGATCGTGCGCTCCTCGTCGAGCATGTTCACCGCGGCGAGGCCGAAGAACACCTGCTCCCCGCCGCCGTCGAGCGGCACGCCCTGCAGGCCGAGCGCGAGCGCGCGGTCCTCCACCTCGGAGAATGGCTCCGGGTCGAACACTTCGAGGCGCAGCCCGCCGCGGGAGGCGGCGACGTATTCGCGCAGCATGGCCCGCACGCGGTCGGCGTAGGCACCGTATTGCGGCAGCGCCGCGCCGAGGCGGCGCGAGTAGAACAGGCGCAGCGTCACCGGCTCATCGAGCCCAGCGAGCACCTGCCGTGTGCCGGGCGAGAGGGTCCACAGGCGCTGCTCGGTCAGGTCGAGCCGCGCGGTGGCGAGGTGCCGCTGCGCGAGCAGGTTGACGCCGAGCGCGGTGAGCGCGGCGAGCGCCACGCCGAGCAGCGACAGGGCGAGACGCCTGGTCATCACGCGCCCTTCCGGTGCTCCACCACCGCCGCGTTCACGAACAGCCAGAAGGCGATGAAGGTGACGAAGAAGACGACATCCGGTGCCTCCACCACGCCGCGCGCGAAGCCGGCGAGGCGCTCCGCAACGGAGACGGCGCGCGCCGCCTCGGCCAGCCACGGCGTGTTGGCCGAAAGGAAGCCGGTGACGACGGGCGAGCCGCTGGCCGCGAACAGGAAGCACGCGGCGACGCCGAGCACGAAGGCGACGACCTGGTTGCGCGTGAGCGCGGAGACGGCGGAGCCGACCGCAAGATACGCGCCCGCGACGAGCAGGCAGCCGAGATAGCCCGTCAGCGCCGCGCCGTTGTCCGGCTCGCCGAGCAGGTTGATCGTGAGCCACATCGGGAAGGTGAGCACCAGAGCGATGGCGCAGAACGCCCAGGCGGCCGCGAACTTGCCCAGCACCGCCGATCCGGGCTGGATCGGCAGGGTCAGCAGGAACTCGATGGTCCCGCTGCGCCGCTCCTCGGCCCACAGGCGCATGGTCAGCGCCGGGACGAGGAACAGGAACAGCCAGGGGACGAAGCCGAACAGCGGCAGCAGGTCCGCCTGCCCGCGGGCCAAGAAGCCGCCGAGGGTGAAGCTCAGCGCGCCGGCGAGGACGAGGAAGACGACGAGGAACACCAGCGCCACCGGGGTGGCGAAGAGGGCCGCGAACTCGCGCCGCGCGACGGCCCAGGCGGCGAAGCTTCCGGCGCGCATCTCAGGCCCGCCCCAGCGTCAGCTCGCGGAACGCTGCATCCATCGAGCGGCCCCCGCGCGTGTAGGCCGCGGGCGGCGCGTCGCGCAGCACGCGGCCGCGGGCGATGACGATCGCGCGGGTGCAGACCGCCTCGACCTCCTCCAGGATATGCGTCGAGATCACGATGGCCTTCGCGGGCGCCATGCGGCGGATCAGATCGCGGACCTCGTGCTTCTGGTTGGGGTCGAGGCCGTCGGTCGGCTCGTCCAGCACCAGCGCCGGCGGGTCGTGCAGCAGGGCGGCGGCGAGGCCGACGCGGCGGCGGAACCCCTTGGAGAGCGTCTCCACCGGCTGCAGCCGCACCTCGCGCAACTGGGTCAGCTCCATGGCGCGCGCGACGCGGCCCTCGTCGCACCGGCGCACGCGCGCGACGAAGCGCAGCAGCGCCTCCACGCCCATCTCGGGGTAGGTGGGCGCGCCCTCGGGCAGGAAGCCCAGCGCCGCCTTGGCGGCGAGCGGCGCGGCCTGCACGTCGTGGCCGCAGATGCGCGCCCGGCCGGAGTCGGGGGGCAGGAAGCCCGCGAGCATGCGCATCGTGGTGCTCTTCCCCGCGCCGTTCGGCCCGAGGAACCCCACCACCTCGCCGCGCCGCACCGAGAAGCTGACGCCGTCCACGGCGGTGAAGCCGCCGAAGCGCTTGGTCAGCCCCTCGATCTCGATCAGCGCGTCCCGGGTCATTGGCCGATGTGATACCCATTCATCCGGCCGCGAGGAAGCTCGCCGGCTCGCCCTTCCCGAACAGGTCGAGCAGCAGCCGCGCCGCCCGGCCGCGCGGCGATTCCAGCGCCGGGTCGCGCTCCAGCAGCGCCTCCGCGTCGCGCCGCGCGATGGCGACCAGCTCGCGCTGCCGCGCGCTGATCCGCCGCTCCCCGTCGCGCAGCCCGAGGCGGAAGAACTCGCCGGCCTGACGCGTGCCCGCCGCGTCGCCGCCCTTGCGGATGGCGAGGTCGTGCTCGGCGATGGCGAAGCCGTCCTCGGTCTCGCGCAGGATCGTGAGGCGCCGGCGCTCGGTGTCGGTGAGGCCCGCGGAGTGGACGAGCAGGCAGGAGGACGGCCTCGCGCCGCGCCCGACGCGGCCGCGCAGCTGGTGCAGCTGCGACAGGCCGAACAGCTCCGCCTGCTCGACCAGCATGATCGTCGCCTCCGGCACGTCCACGCCGACCTCGACGACGGTGGTGGCGACGAGCAGCGGCGTCCGCCCCTCGGCGAAGGCGCGCAGCGCGGCCTCGCGCACGTCCGTGTCGAGCAGGCCGTGCGCGATGGCGACGCGGCCGGGGAAGCGCTTCGAGAGCCGCGCGTGGCGCTCCTCCGCCGCCGCCTGGTCCTCGCGCTCGCCGCCGGAGATGCTGCGCACGACCCAGTAGGCGCGCTCGCCGCGCTCCAGCGCCGCGCCGATGCGGGTGATGATCTCCTCGAGCCGTCCCTCGTCGGCCAGCCGCGTGGTGATCGGCTGGCGGCCGGCGGGCTTGCCCTCCAGGCGGCTCGCTTCCATCTCGCCCCACTGGGTGAGCTGCAGCGTGCGGGGGATGGGCGTGGCCGTCATCACCAGCACGTCGGCATCGCGGCCCTTCTCGGTCAGGTCGAGCCGCTGCCGGACGCCAAAGCGGTGCTGCTCGTCCACCACGGCGAAGCCGAGATCCTGGAAGATCACCTTCTCCTGGAACAGCGCGTGCGTGCCGATGGCGATGCGGATCGTGCCGTCCGCCAGCCGCTCCAGCACGCGCCGCCGTTCGGCGCCCTTCACGCTGCCCGCGAGCAGCGCCGCCTCGACGCCCGCCGCGGCGCACAGCCGGCCGACGCTGCGCGCGTGCTGGCGCGCGAGCAGCTCCGTCGGCGCCATCAGCGCGGCCTGCGCGCCGCTCTCGACGGCCTGGAGCATGGCCAGCACCGCGACGAGCGTCTTGCCGCTGCCGACATCGCCCTGCAGCAGCCGCAGCATGCGCCGTGGTGCCGCGAGGTCGGCCGAGATCTCGGCCAGCGCCTGTTGCTGCGAGGGCGTGGGCGCGTGGCCGAAGGCGCGCAGCGCCGCCGCCTGCAGCAGGCCCGTGCCGGGCAGCGCGCGCCCCGCCTCCGCGCGGCGGCGGCGGCGCAGCAGCGCGAGGGCGAGCTGGCCCGCCAGCGCCTCGTCGTACGCCAGGCGCTCGCGCGGTTTGCGGATGTCGTCCGAGGCCGGCGCGTGCAGCGCGGCCAGCGCCTCGGCGAAGCCGGGCCAGCCCTCGCGCGCGACCAGCGCGGCGTCGGCCCACTCGCCCACCGCCGGGACGAGGGCGAGCGCCGCGCGCATCGCCAGCGCCATGTCGGCGGGCCGCAGCCGGTCCACCAGGCCCCAGACCGGCTCCAGCAGCGGCAGCGCCTCGGGCGAGGCGGCGACCACCGGGTTGAAGCACAGGAAGGTGTCACCGTCGGGGCCGTCGGGCTTGATCGCGCCCGAGATCCAGCGCGTCTCGCCGAGCGGGAGCTGCCTCTCCACCGTCGAGAGCCAGCCCTTCATCACCCGGATCGTGAGAGCCGCGTCCGTGCGCACATCCACGTAGCGCGGCGGGACGGCGCGGTGGCCGCGCGCGACCACGGGCAGCCGCGCCTCGCCCTTCGCCGGCGCGTCGCGCGGGTGGAGGATGTCGGCGCGGCGCTCGATGCGGTCGGGCAGGTGGAACAGCAGGTCGAGGACGCGCCCGCCGCCGCACGCCTCGGCGAGCAGCGCGGCGCGCTTCGGCCCCACGCCGGGCAGCGAGGAAAGCGGTTCAAGCAGGGGTGCCAACGCGGGCACCTGGGTTACGGGCGTCGGCACACGGACATATATGGGCGCATGATGGAGTCCCCCGAAGACCCCGCGCCGCCGGATCCCCAGGAGGACACCCGGCGCCGCCGCCTGCTGTTCCGCGCCGAGCATCGCGGCACGAAGGAAGCCGACCTGATCATCGGCGGCTTCGTCCGCCGCGGCCTTGCCGCGTTCACGGAGGGCGAACTGGACGAATTGGAAGCGATCCTCGACATGCCCGACGTGGACCTCACGGAGTGGCTGATGGGCCGCAGCCCCGTGCCGGAGGACGCGCGGGTGCCGCTGCTCCTGCGCATGGTGGCCGAGACGGGGCCGCGATGAGCGCCGCGCTCAAGCCGCGCAGCCGACAGCACTTCATCGACGTCCACGGCGCGCCGGAGGGCTTCGACGCGCTGCTGCTGCGCCGCCGCCGCGCGGAAAGCGCGGCGCCCGTCCTGCACGTCTGTCGGGACGATGCCCGCATGGCGCGCATGGCCGACGCCCTCGCCTTCTTCATGCCGGAGGCGGAGGTGCTGCGCTTCCCGGCCTGGGACTGCCTGCCCTACGACCGCGTCTCGCCCAACCCCGAGATCGTGGCCGAGCGCATGGCGACGCTGGCCGAGCTGCAGGAGAAGCCGGCGCGGCCGCGCATCGTGCTGACCACGGTGCACGCGCTGGTGCAGAAGGTCCCGCCGCGCGCCGTGTTCCGCGGCTCCGCGCTCACGCTCGGCAAGGGCGGCCGCGCCAGCCAGGAGAGCATCGTCGCCTTCCTCGAGGGCAACGGCTACGGCCGCACCGGGACGGTGATGGAGCCGGGCGAGTACGCGGTGCGCGGCGGCATCCTCGACCTGTTCCCCGCGGGCGAGGCCGAACCGGTGCGCGTGGACATGTTCGGCGACGAGATCGAGAACCTCCGCCGCTTCGACCCCGCCACGCAGCGCAGCGGCGCGAAGCTCGAGCGGCTGACGCTGCGCCCCGTGGGCGAGGTGTTCCTCGACCCCGCGAGCCTGGAGCGCTTCCGCACAGCCTATCGCGAGCTGTTCGGCAACGCGGCCGCCGAGGACCCGCTCTACGCCTCCGTCTCCGCCGGCCGCCGCCACCCGGGCATGGAGCATTGGGCCGGCCTGTTCCACGGCGAGATGGAGACGCTGCTCGACCACCTGCCCGGCGCGTCGGCGAGCCTCGACCACCAGGGCGAGGAGGTGCTGGCCGCGCGGCTCGAGATGATCGAGGACCACTACCAGGCCCGCCGCACGCCGAACCGCGCGCTGGAAGAGGTGCCCTACCGCCCCGCCCCGCCGCGCACGCTCTACCTCGACCGCGCGGCGTTCGAGGTGGCGCTGTCGGGCGGTCCGGTCTTCCGCTTCTCGCCGTTTCACAAGCCGGAAGGCGCCCCCGGCGTCGAGGCCGGCGGGCGCGTCGGGCGCTTGTTCACCGAGGTCCGCCAGGCCGGCGAAAACGTCTTCCGCGCCTTCGCCGCGCACGCGGAGACGGAGACGGGGAGGGGCCGCCGGCCCGTCCTCGCGGCCTGGACGCGCGGCTCGCGCGAGCGGCTCGTCACGCTGCTGCGCGAGAACCGCGTGCCCTGCGAGCCGGTGGAGGACGGCTACGCCGCGCAGCGCCTGCCGCAGGGCGTCGTGGCCGTGGCCCAGCTCGGCCTCGAGCGTGGCTTCGTCTCCGACGAGCTGTCCGTCACCGCCGAGCAGGACCTGCTGGGCGAGCGCATCGCGCGGCCGCCCCGCCGCCGCAGGGCCGCGGCGCAGTTCATCGCCGACGCGACGCAGATCGAGGTGGGCGACCTGCTCGTCCACCAGGACCACGGCATCGGCCGCTACGACGGCCTCGCGCCCATCGAGGTGAACGGCGCGCCGCACGATTGTCTCCGATTGATCTACGACGGCAACGCCAAGCTTTTCGTCCCCGTCGAGAACATCGAGGTGCTGTCGCGCTTCGGCGCGGAGACGGTGGGCGTCGCGCTCGACAAGCTGGGCGGCGCGTCGTGGCAGGCTCGCAAGGCCAAGGCCAAGCAGCGCATCCAGGACATGGCCGCCGCGCTCATCCGCATCGCCGCCGAGCGCAAGACGCACGAGCTGCCCTCCATCGCCCCGCCCGAGGGCGCCTACGACGAGTTCTGCGCGCGCTTCCCCTACGCCGAGACGGACGACCAGGCCCGCGCCATCGCCGACGTGCTGGAGGATCTGGCGAGCGGCCGGCCGATGGACCGGCTCGTCTGCGGCGACGTCGGCTTCGGCAAGACCGAGGTCGCGCTGCGCGCCGCCTTCTCGGTAGCCATGTCGGGCTCCCAGGTCGCCGTGGTGGTGCCGACGACGCTGCTCGCGCGCCAGCACTTCCGCGTCTTCTCCACGCGCTTCCAGGGCCTGCCCGTCCGCGTCGCGCAGCTCTCGCGCCTCGTCACCGCCAAGGAGGCGAAGGAGGTCCGCGCCGGCCTCGCCGACGGCTCCGTCAACATCGTCGTCGGCACCCACGCGCTGCTCGCCAGAAGCATCGAGTTCGAGGCGCTCGGCCTCGTCATCGTGGACGAGGAGCAGCACTTCGGCGTGAAGCACAAGGAGCGGCTGAAGGAGCTGGAGGCGGGCGTGCACGTCCTCACGCTCACCGCCACGCCCATCCCGCGCACGCTGCAGCTCGCGCTCACCGGGGTGCGGGAGATGAGCATCATCGCCACGCCACCGGTGGACCGGCTGGCGGTGCGGACCTTCATCACGCCGTGGGACGGCCTCGTGATCCGCGAGGCGATCCAGCGCGAGCGCTTCCGCGGCGGCCAGATCTTCTGCGTGGTGCCGCGGCTCGAGGACATGCCGCGGGTCCGCGAGCGCCTCGCCGGGATCGTGCCGGAGGCGCGGGTGACCGAGGCGCACGGCCAGCTCGCGCCGACCGAGCTCGAGCGGGTGATGACGGAGTTCGGCGACGGCAAGCACGACATCCTGCTCGCCACCAACATCGTCGAGAGCGGGCTCGACATGCCCGCGGTCAACACGCTGGTGATCCACCGCGCCGACATGTTCGGCCTCGCGCAGCTCTACCAGCTCCGCGGGCGCGTCGGGCGCGGCAAGCTGCGCGGCTACGCCTACCTCACCTGGCCGCCGCACCACCGCCTGTCGCCCACCTCGCAGAAGCGGCTCGAGGTGATGCAGACGCTCGACGCGCTGGGCGCCGGCTTCACGCTCGCCTCCCACGACCTCGACATCCGCGGCGCCGGCAACCTGCTGGGCGAGGAGCAGTCGGGCCAGATCCGCGAGGTGGGCATCGAGCTGTACCAGGAGATGCTGGAGGAGGCGGTCGCCAACCTCCGCCACGGCGCGAAGCAGCGCCGGCGCGAGGCGGAGCGGGACTTCACGCCGCAGATCAACCTGGGCCTGCCCGTGCTGATCCCGGAGGACTACGTGGGCGAGCTGCCGGTGCGCCTCGGCCTCTACCGCCGCATCGGCGCCTTCACCTCCGAGGCGGAGATCGAGGCGATGCACGCCGAGTTCGCCGACCGCTTCGGCCCCGTGCCGGAGGAGGTGCGGAACCTGCTCGAGACGGTGACGATCAAGCTGCTGTGCAAGCGCGCGGGCGTGGACAAGGTGGACGCCGGGCCGAAGGGCGTCGTCGCCGGGTTCCACCAGGGCCGCTTCGCCAACCCCGCGGGGCTGGTGCAGTGGGCGCAGGGCCAGAAGGGCAAGGTGAGCGTGCGGCCCGACGGCAAGGTGGCGTGGCTCGGCGAGCTGCCCTTCGACCAGCGCGTGCGCGCCGCGCACCGCCTCGTCGGCAATCTGGCGAAGATCGCCGAGCAGGGGCAGAAGCAGGCCGCCTGACAACCCTTCCTGGAGACCGCGACACCATGCGTTTCATCCCCACCCGCGTCCACGGCGTGCTGGACTATGTCTTCGGCGCGCTGCTCATCGCGACGCCCTGGCTCCTGGGCTTTGCCGACTGGAAGGCGGCGCACGCCGTGCTGTTCGTGGTCGGCCTCGGGTCCATCGGCTACGCGCTGGTCACGGATTACGAGCTGGGCGTGTGGAAGATCCTGAAGGTGCCGGCGCACCTCGCCATCGACGTGCTGGCCGGGCTCGCGCTCGTCGCATCGCCGTTCTTCCTCGGCTTCAAGGACGCGGTGTACTGGCCGCACATCGCGCTCGGTTTCGTCGCGATGGCCGCCGGCGCGTTCACGCAGGCCGCCCCGAGCTACGCCCCGGCGCACGTCCTGCGCGTCTGATCAGGCCGGGGCGAGGGAGGCGGCGCGCACGAAGTCGGCGCAGCGCTCGCCGATCATGATCGCGCCCGCGTTGGTGTTGCCCGACACGACCGTCGGCATCACCGAGCAATCGGCGACGCGCAGCCCGTCCACCCCGCGCACGCGCAGCTGCGTGTCCACCACGCAGCGCGCGTCGCCGCCCATCCGGCACGTGCTGGTGGGGTGGTAGATCGTGCCGCCGGTGCGGCGCGCGAAGTCGAGCATCGCCTCGTCCGTCGTGGGCACCTCGTCGCCCGGCGCGTGCTCGCGCTCTATCCACGGCCGCATCGCCGTTGTGCCGGCAAGGCGCCGGGCGAGCTTGAGGCCCTCGACCACGCATTGCCGGTCCGTCTCGGTGGAGAGGTAGCGCGCGTGCATCAGGGGCTTGGCCAGCGGGTCGGGCGAGGCGAGCGTCACCGCGCCGCGGCTTTCGGGGCGCAGCTGGCAGACGCTGATGGTGAAGCCGGGGAAGCGGTGCAGGCCCTGCTTCACGCTGTCCGCGCTCCAGGGGATGAAGTGGAACTGCACGTCGGGCGTGGCGCTCTGCGGCAGCACGCGCGCAAAGAGGCCGGTGGTGCCGGCGGCGAGCGTCAGCGGGCCGCGGCGGGCGAGGCCGAACTCGATCCCCATCCGCGCCATGCCGAGCAGCGAGTTGACGCGCTCGTTCAGCGACACGCGCTGCGACGCGCGGTGCATGGTCCGCGCCTGGAAATGGTCCTGCAGGTTGCGGCCGACCTCGGGCGCGTCGAGTTGCACGTCAATGCCGTGCCCGCGCAGCTGCTCGGCCGGGCCGATGCCGGACAGCATGAGCAGCTGCGGCGAGCCGATGGCGCCGGAGGCGACGATCACCTCCCGCCGCGCGCGGATGGTCCGCGCCGCGCCGTCGGGCCCGCGGTACTCCACGCCGGTGGCGCGGCGGCCCTGGTCCAGCACCACGCGCGTCGCCTGCGCGCCGGTGACGACGGCCAGCCGCCCCGTGGCCATCGCGGGCTTGAGGTAGGCGGTGGCGGCGGAGCAGCGCAGGCCGTTGCGCACCGTCACCTGGTACCAGCCCGCCCCCTCCTGCACCGGCCCGTTGAAGTCGGGGTTGTCGGGGAAGCCGAGCTCCAGCGCCGCCTGGTGGAAGGCGACCGCGAGCGGGTTGCGGTCGCGCAGGTCGGAGACGCCGAGCGGCCCGTCGCCGCCGTGCAGCTCGCTCGGACCGCGCTCGTTGCCCTCGGCGCGCCGGAAATACGGCAGGCAGTCCTCGAAGCTCCACCCGGTGCAGCCGAGCTGGCGCCAGTGGTCGTAATCCTCGCGTTGGCCGCGGATGTAGATCAGGCCGTTGATCGCCGAGGAGCCGCCGAGCACGCGACCCCGCGGCCAGGGCACGCGCCGGCCGCCCAGCTCCGCCTCCGGCTCCGTCTCGAAGTTCCAGGAGAGGGTCGGGTGGTACATGGTCTTGGCGTAGCCGATGGGCACGTGAAGCCAGGGATTGCGGTCGCGCGCGCCGGCTTCCAGCACGGCGACGGTGAGGTTGGTGTCGCGCGCGAGCCGCCCCGCGACGGCCGAGCCGGCGGAGCCGCTGCCCACGACGACGACGTCCACCTCCTCCGGATGCTGCGGCATCGTGCGTGTCCCTCCCTGGTCTTGCGGGGGCTACTCTGCCACCGGCGCGTCGGCCGTGGCGATGCCGAGCCCGCGCGCCGCGCTCGCCGGCCGCGCGTCAACCCAAGCGGCCGAAGTTCCTACCTGCGGCCCGCAGGGCCGAGCGCCCGAATGGGCGCCGCGGCTCCTGCCGCGAAGGCAATGGCCGCGGATGCGGACCGCCCGCCGTTCGAGGGGACGAGGGTGAAGCCTTCGTCCGTCAGGTATGATACCGGCCGGCTTTGTGATGGACTCATGGAAGACGAGAGGCCTCCGGC
>BBPD01000444.1_pt1 | contig 13582 bp, 10 predicted proteins | sample 1344911 | NCBI WGS metagenome assembly BBPD01 (sample SAMD00019088, study PRJDB2971) | groundwater metagenome | biome: freshwater biome; feature: mineral spring; material: ground water | place: USA: CA, Sonoma | collected 2011-09 | depth surface m
CCCGGTCTATTGCGTCAGCATCGCGCTGCAGGTGCACGGCAAACTCGAACAAGCCGTGATCTACGACCCCACCCGCAACGACCTTTTCACCGCCACCCGCGGCCGCGGTGCCTACCTCAACGAGCGCCGCATCCGCGTGGCCAAGCGCACCCAGTTGAGCGAATGCCTGGTGAGCACCGGTTTCCCTTTCAGGCCGGGTGATTCGATGCAGCACTTCATGCAGATGCTGGGCGAGGTCATGCCCAAAGTGCGCGGTGTGCGCCGCCCCGGCTCGGCCGCGCTCGACCTGGCCTACGTGGCGGCCGGTTTTGCCGACGGCTTTTTCGAGACCGGCCTGAGCCCCTGGGACGTGGCCGCTGGCGCGCTGCTGGTCACCGAAGCCGGCGGCCTGGTGGGCAACTTCACCGGCGAGTCCGACTTTCTGGAGCAGCGCGAATGCATGGCCGCCAACCCGCGCATTTACGGCCAATTGGTGGGGCTGCTGAGCGCGCACAGCCGCTGCCATGCTGCTGCTGCCGTGGCAGCCACCGCGCCACCCAGCCCCTGATTGGCCCACTGCCTCAAGGCGCTGCGAAATGCGCAGTGCGATTTCGCTAGCACCTCATTCGTTGCGGCACCAGCACCAAACGGTGCCTGATTTGTTTTACTCACCATGATGAGTAAAACACGGCAGCCTTCGCGCAGGCTTTCAAGCCGCAGCGCAGCCTGCTGGTGGGTGGCGATGGCATTGCACTAGAGGATTTTCTGCTGCAGCCGGTGCGGCACTGGGTGCAGGCGTGAGCGGGCTGGAGTGCGTTTGTCTTTTGGCCACCTGCGCCAGTCAAGCAAGTGAGTGGTAGCACATTTTTTTTGGGCTTAGAATGTTTCGCATGAGCACCCCAACTATGCCCACCCACCCTCCCTGCAAGCTCTGCCAAGATCGGTCGGGGTTGGGTTTTGAATTCAGCATGGCGTTTCAGCCCATCGTGGATGCGCGCTCTAGGCAGGTTTATGCCTACGAGGCCTTGGTGCGCCCCCTGGGCGGCGGCAGCGCCCTGGAGGTGTTGCGGCAAGTCAACGAAAGCAATCGCTATCAGTTTGATCAATCCTGCCGCGTCAAGGCGGTAGAGCTCGCCGCGAAGCTGCAGATGCCCTGCTATTTGAGCATCAATTTCATGCCCAACGCCGTCTATGAGGCGGCCACCTGCATCCGCGCCACCTTGCAAGCCGCCGAGCGCTTTGGCTTTCCCACCGAGCGGCTGATTTTTGAAATCACCGAAAACGAACAACTGGTTGACAAAGAGCACCTCAAGCGCATCATCAAAGAATACCGGCGCCAAGGATTTTTGACCGCCATCGACGACTTTGGCGCGGGCTATTCCGGCCTCAATCTGCTGGCCGAGTTCCAGCCCGATATCGTCAAGCTCGACATGGCCTTGCTGCGCCACATCGACCAAGACCCGGTGCGCAAGGCCATCGTCACGGGCATCATAGGCGTGTGCCGCGCATTGCAGATCGAGGTCATTGCCGAAGGCATAGAAACCTCGGCCGAGTATCAGGCCCTGCGCGATATGGGCGTGTCCTATTTCCAAGGCTATCTGTTTGCCCGCCCAATCTATGAGCAGTTGCCACCCGTCACCTGGCCCGATGTGCAGTGACTGGCATCGCTGCACCAGAGTTTGCATTGCCAGCCGGCCTGCTAGAAACGGCCTTGGCACAAGCCTACAACGCCATCGTCCTGACCGATGTCGACCAAGCGCTCTACGCGGCCAAACAGCAGGGGCGCAACCGCGTGGTGGCTGACCACCCATTCAGTAGTGATAGCGCCCCTGCAAAAACTCAATCCGATCCGCTAGCACCAGATACACGCAGCGGTGCTCTTGCGTGATGCGACGCGACCAGACATCGGAGCCGAGGTATTTCAGCGGTTCGGGATTGCCGATGCCCTTGAAGGGATCGCGCAGCACAGCCTTGACCAGTTCCAGCAGCCGCTTGGCCGTGCGGCGTTCTATTTCTACCCAGTAACTCAAGTCTTCCAAAAACTCGGGCTGGAACACCGCGACACGTTTGGCTTCAGGCTTGGAGGCCATGGTGTTGCTCAAGGGCATCGACAGCGGTCGGGGCGACAGCGCCAGCCCGGGCTCGGGCCAAGGCAGCCAGCAAACGCTCGGCATTCTTGGGCGAGCGCAGCAGATGCGCCGTCTCCATCAGGCTTTGCAACTCATCGGCAGCAATCATCGCAACCGACCCACCGGAGCGGCGCCGCACCAGAACCACTTCGCGGTCATCGACCGCACGGTCCATGAGCGCCTTGAGCTGCTCGCGGGCTTGGCTGTAGGTGGTTTCGATGGTCATGGCGGCCTCATGCAAACTGTACAGATTAATTGTACAACTGTTGCCCAGTGTGCGCCAGCGCCCACTGCGCTTGCACCTGCCGACCTTGAAACACCCACAGCGCTTGGATCGAGGTTCCGGCTTGGATCTTGTGACAGGTCGATGAGACCAGCGCTTGGGTTTGGCTGCCGCCGCAGCGTGGTTCATATCTCGCCAAGGGCCGCCCCGTGACGGCAGCCGGGGCAGCGTTGCGCGCCGTGTCAGCACGGCTTTGCCTACGTGAGGGTGAACCCTGAAGTCAAGGCCGCGGGCACGGTGCGGGCGCGGTTGGTCAGGCTCCAGCAACAGACGAGGCACGGCATTTCGGCAGTCCACGCATGGCACAGAAAGAGGTGGCGCTGCGGCTGAGAAGGCGCTATGTGCGCCAGCGTACAGACGCCACAGCTGGGGCAGCCTAAGCTGCGCCCTTAGCAGACCCCACGAGGAATACACCATGAACAAGCTATTGCACGGCATTCGGCCGTGGCTCGCAGCCAGCCTGCTGGTCGCATTGATCGCCGGCTGCGGCGGCGGAGGCCGCGACGAGATCTTGGGCTTCGACAGCCCGCCCGTGACGGCGGTCGCCCCCGCCGACACCACCCGGCCACGCGTCACGCTGACGGTGCCGGCGACCACGGTGCCCGGCCCGACCGTGCCGGCCAACACCGCGGTGACGGCGACCTTCACCGAGGACATGGCGCCCGCCAGCATTTCGGCTGCCAGCTTCACGCTGACCTGCGACGCGCCCTGCGCCGCGCCGGTCGGCAACGTGACTTACGCGGTCGGCAACCGCACCGCGGTGTTCAGGCCGACCGCCGCGCTGGCAGTGGGAACCACCTACACCGCCACCATCACCATGGCGGCCACCGACCTCGCCGGCAACGCGCTGGGTGGCAACCGGGCCCCGCTGCCTGCCGCCAGCAACTACGTCTGGACCTTCACCGCCGGCGCCGCGGTGCCGCCGACCATGATCGTCGTCACCTCCACCAATCCGGCGGGTGGTGCGGCCAACGTCTGCCTGACGGACGCCGTCAACGCCACCTTCAACGTGCACCCGGACCTGCGCATGGACCCGACCACCATCAACGCGGCCAACTTCACGCTCACCGGCCCGGGCGGGGCCAACGTGCTGCCGGCCTCCGTGGTGCTGGACGTGGCCACCGGCCGCATCGCGACCTTCACGCCGCTGGTGCCGATGCTGCCCGGTGTGCACGTCGCCCGCCTGCGCGGCACTGCCACCGGTGTGCGTGACTTGGCCGTGCCCGGCAACAGCATGGCGAGCGACTTCAGTTGGAGCTTCACCGCCCTTAGCTGCGTCGTGCCGCCGGTGCCGCCGTTCGTGCCCCTGGGCAGCGCCGCCACCTTCGGCATCTTCGGCGGCTCCGCCGGCATGACCAACGATGGCACCCTGACGGTCATCAACGGCGACATCGGAACCACCGGCGTGTCCACCACGGTCACCGGCTTCAATAGCAGCTCCGGCCCGGACTGCATCTACACCCAGACGCCGCTGAACGTGGGCACGGTCAACGGCCGGATCTACACCGCGCCGCCGCCGCCTAGGCCGGCATGCCCCGTCGAAGGCACCGCCCTCACCCTGGCGGTCGCCCAACAGGCCCGCGCCGACGCTTTGATCGCGTACAACCAGCTCGTCGGCATGCCGGCCGGTTCGGACCCCGGTGCCGGCAGCCTGTCGGGCCTGACGCTTGCACCCGGCGTGTACACCGCCGCCGGTGGCAGCTTCAGGATCCAGGGCAACGACCTGACCTTAGACGGCCAGGGCAACGCCAACGCGACCTGGGTGTTCCAAATGGCCACCACGCTGACGGTCGGCGGTCCCGGTGCGCAATTCCCGCGCAACGTGATTCTGATCAACGGCGCGCAGGCCAAGAACGTGTTCTGGCAGGTCGGTTCGGCCGCGACCATCAACCCGGGCGGCGGCGGCACCATGGTGGGCACCATCATTTCGCAGGCCGGCGCGACCTTCTCGACGGCGGGTGCGCTAGCCATCACGACCTTGAACGGCCGCGTGCTGTCCCTGGGCCCGTCCGTCACCGTGGTCAATACGGTCATCAACGTGCCCGCACCCTGATGCGCGGCCTCATCCTTCCCAAGAAAGCCGAATCATGATCAGCGCAAGAAGAACGGCAGCAATTGGCTGCATGGCGGCGGCGACCCTCGCCAGCCCCTGGGCCTTGGCCCAAACGGTCGGTTGGTACGGCGGTGCCAGCATCGGCGGCACCGCGGCCACCCTAGACGAAGACCGCATCACCCGTGGCCTGGTCGGCCAGGGCTTGGCCACGAACGGCTTCGACGAGCGCGACCGCGACGTCGGTTTCAAGCTGTTCGGGGGCTACCAGATCAACCGCAACTTCGGCGTCGAGCTCGGCTGGTTCGACATGGGCGAGATGGGCTACACGGCCACCACCACCCCGCCCGGAAGCCTGAGCGGCGACGTCACGGTGCGCGGGCTCAACCTGGACCTAGTGGGCACGCTGCCGCTGACCGAGCGGCTGTCGCTGCTCGGACGGCTGGGCGTGGCCCACGTGCACACCCGCGGCCGTTTTGCTGCCACCGGTGCCGTGACCAATCCTTACGGTGCCACCAGCACCAGCGAGCGCGACACCGGCATCAAGTTCGGCGTCGGCCTGGCGTGGAAGCTCACGGATGCGTGGGAACTGCGCGGCGAGGTTGAGCGCCTGCGCATCAGGGACACCGTGGGCAACAGGGGCCACGTTGACATGCTGAGCGTGGGGGTGGTGTACCGCTTCGGTGGCGGCCCGGCACCCGTTGCCGCGGCACCGGCTTGGGTGGCACCGGCTTGGGTGGCGCCGGCCCCGCAACCGGTGGTGGCGCAGGCTGCGCCGATGCCGCCGCCGCCTCCTCCTCCTCCTCCTCCTCCTCCGCCGCCGCCAGCCCAAGTGATCACGGTGCACTTCTCGGCCGATGCCCTGTTCGGCTTCGACCAGGCGACCCTGCGCCCCGAGGCAATCCGCGAACTCGACCAATTTTTGAGCCAGATCCGCAACACGCAGATCGAGCGCATCCGCGTCGTCGGCCACACCGACCGGCTGGGTTCCGAGGCCTACAACCTGGACCTTTCGCAGCGGCGCGCCCAAGCCGTCAGCGCCTACTTGGTGCGCGGCGGCGTCCCGGCCACCAGCGTGGGCAGCACCGGCGCGGGCGAATCCAGCCCGGTGACGGCTCCCGGCGACTGCCAGGGCAGCAGGGCCACGCCTTCGCTGATCGCCTGCCTGCAGCCCGATCGCCGCGTGGAAGTGGAAGTCAACGCCAGGCGCTTGGCCGCACCTTGAAACCAGTGCGCGCGCGGGGGTCGGCCGCCCCGCGCGCCGCCGCTTAGAAGCGCATCGCTAGAAAACCCTTGGGGCGGCGTAAAAGGGTGAACAGGGCCCATGCGGTGCAAGGGGTGCACAGCGTGCAAGTGACGGCGGCCAACGAAAGCGCGATGGCCCATGCCCACCGGATAAGCGAAGCAATGGACAATCTGGGGGCATGAACCATTCGAGCACCCCTTCCCACACCCCCATGATGCAGCAGTACCTCGGGCTCAAGGCGGGCTATCCGGGTACGCTGCTGTTTTACCGCATGGGGGATTTTTACGAGCTGTTTTACGAGGATGCCGAGAAGGCCGCGCGGCTGCTCGACATCACACTCACAAGGCGCGGCCAGTCGGCCGGGCAGCCGATTCCCATGGCCGGGGTGCCGTTTCATGCGGCGCAAAACTACCTGGCGCGGCTGCTCAAGCTGGGCGAGTCGGTAGCGATATGCGAGCAGGTGGGCGTGGTGGGTGACTTGGCCCAAGCCAAGGGGCCGCTGGAGCGGCGCGTGGTGCGCGTGCTCACCCCCGGCACCCTGACCGAGGCCGAGCTGCTGCCCGACAAGGCCGAGCCGCTGCTGCTGGCGCTGCACTGGGGCCCACGCCAGACGCTGGGCCTGGCTTGGCTGAGCCTGACGCTAGGCGAGCTGCACCTGGCGCAGTGCCGCAGCGACGAACTGCCCGCTTGGGCGGCGCGCATCGGCCCCAGCGAGCTGCTGCACAGCGCCGATCTGCCCGCCGCCCCCACACGCGAACTGCAAGAGCTGCAACGCCAGTGGCCCAGCCTAGCGGGCGGCGCTGGCGGCGCGGGCACGGCGCGCCTGAGCCTTGCCGCGCGCCCGGCCTGGGCTTTCGACAGCGCGCTGGGCTTGCGCAAGCTGTGCGCGCAGTTGCAAGCCGCGAGCCTGGCCGGCTGGGGCGCACAAGAGCTGCCGCTGGCGCACGCCGCCGCTTCGGCGCTACTGGACTACGCCGAGCACACCCAGGGGCGGGCGCTGGCGCACGTGGCCACGCTGCGCGTGGCGCGACCCGAGGAACTGATCGACCTGCCCGCCAGCACGCGGCGCAACTTGGAGCTCACACAAACCCTGCGCGGCGAACCCAGCCCGACGCTGTTCTCCCTGCTCGACACCTGCCAGACCGGCATGGGCAGCCGGCTGCTGCGGCGCTGGCTGCTGGAGCCCGAGCGGGCGCGCACGGCGGCGCAGCAGCGCCTGCAAGCCATTGGGCTGCTGCGCCAGCGCCTGCAGCAGCCGCTGCGCCAGGCACTGGCCGGGGCCGCCGACGTGGAGCGCATCACGGCGCGGCTGGCGCTGCGCCAGGTGCGGCCACGCGAGCTGGTCGGGCTGGCGCAGACGCTGCACCGCGCGGCGGCGCTGGCGCAAACGCTGCAAACCGGCGCGCCCACGGCCCCGGCCCAGCCCGAGCCAATGGCCCCAGCCCCCACCCCGGCCGAGCCGTGCGATCTGGCCGACCGCGCCGATGCCGCCACCCACACCACGCGCCCCTTGTTGCCCCTGCTGGCCCAACTGGCGCAGCAGTTGCAGCCGCCGCCGGGTTGCGCCGAGCTGCTGCAGCGTGCCCTGCTGCCCGAACCGGCGGCGCTGCTGCGCGATGGCGGCGTGATCAACCACGGCTACGACGCCGAGCTGGACCAGTTGCGCGCCCTGCAACACAACTGCGACGCCTTTTTGCTGGCGCTGGAAGTGCGCGAGCGCGAGCGCAGCGGCATTGCCAACCTGCGCGTGCAGTTCAACAAGGTGCACGGCTTTTACATCGAAATCACCCAAGGCCAGCTCGACCGGGTGCCGGCCGACTACCGGCGCCGCCAGACCCTGAAAAACGCCGAGCGCTTCATCACCCCGGAACTCAAGGCCTTTGAAGACCAGGTGCTGGGCGCGCAAGACCGTGCGCTGGCGCGTGAAAAATGGCTGTACGAGGCGCTGCTGGAAGCCTTGCAGCCGCACTTGGGCGCGCTGGGCGAACTGGCGCGCGCCTTGGCCGCGCTCGATGCCCTGTGCGCGCTGGCCGAGCGCTCGCTCACGCTGGACTGGTGCGCGCCCGAATTCGGCCCCGAACCGGGGATCGAAATCCGCGCCGGCCGCCACCCCGTGGTGCAGGCGCGGCTGGCCGAGAGCCACACCCCCTTCATCCCCAACGACACCGTGCTCGGCCCCAAGGCGCGGCTGCAGATCATCACCGGCCCCAACATGGGCGGCAAGTCCACCTACATGCGCCAAGTGGCGCTGATCGCGCTGCTGGCCAGCGTGGGCAGCTACGTGCCGGCGCAGCGCTGCCGCATGGGGCCGCTGGACGCCATCCACACCCGCATCGGCGCCGCCGACGATCTGGCCAACGCCCAGTCCACCTTCATGCTGGAGATGAGCGAAGCGGCGCAGATTTTGCACCGCGCCAGCGCCAACAGCCTGGTGCTGATGGACGAAATCGGGCGCGGCACCTCGACCTTCGACGGCCTGGCGCTGGCTGGCGCCATCGCCAGCCACCTGCACGACAAGGTGCGCGCCCACACCCTGTTTGCCACCCACTACTTCGAGCTCACCCAGTTCCCGGCCGAGCACGCCGCCGCAATCAACTTACACGTGAGCGCCGTCGAGAGCGGGCGCGAGATCGTGTTTTTGCACCAGATCGAGCCCGGCCCGGCCAGCCGCAGCTACGGGGTGCAAGTGGCGCGCCTGGCCGGTGTGCCCGCCGCCGTGCTCAACCAAGCGCGCCAGACCCTGCAAGCGCTCGAAGCCCACAGCGCCACGGCGCAGGCGCAGATCGATCTATTCGCCCCCACACCCGGCGCGGGCCTGCCAGCCGACGAAGCCTGGGCGGCCGCAGAGCCCCCGGAGTCCCCGGAGCCCCAGCCCCCGGCGCAGCCCAGCACCCACCAGCCCCCGAGCGCCCTGGAGCAAGCCCTGGCCGCGCTCGACCCCGACGCCCTGAGCCCGCGCGAGGCCCTGGCGGCGCTGTACCGCTTGCGCCAGTTGCTGGCGGGCCAGGCCAGTTGAGTGCGGCAGAGGACCCGGTCACCAACCGCCGCATTTCTGCACCGCCAAGTTGCATAGACCGTACAATGTCGGGTTGACCTGCCCCCTTGGTGCAGGCCTCGGGCGCGCCTGCCAGTGCGCGCCCGTTTTGTTTGCCCCCTACATGAAGCACATCCGCAATTTCTCCATCATCGCCCACATCGACCACGGCAAAAGCACGCTGGCCGATCGCTTGATCTCGCGCTGCGGCGGCTTGAGCGACCGCGAAATGAGCGCGCAGGTGCTCGACTCGATGGACCTGGAGAAAGAGCGCGGCATCACCATCAAGGCGCAGACGGCGGCGCTGCAATACACCGCCCGCGACGGCCAGACCTACAACCTGAACCTGATCGACACACCAGGCCACGTCGATTTCTCCTACGAAGTGAGCCGCTCGCTCAGCGCCTGCGAAGGGGCCTTGCTGGTGGTCGATGCCAGCCAGGGGGTGGAGGCGCAAACGGTGGCCAACTGCTACACCGCGCTCGAGCTCGGCGTGGAAGTGCTGCCGGTGCTCAACAAAATGGACTTGCCGCAGGCCGACCCCGATTCGGCACGGCAAGAGATCGAAGACGTAATCGGCATCGACGCCACCGAGGCCATTCCCTGCTCAGCCAAGACCGGCATGGGCATAGACGAGATTCTGGAGATGGTGGTAGCCAAGGTGCCGCCGCCGCGCGGTCAGCCCGATGCGGCGCTGCGCGCCATGATCATCGACTCGTGGTTCGACAACTACGTCGGCGTGGTGATGCTGGTGCGCGTGGTCGATGGGCGCCTCAACCGGGGCGACCGCATCAAGCTCATGGCCACCGAAGCGGTTTATAGCTGCGAGAAGCTGGGCGTTTTTACCCCCAGCAACCTGCCGCGCGAGGCGCTGTGCGCCGGTGAAGTGGGCTATGTGATCGCGGGCATCCGCGAGCTCAAGGCGGCCAAGGTGGGCGACACGCTCACCGCCATCAAGAGCAGCAGCGGGGCCAACCTGCAACTGGCCACCGAGGCGCTGCCGGGTTTCAAAGAGGTGCAGCCGCAGGTGTTTGCCGGCCTGTACCCGAGCGAAGCCAGCGAGTACGAGGAGCTGCGCGACGCGCTCGAAAAACTGCAACTCAACGACGCCGCGCTGCGCTACGAGCCCGAAGTCTCGCAGGCGCTGGGCTTTGGCTTTCGCTGCGGCTTTCTGGGCCTGCTGCACATGGAGATCGTGCAAGAGCGGCTGGAGCGCGAGTTCGACCAGGACCTCATCACCACCGCGCCCAGCGTGGTCTATCAGGTGCTGCGCGGCGACGGCGAGCTGCTGGAGGTGGAAAACCCGGCCAAAATGCCCGAGGTCGGGCGCATCCAAGAAATCCGCGAACCCATCGTCACGGTGCATTTGTACATGCCGCAGGAATACGTGGGCGCGGTCATGACGCTGGCAAACCAAAAGCGCGGCGTGCAACAGAACATGGCCTACCACGGCAAGCAAGTCATGCTCACCTACGAGCTGCCGCTGGGCGAGATCGTGCTCGACTTCTTCGACAAGCTCAAGTCCGTCAGCCGCGGCTACGCGTCAATGGACTACGAGTTCAAAGAGTACCGCCCCTCGGATGTGGTCAAGGTGGACATCATGCTCAACGGCGAGAAGGTCGATGCGCTCTCGATCATCGTGCACCGCAGCCAGTCGCAGTTTCGGGCGCGCGCGGTGGTGGCCAAGATGCGCGAGATCATCAGCCGCCAGCAGTTCGACGTGGCCATCCAGGCCGCCATCGGGGCCAACATCATCGCTCGCGAAACGGTCAAGGCGCTGCGCAAAAACGTGATCGCCAAGTGCTACGGCGGCGACATCTCGCGCAAGCGCAAGCTGCTGGACAAACAAAAAGCGGGCAAAAAACGCATGAAACAAATCGGCTCGGTCGAGGTGCCGCAAGAGGCGTTTCTGGCCATTTTGCAGGTGGACGAATGAGCCGCGAATCGGGCATGGCCGCCCTCACCGGGGTGGTGCTGGCCGGCTTTGGCGGCTATGGGCTGGCCTGGTATTTGGGGCTGGTGCAGGGCAATTTTTCGCTGCTGCTGTTTCTCGCCACGCTGGTGACCGGGGCCTATTGGGTGGCCGAGCGCTGGCATTTCTTGCCGCAGCGCCGCGCCGCTGCGCAGCGGCTGGCCGAGCAGCAGCGCCAGCGCGAGGCCGAGTGGGCGCGGCTGGGCATCAAGGGCGACGCGGTGGATATCGAGTCGGCGCAGCACAAGCTGCTGCTGCAACCGTGGTGGCTGGATTGGACCGCTGGGCTGTTCCCAGTGATTTTGATCGTCTTTTTGCTGCGCTCCTTTTTGTTTGAGCCCTTCAAAATCCCGTCTGGTTCGATGCTGCCGACGCTGTTCGTGGGCGATTTGATTTTGGTGAACAAATTTCACTACGGCGTGCGCCTGCCGGTGATCCACACCAAAATTTTTCCCAACAACGCCCCCGAGCGCGGCGACGTGATGGTGTTTCGCTTCCCGCCACAGCCCAACTTGGACTACATCAAGCGCGTGGTGGCCGTGCCCGGCGACGAGGTGGCTTACCTCGACAAACGCCTCTCGATCAACGGGGTCGAGGTGCCGCGCCAGCCGCTGCCGGAGTTTTACGACCCGGACTCGATGCGCTACTCGCTGCAATACGCCGAGACCCTGGGTGGGCGCACGGTGCGCACCCTGATCGACCCCAACCTGCCGGCCTTCATCCCCGGCGTGGCCGATTTTCCGCACCGCGATCGCTGCCGCTACACCATCGAAGGCGTGGTCTGCACTGTGCCCGAGGGCTACTTTTTTGTGCTGGGCGACAACCGCGACAATTCCCTCGACTCGCGCTTCTGGGGCTTCGTGCCCGAGGCCAATATCGTCGGCAAGGCCTTCTTTGTCTGGATGAATTTTGGCGATCTGGGCCGCATTGGGGCTTTCGAGTGACGCAATGCGGCTGCGATTGATTAAGATGCCCGGATTCACATCAGTCGGAGCTCGAATATGAAGCGTCAGCAGCGTGGGATCAGTTTTTTTGGCATCATTTTGATTGGCATTGTGGTGGCCGCGCTGGGCGTGCTGGCGGCGCGGGTGGCGCCCACGGTGATCGAATACCAGTCGGTTTTGCGCGCCATGCGGCATGCCGCTGAAACTGGCCAGACCCCAGCCGAGGTGCGTACGGCCTTTGAGCGCACGCGCACGGTGGGCTATTTCGATGCCGTGACGGGTGCCGATCTGATCATCACGCGCGACAACGACCGCTTGTTGGTGTCGTTCGCGTACGAGGAAGAAATTCATCTGTTTGGGCCGGCTTATTTGCTGCTCAGATACCAGGGCCGCAGCCACTGATGCGACCTGCCGACGTGGGTGGGGCGGCGCTGGAGCCGCTGCTGGCTTTGCAGGCTCGCATTGGGCATCGTTTTGCCGACTCCGGCTTGCTGCTGCGCGCCCTCACGCACCGCAGCTTTGCCACCGAGCACAACGAGCGGCTGGAGTTGCTGGGCGACTCGGTGCTCAATTTGGCCGTGACCGCCCTGCTGTACCAGCGCCTGGATGGCCACAACGAGGGCGAACTGTCGCGCACGCGCGCCAACTTGGTCAAGCAAGACACGCTGCACCGGCTGGCGCTGGAGCTGGGCTTGCCCGAGCTGCTGCGCTTGGGCGAGGGCGAGGCGCGCTCTGGCGGACGCCAGCGGCCCTCGATTTTGGCCGATGCGCTGGAGGCGCTGCTCGGGGCGGTCTATCTGGACGCCGGTTTTTCCCCCGCCGAGGCGCTGGTGCGCCGCCTGTACGCGGGCACCGACCTGCGCCCGGGCCAGAGTGCACACGGCAAAGACGCCAAAACCGCCTTGCAGGAGTGGTTGCAAGGGCGCAAAATGAAGCTGCCGCTCTACACCGTGGTGGCCACAATGGGCCAAGCGCATGTGCAGACTTTCGAGGTGCAGTGCCAGATCCACGAAACCGGCCAGAGCGCGCGCGGCACAGGCAGTTCGCGCCGCGCCGCCGAACAAGCCGCCGCGGCGCAGATGCTGCAACAACTCCAAAACCATACACCATGACCGCTCGCAAGCCCCCCACTGGCGCCGCACCCGCGCCCCAGAGCCCCGATGAACTCGAGGCCATGCTGGCGCAGGCCTTGGGCAAGCTGCCCACCGGGGCGGCCGCACCAGCCCCTGAGCCACAACCGGGCGCGCAGGAGCGTGGTGCCGCCGAAGAGGGTGTGGCCGAGGGTGCGCCCGAGGGCGCTGCAACAGTCGAGGCGCAGGGTGGTGTGGCAGACCGTGCGCCGACTGGCCGCCCCCACGCCAGCACCTCTATAAGCGCTCCCACAGGGTCGCGCCGCTGCGGGTTGGTGGCCATCGTCGGGCGGCCCAACGTCGGCAAATCGACCCTGCTCAATGCGCTGGTGGGGCAAAAAGTGAGCATCACCTCGGCCAAGGCGCAGACCACGCGGCACCGCATCACCGGCATGCTCACGCAAGGGGCAAGCCAGTTTGTGTTCGTGGATACCCCCGGTTTCCAGACCCGGCACGGCAACGCGCTCAACCGCAGTCTGAATAAAACCGTGCTCGGCACCTTGCCCGAGGTCGATCTGATCGTATTCGTGGTCGAAGCCGGGCGCTTTGGCCCGGCCGATGCGCAGGTGCTGGCGCTGCTGCCGCCCAAAGTACCCACGCTGCTGCTGGCCAACAAGCTCGATGCCGTGCAGAGTCGCGCCGAGCTGGCGCCGTGGCTGTTGCAGATGCAGCAGCGCCACGCTTACGCCGAATACGTGCCGATGTCGGCCAAGAGCCCGCGCGATGTGCAGCGCCTGCTGGGGATCGTGGAAAGATACCTGCCGCAGCAGGACTGGCTGCACGACGCCGACGCCCTGACCGACCGCAGCGAGCGC
>BBPD01001837.1_pt1 | contig 13564 bp, 12 predicted proteins | sample 1344911 | NCBI WGS metagenome assembly BBPD01 (sample SAMD00019088, study PRJDB2971) | groundwater metagenome | biome: freshwater biome; feature: mineral spring; material: ground water | place: USA: CA, Sonoma | collected 2011-09 | depth surface m
GTGATGAGGCGCTCGCGCGGCGTCATGATCTCGCGCACCGGCAGTTCGGTGCGGGTCTCGAAGCGCAGATCGCGCCCGGTAACGATGCCCACCACCTTGCCGCCGTCGAGCACCGGAAAGCCCGAGATGCCCAACTCTTCAGACAGTTGCAGCACGTGATAGACCGTGGTTTCTGGCGTGATGACCACCGGATCGCGCAGCACACCCGACTCGTAGCGCTTGACCTTGGCCACTTGGGCGGCCTGGTTTTGCGGCGTTAGGTTTTTGTGTACGATGCCGATTCCGCCCTCTTGCGCCAGCGCAATCGCCAGCCGGGCTTCGGTGACGGTGTCCATGGCGGCCGAGACCAGCGGCAGGTTGAGCGCGATGTCGCGCGTCAGGCGCGTGGCCAGCGAGGTGTCCTTGGGCAGGATATTCGAGTAGGCGGGCACCAACAACACGTCGTCGAAAGTGAGCGCTTTTCCGAGTAGGCGCATGGTAAAACTCCAAAACCGCTATTGTAGGCGGGCGGGAGTAGGCTTATATTTCGCATCCACTATGGACACCACGGCACACACCACGATTCTGAGAGCCCGCCGGCTGCTTGATCGGCCACATCTGGCCCGCATTTGGCCGCTTCCTGCCCGCGCCCTGTTGCCTGATTGTGCTGCGGCTGCTTGTGGGAGTGCAGACCGGGGTTCAGGCAGGGGTTCAGACAGGCCCGCAAGAGCGGTTCGCAGTTGGCCAGCGCTGGGTTTGGCCGCCTTGGTACTCGGCCTGCTGCTGGCCAGCGCCGTGCAAGCCGCCCCGGTTTGGGTCTGGCTCGATGAAAACGGCCGCCGCGTGGCCAGCGACATGCCACCGCCACCCACGGTGCCCGATCAGCGGATTTTGCGCCGCCCTGCTGCACCGGCGACGGCCCCGGCCGCAGCGCCCACTGCTGCACCAGCGGCTCCAGCGGCCCCCGCAGCAACTGCAAGCACCGCTGCTGCCGCCAGCACCACCCCACCCCGCCCTGCCCCTGCAGCAGGCACGGCAGCGGGCCGCCTGTCCAACGAGCAACTGCGCCAGCAAGTGGAGCAGCGCAACGCCCAAATCCGGGCCGACAACTGCCAGCGCGCCCGCGCCTCGCTCGAAAGCTTGCAGGCTGGGGCCAGCCAGCCCCTGTACATGGTGAACGAACAGGGCCAGCGCGTAACCATGGACCCAGCCATGCGGCGCGCCGAAAGCGCGCGCCTGCGCCAGATCGTGCGCGACAACTGCACGCCGCCGCCTGCGGCCCATCCGGCCGCTGCCAACGCCCCGGCCTCCAATGCCGCCCCGGCCGCCCCCGCACCCACCCATCCCCTTGCCCCCACTCGGCCCTGACGCACCCAAGCCCCTAATCTGCGGCCATGCTGCAGGTGATGCTCAGAGGGTGCCGTGCTTCGGGCGATGCTGCGGGCACTGCTGCAAGCGCCGCTTTGGCCCCAATTCACCCCCCGCCGCGCACGGCAGGCGGTTTGTTGCTGCGCTGGCGGTAGCGTTCGCGCCGCGCCACTTTGGGGTCAACCAGCAAGGGGCGGTAGATTTCGATGCGGTCGCCGTCGTGCAGCACGGTAGCGGCAGCCGCTGGGCGGCCCCAGAGGCCAAACTCGGCAGCGGCCACGGCGGCAGCGGGCCAATCGTGGCCCTGACCGCAGGCGGCATCAGCCCCGGCAGCCCCTGGGCCCTTGGCAGCTTGCTGGCAGCCGACAAGCCACTGCCGCTGCGCCAGCTCCAGCGCCTGCTCCAGCGTGCTGCCTGGGGGCAATTCCAGCGCGATTTCGCGCACCTGGCGCGCCGCGCTCGAATAGACCAGTGTGAGTTTCACGGCATGGGCAGCCTCAAGCCCCATAGACCTGATCGGCCCGCTTGACGAAGGCATCGACCAAATTGGCCGCGATCTTGTCGAACACCGGCCCCACCAAGGCCGATAGGGTGCTGCTGGCAAAGCCATATTGGAGCGTGAACTCGATGCGGCAGGCGCGCTGGCTGGCGTCGCCCACCGGCTTGAACTGCCAACTGCCGTGCAGGTGCGAAAACGGCCCATCGACCAGGTCCAGCTCGATCGCCCGGTCTGGGACGTGGGTGTTGCGCGTGGTGAAACTTTTTTTCAGGCCGCCCATCGACATGCCGATCGAGGCCACCATCCCGTCAGGCGTTTGCTCCAGCACCTGGCCCGACTGGCACCAGGGCAGAAACTCGGGGTAGCGCGGCACGTCGGAAACCAGCGCAAACATTTCGTGTGCGCTGTGCCATATCAGTACCGACTTGTGGACGCTTTTCATACAATGCAAGGCCGTGCCCGGATTGTAGAGGTCTTGGCCACCCCGCTAGCCCCTGCCCCATGTCCACCCCAAGCAAAAAAAACGCCCCCAGCGATGCCCGCATCGCCGAAAACAAAAAAGCCGCCTTCAACTACCAGATCGAGGAGCGGCATGAATGCGGCTTGGTGCTGCAAGGCTGGGAGGTCAAGGCGCTGCGCGCGGGCAAGGCGCAGCTCACCGAGGGCTACGTGATCATCCGCGACGGCGAGCTGCACCTCATCGGCTGCCTCATCAGCCCGCTGCGCAGCACCAGCAGCCACCTGCCCGCCGACAGCGCACGCACGCGCAAGCTGCTCATGCACAAGGCCGAAATCCAGCGCCTGATCGGCAAAGTGGAGCAAAAGGGCTACACCCTGGTGCCGCTGAACCTGCACTGGAAAAACGGCCGCGTGAAATGCGAAATCGCGCTGGCCAAGGGCAAGGCCGAGCACGACAAACGCGACACACTCAAAGAGCGCGAAGGCAAGCGCGAAGTCGAGCGCGCGATGAAGCAGCGCCAGCGCTGAGGCCTAAGGAGAACGGCATGAAGATTGAAACCCTGCGCCTGAAGAACTACAGAGCATTTCGCGATGTGTATTTGCAGGACATCCCGCCGTTCATGGTCGTCGTTGGAGCCAATGGCTCGGGCAAGTCCACGCTCTTTGATGTGTTCGGCTTTCTACACGATTGCCTCAAGGGCAATGTGCGTCAGGCGCTGGACAAACGCGGCCGGTTTTCCGAGGTCCTTAGCCGAGGGTGCGACCCCAAAACCGACTCGATCCTGATTGAAATTCAGTATCGGATGGAAATCACCGGGGTCGAGCGCCTGGTGACCTACTCCTTGCAGATCGCCGAGCGCAATGGACTTCCGGTCGTGCTCAAGGAACTGCTGCGATACAAGCGCGGCCGCTACGGCAGTCCGTATCACTTTCTCAGCTTTAGCAATGGCGAAGGCTACGCCATCACCAATGAAGAAGACTTTAACAAGGCTGACGAGGAATTGGAGCGGGAAACGCAGAAGGTTTCAGCCGAAACGCTGGCCATCAAGGGCTTGGGCCAGTTTGAGCGCTTCAAGGCGGCGAATGCTTTTCGCAGCCTGATCGAGAATTGGCATGTCTCGGATTTTCACATCAGTGCCGCGCGCGGGCGCAAGGACGCCGCTGGCGAGGCCGAACATTTGAGCCAGACGGGCGAGAACCTGCCCTTGGTAGCGCGTTATTTGCACGAGCAATATCCGCAGGTTTTTCAGCACATCCTCGATACCATGGCCAGCCGCGTGCCCGGCATTTCTTCGGTCGAGCCCAGGTTGATGGACGATGGCTATCTCGCGCTGCGCTTTCAGGATGGCTCGTTCAAAACGCCATTTTTGGATCGCTACGTATCGGACGGCACCATCAAGATGTTTGCCTACCTGGTCTTGCTGCACGATCCCAAACCGCACCCATTGCTCTGCGTGGAAGAGCCCGAAAATCAGCTTTACCCGCAGCTCATGCCGGAGTTGGCCGAGGAATTCCGACGCTATGCCCATCGAGGTGGGCAGGTATTTGTTTCGACCCACTCACCCGACTTTCTGAATGCCCTCGAACTCAGTGAAGTCTGCTGGCTGGTGAAACAAAAGGGTTGCACCCAAATTCAACGCGCCGCAGACAACGCCCAGATTGCCGCCTATATGGCTGAGGGCGATCAGCTGGGCTACTTGTGGAAGCAAGGTTTTTTCGATGGAGCCGATCCGCCGTGAAAGAATTGGTGTTCCTGCTGGAAGAGCCTTCGGCCAAGGCTTTGCTTGAATCGCTTTTGCCACGCTTGTTGAAATCTGAAACGCACTACCGATGCCTGGCCTTCGAGGGCAAGCAAGACTTGGAAAAACAGTTGGTGCGCCGCATACGCGCCTACCAAAACCAAGAGGCCCGATTCATAGTCCTGCGCGATCAAGACAGCCACCCCGATTGCACCCAGATCAAGCAAAGCTTGCTCAATTTATGCAGGCAATCAGGCAAAGCAGACCAATGCCTGGTGCGCATAGCCTGCACGGAAATCGAGAGTTTCTATCTGGCTGATCTGGTGGCGGTCGAGCAGGCTTTGCAGCTCAAGGGGCTGGCCCGACAGCAGCTCGGCAGAAAGTTCAGAACCCCAGATGGACTGGGCTGCCCCAGCCTGGAGTTGCGCACCTTGACTGCAAAGCGCTATGAAAAAATTTCTGGATCGCGTGCCATCGGCCGCCACCTGAGCCTCGACAACACGCGCTCGACCAGTTTCAAAAACCTGATCGGAGCGATTGTGCGCATGGAGCAAGCTCTCTGGGACTAATAGGGGCTTAAAAGCCCCGCCGCCTCAGCCCTCGCGGCTGGCGCGCTTGCGCTCGTGCTCTTTGAGGAAGCGCTTGCGCAGGCGGATGCTCTTGGGGGTGATCTCGACCAGCTCGTCGTCTTCGATGAACTCGACCCCGTACTCCAGCGTGAGCTCGATCGGGGGCGTGATCTTGATCGCGTCCTCCTTGCCGCTGACGCGGAAGTTGGTGAGCTGCTTGGTGCGCGTGGCGTTGACGATCAGGTCGTTGTCGCGGCTGTGGATGCCCACGATCATGCCCTCATAGACCGGGTCGTTGGGGCGCACAAACATGCGGCCGCGGTCGTCGAGCTTGCCCAGCGCGTAGGTGAAAATCTCGCCGTCGTCCATGCTGATGAGCACGCCGTTTTTGCGGCTGGCGATCTCGCCCCGGTGCGGCTCGTAGCCGTCGAAAATGTTGCTGATCAGGCCCGAGCCGCGCGTGAGGTTTAAAAATTCGTTGCTAAAACCAATCAGCCCGCGCGCCGGGATGCGGTATTCGAGCCGCACGCGGCCACGGCCATCGGGCTCCATATTCACCAGATCGCCCTTGCGCTCGCCCAGCGCCTGCATCACGCCGCCCTGGTGCTGCTCCTCGATGTCGGCCGTCACCAGCTCGATAGGCTCGTGGCGCTCGCCGCCCACATCGCGAAACACCACGCGCGGCTTGCTCACCGCCAGCTCGAAGCCCTCGCGGCGCATGTTTTCCAACAAAATCGTCAGGTGCAGCTCGCCACGGCCCGAGACTTCAAAAATCCCGTCCTCGCTGGTCTCGCGCACGCGCAGCGCCACGTTGCTTTGCAGCTCTTTTTGCAGCCGGTCCCAAATCTGGCGGCTGGTCACAAACTTGCCCTCGCGCCCGGCCAGCGGGCTGGTGTTGACGCAAAAGTTCATGGTCAAGGTGGGCTCATCGACCTTGAGCATGGGCAGCGGGCGCGGGTCGGCCGGGTCGGTCACGGTCACGCCGATGCCGAGGCTGTCGAGCCCGTTGACGAGCACGATGTGGCCCGGCCCGGCCTCGGCGGTCTGCACCCGGTCCAGCCCCTGGAAGGTGAGCACCTGGTTGACGCGGCCCTTGGCTGGCTTGCCCTCGGGGCCTTCATAGACCAGCACGTCCATGCCGGGGCGGATGCGGCCCGCGCTGATGCGCCCGACGCCGATGCGCCCGACGAAGGAGGAGTAATCGAGCGCCGAAATCTGCAACTGCAGCGGGGCCTCGGGGTCGCCCTGGTGTGCCGGCACATGCTCCAGCACGGTGTCGAACAGCGCCGACATATCGGGGCCCCACTGCTGCCCCGCTTCGCCCTCGATGAGCGAAGACCAGCCGTTGATGCCCGAGGCATATACGACGGGGAAGTCGAGCTGCTCGTCGTTGGCACCGAGCTTGTCGAACAGGTCGAAGGCGGCGTTGACGACCTTGTCGGGGTTGGCACCGGGCTTGTCAACCTTGTTGACGACCACGATCGGGCGCAGGCCCAGCGCCAGCGCCTTTTTGGTGACGAAGCGGGTTTGCGGCATCGGGCCTTCCTGGGCGTCGATGAGCAGCAGCACGCCATCGACCATCGAGAGCGCGCGCTCGACTTCGCCGCCAAAATCGGCGTGGCCGGGGGTGTCCACGATGTTGATGTGGGTGCCTTTCCAGCTCACGGCGCAGTTTTTGGCCAAGATGGTGATGCCGCGCTCGCGCTCGATGGCGTTGCTGTCCATCACGGTGTCAACCACTTTTTCGTGCTCGGCAAAGGTGCCGCTTTGGCGCAGCAGTTGATCGACCATGGTGGTTTTGCCGTGGTCAACGTGGGCGATGATGGCGATGTTGCGGATCGGAGTGCTCATGGCTGGTTTTGCAGTTGGATTTGTTGGATTTCGATTGGGCTCAACAAGCGCCCGGGTATGAGTTCGCCGCCCTGGATGTGGGCGCTGCCGAGCAGCGGGGCGGGTTGTGGGCCTTGGCCTAAAGCGTGCTGCGCGTCCTGTTCGGCATACACGGCCACGCGTTCGGCCTGCGGCCACGGTCCGCGCCGACGCAAACCGGTGAGGAAGCGGGCTGCATTATCGCTATCGAGCGTGACGCGCTCGTGTCCGTCCAGCAGCGCCTCCACGGGCAGCAGAGCTTGCAGGCGCGCGCCCTCGGGCAGGGCTTCGAGCTGCTCCAGCGTGAGGCTGCGCTCCAGCCCCAGGCCGCCGCTGCGCTCGCGCCGCAAGGCCGCCAGATGCGCGCCGCAACCCAGCGCGGCACCGATGTCCTCGGCCAGGGTGCGGATGTAAGTGCCTTTGCTGCAGCGCACGCGCAGGCCCAGCGTGGGCTCGGGGCTGTGTAGGTCGAGCGCCAGCAGCTCCAGCGCAAAAATGGTGACACTGCGCGGCGCGCGCTCCACTTCCAGCCCGGCGCGGGCGTATTCGTACAGGGCCCGGCCTTGGTGCTTGAGCGCGCTGTGCATGGGCGGCACCTGGCTGATCGGCCCCAGAAAGCGCGCCAGCACCTGCTGCACCTGCTCGGGCGTGCAGGCCACGGGCCGGCGCTCCAGCACCTCGCCCTCGGCGTCGCCGCTGCTCGTGCGCACACCTAGGCGCAGCGTGGCCGCATAGACCTTGTCGGCATCGAGCTGCAACTGGCTGAACTTGGTGGCCGCACCAAAACACAGCGGCAGCAGCCCGCTGGCGAGCGGGTCTAGGGTTCCGGTGTGGCCGGCTTTGTCGGCGCGCAACAGCCACTTGGCGCGCTGCAGCGCCTGGTTGCTGGACAGGCCCAGCGCTTTGTCGAGCAGCAGCACCCCGTGCACGGGGCGGCGCTGCAGCCGCGGCCTAGGGGCGCTGCGGCTGGGTGCAACAGGGGCGCCGCCGCCCTCCAAGGCAGCGTCGGCACCTTGGGGGGACCTGACGGCGCTCAATTTAGTCGCTTTCTTTGGAACGCGAGGCCACGGCCTGCGCGATCAGGGCGTTCATGTCGGCAGCGCGCTCGGGCGTGCGGTCGAACACAAAGTGCAGCGTGGGCACGGTGTGGATGTGCAGCCGCTTGAACAAGCCATTGCGCAAAAACCCGGCCGCTTGGTTGAGCCCTTCCAGCGCCTGCTGCGCATCGCCGGTGAGCACGCTGAAATACACATTGGCGTGCGCGTAATCGGGCGTGAGCTCGATCGCTTGCAGCGTGACCATGCCTACGCGCGGGTCTTTCAACTCGCGCGCGATCAGCTCGCTCAAGTCGCGCTGAATTTGGTCCGCGACCTTGAAGCTGCGGTTGGAGGGGGCTTTTTTGCTAGGCATGGCTTTGCGCTCGGCAATCAGAGTGTACGCGCCACTTCCTTGATTTCAAACACCTCCAGCGTGTCGCCTTCTTTGATGTCGTTGTAGTTTTTGAGCTTGATGCCGCACTCGAAGCCTTCTTTGACCTCGCGCACATCGTCCTTCATGCGCTTCAAGGATTCGATCTCGCCGGTGTAGATCACCACGTTGTCGCGCAGCAGGCGGAAATGCGCGCTGCGTGTGATGTGGCCGTTGGTGACCATGGAGCCGGCCACGGTGCCGATTTTGGAGGCCACGAACACGGTGCGGATTTCGGCCGTGCCGATGATTTCCTCGCGTTTTTCCGGTGCCAACATGCCCGACATGGCGGCCTTGAGCTCATCGACCGCGTCGTAGATGATGTTGTAGTAGTGCAGATCGATGCCGGTGGCCTCGGCCTGCTTGCGCGCACCCACGTCGGCGCGCACGTTGAAGCCGATCACGATCGCTTTGGAGGCGATCGCCAGGTTGACGTCGGACTCGCTGATCGCGCCCACGCCCGCATACACCAGTTGCACCCGCACCTCGTCGGTCGAGAGCTTGAGCAGCGAAGTGGCCAGCGCCTCTTGCGAGCCTTGCACGTCGGACTTGATGATGATGGGCAGCGTCTTGACCTCGCCCGCTTGCATGTCGGCAAACATGTTTTCCAGCTTGGCTGCTTGCTGCTTGGCCAGCTTGGTGGAGCGAAACTTGCCAGCGCGGTAGGTGGCGATCTCGCGCGCCCGGCGCTCGTCGGCCAGCACCATAAAATCGTCGCCCGCGCGTGGCACTTCAGACAAGCCCTGAATTTCGACCGGGATCGAAGGCCCGGCTTCTTTGGTGGAGCGACCGTTTTCGTCCAGCATGGCGCGCACCCGGCCCGAGGTCTGGCCGGCCAGCACCACGTCGCCGACCTTGAGCGTGCCCGACTGCACCAGCACCGTGGCCACGGCCCCGCGGCCCTTGTCGAGCCGGGCTTCGATCACCAGCCCTTTGGCGTTGGCCTGCACCGGGGCCTTGAGCTCGAGCACCTCGGCTTGCAGCAGCACCTGCTCCAGCAGGGCGTCGATGCCCATGCCGGTTTTGGACGACACCGCCACAAAGGGCGAATCGCCGCCGAATTCTTCGGGCACCACCTGCTCGGCCACCAGCCCGGCCTTGACGCGCTCCAGGTTGGCCTCGGGCTTGTCGGCCTTGGTCAGGGCCACCACGATCGGCACATTGGCCGCTTTGGCGTGCTTGATGGCTTCTTTGGTCTGCGGCATCACACCGTCGTCGGCGGCGCAGACCAGAATCACCACGTCGGTGGCTTGGGCGCCGCGGGCCCGCATGGCCGTGAAGGCCTCGTGGCCGGGGGTGTCGAGGAAGGTCACCATGCCGCGCGGGGTTTCCACGTGGTAGGCCCCGATGTGCTGCGTGATGCCGCCCGCCTCGCCCGCCGCCACCTTGGTGCGACGGATGTAGTCGAGCAGCGAAGTCTTGCCGTGGTCCACGTGGCCCATGACTGTGACCACCGGCGCGCGCGTCAGGCTTTCGGCCTGCTGTTGCGCGGTTTCTTCTTCGGTGAAGGCCTCCGGGTCGTCGAGTGCTGCAGCCACCGCCTGGTGCCCCAGTTCTTCGACCACGATCATGGCCGTGTCTTGGTCCAGCGACTGGTTGATGGTGACCATCTGGCCCAGCTTCATCAACTGCTTGATGACCTCGGACGATTTGAGCGCCATCTTGTGCGCCAGCTCGGCCACGGTGATGGTCTCGGGCACGTGCACTTCGATGACTTTGGTTTCCGCCGCTGCGGGGGAGAAAGCGTGGTCGCGGTCGTCACGGCCACCGCGGCGGCCGCCTCGGGGGCCAGCGGCACGCCAACCGCCGCCCGGGCCCCGGCCGCCGCCGGTGGTGCCACGGGGTTTGACCTCGGGTTTTTTCTTGTTTGGGTCGTCCTTCCAGGTCGAGGACAAGGCTTCGGATTTGACTTCCTTCTTGGCCCCGGCCCCGGCCGTGGTCGAGGCAGCGGATTTGCCTGCTGCGCCCGCCGCCCCCGGCTTGGCCGGGGACGGGGTTCCCGCCGGTTTGTGCAAGGTGCCCTTGATCGCCGGCTTGGCTTCGGGGGCTGCAACAGGCTTGGGCTCTTCGGGTTTTTTGGCAATGAGCACTTTTTTCGGTGCCGCCATCATGTCGCGTATCGCCTGCGCTTCGGCCAAGGCCTTGCGGCGGCGCTCGTCGAGGTCGCGGGCGCGCAACTCGTCGTTCTGGCGTTGCGCGGCCTGGGCGGCCAGCGCGGCTTGGGCCGCTGCAGCGGCCGCTTCGGCTTGCTCCTTGGCCTGCACCTGCTGGGCTTGCAGCTTGGCCTGTTGCGCACCTTCGGCACTGGCCTGGCTGGCCGACTGCGGGGCCGGCTGGCTCTGTGCAGCCGCAGGCGCAGCCGGGGTGGGCTTGGCAGCCGGTGGGGCTGTGCGCTGGCGCTGCTCCTCCTGGCTCGCCTGCTGCTGCCGCAGGGCTTCGTCGCGCTGGCGCTGGGCCGCAGCCTCGGCGGCGGCGCGAGCCTGCTCTTGTTCGCGCTGTTCGCGCTCTTGGCGCTGCAAAGCCAGTTCTTCTTCTTGGCGCCGGATCTGCTCGGCCTGGCGGCTGGCTTCTACCTCGCGCCGGGCCAAATCGGCTTGTTCGATGGCGGCTTGTTCGTTGGCTGCGTGCTCGGCAGCGGCCCGCTCAGCGGCATCCTGCTCGGCAGCGCGCTGCGTGGCCTCGTCGGGGGCGGCTGGGGCTGCGGGCGCAGCGAGTTCTTCGTCGCGGCGCACAAAGGTGCGTTTTTTGCGCACCTCGACCTGGATCGTGCGCGCCCGCCCGGAGGAGTCGGCCTGCTTGATTTCGCTGGTTGACTTCTTGGTCAGGGTGATTTTGTTGCGCTCGGCGCTGGAGGTGCCGTGGCTGGCTTGCAAAAAGCTCAGCAGCCGCTGCTTGTCAGACTCCGCCAGTGCGTCGCTGCCGGACTGCTTGCGCACCCCGGCTGCAGCCAGTTGCTCCAGCACAACGTGGGTGGGGCGGCTCAATTCGGCGGCAAATTCGGCGACGGTATTGCTTGACATATGTAATTTTCTCCGTGTCGCTGCTTTGGTTCAGGACTGCGCGGGTTGCTCTGGGGCCTGCTCGGCAGCGAACCAGTGCTGGCGCGCGCGCAGGATCAGCGCAGTCGCCTCCTCGGCGCCCTGCCCGGTGATTTCCATCAATTCATCGCTGGCCAGATCGGCCAGTTCGTCTAGGGTATGAACCCCAGCGGCGGCCAGCTTGGCCAGCAACTCGGGGTTGAGGCCATCTAGGTCGCGCAGGTCGCGCACGGCGTCTTCCACAGACTCTTCCTTGGCGATCGCCAGCGTGAGCAAAGCGGCTTTGGCGCGGGCGCGCAGCTCATTGACCGTGTCATCGTCGAAGGCTTCGATTTCCAGCATCTCTTGCAGCGGCACATAAGCCACTTCTTCCAAGCTGGTGAAGCCCTCGGCGATGAGGATGTCGGCCATTTCCTGATCGACGTCGAGCTTGCTCATGAACAGGGCGCGGATCGAATCGGACTCTTGCGCCTGCTTGGCCGAAGATTCCTCGGCCGTCATGATGTTGATTTTCCAGCCGGTGAGGTCGGCGGCCAGGCGCACGTTTTGGCCACCACGGCCAATCGCAATCGCCAGGTTGGCTTCATCGACGACCACATCCATGGCGTGGCGTTCCTCATCGACGACGATGGACTCCACGTTGGCCGGGGCCAGTGCGCCGATCACGAACTGCGCCGGGTCTTCGCTCCAGAGCACGATGTCCACCCGCTCACCCGCGAGCTCGTTGGTGACGCCGTTGACGCGCGAGCCGCGCACGCCGACGCAGGTGCCGATCGGGTCGATGCGCTTGTCGTAGGACTTGACCGCGATCTTGGCGCGTGAGCCGGCGTCGCGGGCGCAGGATTTGATCTCCAGCAAGCCCTGCTCGATCTCGGGCACCTCTTGGCGGAACAGCTCGGTCATGAACTCGGGCGCAGAACGCGAGAGCAAAATCGGGGCTCCGCGCAGCGTCAAGTCCACTTCCATGATCATGGCGCGCACCCGGTCGCCGCTGCGCAAGTTTTCTTTGGGGATCATCTCGGAGCGCTTGAGCCGGCCTTCGACCCGACCGCTCTCGACGATCACATCGCCCTTGTCCAGGCGCTTGACGGTGCCGACAAAAATCTTGTCGCCCCGGCTCATGAAATCGTTGAGCAGCATTTCGCGCTCGGCATCGCGGATGCGCTGCAAAATCACTTGCTTGGCCGCCATGGCCCCGATGCGCCCAATGGGCACCGACTCGATCTGCTGCTCGATGTACTCGCCCACGGCAATGCCAGGCCTGTCATCGACCACATCGGAATACAGCTCTTCGGCGTCGGGGTTTTGCAGGCCGGCCTCGTCGGGCACCACCAGCCAGCGGCGGAAGGTGTCGTAGGCACCGGTGTCTGGGTTGACGCTGACGCGAATGTCGAGCTCACCCTTGTGCAACTTCTTGGTAGCCGAGGCCAGCGCGGACTCGACCGCACCCAGCACCACGCTGCGCTCTACGTTTTTTTCGCGTGAAATGGCGTCGATCAGCATCAACATTTCGCGGTTCATTTTTCAGTCTGCCTTTGCAATTTTGCTTCCACCTTCAGGGGCGGACGGTGTGGCCGGCGCGGTTGCGCTGCGGCCCTTGAAGTTGACGATCGGTGCCAGCCGCGCCTCGCGCAGCTCAGCCAATTCGAAACCGAGCACCTGCAAAGGCAGGGGCTGGGCTTTTTTGCTCACGCGCTGGCCCGGCTTGCGCACCGGCTCTTCGCGCCAGACGATCTGCCAGTGGCTGCCGGAGCTGGCGGCTGGTGCGCCCTTGGCTGCGTCAGGGGCTGCGGCAACGGTTTCGGCTGCTGCAGCGCGCTCGAGCGTGCCGCGAAATTTTTTGCGGTTGGCCGCTATGCCCTCCCCGCCCTGCGCCGCCGCCGCCCCTATGGGCTGCTTGAGCGTGACATCGATCACCGAACCGAGGAAGCGCTCAAAATCGGCCGCGTGGCGCAGCGGCCGGTCGATGCCGGGCGAGCCCACTTCGAGCCGCTTGTATTCCACCGCCTCGACTTCGAGCAGCAGTTGCAACTGGCGCGTCACGCGCTCACAGTCTTCCACGGTAATCGAGCGCTCAGCGGCGCCATCCGATCCCACCCACGGCCAGTCTATGGTGACGCGCAGCAAGCCCCCGACGGATCGCTCCAGATCCACCAGATCGAATCCCATCCCGGTAACGGTTTGCTCTACGCTTTGCTGCCAGCTCATGTGTGTGGTGTCGCGCCCTTGGCCAAGGGCCATCAGTGGGTGAATCGGGTTTGCTCGGCTGCGCTTGGTGCCCGAGCAAAAAAAAAGGGCCGGTAAAAACCCGCCCAATTGGTCGTGAAGCCTTGCATTGTAGCACCCTGGGTGCTTGGCCGGCAAGTGTTTTTTGCAGAGCCCGCCGGGCACGGCTCCCGCCGCAACGCCACAGCCCGCAGCCGCTCCGATAGCCTGTTTACGACTTTTTGGGCGATCCTTGGGCATCGCAAATAAGGTGGTACAATCGTTGGCTTAGTCGGAGCGTAGCGCAGCCTGGTAGCGCATCTGCTTTGGGAGCAGAGGGTCGCGAGTTCGAATCCCGCCGCTCCGACCATT
>BBPD01001838.1_pt2 | contig 13504 bp, 20 predicted proteins | sample 1344911 | NCBI WGS metagenome assembly BBPD01 (sample SAMD00019088, study PRJDB2971) | groundwater metagenome | biome: freshwater biome; feature: mineral spring; material: ground water | place: USA: CA, Sonoma | collected 2011-09 | depth surface m
CGCCGGAGCAGCGTGGCGGGGATGGTGCGTCGCCACCAGCACCTCCACCCGGGCCACATGGTTCGGCGCGCCCACAGTCCCCCGCACAAGCGGCCAAGGTTCGTTGGCCCAGCGGAAGATCGGCAGCGGCGCAGCCAGCGTGCTGCTGTTCGGCCGGCTGCGTGCCACCCCGCCCAAGGCGCCGAGCATCCAGTCGTCCAGGAAGCTCGCCACCGTGATAACGTCGTTGGCGTAAATCCGGTCCGACAGCGCGAAATGGATCGTCCATGTGCCGTTGCCGTTGTTCACCTGCGCAAGCTGCGCCTCGTCCGGCCATGCGCGCCGCATCGGCCGGGTTGCAACGATGATCCGCGAATTCGTGCCCGGCACCGCCTGCCCGCCCGAAGGAACAAAGCCTTGCGATTGCACCTGCAGCACGATCTTGGGCGCAAGGCCGCTGGGCGCAAGCGGGAACTGATCGATTCCGGCAATCCGCCACTGCGCAAACGGATGATCGTTACCGGTCTGAATAGGCGAGTTGTCAGGCGTGCGCCACGCGCCGCCGGGCACGCGACTGCCCTGGTTGTGCGTGACCGCCAAAATCCAGCCTTCGGCCAGAATTTCGATTGTCGCGTCAAGCGCGGGCGCAAGCGGTCCAAACCGCCTGTGAGCCATCAGCGTGCCCGGGTTAAGCAGCATCAGTTAGCAGCCGCAACCGTTATAAAGCCGTCCATCGTGTCACGAACGACAGAAAAATGCGTATGGCCCGCAGGCACTTGAATAACCCAACCAGCGTCAACGGGCACAGGGTAGGCCGAACCAGGCGAAGCGCCCGCCATACCCGTGCCCACGCCCGTCACCAGAAAGCAGCGCACGGAGGGCAATATCCAAAGCTCGCGCGATGGCCCGAGGGTGGGCAGCGCGAAGGCAAGGGTGGGCGCGGCCGCAGTTACAGCCTGCCTCGTCAAAGCGCCCAGCTCGCGGGTCGTGCGACCAAGCACCGGCACGGACGCGTCTGCCGCAGCCACGACACGCAGGGTATTGCCGTCCGCGTTGCCCGCCCCAGCAGCCGCGCCGCCGCCACCGACGTTGAAGGCCACCGAGCCCGAAATCGCCAGCGCGCTTTGATTGCTGGCGATCACGACCGGGACAGACGAGCCCATGGCCGCCTGCCCGAGCACCGGGTTGCGCGCGCGCAAATCTCTCAGCAGCGCTTTCAGCAGGCCGATCACTCCGCCCGAACTCGTTTCGTTTGCAACCGGCGCGTCGCCAACCGCCCCGATCCGAAGCGCCGTTGCCGTGTCGAACTGCACCGGCAGTCCGCCTGCCAGCGTCGGCGGCGTGATCGTCCCGAAGTCACCCCAATAAATCTTCGCGCCGAAAACCGAATTGCCCGCAATCGGGACGTCGACCGTGCCGGCTTGTTCGCGATAAACGATCCTCCCGATGTCGGGCAGCGTCGATGTTGGCATGGTGCCTCCGGTTCTTCAGGGTTTCAGGTCAGCCAGATGCGGCGATGGCGTGCAACCGCGCGCGCGAGAAACTCGTCTAGCGACTTGCTGGTCTGCGCGTCGCGATGATCGAAGCTGTGCGAAACGGCCGCCAGCAGCGTAAATTTCAGGGCAGGCGGAGGCTCAACGTGCCCAGCCTCAATCGTCATCGTGACAAGATCGCCTCTGTCCGGGGAAACTGCTCCATCCGCCCACTCCAGCCCGTCGACGCCAACTCGATAAGCAGAGGCCGGCGGCGTCACGGTCAGGCCGCCCGCAGGTGTCCAGGAAATCGCCGCGACGTTCACCACCGGATACACCGTCCACCGGATCGGCGGAGCGTATCGAAAGGTCGCTGCCAAATCCCGCAGGGTAAGCAGTTGGCCCGTCACCGTCTCAATATGATCCTGAACAGCGGCTGCCATGATCCGCAGCGAAGCCAGCTCCGCAACGTCGTCCACGCGACACTGCGCCTGCAACTCTGCGTCGCTTACACACAGATTGGGAGCAGTGGTCGCGGTCCAGTCGATCATTGATCAGTCGTCGCCGCTGGCACATGCTTTTGCGGCTTGGCCTTGTCAGCCTTTGCGGCCTGCTCCCAGGCCGCGTTGTTGTCGTCGGCAACGCCGCTTGCGACCAAGCCGGCTGCGGTTTCGGGTGAGACGTCGAGCACGGTCCGGCACTTGCAGAAGACGCCGTCGATCTGGGTGTCGTTTAGAATAAGAACGCGCTTGCTCTTCTCCGCCTTCGGCTCGGCCGGCGGGGTAGTCTGGTTGGTCGGTTCGCTCATGGTTATCCCTCCTCAAATTGCAGACACGCGATTGGGGCACCCAGCCGAAGCCAGGTGCCCAAACGCGTTGTCAGGTGGCCGAGTTCTGGAACACCCGGACCGGGTTCGTGCCCGCGTCCAGCAGATTGCCGTCGCCGCGCAAAAATGCGACGAAGCCCACCTGCAAACGATCGGCGTAGCGCTCGACCAAGCGCAGCACCTGCACCCGCCGCACCAGCCGAATCTTGTATTTATCGAACCGCCCGAAAGCGATCGACCGCGCGTTTGCCGCCATCATCGCCACGTCCTGGTTGACAACGTAGGGGTAGTTCAGGATGGTCGCAGGCGCGCCTTCCGAAATGCCACCCAGCGTCGGCAAAAACAGCGGACGGCCCTGGGTGTCCACCAGCCCCTTGATAACCCGAAGCGTGGCATCGTGGAACATCCACTGCGCGCTCGCGCGATAGACCGGGTCCACCGAGTGCTCCAGCTGCAGCAGCTCGTTGTAGTTGACCGTGGTCGCCGTGCCGGTCGCACCCGTGCGTCCGACGGTTGCGGCCGTCATGATGCCCCGGGGCTGGCCGGTGCCGGTGCCGGTCGTGAAGTGGGCGTTCATGCCACGGCCCAGCGCCTCGCCCATCGCGTTGACAATGAAGGCCTCATCGAACGCGGTGTCCTGCAGGAACTGAATCGAAATCGGCAGGATCGGTGGCGCATACATGAAGGCGCCCAGCGTGGTCGAGCCGAAGGGCGTCGAGGTGTCGAGGCCGATCGCCGAGCCTTCGCCTACAATTGTCGCCACGACCGCAGTATAGTTGAAGGTGGGCATCGGCAGCGGCGCACCGGAATCCGTCCGGATGATCTGCGCGACCCCCGGCCGCAGCATCGCCCCGAAGTCGCGCATGGCAACCTCGAGGCTGTCGAAGAAGTCCTGCGGCACGGTGAAGCCGCCGACGTTGCCTGCACCGACCGCAAAGTTGCGCTGTTCCGGCGGCAGGGCGGCCAGCGCGTCCTCCGGCACCTCGCCCATCCGGGTCTGAATCCAGCTGCGATCGTCGTCGGTCAGCGAACGCTGCAGGTGGCGAGCACCCGTCAGCCAGCTGCGGAAGGCGCGCATCTCATCCAGGCCCGGCCCGCCATTGTGGCCCATGCCCGGCGTCTCGATCGCTGCCCGGCCGCCACCGGCGCGCACTTGCGCGGGGTCGCGGCGGGTCGCCTGCTCAACAGCCTCGGCGGCCGCAATCCGCTCTTCGTGCGCGTTGTGATCGGTAACCAGCTTGTCCCATTCCGACCGCTCTTCGGTCGAGAAGCCGCGGTCTTCCCTTTCGGCTGCGGCATGCATGTCCCGCATCCGCTGGGCGATGCGGTTGCGAGCGTCGCGAAGTTCCTGAAGTGTCATGGTATTCTCCTATCTAAGGGCCGGCCAGCGTCGTCCCTGCTCCGCCGGCCGGCCCGGTCGGAGGGGTGTTTCGCAATCGATCTCTGGTTAGATGCGGGCGAGCTGCAGCCAGCGGGCGCGCCGCTCCGTCTCAGCCGCGATCGCCGCAGCGCTGGCCTGGCTTTCGTTCGCTTCAAACCGCTCCAGCGAGCGCAGCCCGACGGTCGCCTCGGTATAGGCCGGATAGGTCACGGGGCTCACGTCGTAGAGCCGCTTGACCTTTGTGATTGTGCGAACCTTCATGCCGCCCTCGCCCCGGCTCCACTCCTCGCCGTCAAGCTCAAGCGAAAAGCCGAAACTTGACTGGCTGATGTCGCCCCGCGCGATCGACGTTGCCAGATCGCGCGCATAGCCGACGTCGGGCAGGTCGACCTCATAGGCCAAGCCCTGCCCGTCGACCGATAGGCGGAGCGTGCCCGCAATCGAGCGGCCCAAGATAAGGCTTGGGTCGTGGTTGATGAGTGCGCGGACATCGTCGCCCAGCACGTCGTCAAACGCGCCGGATGCGATGCGCTCGACAAAGCGACCGCCGATCGGCTGCGACGGGCTGTTGAACCGCGCGGCATAGCCCCGGATCGTCGTGCCAGTCTGCGCCCCAGCGTCCGCAAAGCGAACCTCGATTGCGCTCTCCGCTACGCGACGCTCAATCTCCATCGTCCGACCCTTCTCCACTTTCCGTCCCCGCCGGCACCATATTCATCGGCTGCAAATAGACGTCGCCGGCCGGGCCAATGCCGTTTCGGTCCTCGAGGTCGAGAATGTCGTTGACGCTCTGCCAGCCCCATTGCCGCGCCAGCGCGTAGGCCTCGAAGCGGCTCTTCATGTCTCCGCGCATCAGGCCCGAGACGTTGATCTTGGTAAACAGCGTCCGGCGCTCGGTCTCGGTCAGCAGCTTCGCTTGGGCTTCCTGCTCCCAGCGCACAATCCACGGCAGCAGGCACTTCGTCACGAAGTCGATATTCTGCTGTTCGATATTGTTGAACTTGGCGCCGTCCATCTCGCCGACCATGTGCAGCGGCATTCGGTAAATCCGCGCCGCATCCGCAATCTGAAACTTCCGGGTCTCGACGAATTGCGCATCCTCGAGGGGCATGGTGAAGGGGGTGAAGTCCATCCCCTCTTCGAGGATAGCCACGCGTCCACTGTTTGCCGCGCCCGAATAGGCGTCCGACCAGCTGGTCCTCAGCCGCGACTGCGCCTCAATCGAAAGCTGCTGCGGATGCTTCAGGGCGCCCGCCAGCCGCGTGCCGTTCCGATAGAAGTTCTCGCCGAAAGCCTCTGCCGAAAGCGACATTCCGATCGACCGCCGGTGCAGCGTGATCGGGCTTATGCCGCGCACCCCGTCCCAGCCGAACGCCGGCACGTGAAAAATATTCTCGTCGGCAAAGCGCATGCCATTTATCAGATACGTCTTGACCCCCTCGCGCAGCTCCGGCGTCACCAGCCAGGCCGGAATAGGCCAGAGGCCAATCGTCTCGCCGGTGCGTTGGTCGCGTTGAATCTCCGCGTAGTAGTTCCCCCACAACAGCGCCTGCGCCTGACCCTGCTGCCGGTGAATAAAGCTCGTCTGATAGCTGTTCGGCCGGTCGTGCAGCACGAAGTGCAGCTGGCGTTCCGAAGCGATGCGAACCGACCCGTCGCGCGATCGCTCCATCAGGTTCCAGGGCAACATCGCCTTGATATCGGCGATCGTCGACACGCAGGCATAGATGGCGCTCGTCCCCATGGCGGTTACCGGCGTCACCAGTTGCCCGTCAGCGTCGCTGCCGATCGAGCCCAGGATGTTGTTTCCGGTCAGCGGAACAGACGGGCTCTCGATGCTGGGCGCCGCGCGGGTCTCCGTTCGGTCAACGGTCGACGGCCACCAAAAATCCCGGCTGAACAAATTCATGCACAGCCCTTCCGGCCTATAGCGGTCAAACCGTCATGATCCCGCGCTCTTCGTAAACCGAGTCTTGCTCAAGCTCGCCCGTCCGCTGCGACATGGCGACCGCGATGATTGTCGCGACCAAGCCGTCGATCCGGTTGCGGCGGTCCTTCTTCGTCGGCTTGCGATCGCCCGTCGTCTGGTTGGTCTCGACCTCAAGGTTCGAAGCCTGCCAACGCAGCACCGGCGAATTATTGTGCCGCATCCGGCCGGCGAGCAGCGCCCGCTCGAAGCCGTCCATCGCCGGCGCATAGCTCTTCAGGCCCGGCACGAACTTGACCAGCGGCAGCTCGATATTCTCGCGCTTCAGGTCCTGCTCTAGGTCCTCGAAGCGCCAAGCATCATAGCCCAGTGTCACCAGGTCGTAGAGCCGTAGGATCGATTCAAGGCGGCGCACGATCGCAATCCGGTCGGTCGCGCTGCCGGACGTCTTTTCGATCCAGCCCTCTTTTGCCCAAAGATCATAGGGCACCCGGTCGTTTGCCGACCGCTCCTTGATCGTGTCGGCCGGCACCCAATGCCACACCAACAAACAGCCGGCGTCCGGAAACCAGAGCGCCAGCGCGGTCAGGTCGCGCGTCGACGACAGGTCGAGCCCGCCGAAGCAGCGCTGCCCGACGAGCTCGTCGGCGTCGAAGGGTTGCGAATTGCGGTCCCAGTCTTCTGGCCTGATGGCCCGCTCGGACGCATCCACCCGCTGGTTGAGGTTATAGAGCCGAAAGCTCGGCTCATGGCTTGCCATCGCCATCGCACGTTCGGCGTCAACAGCAATCTGCTCGGCGTTGACAAAAACCCCGAGCGCCGGGTTCGCGGCCAGCCACGCGCTCCGGTCATCGAGCGCGCAGCCCTCCGGCGCCGCGTGCAGCTGCGTGTAGGTCGAGGGTCTGGGCGGCGCGTCCAGCATCTCCGACCAAAAGTGATGATCCTCAGGCGCCTGGGTCGAGATGGTGACTCCGAGCGCCTGCTCGCGTTTGATCATCCCCGTCGCAAGGTTGTCCCACAGATCGCGCTTGCGCCACTGCGCGACCTCGTCTGCAATCCAGAAGCTCGGCGCCAAGCCGTGCGCCTTCCGCGCGTCTGACGTAAGTGCCCGCCAGATCGAGCCCGACTGCTCGTCGGTAATCTCCTTGTGCCAGTCCCGCACGTTCACCCGGTTGGCGATCCAGGGCACCGAGCTCAAATACTGCACGGTCAGCGAGTAAAGCTTTCCGGCCTGCTCGCGGTCGAGCGCCGCGGCATAGCATTCGCCGAACGGCTCCATCATCGGCCCGACCAGATGCGCCAGCGACAGTCCGGCCAGCAGTGCCGACTTTCCGTTGCCGCGCGCAACCGACAGCGCTGCGAGCTTAACCAGTCGCCGCCCCTTGTCGTCGACCGACCCGTAGACAGCCCTAACAAACCGCTCTTGGAACTCCAGCAGCTCAAGATTCGCTCCGGCCTTGATGCCCGACACGATCGGCAGCGACCGCAGAAACGCCAGCACCCGCTCCTCCGGCGGCATGCCGGCCTTGTCCCACGGATGATCGACCACCGTCTCCAGCGCCGCCGGCCGACGATGCTTGGCAGCGCCCGGACCCCGCTTGCCCATCAGCGCTTCGCCCAAGGGTGCGCGGGATCGAGCGGCGAACCATCCGGCCGGCAACCCACCCGCGCCCGATCGGTTTTCACGGCACCGGCTTCAACCCCCCGCGCCGTCTTGGCCGAGTGACAGGCAGTGCAGCACGAGCGCAAATTGTCGAGATCGAACGCCGCGCCACCGGCCTTGATAGGCACCACGTGATCGACCGAAGTTGCCAGCGCGCGCCGATCGCCGACGCAATACTCGCACAGCGGCTGGGCCCGCAACTGCATCAGCCGAACCCGCTTCCACCGAGCTGTCGAATAGGGCCAGCCAGCCATCAGCCTAGACCAGAACCAGAACTAATTGAGAGCTGTCGTTCGTGGGCGGTCTTTCCGGGCTTGATCAGAGAGTTTTGACTCCCCCCCTCCCCCTCGCGCGGGCACAAAAAAAGCCCGAGAGGATGACCTCCGGGCGCGTCTCTTGACCTTGCCTGCCCACTACCAGTTGCCGCGTCCCGACGCAAGCCCCACTTCATCTAGCGCTTGACCGGATCCGTGCTCGCCCGAATCGCTGATCTAGCACTGCATTGAGCGCGTCCGCCGCTACCTCCAAGTCGCGCTTGATCCGCAACCGCCTGGACGACAGCCGCGCGCCGCCCTGCCGTGCGAACTGCTCCACGCTCCACCCTTGCGCCACAATCACGCGCACGCTCACAGCGCACTCGATCGGCACAGCGGCCCACAGCTGCTCGGCAAAGATTGACGCGGCGATCCGGTGCTGCATCAGGGCGAGGAACCCATCCGGGCCAGCACCAGGGCTCATGTCCAGCCCGCACCTGGGCGTCAGTCCCCGCTCCATTGCCTCGGTCGCCATGCGCAGGGCCATGAGTGCGTTGATCCGCTCGCCGCCCAGCGTGGCCCTCAGCCGCGCCAAATTGTCGATGCGCCGGATGACAGTCGACGGACGGCCCTGCGCGTCGAGCACATGCTCCCGACTGTAGCCCTCGGGCGCATCCAGCCCGACCGCAGCAGCGGAGCCGGCACCCGTCGCCAAGCGAACGACCCGCTGCGCACGATGCCTGGTCTTTGCCTTGCGCTTCCGCTTGCTCACGCGGCCCTCACTTCGACGAGCTTGGCCCGTGCCGCCACCCGCACCCGGTCGGCCATGTGGTTGCGAATCCAATCGGCTGAGAAGCTCGACGGCGCCGTGACGATCAGGGTGTCCCCTTCCCGTCGCAGATCGCATGGCCGCAGCCAGGATGCGTAGGTCTTCTCGCCCAGCTCGGCGAGCATGGCCTGCCGGATGACGGGCCCATCCTCGCAATCGTCGCGACCTCGCGGCACCGCGGGCACAGGCTCGGCCGGCTTCGGCGTTGGCAACGACGCCCGTGCCGCCACGTCCCGCAACCGTCGATCGAAGCGCCCGAGCGTCGAGGTCGGCCCTTCCTTCTCGGCAAGCACCCGCCTGATTTCATTGCAAATCTCCTCCAATCCCAACCCAATCCCAACCCATCCTGCCAGCACCGCCGCCTCCCGCTCCCGGTTTCGGGCCGTCAGCCGAAGCCCAGCCACCGCCGCGACTTGGTCGAGCTCGGCCGGCGGATCGGGCGCGCGCGCGGGGTCAGCAACTGAGATTGGGATTGGGATTGGTATATCTTCTGTTCTTTGTGATTGTAGAGGTCTGCCCGTTTGTTGCCCGTTTGTTGCCCGTTTGTTGCCGCTTTCGGTCAACAAATCCCCAACATGTGTTGAGCATGTGTTGCCCGTTTGCTGCCCGTTTGTTGCCTCACCACGCTTCTTGGCGCGCGCTTCTGCTGAGGCCTTTCCCGCAGCGCGGCGCTTCTCGACCACCTCGCCTGCCCGCTCGAGCTCGGCGTCGACCCGCTTGTGCCTCAGGCCGTCCGGCACCTTTCGGAAGAAGTCGAGCAGCACCCCGCGCGATCGCGTCCAGGCCTTCGCGTCCATGCGCACGATCCGCCGCAGCCGCTCGTCATCGGCCGGCAGCAGGCCGTCGGACGTCCAGGCCCGCATCAGCAGCAGCAGATAGGCGCCATGCTCCTCAGTCGAGAGGTCCTGCGTGTCCCGCAGATAGTCGGCCACATAGAGCGGCATCCATTGGTCTGTCGCCCTACCCATTTACTTGCTCGGTCGTCGATGCTTGAGGGGCCATCCGGTGCGCTCGGAGCGCGACTGGCGAGCGCCAGCAGGGATGCGCCCAGCTTCTGTGGGAAGGTGGTTGTTCATGCCCGCGCCCTCCGCACCGAACGGGCGGCCCGCCGCTTGGCAATCGAGGTCGCAGGAATATCTTCAGGAATATTTCTCGATAGTTTCCTAGCAATCGCCGCCCGCGCCAGCGTCAGGTCCAGGATGGCGAGCGCATCGGCCTCATGGTCGGTCTTCACGTCCCACCCCAGCCGGCGCGCGCAGGCGATCATGGGCGCCTTGTTCTTCTGCAGCTTCGATCCGAACCACGCCTTCGCGCTCACGATCGGCACCTCGCGGATAGGCGGTAGCCCATGCCGATGGCAGTGCGACTGCACGACCATGCGCAGGCCGATCGCGATCTCGGTCGCGGCGAGGTTCTTCGAGAATTTCGCCGGCATCGGCTGCTCGATGATGATGACACCGGGATCGAACTCGCGCTGAAAGGCCGCGAGCCAGTCATGCAGCAGCGCCGCCCGCTCGCCATGGCCAGAGCCGGGCCGGCCGGTGGTGAGCATCCCGAACCGCACGACCGGCCGCGGCTCCGGCGGCACCAGCGCCAAGTCACTGAACGGGCGGGAACAGGGCCAGGCCAGCGCGCCGGCCGCGCGTGTGGAGGCCCAGCCTGTCCGCGTGGCAAGATCAAGCGACAGCACCCCGCCGCGCAGCAGCTCGGGCGCAATCCGGTCTGTCGGCTCGACATCCCGCATCGCGTCAGTTCACCGTCTCGGGCGTTTTGACTTTCGCGTGGAAGACCGTCCGGCCCTCGGCATCCTCACTCACGTCGTAGATGCCGGTCTTTTCGAACGCCGTCTTGACCTTCCGGCCAAGCCGCTGCTCGGACTTTTCTGCCCGAACCTGTTCCCGCTTCAGCGGCGCGAACCGCTCGTCCAGCGGCAGCTCGGCCTGCTCTTCCAGGCTCGCCTCATAGGTCGCCAGCAGCTCGTCGGCCGTGCGCCGCTCCACGTCGGACATCTTCCGCCGCTTCACGACCGCCTTCATCACGACGGTATCGTAGCCTTCGCTCTTCGCGTCCTTGTAGGTGTCGGCAATGTGCTCGGTCAGCTCCTTCTTCGCTTCCTCGAGCGATTCGATGCGCTCGATGTAGTTCCGCAATGTCGCCATCATGCTGCTCCTCGGTTGAATGGGGTGCCATACAGGCCGCGGGCCTGGGCGAGCTCCAGCCGCAGCTGGTCGACCAGCGCGCCGGCGGCCTCGATCTCGCGCTCAAGCGCGATGATGTCCTTGTCCTCGATTTCGCGCATGCGCAGATCCAGGCGGGCGAGCGCGTTGGCATCAATGTGTTCTGGCGGCGGCGCGAGGCGCACGAGCCGGTAGCCGACCAGCGCGAGCGGCCGCCAGGCAAAGGCGGGTCCCCAGGCGCGCAACAGACGGAACCATGCGACAAGCGGCATGTCGGCAGATCGCGCGCGCCACTGGCCGACCCGGTCGCGGCTCTTGTGGGTCAGCTCGCCAACGTCGCTGTCGGTCAGCCCGCGGTTCAGCCGCTCATGCTCGATCGAGTCGGCGATCGCCTCGCGCAGCGTTTCCGCACAAAAGGGCGTGCCAGTGCGGTGGAAGCGCTGCTTATCCACAGGCTACCCCTGCGGCATGACGAGTCGAACCAACCGAATTCAAGGGCAAAAGGAAAAGGTTGGCTGCCTTCGCGCCTTCCCGGCCTTTGTCGCACGCCACCCGGGCTCGGGTGTGGCGGGGCTCCTCCGAGTTAACGAGCGGCACTTCATCCGCCCGCAGGTCGCGCTTGTCCCGCGCGGCAGCCGGTCGTGGGGTAAAGGCGGAGCCCTTTTGGGTCATCACGCAGCCTCCGCCGGCTGCGAATCCAGATCATGGTCGGCCCGGTACAGATCGGGCCTGAGGTTGGAACGGGAGACGCCGCTGGCCGCCTCGACGGCGACGACATTCTCGGCCGGCACATGGCCCAGCTTGTTGAGCCAGTACCAGACTGTCGGCTGGGAACAGCCGAGCTTCCGGGCCAGCGCGGACTGGCCGCCGGCGCGTTCGACCGCCGTCTGCAGCGCTTGAAGGGGTGTTTCCATGACCGCTAATTATAGGGACGCCTATAGGGTAGTCAACAGGAACTCTTTCAGTGCAACCGATAGGAGAGTCTATACGTTCCGCGCCATGAAGGCGGGGCACCTCACAGGCGAGCGAATCGAGCGGCTTAGATCTGCTCTGAAGATGAGTCAGTCAGAGCTGGCGAGGCAGGTGGGTGTCAGCCAGCCCACCATCAACCAGCTCATCAACACGCCGGGGCGGGGAAGCTCGGTGCTCTATCGCGTTGCCCGCGTCCTCGGCACCTCGGCCGAATACCTCTCCGGCGAAACCGATGATCCCGCGCCCAATGTGACCCTGATGCCCGAAGCGCAGTTGACGGTCATGATGCCGGTTGCGCTGCCTAGTGCAGAACGATTGACGGAAATGTTTGCGGGACTGCTAGCGCCGCACGTGGCCTCGGCGACGAAGCGGCATCAGATGGCCGAAGAGCTCGCTCACATGCTGCCAGGCGGTCTTCAAAGCGCTCAATCTGTGCGACCGTCTCCTCGGTCGGCGCCGCCCGGTGGTCAGCCGTCGCCTGGGCCAGCCTCCGCCGATAGTAGACCACGGCGTCGAGGAGGACGGCCACTCGAATCGTAAGGTCGTGAGTCATCGCTACGCTACTCCCTCTCCACCCGGAACAAAGTTAGAACAAACGGCCGGCCGGGCAATGACAGATTTGTTTATGGCGTTCGCGTAAGGGGATAACTCGTGGGAAAACTTTACCCTGTCGGCATCGTAGGAGAGAGCAAGTATCAGCCGGCAATTAGCCGATGCTTCGAAGGCGAGCTCGTCGACCTGGTCATCGAGGCTGGCAACCCGCATGATCCCAAGGCGATCGCCGTCGTCTCGCGTCGCGGGGAAACCATCGGCTACATCGGTCGGGACAGTTTTGTCCGATCGGCAATCCACACCCAGGGCAAATGGCCGACTGCCCGGATCAAGAGCATCTCTGCTGGCGCGAAGGGGCAGCTGGGCGTCGTGCTCAATGTTGACCTCGATGGAGACGAGGAACTGTCGGTTCGCCAGTTCATCAGCGCCCCGGCGCGCGCCGAGGTACGGTCGCGCAAGACCAGCAAGTCCGAAGCGAAGCTCTACGGTATTGTGGCGCTCCTCACGACGCTAGGCTTGGCCCAGTGCGTAGGCCCGCACCTCTGACCAGCGACATTATAGGATTGCCTATTGACTGACCTATAGCGGGGCCTATAGTTCTTCCATCGCCCGACCAGCCACCCGGCTCGCGAGACGGCGCAGATGGGAGATGTCCATGTCTGATTCCAAACCTGTTGCCATCGGCAAGGCGCATATCGCCGGCTTCGGCAACGTCTTTGCCAACGGCGCGCTGAAGGTCATCCGCTCGGGTGGCGGCCGCCTCATGATTGCGGTCGACTCCGGCCTGGACGCGATCGCGATCGAGCTTTCGCCCGAAGGCGCCGAAGCGCTTCGCCATCAGCTCGGCGCCGGCACCTGCATCAGTGTCGATGCCGCGCCTGGAATTGGCGGACCATTTGAAAGGGAGGCCGCCTGATGCCCAGCACCGGGATGCACCGCTCCGAGCCCATGGAGCGGTGGATGGCAGAGCAGCATCAGCGTGCGCTGGGCCTGCTAGCCGACGCGATGGGCCGGCCGGTCACGCTGGCCCAGGCGCTGCTCGATTGCTGCACCGCCTGGCCCGACCAGGCCGAGGCCGACCGCTGGCGGAAGGTCATCGCGGTCGAGGACTATATGTCCGCCCGAGACGAAATCGCCCACGCGGCCGCAACGGTGCAATCATGAGGCGCCCCCGCTTCGGCCTTCGTCACGATGACGGGCCCATCCCCGCCGACTGGGCCTACGAGCAACGCCGCGGCCGCGAGCGCCTGTCTCGCCACATCGCATGGCTGGCCATCGGCTTCTTGGTCCTTGCCTTAGCCCCTCACATCCCCAATCTGCCGGAGCTTTTCCGATGAGCGCTGCCGCTGCACCGCGCTGCTGCGTGATCGTCGTCGAGATGGCGTCGCCTGGCGAAGACCTCGACCCCATCCCGACGCCGCGCATCCTGTGGATGAACGGCGACGAGGGCGAGGCGCGCAAGGTCGCCGACG
>BBPD01000675.1_pt1 | contig 13494 bp, 17 predicted proteins | sample 1344911 | NCBI WGS metagenome assembly BBPD01 (sample SAMD00019088, study PRJDB2971) | groundwater metagenome | biome: freshwater biome; feature: mineral spring; material: ground water | place: USA: CA, Sonoma | collected 2011-09 | depth surface m
ATTGTCGCCGATATGGAAGGATTTATTCAGAGTTTCCCTAGAGTATTGCGGAGAGTAACGGCTATACGGACTTGAATGTACGTCCGCCACAGATGTAGCACCAGCGCCCTTCAAGAGCGCAATGAAGCGCTCGATGGGATGGGTCGAGTGCCCTAGTGTCAGAAGCTCAGTGTTCCTAGAACCGTCCGTCATAGAGGACCGCCGCGATCAGCTTGTAGAAGAAGCCCTGGAAGGCGCTTTTGGATCACCGCAAGGCGTCTTAACAACCTTAAGTGATGCCCGCTCCGTCACCTGACGGAGCGCGGCATCCACCTCTTCTTCTGAACCCCAGATCACGGCCCGCAACACGGCATCGTGCGAGAGGCTCTGAGGCTGAGACGAAACCAGGGAGAGGGCAGGGCGGTCGCTTTTCATGAGACGAGCGTACCGGAAACTGCACCTCCCACAATTTAACCCCACCCGGGGGACGACCCCGGCATCGGGCGTTTCCCATCCCACCCAACACCGATTCGGCCGACGGCGCCTCCCGAACCCGCTTTTCGCGAGGCGCGCTCGGAAGGCTCCGGTGGACGGAGTCGGGATCAAGGAGAAATGAAAATGTTGAACGAAAACACGACCACGACCACGGCCACCGCCTTGGACACCAGAAACACGATTAGCTCGGCGATCGTGCCGATGCAGCCGGCGTCCCTCGACATTTGGGACAAGAAGTATTGCTTGAAGACGAAGCACGGACATGTGCTCGATGCCGACATCGATGCGACCTACCGCCGAGTCGCAAAACGTATCGCATCAGTGGAGTCGCCCGATAAGCAGGAGGCTTACTACAAGCAGTTCCTATGGACACTTCGCAATGGCGCCATTCCTGCAGGCCGCATTACAAGCAACGCCGGCGCGGAAGAGCACAAGCCAGCACGTCGAACATCAACCTTGCTCGTCGCCTTCGTTGCCGAGGCTCTCGTCACCATTGGGTTGTTTGCCCGCTGCGTCCGTCTCTTGTTCCGCTGTTTCGCTTTTTGGCTGCGGCAGGTAGCGGCAGACGACGCCGCCGTTTGTCACGACCACGGTGGCATCAAGATCGCAATTGAACGCAGCGAAGATGAGCGGTAGCTGTTCATTTCCCCAGCGCTGAGGAAGAAAAGCCACCTTTTGCCCTGGTTTGCAGAGTGCCCTGACCAAATCCTGGTTCAGAGTCGGCGTGACGCAGATTTCGCCGGGGTCAACCATCGCCGCGGGCGCGGTGTCGCCGGTGACATCGGTGCTCGGGGTAGTTGCGTCCGAGCCGGACGGTGAGCAGCCCGAAATCAGCAGAGTGCTGAAAGCGGCAGCGAACGTGCGAAGCGTCATGCGCATTTGTCTACTCCTCAGTGATGTGAATGTGGTCCGTTCACATGGCTAGTCGGTAGCTCAGCTGGTTTGTCACATATACTGCCTTTTGAATGTTAAAGTTTATTTGGGATCGATAGGACTGAATCGCAACGGACGCAACGCATTGAATTTCCGAACTGGATCCCTGAGCATGCGAGTTGTTCAGGCCCTCCTTGGCGCATAATCTGAGCAGGAATTCAGTGGGTCAATACATCCGTCGCTAACTTTCAGCGCGATACTCGGTTGGCAACCTGTCGCTTACCTCCCCACCGGAAGTCGACGTGTACCGCCACTCAATGACCCCCATCAAGGCCAAGTCGGCCACGTCCATCAATGCATTCGCGCAGCCTGCGCACCTCATCCTCGTTCCGCGTGCCCCGGAGCACCTCGCCGCTCGTTGGCACATCGCTGACGACAGCGTGTCGCTCAAAGTGCTGTTTCGCACCGCGGTTCTCGGCCTTCTCCTGGCGACTGCCGAGCCCGCAGCCGCGAATAGCGTCCAACTCCTTGGCTACACCGTTGGCCAGTCCACCTACGAGGACGTCAAGGCGTCACTGGAGGAGCGTGGGGCCCGTCCTCGAGACAAGGGCGCTAGCAGGCACGCCGGCGGTCCAATGCTGGAAGCGTCGGGACATCGGCTTGGGGTCGAAGGGCTACAAAGTGCCTTCATGATCTTCGATGAGCGGAATCGACTCGCGGGCGGACTCCTGACCCTTCACAAGTCCAGCTACGACGCCGTGGTGCAAGCGCTGAAGGAGAAGTACACCCTCGTTCGAGAGGTGCGTCCCTTTGTCGGCAATCGATTCGCCGAGTTCCGTGCGAGCGGCGCACTGATCACCGTTGATGCCCCGCATCTGTCGTTCGAAATGACCGTGCTTTACCGGACGCCAGCCGTGAAGTCTTCGATGGACCGCGAGGCAGCGGCCCGCGAGGCGGATCGTCGTCGGGTCGAACGCGAGCAGTTCTAACTCCCCCAATCTTCAGGAGATTCACCATGCGCGACTTTCTTTCCGCTCTTATCGAGATTCTCTCTGTGCCTGCCATGCCGAATCGTCGTGGCGCTCGTGTGGACGAACACGTCCATGACGCGCTGGACTGGGAGGAGATCCCTCGGCGGAGCGTCTTCGGCAGTCCCCACACAAACGGGTTGAATGGCGGCGACGTCAACCCCGCGACGGGATTGCCGATGGTGTGGAGCCTGGACGTTGGCGGGAATCCGTTTGGTGTCGGTGGAGGTGCAACGTCCTGCAAGTCGGTCTTTGACCACTCGCACGATCCGTTTGAAAGCCTTTACTCGGGCGGGTGCGAAACTTCCGCGAGCGATGAAGTCCTCGCGAGCCACGACATGTTCACCGGTCATGACTCGTTTGCGAGCGGCGACTTGTTCTTCACTCACGATTACTTCAGCAGCTCCGGAGCGATCTGGGATTGACCGGACGACGTACGTGGCCTGACCGTGACGGCGTCTGATGGTCTGACGCGGACGCCGAGCAAACGCGGCGTTCGCTTTCGCCCGTCATGCCGGCGGACGAAGTGGGTAAATAGTGGGTATTTGCCGAATGTCTTCGGCAAGCGAGCCTGGAGTCTTTAACCTAAGGCATTGATCGGTAAGACGCGGGCCCATAGCTCAATGGTTAGAGCACGGGACTCATAATCCCTTGGTTCCAGGTTCGAGTCCTGGTGGGCCCACCAGTCAATTAGATAATCCCCCCGAAGGTTGAATGATCCCAGAAGTGGAATTTTCTCTTAGCCTGACCTTCGGCCACCGCGTCGGTCTTGGGGTGCGTGCGGATTTCTGATCCGAGTCACTGTTGGCGGAACACCGCCTGACCAGCAGAGGCAGCGAAAAAACAAGCCCTGCCACGACTTTTCGTGACGGGGCTAAGGTATTCGTGCGCGTCGGTGCTGCCGTATTCCCTCTTGCGAACAAGGCCAAAGGTTCGCTGGAAAGCGTGTCTGGATAGCGGCCGTAGCGTTCCCGATGCGTGGTGGACAGGGAACGGGCCGGAATTACTCAAAGCGTCTCGACGCAGAAGACGGCCGGCGTGACGATGCGCGTGCGCCTAATACTGGCGCGTTGCAGCAGCCCGGCGCGGCGGTCGCCTGTCACCAAGTAGTCGGCCTCGCCGCCCAAGGCCATCGCCAGCAGGAAAGCATCGTTTGGATCGTTCGCCTCGATGCCATCCGGCAGCGGCGGTAGTTGCGTCAGAACAATGGCGCGCTGCATGTTGTTGACCATCGTGCCGATGCGATGCGCAGGCAAGATGGTCTTGAGCTTAGGGTGGCGGCTCGCCCGCCGCAGCTCATCGAGCTGCACCGCCGATGTCACCAGTTCGAAGCGCGCCGCGCGCCAGGCGCGATAGATTGCATCGGGCGGCCCTTGTGGCGAAATTAGCGCTCCGAGCAGTACATTGGTGTCGAGGATGACGCGCATCAGTGCTCACGGACCCACTGCACAGCCTCGTCGATAAGATCGGTCAACTCCGTCTCGCTCATGCCGGCGGCGGCGGTCTTGGCCTGATCGACGGCTCGCTCCAGCAGGTAGGCGCGCACGGCTTCCTCAATGAAGCGCGACAGGTCGCCCTTGCGACCGCCGCCCTGCGCAGCGATGAACATGCGCACGGACTGATCCACATCCGGCGACACGGCGACGTTCCAGCGAACGGTGTTCATGATGTTCTCCAGATCAGTGTATTGGTGTATAGGTGTTTATACACCCCACCCCCATCACTAGCAACTGACCTGCCGGTCGATTTTCGGTCCAGGTAAAAGTTGAGAGGATGGCTCCCGACGAAAGCGAGGAGTCCATGCGCAAGTCCCGATTCACCGACAGCCAGATCATCGCGGTGCTGAAGCGCGCCGATGTCGGCACGCCGGTTACTGACCTGTGCCGCGAGCTGGGCGTCAGCTCAACGCCGGGCTTTCTGCACATCCGCAACGTGAAGGGCATCGGCTGGAACCAGAAGCGCGTGTATCGCATCTATCGGGATCTGGAATTGAGCCTGCGGATCAAGCCGAAGAAGCGCTTGGTTCGCGAGGTGCCGCAATGTTTCCAGCAGGCAACACGAGGCCAGCAGAAGCTCTAGTTTCGAACTGCCCGCTTGACGGGGGAAGGTTGCGCGCCAGTCCAGCTTGGCGGCTAGCAGAACACTGACGCCATCAGTTCAGTGGCCAATCCATGTTTTCATAGGGCGGCCCGACTTTGGTTTCACGCATGGGCTGTCCTTACGCCACTGCGCGACGACCGCAAAGCGCATCGCGCGGATCAATTCGGCGGAAGTCGGAAAGCGCTGCGTTGCGCCGGGATTTGCCAACGCCCAAGCGTCGCCGAGGGTGGTCGCGCCGGTGATGGCGTGCTCGCGTAAGCGCTGCCAAGCGGGGTCGTTGGGTTTGGCGAGGTAGGTGAGGATGGCCGTTTTGGTTCCGCGCGGGAGTGGGCCGTCCACGCCACGGCAGCCTTTGAAAATGCCCGGCTCGTCCATTGCGGCGTTTTGCAGGGCGGATGCATTCGGATGCGGCGCGGTGGCTGTGGATTCGGCTGGTCTGGGGACGGTCAGGTCGAGCATGGCGGTCTCTGGCAGGGGCTTGCTTATGAAGCAAAGCAAGATTCGTGCCAGCACCGGTGACGTGAATCGGTCGGAATTCCGTCGGTGGCGATTCCGTCATCGCCGATGCGTTGTGCCCGAGGGGCCGCTCAGCCGCTCTTGGCTTCGGTCGGCGGGTCGAGAAAGCCGGTTCGTCGCCAAGTGAGTACGAGGGTGTCACGATGACCGGCTGCGCCGTCGGGTTGCAGTGGCGTGGTTTCGTGAATCATCCGGACGTCGTCGAGCAGCAGGGCTGTGCCCGGTTCGACCATGGTGAAGCGCAGGCCGGTCGGGCCATCGGCCTCGAACACGCGCGTTTCGCCGCCACGCACGGCGCGACGGTCGATCAGAGCGACCGCCACGAAATCGACGCCATCGCGGTGCGCGCCTTCCGGTGTTGGACGGCCGATGCCGGCGGCGGTGTCGATGCGGAACTGATGGACTTCGACGAAGGGCAGTGCGTGTCCAGCCGCCGCCGCACAGACCGCACCTAGGGCGGTGACGAGGCTGAGGAAGCTCGGGTCGTCGAGGGTCGCATCGAGCACCGGCGCGAACCAGCGTTCGTAGCCGCCGTGCAGCGCGTTGTAGTCGGTGGGCTGCCAATGTGGGCGCTCAACGCGGCGCGCAATGCGTCGGCCGTCGTCGGATAGCACGAGCGAAGCATGGCGGCGAAAACGGTAATGGCCGCCATCGCGCAGGTGTGCGTCGGGTGGCAAATCGGCCCAATACGCGGCGAGGCGCGTGAGTGCGGCGTCGTCGATGGCCGCGAGGCTCAAGGTTGCGCGCGGTGACAGGCGCACGAATCCCTGCGCGGCTAGGGTGGCGATGGGTTGGGCGTCGTCGAGGCGCCAGTGGGGCGTTGTGCTCATCGGCCCATTGTGCCGCCGAGGCGTCATCGCTGGCAGTGGTGCCGCGCTCGGGCACAATGCCGCGTCCTTCCTCTTGCGATGACCGGCGCGATGCTTGAGACGATCGAAACCACCACTGGCGCGAAGCCGGTTTTCTCGGTGATCTGGCTGCACGGGCTCGGTGCCGACGGCCATGATTTCGCGCCGATCGTGCCCGAACTGGTGCGCCGCGATTGGCCGGCCCTGCGTTTCGTGTTTCCGCATGCGCCGGTGATGCCGATCACTATCAACAACGGCCACGCGATGCGCGCTTGGTATGACATCGTCAGCCTCGATTTCAGCAAAGTGCGTGAGGACGCCGCCGGGGTGCGTCGCGCGATCAATGAGGTCGATGCCCTGGTGGCCCGCGAGCGCGACCGCGGCGTTCCGGCAAGCCGGATCATCCTCGCCGGCTTTTCGCAGGGCGGGGCTGTTTCCTTGGCGGCGGGACTGCGGCGGCAGCAGCCTTTTCTTGGCCTCGCTGCACTCTCAACCTACCTTCCGCTGGCCACAGACACTGCCGTCGAAGCAACGCCAGCCGGCCTGGCCACGCCCTTGTTCATGGCGCACGGGACGCAGGACGCGGTGGTGCCGCTCGCGGCGGGGCAGAAATCGGCCGAGGCTTTGAGGGTGCTTGGCATGGAGGTCGCCATGCGCCGCTACCCGATGCCGCATTCCGTTTGCGCCGAGGAGATCCGCGATCTTTCGGATTGGATGACCGAACGCTTTACGACGCCATAGGCTGGCGTTTTTCAAGGCATCATCCGCTCAGCGCAATTCGTGCTCGGCCAAAACATGCGCACCGATCATGATCATCTTCAGCATTTCGACCAGCTGTTCGATGATCTCGCCGCGGCGTTCGCGCGGCAGGTCGATGGCGGTGGCACCCATCGCAAACACCAGGCGCGTCATCGCCGTAGCGACGAGGGCGGGCGCGTGAACGGGGCGGCCGCCGGCTTCAGAAAGCCGCACCAGATCGATGCAGAGTTCTTCTTCGAAGGTGCGCAGTTCGCGCTCGACGGCGGCCTTGTAGGCGTCGGAACCGACGAGGCCTTCGCGCAACAAAATGTGCAGCAGGCGCTCGTCGGCGTCGAGCTGCTCCATGAAGGTTTCAATCGAGGTGCGGATCACGCTGCGTCCCGGGCGCAGGCGCGTGCGTGCCTCGCGGATGATGGTGCGCAGGCTGCGACCGCCAAGCTCGATCAGCGCGATCGCCAGCGCATCCATGTCGCGGAAATGCCGGTAGAAGCTGTTCGGTGCGATGTCGGCCTCGCGTGCCACTTCGCGCAGGCTCAGGGTGGAGATACTGCGATGTGGCCCGAGCAGGCGTAGCGCGGCCGCAATCAAATCATCGCGGCTGATTTGCGGTTTGCGGCCGGGGCCGACGACCGATGCGCGGGCTTGGCCGGGGTGCAGAGGGGTGGGTTCGCTCATGGGGCCTCCGGTCGAAGTCTGACTGCCAGTTTAGGGCGCGCAGAGGCGGCACTTGTATTCCGAAGAACGCGCCTATACAAGTGTCTGCACAACTGTATAGAATTTCCGCGCTCGCTTCCCTCCAGCCCCCAAAAATACGACGCCCCGCATGTCTTTTGCCCTCGCGCCGCCGCCCTTTCGCCCTGCCTTCGACTACTGGCGCGCCCTGTTGCAGCCGGGCTGGAGCCCGTATGGCAATACCGCGCGTCTGCTGCGTCGCGAGGCGGCTTCTGTCGATAGCGAGACATTCTGGCTGAAGCCCTTTCAACGCCTGCGTCATTGGCAGCCGGGCCAACACATCACGCTCGCCTTTGAACTCGATGGCCGACGTTTCCAGCGCAGCTTCACGTTGACGAGTCTGCCGGGTGCGCGCGATATCGCCATCACCGCGCGACGGGTGCCGGGAGGGCGCTTCGCCGAATGGATGGCGCGGGCCGAGCGTGGTGCGCGCTTGCAGATCAGCGAGCCTTGGGGTGGTATGGCCTTCGAACTACCGGACGCGCCCAAGCGCCTGTTGATGGCGGCTGGCAGTGGCATTACGGCGGCCATTGCACAGGTGCGCGCGGCGACCGAGCGCGGCCAGCTCGCCGGTCTATCGCTGGCCTACTGGGTGCGCGAGCGCGCCGAGGCTTGCTTCGTCGAAGAACTGCGTGCGCTGCAGACGCGTTTCCCGGAGTTCCAGTTCCGTCTGTTCCTGACCGGTGATACGCCGGTCGGCGCGCACGAGAGTGCCGGGCAGCTCGACGATGCGATGCTCGCGTCCCTGCCAGTCTGTCCACAAGGCGCTGAAGTGCTGGCGTGTGGCCCAACCGGCTTCGTTGCTCGCGTCGAGGCCCTGCTGCGCGGAGCGGCGGCACGAATTGCCACCGAGAGCTTCACTCCGCCGGTGCTGCGTGTGCCTGAGGTGCCGGCAACGACCATCGCGTTGACCTTGCGCAAGAGCGGACGGGTGTTGAATGTCGCCACCGATACGCCACTACTGGCAGCGCTTGAAGCCGCTGGCTTGAAACCCAAGCATGGTTGTCGCCAGGGCTTATGTGGCCGCTGCGTCTGCGCGAAGAGTGCGGGAGTCCACGTTGATCTGCGCGACGGCGGCGTGCATGTCGAAGCCAGTACCGCGTTAAAGCTTTGCGTCAGCGCCGCATGCACCGATCTCTCCATCGACCTTTAGCCGACTCGATCCGGAACCCGCCATGTCCGCCGCCCATGCCCCTTTGATCACCGGTACGCAACTCGAGGCTTTCGGCGCGGAACTCGATGCGCTACGCGAGAAACACGTCCGCGACCTCGGTGCCGCCGATGCCCTCTACATTCGTCGCATCCGCCATGCGGTGCGCTGGACGGAAGTGCTCGGCCGTATCGCGCTCTACGGCGCGGCACCCGCGCCCTGGCTGCTGTGGCCGTTGTGGGCATTTGGCGTGCTGTTGCTGGGCGTCTCGAAGATCCTCGACAACATGGAGCTCGGCCACAACGTCTTGCACGGCCAGTACGACTGGATGAACGACCCAAGCTTGCAGGGGGATCGGTTTCAGTGGGATCACCTGTGCCCGCCGGACTGGTGGCGGCAGACACACAACCACAGCCACCACCAGTGGACCAATGTGCGCGGCCGCGACGATGACATTGGCTACGGCCTGCTGCGGATTTTCCCCGAGCAGCGCTGGACACCTTTCGCGCTCGCCCAGCCGCTGTATGCCGCCGCACTGGCGGTGTTCTACCAGACCGGCATCGCCGTCCAACACCTGAAGCTCGGCCGTTACATCAAAGGCCAGCGTTCGTGGCGTTATTTCTTCAGCGACGCCAAGCCACTACTGCGCAAACTCCCTTGGCAGTCTGGCAAGGACTATGTATTTTTCCCGCTGCTGGCCGGCCCGTTCTTCCTGTCGGTGCTGCTGGGCAACATGGCGGCGAACCTGCTGCGAAATCTTTGGACCTTCGTGGTGATCTTCTGCGGGCACTTCACCAAGGACGCGATCACCTTCACGCCGGCGCAGGTGAAGAACGAAACACGCGCCGGCTGGTATCAGCGCCAAATACGCGGTTCGTCGAACATCGCTGGTGGCAAAGTCATGGACTTGATGACCGGCAACCTGAGTCGCCAGATCGAACACCATCTCTTTCCTGATCTGCCGGCGCGTCGCTACGCAGCGATGGCGGTCGAGGTGCAGGCGATCTGCGCCAAGTACGACGTGCCCTACAACACCGGCTCGCTACCAAAACAGTTCGGTGAAGTGTTGTGGCGCATCATCCGCCACGCTTTTCCCAGCCGCCCGCATCGTCTCTCGGCCGCGGCCTGATATTCCACTAGGCGCGCTCGCTGGCACGGGCGTTCTGCGAGCATTCGGCAATAATGGCCGGATGATGTCCGTCACCGACCATCTGCCCCTTCCCGAGTTCTGCACCCGCGGGCGTATGCTTGCGGCGATTGCCGCCGGGCAAGTGGTGGTGCTGACCATCGCGCTGGCGCCAACGCGGGCACCACGCTGGGACTTCACCGAGTTCGCCTCGGCCAGTGCGCTCGCCATCTGGATCGCGATCGCCTCGGCCGTCGCCCTATGCAAACTGCGCCCGGCGCTGGCGCGCCTGCCGACCGGGCTCGACTTCGCCGCCGCAACGGCGGTGCCCATGCTTGTCGCGCTGCTGGGTGCCGGTGCTTTGAACTACATCGCCGCGAGTCTGGGCGATTTCATTCTCGATGCCGACGGCAACCGCCATTTCGTGCTGACGACTGCGGGCCTCACCGGCTTGATCGCTGCCATCGCGCTGCGCTATTTCGCTGCGCATGACCGTTGGAAGGCGCAAGTGCGGGCGGTTTCGCAAGCACAAATGGACGCTTTGCAGGCCCGCATCCGCCCGCATTTTCTGTTCAATTCGATGAACTCGATCGCGGCGCTGGTGCGTCGCGACCCGGCGGCCGCCGAGCGCGCGGTGGAAGACCTATCCGAGCTGTTCCGCGCCGCACTGGGGCCGAGCGGACAGCACGGCAGCTTGCAAGACGAGATCGCCTTGGCCGAGCGTTTCTTGAGCATCGAACAACTGCGACTCGGTGAGCGGCTGAGCGTGCGTTGGGAGGCCCAACCGGGACTGCCGATGGCGCTGCCGCTGCCGCGGCTCGTGCTGCAGCCGTTGCTGGAGAATGCGGTGGTACACGGCATCGCGCGCTTGAAAGAGGGTGGCGAGATTCATATCGCGATGTCGGTGGACGGTGCGACGTTGCGCATCGAAATCGGTAATCCCAAACGGATCGGCCCGCCTTCAAAACCGGGTAACGGCCACGCGCTGGAATCCATCCGCCAACGCCTCACGCATCAGTTCGGCACTGCTGCGCGGATGTCGAGCGAGGTCACGGAGGACTACCATCGTGTCCGCTTGGAGCTGCCATTGCCCGCCGCATCGCCCTCAATGACATGAACATTCTGATTGCCGACGACGAACCCCTGGCCCGCGAGCGTCTCCTCACCTTGCTTGCCGAAATCGGTGGCCACTGTGTGGCGGGGCAGGTGGGCGACGGTCGCAGCGCGCTGGACGCCTGCATCGCGCACGCGCCCGACGCGATCCTGATGGACATCGAAATGCCCGAAATGGACGGGCTGGAGGCGGCTCGTCATCTTGCAGCGCTGGCTTCGCCGCCCGCAGTGATCTTTTGTACCGCTTACGACGAGCACGCACTGGCCGCCTTCGAGGCCGCTGCGGTCGATTACCTGCTCAAGCCGGTTCGCATCGAGCGTTTGGCTGCTGCCTTGCAGCGTGCCGATGCGCGCCGTGCCGGCCAACGCCAGGCACCGACTACACCGATCCTACCCGGACGTGCGCGAACCCATCTCGCAGCGCGCTTGGGTGCTTCGCTGCGCTTGATCCCGGTAACAGAGATCCGCTACCTGCAAGCCGAGGAGAAATACGTGGTCGTACACCACGGGCGCGCGCAGGACCTCGTGGAGGATTCGCTGAAGAGCCTCGAGACCGAGTTCCCGGGCCGCTTCCTGCGCATCCATCGCAATTGCCTCGTCGCCCGCGAGCAGGTCGCCGAGCTGCGGCGCAACCCCGAGGGCATAGTCCACGCCATCCTTCGCGATGGCGGTAGCGTGCTCGAGGTCAGCCGCCGCTGCTTGCCGCTGCTCCGCGACGAGCTCAAACATCTTTAGCCTCTGTCCGTCGTATCGCGACGACAAAGCCCTACCCAACGGACCCTTCAATGCCCTTGCTCCGACTGGCCACGCGCGAAAGTGCGCTGGCGCTTTGGCAAACCGAACATGTGGCCGCGCGCCTGCGCGTGCTGCATCCTGGTCTTGACGTGGAACTCGTGCCGATGAGCACGCGCGGCGACCAAATCCTCGACCGAGCACTCGCCGCTGTTGGCGGCAAGGGGCTGTTCCTCAAAGAGCTTGAGGTGGCGATGCTGGAAGGCCGCGCCGACGCCGCCGTGCATTCGCTCAAAGATGTGCCGATGGATCTCGATGGGCCCTTCATGTTGCCGGCGATTCTCGAGCGCGCCGACCCTTACGACGCCTTCGTCAGTAACACCTGCGCGCGCTTCGATGCGTTACCGCGGAGAGCGCGTGTCGGCACCAGTTCGCTGCGTCGGCAGGCGCAGTTGCGCGCGCTGCGCCCGGACCTCGAACTCGTCGATCTGCGTGGCAATGTCAACACGCGGTTGGCGAAGCTCGACGCCGGCCAGTACGACGCCATCATCCTGGCCTGCGCCGGGCTGCAGCGCCTGGGCTTCGACGCGCGCATCGCCGAGCGCCTGACGCCACCACGCCTATTGCCGGCGGTGGCGCAAGGTGCCATCGCCATCGAATGCCGCGAAGATGACGACACCACCGCGCGCCTGCTGCGCGGGCTTGACGACGGCAGCACGCGGGTCTGCGTCGAAGCCGAGCGCGCAATGAATCGCGCCCTGCACGGCAGTTGTCAGGTTCCGGTAGCGGGCTTTGCCGAGTTATTCAACGAGAAACTGCTGCTGCGCGGCGCGGTGGGCGACGCGGCCGACGGGCGTATGGCGCGCGCCGAAGCCTGGGGTAGCGCGGCCGATCCAGAGGGCCTCGGTCAGCGCGTCGCACAGGCTTTGTTGGAGCAGGGTGCTGGCGAACTGCTGGGGCACTGAGCGCTTCGCGACATTGGCGGCGGCGGCGATAGCGATCTTATTGGGCCTTTGCGATGCTAGGGCTCCCCGCCGAGGCCTGCCACCGATGGACCGCTACGACCGCATCCTTGCGCTGCATCGCAGTTTTAAGGTCGCGCGCCTGCCTGTACCGCTGCAACGCCTGATGGATGAGCTTGGCTGCTCGCGCGCCACGCTCTACCGCGACATCGCCTTCCTGCGCGATGCGCTCGGCGCACCGCTGGAAAGTAGCGAGGGTGAAGCGGCCTTTCGTTACGACCTGCGCGAAGCCGAGCGCTTCGAGTTGCCGGGGCTGTGGCTCAGCGCCGAGGAACTGCATGCGCTCACCGTCGCGCAACAACTATTCGACCACACGGGGCCGGGCATCCTCTCGGCCGCCATCGCGCCGCTGAAGGGCCGCATCGACGCGTTGTTGCAGCAGCACGCCGGCGGCAAGCGCTGGCCGATCGAGCGTGTGCGCGTCATCGGCAGCGGCACACGTCGCATCGACCAAGTGGCCTTCCGAATGGTCGCCAGTGCGGTGCTTGAACGGAAGCGGCTGCGTTTCGACTACCTCGCGCGCTCCACCAATACGCGCACCCAGCGTAGCGTCTCGCCACAGCGGCTCACGCATTACCGCGACAACTGGTACCTCGACGCCTTCGATCACGAACGCGAAGCCCTGCGCAGCTTCGCCGTCGACCGCGTCCTGCACGCGCGCATCGAGGATGCCGTAGCCATCGACCATCCCGAGTCCGACCTCGACCTGCACCTCGCTTCGAGCTACGGCATTTTCTCCGGCGCGCCCAAGGCTTGGGCGACGATTCGTTTCGGGGCGAAGTCCGCGCGCTGGGTCGGCGACGAGCACTGGCATTCGAAGCAGGAGGGGCGCTTCCTGCCCGATGGCCGCTACGAGCTGCGCTTGCCCTACAGTAATGCCCGCGAGCTGCTGATGGACGTGCTGCGCTACGGCCCGGACGCCGAGATCGTCGAGCCGGTGTCGCTCAGGGAGCAGTTGCGCTCGATGCTGCACATCACTGCTGCTGTCTATGGCGACTGAGGGCGGCAAGCGCGTCGCGCT
>BBPD01001116.1_pt1 | contig 13481 bp, 10 predicted proteins | sample 1344911 | NCBI WGS metagenome assembly BBPD01 (sample SAMD00019088, study PRJDB2971) | groundwater metagenome | biome: freshwater biome; feature: mineral spring; material: ground water | place: USA: CA, Sonoma | collected 2011-09 | depth surface m
TTGATATCTCTGGTGGTGATCCGGCCATGTCATTCGTCCAAGCCTTGATCGCTGCCTGCGGTGAAAGCGGGCCGGTGTACGTGTATAACGCCGGGTTTGAAACAACGCGTATGAGTGAACTGGCCACTCGTTACCCTCAATTCAGTGCCGCACTGCTGGCGATCAACTCCCGCGTGGTGGACTTGCTTCCCATTGCCCGTGAACGTTACTACAACCCAAGCCAACAAGGCAGTTGGAGCATCAAAAAAGTGCTGCCAGCCGTGGTGCCGGAGTTGTGTTACGACGCCCTCGACGGCGTGCAAGACGGTGGTATGGCGATGGAGGCGTTCCTGGAGGCCATCCACCCCGACACCCCAGTCGGGCGCAAAAACCAGATCGAACAACAACTGCTGGCCTACTGCAAACTTGACACCTACGCCATGGTACGCCTGTGGCAGGTGTTTGCAGGACGCACTGACCTGAAGCTATAGGCCCCACCTCCGTATGTCCAAACGACCGAACCCCCACGATACATTGCAGCTTTCAATCGAACTGCTGCACTCCATCCCCAAGCGTGGAACCATCACCGCCACGGAGCTACAGAAGAAACTGGCAAATGATGGTTTTAGCCGCGAGACTAGAACGATACAGCGTTTGCTCGAAAGCCTGTGTGATGCTGACCTCTACGGCATCGAGCGGGACATGAGCAGCAAGCCCTACCGCTATCGCTGGAAAGAGTCAGCCAGGGGTTTGACCATTGGTAGCCTGAGCCCGCAGGAATGCCTGCTGCTCACACTGGCGGAGCAACAGTTGGGCAGCTTGCTGCCAAGCAAATTGATGAAATCGATGAATGGTTTTTTTGATCAGGCCCGCAGCCAGTTGGGTGAGACGGCCAAAACCCAGCGCGAACGCGAATGGCTCGACAAAGTGCGCGTGGTCAGCACCAGCCAGCCGCTGCTGCCGCCCAAAATTGACCCCGACGTGTTTGAGCAAGTCAGCACCGCGCTGTACGGCAACCAGTGGCTGGACGTGGATTACAAAAATGCCGAAGGTGAAAGAAAAAATTCCAAAGTCATGCCACTGGGTCTGGCGCAACAAGGGCCACGCATGTACCTCGTTTGCCGGTTTGATGGATATGACAACGAACGCTGCTTGGCGTTGCATCGCTTCATCTCGGCCAATGCCTCCACCCTGACATTTGAGCGTCCCAAGGATTTCGACCTCAAACAATTTGATGACGATGGGCGTTTTGGTTATGGCGACGGCACGCAGATTCGTTTGAGTTTCCGCATTGAAAAAGGCGCCGGACTACACGTTGTGGAATGCCCACTTTCTGCCGATCAGCAGGTGGTGGATCTGGATGACGATTATGAGATTACAGCAACGGTGGCGGACTCAGATATGTTGGACTGGTGGCTGCGGGGGTTTGGGGATTCGTTGACTTTTATTTACAAGGGAAGACTATAGAAATGACAAACGTAATTTTGGAAAATAAATTTAAGAACTTTTTTGAGGAAGGATTCAGTAGTCCGAGGCTTACCGAATGGCTGGACTGGTCAGCCGGTAAAGATTTACATAATTTTGTAGCGCTGCCCATGATTCAGCGTGGCTCTGTATGGAAACCCAGACAAATCATTATGCTGTGGGATTCTCTGCTGCGTGGCATGCCCATTGGCAGCCTGATGCTGAGCCGTCTCAATGCTGTCGACAAACATGGCAAAACCATTCTGGTCCGTAGAGTGGGCAGCACGCAACTTCAACCCGTACCAGATGGCGGTGGGGCAGCACTCATTGATGGGCAGCAACGAACGCTGGCCATGCTTTTGGGCTGGCCTAATCCAAGTGCAGATCAAACGCAGAACCGCACATTGTGGGTGGATTTTGCAGACAAGCCTGCGCCGGAACATCTGTTTCGTATGCACGTTACCAGCACGGCCCATCCCTATGGATTCACCAAGGCCGATCCCAATGCCAAGCTTTCTTTGCAAGACCGGCGGGAGGCCAGAAAATCACTACCAACGGACAGTCAGTTTCCATGGGACAGCCATTTCCCCATGCGACTGACAGATTTGATCCAGACCTACCTTGATATGGATCGTGACGCGCTCAAATGGAAGGATGCTGTACTTGAGAAGCTACGGGAAGCAAAGTTGCATCGCGAAAAATCCTGGCACCATTTTGAAAACTGCACATCCTGTAACGCTCTGAATCGCTTTTGCGAGTGTTTGCATGATCTCTTTGCACTCAAGATTGCGCTTATCGCCATTCCGGACAAATGCTTCACGGAGTCTGAAGCGCAGGAAGGAGACGATCCGGCGCTGGCCGTGCTGTTCAAGCGTGTAGGGACTGGTGGTACTGAGTTGAGTAATGCAGATTATGTTTACTCCGTCATCAAACACCATCTACCGGAAACCTTTCAACTAGTCGAATCCATTGCTTCAGGTAACGGCTTTTCGCGGTTGCTCGGGCCAACGGACATTGTCATGACTGCGGTCAGGCTGGTAGCTGCAGAAATGGGTATGACAGACTTTGAGAGTCCGAACAAGGACAACTTTGACAGCTTGCGCAAAAACTCTAAGTTCCTGGAAAATTTTCTGCACTTGGTGCAGTCTGGCCGCTTGTCAAAGGCCTTAAATGCCCTGACGGATGGTTTGAAGTTCAATCCTGAAAACAGCACGGCTGATCCTGGGTTGCCCATGCACGGCTTTATTCTTTGCTCCAGGCCCGTGCTGCAAATTCTGCTCCGGTGGGTGCTGGCTGCAACCAATGAGGATGTGGACAATGACGCGCAATTTGCGCAGGTCGTCGCGAACTCGCGCGAGGAAATGTTGCGGTTTGTGCTCTATGCGTACCTTGCATTGCCGGATATTGGCAGGGCGAGCACATGGGCTTTTTCCTGGATAAAAAATACGAGAAAAGATACGGTAAAAGATACCGAGGACGTTTCACAGATCCTGTTTCCCGGGCGCGAGATTGTCCGGCATTTGATTGACCGCAGCGTCATCGAAAACAGAACTGTGGCTTGGCCACTGCCCGCCAAGGAGGTATTTCAAATGTTGGCCATCTCCAAGGGCTGTGAAATAACAAAACCTATGCTGGGTGGGGAAAGATTTCAAATAAAAGACGATGCCAGCCCCGTCATACGCCAAGCCATGAACGTCTTTCATCGCTGGTGGGGCAATGGTAACCGTTATCAGCATGTCATGCTGCTCTGGCTACAACGTTCCTATGTGGATCGGATCGAAAATAACCCCGCTGAAGTAAGGTCAGATGATGAGGTTCCATACGACTATGACCACATCTGCCCGTCTAATCACTGGGGCGGCTGGACTGGCATTACATCGCATGACCGTCTTCTGGATTTTCTGGCCAAGGCTGGAAACAGAGGACACGTTCATATTGGCAATTCCATTGGAAACTTACGCGTTTGGTACGCCAGTGACAACAGATCTGATGGTGATAAATCTGCTGTTGAAAAGTTGACTTTCAAAAGTGGTGGCATCGATGCGACCGGCAACAACCTGATAGTGGACAGTGCGATTCATGCAGATCAAGTTGCGTTCTGGAGCGCCTGTTCAGGTAAAGGGAGTGCAGACTCTTGGACCGCCGAGAGGGCGCTGGCCTTTCAATCAGCCGTAGAGCACAGAGCATGCGACTTGTATGCGCGTTACTTTGATGAGCTGAATTTCAGCGAGTGGTTTCCTTTCCCTGACTCCTGAATCCTGAATTCGTGACCTCGATTTCGACCCACGACCAATGGACTCGCAATTGATGTTGGAATCAGGATTTTGTATTCGATTTCGACGCAACCGGGCACCTGAGCGGCGATTTCTCGTGGGCGGCCACGCTGGTGCAGCCGCTGCGGCTGGGGTTTGCGTCCAGTGGCCGAGGCATCACGCACGCTTGCCCCCGCAGACGCCTGCGTTTGGGGTCGTGCGTGAGATTGCCGGGCCTGGTCTGCGCCCGCCGCTGGCGCTACGCCGCCTTAATCTTGCCAAACGCGCTTCAAACACCGCAAAGCCCGAGTCAGAGCCTGAGATGCCCAGCACCCAGCCGCTGGCGTGGCTGATGATGCGCGCGGCCTTGAATATCATCTTCTACATCACTGTCTTGATGCGTCGGCACAGCGCGGCATTCCTCAGCGGGTTGTCGCTCTCGTGCAGCGTGTGCTGCCCGAGGATGCGCAGCAGGTTCATTGCCAGCTGCGTATTCCGTTGATCGTGAGCGGGCGTGGTGCTGCGTGGTTTAGATTGTAGGTTGTGCATGTACCCATGCATGACCAGCCGAACAGGGCACTTAACCTGAATACAGCTTACTGACGTGTAGCGCTGAGTACAGTTAAGTTTTCCGGATGCCGCACACCAGAATTTGGCGATAATCATTCACATACTGTGAACCAATCAGCCCAGCTTGCTCCATCGACAAAAGCAAGCGGGCTGCACGGTTGTAACCCAACTTGAGGTGCCGCTGAACCAAACTAATACTGGCCTTTTGGTTGGTCATCACCACCGCCACGGCTTGGGCGTACAAAGGGTCTGGCGCAATTTCTTGCACGACCGGTTCAGCGAGTTCGTTGCCAGTGCGTGGCTGTGGAGCGACAAGCGGTTGCTGCTGAATAGCAGCAAATGCGGCACCGGGGAGCAATATGCAAGCCGTGGTTGATATGAGCACTTGAAGGCAAAGGCGACGATCCATTGTGAGTTCTCCGATTCATTTAATAAAAGAAGACTATGGATCAACACTGCGATGATATGTGTCGCTTGCGTGGGGAGTGTCAGGATTTCTGTGTGTGAGGCGGTTTCAGAAATCGGTTATTGGTTGAATTTTATTCCAACCGAGGCCCCTGCCAGGCCGCCGGAGGCCCCCTCGGTTGAGCCCTGAATGACAGGGTTCAACTCCTTCATTTTCCACCTCCCTGGCTGGGCCGCATGAACCGATCCTCGTACAGAATCGCAAACTGCTTCATCGCGGATTTCCAGTGGTTGGCTGCCCGCCCCCAGTCCTCGGTGATGTTGCGCAAGGCCAGCCAGATCAGCTTGGTGGCCGCATCATTACTGGGGAAGTGACCGCGCGTTTTGATGATCTTGCGCAACCGTGCATTCGCCTCCTGGCTGGGTTTGTGCCTGGGCGCCCAGATCACCGGCGGTAAGCTCATGAGCGGCTTGGGCCTTGCGCTGTGCAAAGCGCGCGGCCCAGGCGCTGCGTCTGGCGGCAGCGGCTTTGCGCTCAAACCAGTCGGCGCTGGGCGCTTACGACCGTTGAATGTGCGCGCGCATGGACACAAGCCCAAGGCCGTCACCGCCGCCGCCCACAAGCTGGCTCGGCTGATCTACACGATGCTGACCAAGGGCGAGGAATACACCGACCAAGGCCAGGCCCAGACGTCTGTCGGCGTGGCGGTGATGGGCGCGCCTGGACCGGGGCGCGCAGCGGCATCGGCTCACAACAAACGCTTCAGGTAGCGCCCGGTGTGGCTGGCCGGGTTGGCCGCGATGTCTTCCGGCGTTCCCACGCCCACCACGCTGCCACCGCCTGAGCCGCCTTCGGGGCCCATGTCTATGACCCAGTCGGCGGTCTTGATGACGTCGAGGTTGTGTTCGATCACGACGATGGTGTTGCCGGCGTCGCGCAACTGGTGCAGCACCTTGAGCAGCAGCTCGATGTCGGCAAAGTGCAGGCCGGTGGTGGGTTCGTCCAGGATGTAGAGCGTGCGGCCGGTGTCGCGCTTGCTCAGCTCCAGCGCGAGCTTGACGCGCTGCGCCTCGCCGCCCGAGAGCGTGGTCGCGCTTTGGCCAAGCTGAATGTAGGACAGGCCCACGTCCAGCAGGGTTTGCAGCTTGCGGTGCAGTGTGGGCACGGCATGGAAGAAGGCGTGCGCCTGCTCGACCGTCAGCTCCAGAATCTGCGCGATGTTCTTGCCCTTGTATTGCACGTCGAGCGTCTCGCGGTTGTAGCGTTGACCGTTACAGACCTCGCACAGCACGTAGACGTCGGGCAGAAAATGCATCTCCACCTTCACCACGCCGTCGCCCTGGCAGGCTTCGCAGCGGCCACCACCGGCTGCCGCGCTGACGTTGAATGAAAAACGCCCCGGTCCGTAGCCGCGCTCGCGTGCGCTCGGCACCTCGGCCATGAGTTCGCGGATGCCGGTGAACAGCCCGGTATAAGTGGCCGGGTTGCTGCGCGGCGTGCGGCCGATCGGCGACTGGTCCACGTTGATGACCTTGTCGAACTGCTCTATGCCTTCAATCGCCTGGTGCGCGGCCGGTTCGTCGTGCGAGCGGTACAAGGTGCGCGAGACGGCGGCGTAGAGCGTGTCGTTGACCAAGGTCGACTTGCCCGAGCCGGAGACACCGGTCACGCAGGTGAGCAGGCCCACGGGGAAGGCCACACTCACGCCTTTGAGGTTGTGGCCGCTGGCGTTGACCACGCGGATCTCCTGCAGCTCGCCCAGCGTGGCCAGGTGCCGTGCTTCGCGTGCGCTGCGGCGCTCGGCGGCCGGGCTGAGCGGAAAACGCGACTTGATGGGCGCGGCCTTGGCTGCGGCGGCGGCCTGGTGCACCGGCAGCCAGGGCGTGCGCCGCTCTGGCAGGGCAATGGCGCGCGCGCCGCTGAGGTATTGGCCGGTCAATGAATGAGGCGCGTCCATCACCTGGGCACACGTGCCCTGCGCCATCACGCGCCCGCCGTGCAGACCCGCGCCCGGCCCCATGTCTATCACATGGTCGGCGGCGCGAATCATGTCCTCGTCGTGCTCGACCACCAGCACTGTGTTGCCCAGGTCGCGCAAATGGCGCAGAGTGGCAATCAGGCGGTCGTTGTCGCGCTGGTGCAGGCCTATGCTGGGCTCGTCGAGCACGTACATCACGCCGGTCAGGCCGCTGCCGATCTGGCTCGCCAGGCGGATGCGCTGGGCTTCGCCGCCCGACAGGGTTTCGGCGCTGCGGTCCAGGCTGAGGTAATTCAGCCCGACGTCGTTGAGGAATTTCAGGCGCTGGCGGATTTCGTTGATCACGCGCGCTGCGATGTCGCCGCGTGCGCCCTTGAGTTCCAGCGTCTGGAAATAGGCCAGCGCCTCGCCCAGCGTGACGCGACTGATCTGGTAGATCGGCTGCTTGTGCTCGCCCTCGCCCACGAACACATGACGTGCTTCGCGCTTGAGCCGCGTGCCATGGCAGTCGGGGCAGGGTTGGGTGGAGCGGTAACGCGCCAGCTCTTCACGCACGGCGGCCGATTCGGTTTCCCGGTAGCGGCGCTCGAAGTTGCGGATGATGCCTTCGAACGGGTGTTTTTTGCTCACACGCTGGCCCGACTCCATGCCGTAGTCAAACTGCACGTCTTGCGTGCCCGAGCCGTAGAGCAGCGCTTGCCGCACGGTTTCGCGCAAGCTCTCCCACGGCGCTTCGACGTCAAAGCCGTAGTGCGTCGCCAGGCTCTCGATCAGGGCGAAGGTGTAGCTGTTGCGCCGATCCCAGCCCTTGACGGCGCCGCTGGCCAGGCTCAGCGAAGGGAAGGCGACGACGCGCTCGGGGTCGAAAAAATCGGTGTGGCCCAGGCCGTCGCAGCTCGGGCAGGCGCCCATGGGCGAATTGAAGGAAAACAGGCGCGGTTCAAGCTCGCCCACGGTGTGTGCGCACGCCGGACAGGCAAAGCGTGCGGAAAAGCGGTGTTCAGTCGCTTCGTCCATCTCCAGCGCCAGTGCCTTGCCGTCGGCCAGGCGCAGCGCAGCCTCGAAGCTCTCGGCCAGGCGCTGGCGCAAGGGGTGGGAACCGTCTGCGTTGGCCTCTGAGCGCACCTTGACGCGGTCGATCACCACGTCGATGTTGTGCTTCTCGTTTTTTTTCAACGCCGGCAGGGCGTCGAACTCCAGCAGAGCGCCGTCGACCCGAAAGCGGACAAAACCCTGGGCCTGCATGGCGGCGAACAGCTCGGCGAACTCGCCCTTTTTCTCGCGCACCAGCGGTGCCAGAATCATCAGCCGCGTGCCTTCGGGCCGGGCCAGCACCGCGTCCACCATCTGCGCCACGCTCTGCGCAGCCAGTGCTTGGCCGTGCTCCGGGCAGTGCGGCGTGCCGACGCGCGCGTACAACAGGCGCAGGTAGTCGTGGATCTCGGTCACCGTGCCGACGGTGGAGCGCGGATTGTGGGAGGTTGCTTTCTGCTCGATCGCAATCGCTGGCGAGAGGCCTTCGATCAGGTCCACCTCGGGCTTGTCCATCAACTGCAAAAACTGCCGCGCGTAGGCCGACAGGCTTTCCACGTAGCGGCGCTGACCTTCGGCGTACAGCGTGTCAAACGCCAGACTCGACTTGCCCGAGCCCGACAGCCCGGTGATGACCACCAGCGCGTGCTTGGGGATGTCGAGATCGATGTTCTTCAGGTTGTGCGTGCGCGCCCCGCGCACCGAGAGCACGGCCGCGCTGCGCAATGACGCGGCTTGGGTCGCCGTTTGGGCCGACACGGGCGCAGTGGACGGTGTGTCTGGGCTGATGTCTGGGGCTGGCAGTGGCGGTTGGTTCTGGTTCAAGGCAGGGGCGCCAGGGCAGGGTTCTGGCAGCAGCAGGGCAATTGGGCATGATAAGCCGTCGCGTGCCCGGGCGCAGAGCCGGTTTCAGAAGAGCCCTGTGTGCCCAGCCAGCTTGCGAGCAATAGCTAGCGACGCCCGCATAGGTGCGCCAGGATGCTCTTTGGCTGTGCCGCTGTTCAGCGCGCCGAAGGAGGTGGGTGTTCTTCAAAAATGGTGGCGCATCGCTTTCTGAATCGGCAAAACCTCAAGGCCATGCGTGCCTGGTGCAGACAAGGTCTGTGAGACTTGCCAGATCAGCAACGAGCGAGAAGGAATTTTTTTACATTTTGGCGCGCTAGATGCGCGCTAAGACTGATCGAATTCGTAGTAAATTTGACGAGGTTCCACAGCTTGAAGCATTTTTACGCTTTTTTCGCAGGGAGCGCTTAGCGCAATGAGCATAGAGGGAGAAGACTGGCCATTGGCTTCAGGTGTCTGGAAGCGCACGACGGGCCCCCACGGGTGGGTGCCCATGCAACGCTCGGACGGTCGTGCGTTCCCTGATCGGGTCGCGGCGACTGAGCGACTGCACCTGGTTCAGACCTCTGCTGGCGCCCAGGGGGAAAAGGCAGTCTGCGCGCTGTTCCCCATCGATTTCTCTTATTCGCCCGACACGGGTGAGCCGCTGACTAAGCGACCAAGGTCGGCCAGCAGGCCCTGGGTGCCACCTTACGGGGAAGCGGTGCGGCAAGCAAACGAGCACCAACTGTCTGACAACAGAGGTCTGCGCCAGACCAGCCACACAATCGTGATCTCGCCAAGTCGCAAGCAGGGCTCAGGAGGCAAGCGAACGCCTCAGGATGACGCAGACCGAAGCATGGGCATGCCCAAATCTGGACATTACGAGTTTGCCGTTGGGCGTTTTGGCGCCGACGTTGACACCCTGCTGGCAATTGAGCCAGAAAAAGCAATCCTGTTCGTCTGGCTGGCTGGAGGGGGTCGATGGGCGCCACTGAACTCCAGCAGTGGCGTAACCCTGGGGCCTTACCTGCTTGACCGCGAGCAATGGCGCGCAGAATTGGAAATCGGTTCGGGTGACGCTGGCGAAACCAAACTGTTCCTGCCCACTGCGTCTGGCCTTGCCGTGCTGTCTGCAGACGCTATCACCCTGAGTTACTCCGTTGAGTATTTGGGTGATGGCCAGTCCTGCTGGGGAGCACCCGTGAGTTGGAAGGGCGAAATCTGGGTTCCGCTGCGCACCGCTACAGGCCTGATCTCATTGCTCTCAGTGCGCCCGGATGGCAAGTCGTCAATGTTGCATGGCACCACAATTCAGGCGCCTGCCAAGGCTCTGTGTGCTCCCGTGTGCAATGCCAGGCAAGTCGTTTGGCCTTCGGCCCAGGGCCAGTTGGTGCTGGACAAAAAGCTCGACGGCACGTCTCAGACCAACTGGTTGCCATGGGGCTCCGGTCTGGCGCCCAGGTTTTCATTCGGCTCGCCCTACCTGTCATCAACGGGTAATTTCTGGCAGCTATGTTGGCGCGACTCGGACGGTTTCTACGTTTATGTACGGATGGGAAAAATTGAACTGGAAACCATGAAGACCAACGCTCCCGCGTTCTGCACGGGACAGCGCACGTTCAAGATGATGAGCGCCATGCAAGGTGATCCGTGGCATGACCCGCAAGACAGTCGTCAGGAAAATTTAAGCATTGCCCTGATTCCCATTCTTGAGTCGGCTTTACGTGGCACCGTACTGGGCCTCGTGGTCGATGCCGCTGACGGCATGATGACGCTGCTCGAATCTCAAGAGCGTCAAACCGCGGTGCTTCAACTCCGAACCCATGCCAGCGCAGACCTGCGCTTTCTTACTGTGCAGGTGCCTGCGCCGTGGCGCACCCGTGCGTTTGTATTCGATGGTTGCTTGTGGGTGTACCACCCTGAGCTTCTGTCAATTCGTGGAACCGAACTGGAGCCTGAATGAGAAACATCCTGCGGTTCTTGGCTCGGAAGTGTTCGGTGCTTGCTGGCGCAATGCTGTTGGTCTGCTCACCACTGTGGGCCATGCAACAGGCATTCCTGATCCAAAACTCCGGCTGGATGGAGCCCTTCTTTACCGATCCGAATTCCCAGTTCAAGCCTCTGGTAAGCGCGGTCATTCGTTTGGTCGCAGCCCCCAATGAACAGGTCTTTATTTCTGCGTTCAACCAATCTACCGCAGACAACCAATCGCCCATGTTGCTGCAGCAGGGCTTGGGTCCGGGCGACCCAGACCAGGTGCTCAGCCGATTGAGCATCGCCGTCAAGAACAGGGCGGGAGCACTGGCGGACACGGATTTCAAAGAGGCAGTCACGCACGTCATCACCCAGCAATTCCAGGCCAAGCCAGGCATCATTTGGATATTCACCAACAACAAGAACAGCCCCAACAACGACCCCCAGACCGCGCTGAGAAACCAGGAGTTCTATCAGTTGCTGCATCTGGAGCCCTCGATCACGCGAACTGTCGTTTTCCCGCTCACCATGCCCGTCAGGGGCAGGCATTACAGCGCCTCGGGGATGATGGTCTACGCACTGGCCTATGGTGACGAAGCCGGCAAACATCTGGCGAAAATAATCGAATCTGGCCAACTGCGCACGCTGTTTCACAGCCCGCCTGCGCGCTTGAAACCGCTGGATCAGGATTCCGTCCGACTGGTGCCGACTGGAGTCCAAGACACGGAGAACGTCGCGGTCAGTCTGGCCAAAGATGGCCGCACACTGATTCTGGATGTGCAGGCATCCAGGATGCTGTCTCGGGTGGTGATCCAGACCCGGCTGGAGAATCTTTTTTTTCCATACGTCATCGCCGAGGCAACAGCAAGCGCCACCATGGTGGGTGCCTGGGGCAGGCAGCCTGTGCCGGCCACGCCCAGCATAATGGAAAACATGCAGCCTGGCGCGTCCATGGCGGTCACCATTGACCTTCCTATGCCGCTGGCCCAGATTCCTTCGCCATGGTCGATCGAGGCTATGTCCGCCATGGGAAAGCAGTTGATCATTCCCGCCGTGCTGGAGCTGTCGCTCAAAGAGCAGCGCCTGGTTCTCGCTGATAGCTTCAGACAATCTTTGCACGAATTGTTCCCCGGAGACCCACTTCCTGAAGCGCTCACACCGCCAGAAAACGCACGCTCGTCTACCGCTTCCCTGCCAATACTCATTCGCGTGCAGTACCCTTTGCTTCCGGTGGTGCTCACCCTGCTGCTGGGCTTGGCTCTGCTGTTGGCCCTCGGTGGAGCTGCCGTCTTGCTCGGAAAAACCGCACGGTACGCCGTGAAGATTGACGGAGTCCAGCGCGCTGTGGCCATGAAAGCATTCAAAACAGTGGACCTCAGAGACGCCAGCGGCGCCGTCATTGGACAACTTTCTCGGGGCCTGGGAGCACCCAAGCTCGTGAGCGTCAAAGATGGGCATTCCATCGAAGTCAAGCGGTCGAATCATTGATCCGGCCCGGTGAAGTCTCGAGCGCCGTTCGAGTTGAGCCGGTCGAAGGGCTCAGGGTGCATGGTTGATATTTCACTGGACCGGATCGATAAGCATGTATTTTTTCCTCACTATTCACAATTTTTCTTTATTAGGATCGGCCAACCATGGCAAACAACACGCCTTCCAACTTGGGCTTCACGCTGCCACAGCCATCGGCAGGCGCAAACACACGAACTGAGTCGGCAGAGTCATCGGCGGCGGTTGAAATCACGATCAACTCAGCAGACGCCGAGGCGTCGTCGCGAGACATGCTGATTGGAGGCGCGGTACTGCTGGTGCTGATGGTGGCGTTTTTCTTCGCCAAGAACGCCTACGCCATCATGCTGGTTCGCAAAAAACTTGAGCCGCGCTCAGCCAACGCGGCGGGCTGGTGGCTGTGGGTGTTTTTGACCTTGTTAAGCGTGGGTGTGGTGCTTGCCGCTGTGAGCCGCTCCACCCTGATGACCCCTTTTATCGTGGGTCCGTTGAGTTTGGGTGCCTTGGTCGCCCTGGTGCTCATGGTGCTTGCCAGTCGGCGTTGATTATCAGTACCCCATCACCCATCACCCCATCTGGAGCAGCAATATGGACACCATTCCGAGCGAAGAGCCGACTGGCGGATCACGCAGCAAGAAAGAGATAACAGTCAAGCTTCAGCCTACACTTTTCATTGGAGTCGGTGGCACGGGGATGGAGGTATTGCTGCGTGTTCGCCGGCACATTCTCAATGCAATGTGGGGTCCCAAGGAAAATCGCGTGCGAGTCGAAGCGCTCACTGATTTTCCGGTGGCGGAGTTCATCAATTTTGACCTCGCTGTTGACGACATCATTGAGTCAGGACAATCCCAGAAAATGGATGCCTTCCACGATTTGGTTAAATTCACGGAAGAAGAGCGAATCGTTGAATCTTTCGATCTCGAGAAATATAGTCGAGACGATGATTCTCTTGGCCGATTTCCGCATATTCAGAGCTGGCTTCCCCTGACCCCGCAAAAGATACGTGATCTCCAGATCGATCCATCCAAGGGGGCTGGACAAATTCGCGGCATTTCTCGGCTGTATTTTTTTGATAAATACGTGCGGACACGCGATCAGATTAGAATTAAATTGAAGAGCCTGCAAAACGGATTGAGCAAGGATCAGCAGCTCAAACGACTGGGCCTGGAGCAGGCCCAGGAAAAGTTCAAAATCGTGGTGGTTTGCTCAGTCGCGGGAGGAACGGGCTCGGGTTCGTTCATTGATATGGGTTGGCTCGCCAAATGGCTTGGCAAAGAGCTGCCATCTGTTTCCACAGAGTTGGTGCTGTTCATGCCATCTGGATTTCGCAACGCCGGGAAAGAGCGCACCGAGGCGAATGGCTATGCCGCTTTGATGGAGCTTGAAACCGTCATGCGAGGAGGGGGGGCCGGACGGTATGTGTCGCGTTGGGATGCCTACGACAATCCCGCACTCGCCCTCAAGCCGTACGACGAGGTTTATCTGGTCGATTCGG
>BBPD01002075.1_pt3 | contig 13457 bp, 13 predicted proteins | sample 1344911 | NCBI WGS metagenome assembly BBPD01 (sample SAMD00019088, study PRJDB2971) | groundwater metagenome | biome: freshwater biome; feature: mineral spring; material: ground water | place: USA: CA, Sonoma | collected 2011-09 | depth surface m
ATGTAGGGCAAGTTGAGGTGGTGGTGCAAGGGCTAGACCCTTGCCCGCCGCGGCACCCTCAACAATAATCCGCGGGGCTGCCTGATGTAGGGCAAGTTGAGGTGGTGGTGCAAGGGCTAGACCCTTGCCCGCCGCGGCACCCTCAACGAGGATCCGTGGAGGTGCCTCAACCTCGACCAGCCCCGGAGGGCGCTCAAGCTCCGCCTTCCAGGTTACACCAGCCCCATCAATGGCAATGTGGGCTCCCCCCGCTGGTGCACGCTCACCTGAGGATTGTGCAACCACAGGCAGGCCCAGGATCGATATAGCGCAGAGAACCGCCGCAAGCCCGATTAGCGTCTTTTCCATAATCCTTTGCATTTTAGTTTCATCTTTCGCCTACCGGCCTACCGGTCGGTAGACGAATACGAGCGCGAGGGCCACCCATCTGTCCGCTTCCAGTGGATGGCTGCTGCGGATTGTTGCAGTGTAAATAGTTCCTGGCGCTAGATGGGCCGCCCCCAGATGCCCGAAGCGTGAGTATGTGCCTGCTGCCTCGCCACGGAACAGGCGTGTTTCCCCGATCAGGGATTCAGACCACTCCCCCCAAAACAAACCTACCGCGCGGTGTGACCAGCCGGCTTCATACAAGATCACGTCGGCTGGGATGCTGTACTGGAAGGTATCGGAGTGCCTGGTCCAATCCAGCGCGATGAGGACAGTGGTAGCATCAGGGTGCTGGAAATGGAAATAGCGCATGTCAGCATCGACCCTTGCAATGGGAAAGCCGAGCTCCCGGACGAGTAACAACAAGGCGTCCCGGAGTGTGGTAGTGGTGATGGCGTCGCCCGGTGACCAGCCCTCCCATCGCATCAGCTTGCTCAGGGGTTGGCCCCTTGGGTAGTAAACGACGATCCACCCATCCCTGCTGATGAAGGCATGGGGCCACTGGTACTCTTCAACGTCAGGCAATGCAACCGTGCCGATGACCTGATCTTCCGTTGCTATCCAGATTCCACTCAGCAGACCCCTCGCCCGTTCAAGGTCGATAGTTCGGCCTTTATTGATGTGGGCAGAGATACCGGCTTCGTTTGCCGGAAATTGTGCCCCGACTGTCCGGGCAAAGGCCGGCCGCGCTAGCGCAAGAACGCTGCTTCCACCCGTGGTCTGCTCGCCCTCCCACCCCTGTATGAGGGGATAGCCGGCCAGCACGATAACCACCATTAACCCAATGACAATGCCCCGCTTCCACGATACATACCTCATGTTTTCACCTCCTACCCAAAATTACTCACCTCAGATACACCCGCTCAATCTTCACCATATCCCCGATACTCACGCCAAGCATTTCCCTGACCATGCGGTTGACCTTGATCGTGCCCTTATCCTCATCACTGCCGAGTGCCCTCACCGACACGATCCCCTCCCTATTATCAGAGATGACCCTCACACGATCTATCTTCCTCAAGCCGAGCTGTTCCATCACCTCGGGATGAATACCGACATTACTGCCATACCTATCACCACTATCAGGATAACCGACCCGGAGTGAGACCTCAATCATCTTGCAAAAGACTGCCTCCAGGATGCTGATCGGGAGCCCCTTCTCAATCGATAACCTCATTAATTCTCTCCCCAATTCATCTCCCCTTGCATTCTCTAACCGATCTCTTATCGTAATGAGATCTTCAGGGGATATATCAAACTTAGCTGAGAGGTCCTCGTAAGCGGATTTCTCTCCGAGCACGCCCTCAACCCTCATCTCGGCTCCCGGTGATAAACCTTCATAATCTGATAAGCTATCAAGTAACCGCTCTATATAACCCACCAGCCCCCTCAAGCTGGTCTTACCCTTCGCCTGCTCGTAGATCTCTCTTGCCTTCCGGTAGTGTCGCCACGATGCCTCATCGTCCCCTGTATATCGCAGAAAGTCGGCAAGCAGTGTCTCCTCATAGCCACCGAGGATCGTAGCGATTGCGTCTATCTCCCTTGCGATCCCGGCATTACCGGTCTTCTCAAAGTAGAGCCTGCTCGCCTTAAATGATGATCTTGCCTGACTGATCTCTGATTGTAGTAGAGATAGGTGATCGTCATCGTGGCTTAATATCAGATGCATCATCTGTGTCAGGTGTGCCCAGCCGTTACAGAATCTACTGGATGCAAATAGCCCCTCCCTTATATCTTCCGAGTTCGTATGGAGCCCTGCCTCATGATACATCTTTGCGGCTGCAAGGAAACGATGCTTGGCAGTGCGATAATCCCCTTCTCTGTACGATGCTGCCCCCTCTCCCTCGTTATGCATCGCCATCTGGAGCGGTCTCTCTGTCCTAACGATCTCTTTTGTTGGTGTAACTATTATATGGCGACCGATAGGCACCCGCAGATAATCTTCAAAACCCAGTCCATACCTCTCCTCGAGGTAGTCTCTCATACCCCTCGGCAACTCACCGAATACCGCATTTTTAATAATCGGATCCATCGGGACCTGTTCACCGTTTGCCTGCTGCAGCTCGATATATACATGCTCTGGCAAGATCACAAAGATCGGTTCAAAGCCGATAGAGCCGAGCATCGATGAAAGCAGGATCGCCTGATCATCACAATCCCCGGCACCGACCTCCAGTGTCTCGACCGCTGGCTGGAAGTACTCACCGGGAGGATCATTGACATACTTAATCTTGTCTCGCACCCAGAGAAAGATCGCCTCAGCGATTTTATTGCGATCCTCATCACACATCTTCTTGATATCAAGCGGGCTATTATACACCTTGTTCGCCACTTCATACGCCGTCTTCCTTACAACCGATTCTCGCGAGCCCTTCTTTGCCTGCTCAAGCATCTCGGCTATCTTCAGTATCTTCCTCGACGGCATAAAATTAAGCGAGCCGCAAGAGGTATAATCTACAGCAACTTTTTCCTCGCTCATCTCATAACCCCAATTCTTTGTCGATCTTTGAGCCGATTTGGTGGAGGACTGCGGCAAGAGCACCACTTGCAGCCCAGCCACCAATCGCCATCCCGAGTGCCGCACCACTTACATTACCTACGACCTCGAAGAAGGCATCGAACTCTTCTGGCTCTTGCTCAACGTACCTGTACCTGGATTCGATAGATTTTACCCATTCCAAATGCTGGTCTATTATTCTGGTATCCATTTTTCACCTCAATTCTCATGACCCCCTCTTCCCAATCACTGCACCACAACCGGTGCAGAACCTTGTACCGAACGGTAACTCAGCATTGCATTCCAGGCACATAATCACCTTTTTTGTCTCAACTGTTGTTGGCGTCACACCCCCGCCAACAACAACCGGTTGCCCTAATCCCCCACCGGTCACCACTGTTGTCCCTCCCGGTGCACCACTCTGCGCCCGTGTAGCCGCCGTCGTTCCCATCTGCTCCAGTGCCTTTGCTGCCATTCGTTCCAAACGATCACTACCTTTATCAGCCATCTCTTGTATGACGCTCACCAGTTTGTCCTTATCTCCGAGCCTGCCCTCGTAAATCTTCATAATTTCCTCGGCGCTCTTCGCTTTATATCGCTCCTTGAACGCTTCGGCGATCGCAGCGCTGTCCCTTGCTCCAAGAGCAAGTATCTGCTCATCGGTAAGACCAGTAGCAAGTTTCATCCTCGCGAGTTCGCTGATATGTTCCGCCTCTTTACCTCCAGCGACGGATATCAGTGCCTCATCTGTTGCGGCAGACCGTGCCTTGAGCTTCATCTCTTCGATCTCTGCCTCTCGCTTCATCTTCTCAATCTCAAGCTCCTGATAGCCGGCCACATCCTCACGTTTTGCTGCTTTTAAATCTCTGATAGCCTTTAATCCTATCCCAATTTCCATCTGGTCTATCTCGGCTGTTGTTTTTGCGTCCGCTATCTTTTTCCGGCGTTCACGCTCGGCACGCTCAGCATCCATATCCAGCTCGTGTCTAATCTCTATCTTTTGCAACATCTGAATTCGCGCAATTTTCTTATCCTCACGATTCTCCTCAAATACCTCTTTGAGTTCGCGCATCTCGTTCTCTCGGATGACCTTCTCGGTATCGACCGAATGTATAAACCTCTCAAGATCCTGCGCAGTGTGGATCTCATCCATCTTATCATCGGTCAGCCTCGCACGAATCCTCTTTGCAAGTTCGGACCTCTTAACGTCAAGCACTTCCCTCTTATCGTCAATGCCAATCTCTCTTTCTCCGAGTGTTGCCTCTTTCTCTTTAGCTCTTATATCCTCTTCGTATTCCACTAATCGTATGTTGGCATCCTGCCTTATCTCTTCTCTCTTTTTGATCAGACCTCTTGCGGAGTCGCCCTGCGCCTCGATTATATCTCGCCAATAGCTCTCATCATAATCGAAATAGGGCATATGTATAAACTTGATACCGACTCTGCTGAGGGTTGTATTCAAGAGGTATTCAAAATCTTGCTCAAGTTCTCGCTTCAACTCAAGGTTGCCATAGAGGTCCTCGAAACTATGTCGTTTGACCTTCGATTGGAAGAGATTGCGCATCTCATCCCTCAGCATAACCTCGATATCTGTTATAGATGTACGCTCTCTCCTTTTCATAAGGTTATTGAAGAAGAGTATCGGCTCCTCCATCGTTATAACTACCTTGCCCTTGACACCGGTATCAAAGTTCTCAAGCGTCCTCAAGCCACCGATATTGAAATCGAGCCTCACATCTGAGTCATCCACGAGTACTATCGTCGCCTTCTCGGAAAGATTGAGCGTCTTTATCGCCTGGATAAGCCCTCCGACAGAATATTTCCCTGGTGGAAGCTCCCCCGAGAACCTTCCCTCCTGCAGGAATATCGCCTTCGTCCCTTGCTCCACGGTGACTGTCTTGTTGAATACCCCTTTGATGTCGCTGACCTCAAACCGGTGAGCAAAGTCATTCGAGCCCCTCCTCCATACCCCCGTTCTCTCCATATCTCCTCTCGCAGGCATCGCTTCTACTCGAGGTAGTTGACCGGTGCTTGCACCGCAGCCGGGGCAGAATTTGTAATCCGATTCCATCCGCATATTACAACTGCTGCATACAATTCCTCCCAGAGGACTTCCGCATTCGGAACAGAACTTATTCTTCTTATCGTTCTTCTCCCCACACTTACTGCACCTTATCTGGTCGAACATTTTCATCTCACCTCCATTTTTATTTTTATCGCAATCTCCCGCCGCAGAACGGGCATACGTGCCACGCCTCATCCATCTTCTGATTGCAGCCGGGACATCTCAATTCGAGTTTCGTTCCACAGAAGGGGCACATCTTCCACCCTTCCTGCACTTCTCCTCCGCAATTGGAACAACTTCTTCCGACAACTGCTTCTCCACCTATCTCACTCCGCTGCACAATGCTATCCACAATTTCAACACCCTTACTCTTTGCTGGCAGATCACCTCCTTTCCTCGTTGCACCCGAGCTACCGACGGTGCTTCTTTGAATAACACTGTCTTTGATCTGGGTAGCCCCAGAAGCTACAACTTCTCCAATGGCTCCGATATCAACCCTGGTTACCGTCTTATCGGCTTCGGTTACCGGGATCAAAAAATCCTTTTCCACATTGTATCTTCCCCCATCTTCATCTATACATACTACATTCAGATCAAGCCCTACAGAGCCACTCTCCGGGGTCTTAACAAGCAAAGGGATCTCTGCACTCTGCTTGGGAGGTAACGGCCTATTATGAGTTTCTGGCTTTTCCAGATCGAACTTGGAATCCCCTTTTAGTGACAGGGTTATGTTCATTATGGTCTCTTTGCTTATATTCTCGAAGACAAAATATAGTCTCGCCCAATGTCCCTGGGTCATCTCACACGCCCGCATCTGGGCACTCAGCAGACTGACATGCACCTCCATCTCGTTCGAGAGAATATCATCCAACGAAAACTTGTTCTCGGGCGCATCTACGAGTTGGGGGAGAGTCCTAAAACAAACAGAGTGTCGAACCGATCTGGAAACTGGTTTGTCACCCAGAAAGTATACCTCATTTTCGGTGTCGTGTCTCATACTCCCCCAAGTTTTACATGCGCCCCTTGTTCTCGATCTCGCAGACCGCTTGCGTTGAAAAATGGCCGCCCACATTGGCCTTGATTTTGTATTGATATTCCTTCTCTTCGCCGGGTTTCAACTGGTATATCATCAGTGGCATATCATCAACCAACTCAAATTGAGGTGGAATTACGTCGGTTACAATGCAGTCCAACACCCCGCTCTTGTATCTGCTTTGGAGCTTTATGATCACACTTACGGTCTCTCCAATCTCGATGTATTCTTTTGAACACCTCTTGGAAAATGCAAGTATAGAATCATCTCCCAATGATATCTTTGCGATCCCTTTTTTTATATCACTGATAACCGAGCCGACTTTTACTTTTCGGGTTACATCCTCAACCCTCTCTTTTATTCCACTTGCATCTATTTTGTCTTTCACCATCTTAGAGAAGTCTTTAAGGTCCTTCATTTTATCTCTCCACCTCCATTATACCTTTAATCATTGTATATTCCTTCTCAGAGATACTTTCTCTATTTCTCAGCCTCTCGGCGCTTTCTGTGATAACACTATGCTTAGGCGAAGCCGAGTCGAGGATAGAATTATTAGCTATATACTCTAAAACTCTGGATTCAAATTTCTGATCGTGCATCAATTTATTCATTATACTGTCTGTAAGTAAAGCATCAAGACCTTCTCGATGATCTGCCCGGCCGAATTTTGATAGCAAAGATGAGGCAAATGATTTCGGCTCATCTGTGACCGAGTTTGGCGGAAATACCGCGTATCTCTGCGTTCCTGCTTTATCATCTCTAAGAAGAGCGATGAAAGCTGGGATATATACGAAAAAAGAGTCGTGAATATCTTCCGCTATACCGGGTAAGGGCAGACCGATACTTAATTCATTTATCCGGTCAGTCAACGCATTCTTTGCATTTATGATGTATGCCGTTTTGACATCCATGAATCTCTCGAGCATACGCTCAAGATTTTGCACCTTCTCCTTGTATTCGTACCTGATGCTCTCTGTCTCATTGTCGAAATTCGCCAGTTGCTCATCCAGAGCCAACAGTTGATTATGTAGTTCTCTTCTGCGGGTTGCCGCCTTTTCTTTGATTTTCCTGATATCACTATCTATATCCCGCAACTGATTCTCATATTCGGTGATATCACCTTTGAGCCGTTGTTCTTCGCCGGAAATTCCGGAGAGTTGCTTTTTTATCTGCTGAAGCCTATATTCCACAGTTCTCCTGCGACCCATACGATCAGAGAGCAATTTCTGCTCATCTTCATCGTTATCCCTTTTCAATCGCTTTATCTCGGCGGCTTTTATCTTGAACGCGTCTATCGTCTCTCTGCGTTTCTTGTTCCTCGTCAGCATCGTCTCGTCACATTCTTCAGACAGATTTGCTATCATCAACTGCGTCTTCGATGTTATCAGTTCCTGAATTTCATCCAGATGGGACGGTAAACTGGATAATTTATCCTCCTCGTACTCAAGTATCCGGTGAATCTCTTCAACTTCCTTGTTCTTCTCGAAACTGTCGGTGTCGAACAAAAAAACATGGGTATCTTCTGTTTCAAAGACCCAGCCCAAGAGCTCCCTTAAATCGTTCAGAACTTTTTTATCTGGCAGCGAATCCAATGCTCGTGTATGCTCTTTGACTCCTGCAATCGATGTGACCAGTGTGGAAAACTTCCTGATGAATTGCTCATAGTTCGTCTCTGCGAATGTTTTCTCCAGCGATTCCATATCATGGGATAGAATCTCTGGGAAAGATAATCTCTTCTTTTGAGTCAGTATCTGATGTAAGATCAATATACCCCGCCCCCTCCGCTCATAAAAAGATATAAAAAGAGGGATAGCTATCTCTGCTATCCCTCTCACAACCTCCTCGGACTTCTTAAACAGCCCACCACCCTTTTTGCGCCTCTCCACATTCAGCAGCAATCTTGGGAGATATTCCGCTTCTGATACCTTGCTTCCTCTCGATACTGAAAAGGGAACTGATAGCATCCTCATCCCGTTTCATCACCCCCTTGCCCTGACTTGCGGTAACTACTCCGGTTCAAAGTTCCAGGGTTCACCGTTCAACGGTTATGTAGCCCCAACCGTGAACCGTTGTTACGGGAATTGTGCAATCTGCTCTTTCTATCTTCAACTGCTTCAACCCTTGTTCAACATTACTAAAAAATCGATTCGCTCAAAATCATGGTCAAAAGTGGCGATTTCATTGATTCCGTGTTCCTTGCATGTTGCTGTGATTAATGCATCGTTTGGCAATAAACGGTATTTCCTGATGATTTGCAGAAGTTCCTTCAAATCATTCGAAGCACGAATAATTTCAATCCCGTATTCACTAAAAAATGATTCTAAGGTATTAAGAAACTCATCTGCTTCCTTGCTAATACCTTCGTTCACGATTTTTCTCTTTAATTTGAAGCCGCTAACTCCATATATTAAGGATAACCCGACGTAAATTATTTCTTCAACAACATTAATTGCCACAACTGGCTCCTCTATTTTTCCAAGCAATAATTTAGCTTCTTCTGTCTTCTCCGAATGTATCAAAAAGGAAACCACAACATTTGTATCTATTAATACTGCCATGCTTCATCCTCTAATTCTAATATTTCTCTCAGTTTTACGCTTCGATTGAGCTTTATGAATCCTGCATATTTTTCCAAAACACCTCTGCTCTCCTCTATCTTTATCTTCACTCTCTCTCCTTCCTTCAATTTCACTTCCTCTAACGGCTTAAACATACCCTTTTCATACACAACCTCAATTGTTTTTTGCATCTCAATATCTCCTTTTGTTTTCATTCAGACCCTTTACCCTCTATTTCTTGAACCCCACCCTGATCTTATGACAGATCACCTCAGCCTTCTTTACCAGCTCCTCCGGGGGCTCCTTTATCCCGGCATTGATCCTTGCCTCAAGCTGCCCGCAGAACTCCTCTACCAGCGGCTTAGCCTCCCCTTCCGCATAGTGCGCCATATCAGAAGCAAACTTATAAGCACCTACTAAATCCTTTATTCCCATATTCATCATGAGTAACTCACTGCAGTAATAGGCAGACTTCCTGGAATCCCCCCTCGATTTGCTCAGTTTGAGGGATTCCTGGTACTTTATACCGAGATATTGAGCCAGCTCCTTCTGCAGTTCCCCGGCCGATTCATAACGCTCTGCCTGATCTTTCTCCAGGCATCTGGTGATAACAGGCTCAAGGGATTCAGCTTCAGGATTGAGCGAGGATGGCGGGACAGGCTGACTTGTTACTATCGCCATCCCCATTTCTACCATGCTCTCGCCCTTAAATGGAATCTCTCCGGTTACAAGCTCATACAATATAACCCCGACCTGCCATATATCGGTCCTCTCATCCTTCCTGCCCCCACTTATCTGTTCGGGAGCGGCATAGATAGGTGTAAATGAACCTAATCCCCTTCTTGATGGGGATTCTGCCACCACCTTTGACAAGCCCCAGTCGGATATCTTCGGTATTCCATCCTTGAGCAGGATATTCTGAGGTTTTAAGTCCCGATGGATCACACCTTGAGAATGGGCATACTTTAGCCCTTCGCAGATATTGAAGATCAGCCAGGCGGCTTTCTCTGGCTCCAGGGGTCTTTTCATTTCATCCAGAGAGCCATCACATAACTCCAGTTCAAAGAAGGGAACGGGCATTATATTGTAATCCTGCACCTTGACTATATTGGGATGGTCAAACCTTGTCCAGTTCTGTATCTCCTTTATAAATGACTTACCGGTTGCCTCATCGAGTGATAGAGGGACCTTTACTGCTACCTTTTTACCGTCTTTATTTTTTGCTTTAAATACCCTTGCAAAGCCGCCTTCACCGATATATTTCACCTCGGTATAAGCTTCGGCAAGCTCTGGTGGAAATGTCTTTGGTGAGGTAGGCCATGGCTGGAACTGGGCAGGGGATTTCAGCTCCTCTTTTGATGATACTGCTTCTTCATCCGTACTGGTGATCCAGAAAGTATCATTTGTTCTATACTCCTTATTATCGGAATCTTTGTAAGTTACCAACACTTCTAATGGGATTTCTCCGCTTTGTGTTGCTCTAAATCCGATATTCAATCTTTTCTCTTCTCCGGGATTGAGATTTATCTTACTTAAGCCTCTTGTCTCAACCTCCTTAGAAAAATTTATTGTTATCTCTCTTGCAGTTACATTTCCATCATTTCTAACTGTCAAATCGATTCTTTGCCATAGGTCTTGTTTAAAGGAGGTCTCTGATAGGCTTACCCTTATTTCTGGCTTTGCCTTCGTTAGTAGTTTATTCGTTTCCTCCTCAGCATCCTTTGACTTTCTAATAGCAGCTAAGTAGTCTCCATCCTCAAACGCTGATTTTGCTTCATTATGCAAATTCTTACTATCAGATATCGCTATCCCAAGATTTTCGGCTCTTTTTATTGCTTGCTGTGTCGCATTGATCGCTTCTACTGCTTGTTCTTTTAACTTGCTTTGCTGTTCAAACTTGCCTTCTGCAATTTTCTTGTTCTTTTTTGCATCAGCATCCTCTGGGTTTATCTTGAGCGCCTCGTCATAGCATCTTATCGCATCCTCATATCTTTCTAATTTATCGAGAGCAAATCCTTTGTAGATCCATGCAAACGTATTCTTCGGGTCTATCTTGAGCGCCTCGTCCCACCATCTTATCGCATCCTCATATCTTTCTAATTTATCGAGAGCAAATCCTTTGTAGTTCCATGCAAGCGCATGCTTCGGGTCTATCTTGAGCACCTCGTCATAGCATCTTGTCGCATCCTCATATCTTTCTAATTCAAGGAGAGGAAATCCTTTGCTGATCCATGCATTAGCATCCTTCGGGGCTATCTTGAGATACTCATCGTAGCATCTTATCGCATCCTCATATCTTGCTAATTTAATGAAAGCATATCCTTTGTTGATCCATGCAGGCGCATACTTCGGGTCTAATTCCAGGGATTTTGAAAATACTCTATTTTCTTCTCTGGATCGTCTGTCTCAAAGCCCAAATTAAACCACTCCGCAGCAGTCTTTCCGTCAATCTTTTTCTCGCCCATAGATACACTCCTCCTTTCATCGCACCATCAATATAACATCCTTAGCCCCCTCCTCAGGGTAGATCATCTCACCCCTCTCCCTGTCAACCAGCTCCCGAAACGCACCCATTACCACCTTTCTTGGCACCTGATACTCGGCCCCAACCTTATCAGCCCTGAACTGCAGCACACCATTTTCTATATCTTCTTCAAGCTTCAAGACCACCTCACTGATCTCATCCTCTATCGGAACAGGGATGAACCACTCAGCAAAGCTGGCAGTCTTCTTATCCTTCTCATTGAAGAATATCTCCCTCTCACCCAGGTCAACAAGATAGACGCTCCTGCTGGTAGATCTCACTTCCCGTACCTTCTCAATCACCCAATCACTCCATCCTGTCGCTGATGCCAGAACCAAAGAATTGAAGGAATCTTTGCTATAATCATTCCCCTGGATAAACTCTGTGAGCAGGTGAGAGGTCTCTCTTCCTACCCTCTTGAATATAAAACCTTCTTCCTCCTGCGGCGGAATAAACTTGATGCTTAATCTGATAGAGTCACCCCTTGAGAACATACCTCTCGCAACCCTTGCGACTAACCCATCCCCCTCAGAATCAATCCTCCAGTCCTCTCGATTATACCTTTTCCCTGTTAATGGGTTGACCACCTTCTCATCAGCAAGGCGTGATCGCAGAAGTGAGGTGTAATTCAACTGTGCAAACTGAACATCTTCTCTTGTGAGAAGTCTATCCTTTATCGTCTCGACATCTTCTGCAAGAATGCTGTCAATGGCTTTTTTCGTTTCCTCTATCTTCTCAAGCTGTGCCCTAACATCCGCTGATAGCCGGGATATACCCTCCAGCTCTTCACTCAGCTTTTCCCTTTGTTCTGTCTTTACTTCATTTATTTTGCGGTCAATCCTGGCCTCAGCTTCCAGGATCGATTGCTGTTGCATCTTGAGCTCTGCTTCTCTCGTGTCCAGTTGAGCCTTCCTTTCGTTCCACTCAGCCACTGCTGCCTGCATCCATCGCTTCGGATGCTCCACTGCCCCTTTTATCAATCCCGTTATAGCTTGCCTGCACCTGGCATTCTCAATCTCCTCCCGGTATTCATCTATGGACTCGCGCTCTGATCGAATCTTCTCTTCAAGAGTCCTCGTTTCATCCAGCAGTCTCTTTGCTTCGTCCAGCACATCCCCGATCTCCCCCTCATCTCTGAAAAATATCGGTTTCTTGTCCATCAATTTCGGCGCAGGATACCACCAGCCTCGTGCTGGTGGAGGAATGCGCCACCTCCCTTCTTAAGATTTGACTTCTTGCGGATAATGTGTTATTATATGAATATGAGACTCACAAGAATAGCTAAGATTAAATTGAATATTTCGCCTGAGATTATCAAGCCAACTATTGAGGCTTATACCCAGGCCTTTAACTATGTCTGTAAAACAGGATGGCAGGATGGAGATACTAACGGAGTGTCTCTGCATCACAAGACCTATCGGGAGACCAAGAAACATCTTCCCTCTCAACTTGCTGTTTCTGCCAGAATGAAAGCTACAGAAGCCCTTAAATCTATTAAGACAAGACTTAAAAAGGGGCAAAAGGCTACTTGTCCTAAATCCGAACAAAGCTCTATAAGGCTTGATGCCAGAGGTTATAATATCTGGTTTAACCGTGGAGAAATCTCTATTCTTACTGTTAACGGCAGAAAACGTTTCCCCATTACCATTCCCGAATACTTCAAGCGATACCTCGATTGGAGACGGGGCTCTGCTGATTTGTTCTTGAGAGGGAAAAGTGTATTCCTGCATATAGTTTTTGAAAAGGACATTCCAGACCCAGAACCTACAGGCAAGATTGTAGGCATTGATTGTGGTATTAGAAAGATAGCCGTAACATCCGATAATAAATTCTTTAACGGAGGTGAAATCAGAAAGGTATCTAACAGGTATGAGAAATTGAGGTCGGTATTGCAGTCTTGTGGTAGCAAATCTGCCAAAAGACACCTTCGGAGAGTTTCTGGGAAGGAGAACCGTTTTCGCAGAGATGCCAATCACAAGATTACGAAGCAGGTAGTTCGGTCTATCCCGGAAGGGACAACTATTGTTCTCGAGAAGTTGAAAGGCATCAGACAACAGGCAAGACTTCGCAAGAAACAACGAGGAGAATTGCATAAATGGAACTTCTCTCAGTTTCAGCAATTCCTTATCTACAAAGCAGAAGCCGAGGGAATTGCTGTTAGATATGTCAATGCCCGATATACCTCTCAAAAGTGTTCTCGTTGTGGATATATCTCCCGTTCTAACCGTATGTCTCAGTCCCTTTTCAGATGTAAACAATGTGGCTTCTCCTTAAATGCTGACCTCAACGCTTGCCGAAATGTTCGGCAGAATTACCTGGACGCTATATGCCATCCAGGTAGGGCTATTGTCAAC
>BBPD01000758.1_pt2 | contig 13448 bp, 12 predicted proteins | sample 1344911 | NCBI WGS metagenome assembly BBPD01 (sample SAMD00019088, study PRJDB2971) | groundwater metagenome | biome: freshwater biome; feature: mineral spring; material: ground water | place: USA: CA, Sonoma | collected 2011-09 | depth surface m
CCCAGCCCCATGACCCAGCGCCGCTTCTTCGTCACCACCGCCCTGCCCTACGCCAACGGTGCCTTCCACATCGGCCACATCATGGAGTACATCCAGGCCGACATCTGGGTGCGCTCGCAGCGCCTGCACGGGCACGAGCTGCACTTCGTCTGCGCCGACGACGCGCACGGGGCGCCGATCATGATCGCGGCCGAAAAAGCCGGCCAAACGCCGCAGCAGTTCGTGGCCGCCATCGCCGCCGGCCGCGCGCCCTATCTGGATGGTTTTCACATCCGTTTCGACCACTGGCACAGCACCGACGCGCCCGAAAACCACGCGCTGGCGCAGCGCATCTACCTCGACCTCAAGGCCGCCGGGCTGATCGAGAGCCGCACCATCGAGCAGTTTTTCGACCCCGAGAAAAACATGTTCCTGCCCGACCGCTACATCAAGGGCATCTGCCCCAAGTGCGGTGCCCCCGACCAATACGGCGACAACTGCGAAGCCTGCGGCGCCGTCTATGCCCCAACCGAGCTGCGCCAGCCCTACTCGGCGCTCTCGGGTGCCACGCCGCTGCTGCGCCAGTCCGAGCATTTCTTTTTCAAACTGTCCGACCCGCGCTGCCTCGAATTCCTCGACCAGTGGACCAGCACGCCCGGGCGCTTGCAGCCCGAGGTGCTCAACAAAATCAGCGAATGGCTAGCCCCCGGCGACGACGGTCAAGCCAAAATGGGCGACTGGGACATCAGCCGCGACGCGCCCTACTTCGGCATCGAAATCCCCGATGCGCCGGGCAAGTATTTCTACGTCTGGCTCGACGCCCCGATCGGCTACCTGGCCAGCCTCAAGCACCATTTCGACAGCGGCCAAGCCGCCGCACACGGGCACCCAGCCTCGCGCACGGCGCAGAGCTTCGAGCAGTTTCTGGCCGACCCGGCCGTGGAGCAGGTGCACTTCATCGGCAAAGACATCATCACCTTTCACAGCCTGTTCTGGCCCGCGATGCTGCATTTTTCGGGCCGCAAGGTGCCCAGCGCCATTTACGTGCACGGTTTTTTGACCCTGCACGGCGGCGAAAAGATGAGCAAGAGCCGCGGCACCGGGCTCGATCCGCTCAAATACCTGCAACTCGGCCTCAACCCCGAGTGGCTGCGCTACTACCTGGCGGCCAAACTCAGCAGCCGCAACGAAGACGTGGACTTCAACCCGCAAGACTTCGTGGCCCGCGTCAATTCCGATTTGGTCGGCAAATACATCAACATCGCCTCGCGCGCGGCGGGCTTTCTGGCGCAGCGCTTCGAGGGCCGCCTCGGCCCCTTGGCCCCGGACGGTGAAGCCCTGCTCGACGGCTTGCAGCGCGCCGTGCCGCAAATCGCCGAGCTGCTGGCCGAGCGCGAGTATGGCAAAGCCATCCGCGAGACCATGGCGCTGGCCGACCGCGTCAACGAATACGTCGATCAAAACAAACCCTGGGAACTGGCGCGCCAGCCCGACTGCGCCGCGCGCCTGCAAGACGTGTGCAGCACCTGCATCGAGTGCTTTCGCGTCCTCACCGCACTGCTCAAACCGGTGCTGCCGGTGCTGGCGGGCCAAGTCGAGGCCTTTTTGCGCTGCGCGCCGCTGGACTGGGCCAACGCCGCCACGCCGCTGGGCGCGGGCCACGCCATCGGCGCCTACCAGCACCTGATGCAGCGCGTCGATGCCAAGCGCCTGCAAGAGCTGTTCGAGCCCGCCGCCGCTTCTGCCAACCCCGCCAGTCCAGCCAACCCCGCCGCCCCGGTGCTCAAAGCCAGCCCCAAAGCCGCACACACCGAGCATCCAGCGCCCCCAGCGGCCAACCCCGACGCCCCCTTGCCCGGCGGCGAATCCGTTGCCCCCCAGATCGGCATCGAAGACTTTGGCAAAGTCGATCTGCGCATCGCGCGCATCGTGGCCTGCGAGGCCGTCAGCGGCTCGACCAAGCTGCTGCGCCTCACGCTCGACGCCGGCGAGGGGCGCTTGCGCAACGTGTTTTCCGGCATCGCCAGCGCCTACCAGCCGGAGCAACTGGTCGGCCAGCTCACCGTGCTGGTTGCCAACCTGGCCCCGCGCAAAATGAAGTTTGGCGTCAGCGAAGGCATGGTGCTCTCGGCCAGCCACGCCGACGAACAAGCCCGCCCCGGCCTGTACCTGCTGCAAGCCTGGCCAGGGGCCGAGCCGGGGATGCGCATTCATTGATCGAGCGCTCCCAGGCAGATTGGCCGTGCCTCCTCTAAACCGTGGTCTGACCCCATTTCCCCTTGTCGGTACATCGTCCGGACGCTATGATGTGGGCAGTTCCGGAACCTGGAGGTTGCCATGAGCACCTTGAATCTCTCAAAAACCGAGCGGATCGATGTCCGCGCCAGCGGCTCGGTCAAGCAGTTGCTGCAGGAAGCCGCGCGCTCTTGCCACAAAAGCGTCAGTGAATTTCTGTTGGATGCGGGTGTGAGCGCGGCCAACCAAGCGCTGGCAGAGCGCCGTCATTTCTTGCTCGATGATGAGCAGTGGCTGGCGTTTCAGCAAGCGCTGGATCGCCCGGTGCAAGCCAAACCGCGCCTCAAGCAATTGCTCACAGAGCCCGGGGTTCTGGGGTGAGTGCAGCGTATGAGCCGGTGCGCAAGCTCGCGCCGGCGGATTCGGTGCAAGGCTTCGACTGCGGGCAAGCGGCGCTCAACCAGTTCCTGCAGCGCCATGCGCTCGTCAACCTAAAGGCCAACAGCGCCCAGACCTACGTGTGTTGCCTGCGCGGCCAAGTGGTAGGCTTTTACAGCCTGGCTGTTGGCAGCGTGGAGCCACAGGACGCTCCAGCGCGCGCCATCAAAGGGTTGGCCCGGCATCCCGTACCGGTCATGATCCTGGCGCGGCTGGCCGTGGATCGCGATCACCAGGGGAAGGGTTTGGGCAAGGCCCTGCTCAAGGATGCGCTGCTGCGTACTGCCCAGGCCGCTGACATTGCAGGCATGCGTTGCCTGCTGGTACACGCCAAGGATGATGCGGCGCGGCAGCGGTATGCCTCTTGGGAGTTTGAGCCCAGCCCGACCAACCCTTACCACCTGCACCTAATGCTCAAAGACATCAAGGCCATGCTGGCGGGATGAAGTGCCACACCGCGCTTGGCGAACATTGTGGCCCAAACCGGCCTCAAGGGCATAAAATCCCCCTCTGCCCCACTTGAGTCTAGGCCCCAACCATGTCCATATTCGCCCGCCCGCACTACCGCTCCGACGCCACCGAGTTCCTCGATGCGCTCAAGAGCCGCCAACCCGCGCTTGAGGCCGCGCAACGCCAAGGCCGCAACCTGCTCTGGGACCGCAACGTCGATCGGCAATTCTGGTCCGAGGCCAACGCGGCCAAAGTGGCGCAGCAGCCCTACGTCTATCAAACCAAGCCCAGCTTGCGCTGACGGCCCCCCCACGTGACGCAGACGCAGGCACCAGAGCCCGTCGCGCTCGCGCGCCTGTACGGCGCACCGCTGTTTGAGCTGCCCGCCGAACTCTACATCCCGCCCGAGGCGCTGGCGGTGTTCCTCGACGCCTTTGAAGGGCCGCTGGATTTGCTGCTCTACCTGATCCGCAAGCAAAACTTCGACATCCTCGACATCCCGATGGCGCAAGTCACGCGCCAGTACCTCGGCTACGTGGAGCAGGTGCGCGGGCGCAACCTGGAGCTGGCGGGCGACTACCTGCTCATGGCCGCGCTGCTGATCGAAATCAAATCGCGCCTGCTGCTGCCACCCAAGCGCAGCGCCGCCGAGCCCGAAGCCCCAGACCCACGCGCCGAACTGGTGCGCCGCCTGCTCGAATACGAGCAGATCAAACAGGCGGCGCAGCAAATCCAGCAACTGCCGCAACTCGGGCGCGACTTCTGGCGGCCCCAAGTGCCCATGCCGCGCCCCAGCCGCCCCCGCTGGCCGGTGCTGCGCGCCAGCGAACTGGCCGCCGCCTGGCAGGGGCTGGTGCAGCGCGCCCAATTGCTGCGCCAGCACCCCATCACACGCGAGCCGCTGAGCGTGCGCGCCACCATGGCGCATCTGCTGCGCCGCTTGCAGGGGCAGCGTTTCCTCGAATTCAGCGAGCTGCTGCCCACCCAGACCCACACCACCCAGCAGCCCCACAGCGCGCTGCGCATCGTCACCTTGCTGGCCGCCCTGGAGCTGGCACGCGAGGCCCTGATCGAACTCACCCAGGCCGAAGCCTACGCCCCCATCTACCTGCGGCTGCACCCAGCCAGCAGCGCTTTGCCCCCGCCGCCATGAACCCAATCCCCACCAGCGCCACCACACACGCTTTTGATGTGCTGATCGTCGGCAGCGGCCTGGCCGGCCTGGCCACCGCGCTGCTGCTGCCCAGCCACTTGCGCATCGCCATCCTCACCAAGCGCACCATCGAAGACGGCTCCAGCGGCTGGGCCCAAGGCGGCATCGCGGCCGTGTTGGCCGACGGCGACAGCTTCCAAGCCCACATCGACGACACCCTGGTCGCCGGGGCCGGTCTGTGCGATCTGGCCGCCACGCGCTACACGGTAGAAAACGCCCCCGCCGCCATCGATTGGCTGCGCCAGATGGGCACCCGCTTCACCCTGCACGAGGGCGAGCTGCACCTCACGCGCGAAGGCGGCCACAGCCACCGGCGCATCGTGCACGCCGCCGACGCCACCGGCGCCGCCGTGCAGCAAACCCTGATCGAGCGCGTGCGCGCCGCCCCCAATGTGCAGGTGTTCCAGAGCCACAACCTGGTCGATCTGATCCTGAGCGACCGCCATGCCCTGGCCCCCACCTGGCCCAGTCGGCGCTGCCTCGGGGCCTACGCCTTTGATGAAAGCGCCGACGAGGTGCAAGCCTTCGTGGCCCCGCACACCGTGCTGTGTACTGGCGGCGCGGGCAAGGTCTATCTCTACACCTCCAACCCCGACACCGCCACCGGCGACGGCATCGCCGCCGCCTGGCGCGCTGGCTGCCGCGTGGCCAATATGGAGTTCATCCAGTTCCACCCCACCTGCCTGTACCACCCCAAGGCCAAGAGCTTCCTCATCAGCGAGGCGGTGCGCGGCGAAGGCGGCCGCCTGCTGTTGCCGGCCGCGCTCGGCTCGCGCCGCTTCATGCCCGAGCACGACCCGCGCGCCGAACTGGCCCCGCGCGACGTGGTAGCGCGCGCCATCGACTTCGAGATGAAAAAACACGGCCTGGACTGCGTCTATCTCGACATCTCGCACCAGAGCCCAGCCTTTTTGCAGCAGCACTTCCCCACCATCTTGGCGCGCTGCGCCGAGTTGGGCATAGACATCACGCGCGAACCCATCCCCGTGGTGCCCGCAGCGCACTACACCTGCGGCGGCGTGCTCACCGATTTGCGCGCCCGCGCCGACCTAAGCGGCCTGTACGCAGTGGGCGAAGCCAGTTGCACCGGCCTGCATGGCGCCAACCGCCTGGCCAGCAACTCGCTGCTGGAGTGCGTGGTGTTCGCGCGCGCCGCCGTGGCCGACATCGTGGCCCAAACGCCGCCGGCGCTGGCACCGGTGCGCCCGTGGGACACCAGCCGCGTCAGCGACGCCGACGAGCAAGTGGTGATCGCCCACAACTGGGACGAACTGCGCCGCTTCATGTGGGACTACGTGGGCATCGTGCGCACCGACAAGCGGCTCGAACGCGCCGCGCACCGCATCGCGCTGCTGCGCGCCGAAATCCAGGAGTTCTACCGCAGCTTTCACCTCACGCGCGACCTGCTGGAGCTGCGCAACCTGGTTGAAGTGGCCGATTTGATCGTGCGCAGCGCCCAAGCGCGCCACGAAAGCCGCGGCCTGCACTACAGCCTAGACCACCCGCACACCCTGGCCGAAGCGCGCCCCACGGTGCTGGACCCGGCAGCGCGCCCGCGCGTTTGAGCCGGCCTCACCCTGCTCAGAGCGCCTGCGTAGGCACGTGGTGCCGCAGCGCGGTCTGGCGATTCTGCGCATCCACAAAAACCAGTTGCGGCTCGTGGCGGGCCACCTGGTCTTCGTGCACCTGGGCATAGGCGGCGATGATCACCAAATCGCCCACCGCCGCCCGGCGCGCCGCCGAGCCGTTGAGCGAGATCATGCCGCTGCCGCGCTCGCCCTTGATGGCGTAGGTGACCAAGCGCTCGCCGTTGTTCACGTTCCAGATGTGGATCTGCTCGTTCTCGCACAGGTTGGCGGCTTCGAGCAGGTTTTCGTCGATGGCGCACGAGCCCTCGTAGTGCAGCTCGCAGTGGGTGACGGCGGCGCGGTGAATTTTCGATTTGAGCAGGGTGCGAAACATGGGGCAAAACTCCGGGCGGCACGAAGGCACCACCAAAGCGCGGCACAAAGCAGCCGCAAAACCGGCGCGATTGTGACAGAAAGCGCGCCGCCTGGGGAAAAGCGCGCCGCTTGGGGCAACGGCTCAGTCCACCCGCTGCAAGGGAATATAAACCTCGCCCCCGGACTGCCGGAACGCCTTCGACTGCGCCTGCATGCCCTGCTCCAGCGCCTGCGTTTCGTCTATGCCCTGGGCGGCGGCGTAGTCGCGCACCTCTTGGGTGATTTTCATGCTGCAAAAATGCGGCCCGCACATGGAGCAAAAGTGCGCCACCTTGGCCGAATCCTTGGGCAGGGTTTCGTCGTGGAATTCGCGTGCTTTGTCCGGGTCCAGCCCGAGGTTGAACTGGTCCGCCCAGCGAAACTCGAAGCGCGCCTTGGAGAGCGCGTTGTCGCGTATCTGCGCCCCTGGGTGCCCTTTGGCCAAGTCGGCGGCGTGGGCGGCCAGCTTGTAGGTGATGATGCCCTCTTTCACGTCCTGCTTGTTGGGCAGGCCCAGGTGCTCTTTGGGCGTGACGTAGCACAGCATGGCGGTGCCGTACCAGCCTATGGTCGCCGCCCCGATGCCGCTGGTGATGTGGTCGTAGCCGGGTGCGATGTCGGTAGTCAGCGGGCCGAGCGTGTAAAACGGCGCCTCGTGGCACTGCTCAAGCTGCAAGTCCATGTTTTCTTTGATGAGTTGCATGGGCACGTGGCCCGGCCCCTCGATCATCACCTGCACATCGTGCTTCCAGGCCACCTGCGTCAGCTCGCCCAGGGTGCGCAGCTCGCCCAGTTGGGCGGCGTCGTTGGCGTCGTAGATGCTGCCGGGGCGCAGGCCGTCTCCCAGGCTAAAGGCCACGTCGTAGGCCTTCATGATCTCGCAGATGTCCTCGAAGTGGGTGTAGAGGAAGCTCTCCTTGTGGTGCGCCAGGCACCACTTGGCCATGATCGAGCCGCCGCGGCTCACGATGCCGGTCAGGCGGTTGGCCGTGAGCGGCACGTAGCGCAGCAGCACCCCGGCGTGGATGGTGAAGTAATCCACCCCCTGCTCGGCCTGCTCGATCAGGGTGTCGCGGAAAATCTCCCAGCTCAGCTCCTCGGCCTTGCCGTTCACCTTTTCCAGCGCCTGGTAGATCGGCACCGTGCCGATGGGCACCGGGCTGTTGCGCACGATCCACTCGCGCGTTTCGTGGATGTGTTTGCCGGTTGAGAGGTCCATCACCGTGTCGCCGCCCCAGCGGATGGCCCAGGTCATTTTGTCAACCTCCTCATTGATCGAGGAGCCGAGCGCCGAGTTGCCGATGTTGGCGTTGATCTTGACCAGGAAGTTGCGGCCAATGATCATGGGCTCGCTCTCTGGGTGATTGAGGTTGGCCGGGATGATGGCGCGCCCGCGTGCGACTTCGCTGCGCACGAACTCGGGCGTGATTTCTTCGGGCAAGCTGGCCCCGAAATGCTGCCCTGGGTGCTGGCGCAGCAGCACCTCGGCCATGCGCTGGCCCGTGGGGCCGGCCGCGCGCAGGCTCTGCACGTAGTGCTGGCGGTTGAGGTTCTCGCGGATGGCGACGAACTCCATCTCGGGCGTGATGAGGCCGCGGCGCGCGTAGTGCATCTGGGTCACGTTGGCACCCGGGCGGGCGCGGCGCGGCTGGCGCTGCAAGCCGGGAAAGCGCAGCGCCGCGAGCTTGGGGTCGGCGGCGCGCTCGCGCCCAAAGGCGCTGCTCAGGCCACCGAGCAGATCGCTGTCGGCGCGCTCCTCGATCCAGCGCTGGCGCAGCGCGGGCAGGCCGCTGCGGATGTCGATCGCCGCCGCCGCGTCGCCATAGGGGCCGGAACAGTCATAGACGAAGATGGGCGGATTCGGCTCGGCCCCCAAGCTGGCCGGGGTGTCGGACTGGCTGATCTCGCGCATGGGCACCTGCACATCGGGGCGCGAGCCGGGCACGTAGATTTTGCGCGAATTGGGCAGCGGCGCGATGGCGGCTTGGTCCACTTGGGCGGCGCTGGCCAGAAAGGGTTCGGCAGGAGCGTTCATGGGCGGGGCTTTCGTAAGGGACTGGGGCAAGGCAGGCACACGCCATCACAGCCCGCTTTTGCGGACACCCCGGAGCATGGGCGCAGTGTAGCGCAGCCGCATCGGTGCCGCAGCCGCCCTGGGATTTGTCCCCGGCATGGCCGCCACTCATGGGCTGTGCCGCCTGGCTGCCTAGTAAAATCGCCTCAATCGTTTGCCCACCTGCCTACTGGAGTCCGCCATGAGCCCCGCCCACCCCGCTTTCGACTTTGAACAAGCCCGCTTCAACATGATCGAGCAGCAGATTCGGCCCTGGGAAGTGCTGGATGCGCGCGTATTGCAGCTGCTGGGCGAGCTCAAGCGCGAAGACTTCGCTCCCGCCGCTTACCGATCGCTGGCGCTGGCCGATATCGAAATCCCGCTGTGCCGCCCAGCGGTCGAGGGCGCTTGCATGCTGGCCCCCAAAATCGAGGCCCGCGCCCTGCAAGACCTGGCCCTGCAAGACACCGACACCGTGCTCGAAATCGGCACCGGATCGGGCTATATGGCGGCGCTGCTGGGCCGCCTGAGCGCGCGCGTGCTCAGCCTGGAGATCGATCCGGCGCTGGCCGAGCAGGCGCGGCGCAACCTGAGCGCGGCCGGAATCGGCAACGTGGAGGTGCGCTGCGCCGACGCCGCCGCCCAGCACTGCGCCGCCTGCGCCAGCAACGCCCCCTACGACGCCATCGTGCTCAGCGGCTCGGTCTCCGAGGTGCCGGCCGAGCTGCTGGCCTTGCTCAAAACCGGCGGCCGTTTGTTTGCCATCGTCGGCCAAGAGCCCATCATGCGCGCCACCTTGGTGCGCCGCACCGCAGCGGCCAGCTACACCACCGAGCAGCCGTGGGACATCGTGGCCCCGCGCCTGCGCGGCTTTCCCGAAGCCTCGCGCTTTCAGTTTTAAGTGCAGCCCGACACCATGAAGGCACCCCGGAGCGCGCTCGCGGCTGCCCTGCCTGCCAGCCATGCGGGCAGCAGCGGGCACCAAGGGCCCGCTCGCTCCAGCCTGCGCCGATCTGGAATGCTGCTTGCGTTGCTCTGCGCCTTGGCCGGCCCCTACGCCGCCAGCAGCGCCCAAGCGCAAAACCTGCCCGAGCTGTTCGCCGCCGCCCGCGCCCACGACGCCACCTTTGTGGCCGCGCAAGCCCAGTTCGAAGCCGAGCGCGCCCGCGCCGCACAAGCCTTGGCCGGGGTGCGCCCCAGCGTGGCCTTGAGCGGCGGCGCGCACTGGACCCACAGCGACAGCAGCCTGCCCGGCCCCGATCAATCCAGCAACCGGCAAAACCTCAGCCTAGGGGCCAGCCAGCCCCTGTTTCGGCCGGCCAACCAACTGGCGCTGCAACAGGCCGAGCTGGCCTTGCAGGCGGCGCAGGCGCGGCTGCAAAGCGCCGAGCAAGCGCTGATCGTGCGCACCGCCCAGGCCACCTTCGATCTGCTGGCGGCGCAAGACAACCTGCGCTTCATCGAAGCGCAGCAAACCGCCGTGGCCGAGCAACTCGCCGCGGCGCGGCGCTTGTTTGAAGTCGGCAGCGCCACCATCACCGACACGCGCGAGGCGCAGGCCCGTTTCGACTTGGTGCGCGCGCAGCACATCGCTGCGGCCAACGAGCTGCAGGTGCGCCAGCTCGAACTCGATCAACTCATAGGCCGCGCCGAGGTGCGCCCGTGGCACCTGCCCGAAGGCGTGGCCCTGCCCGTGCCGGACCCCTATGCGACCATGCCAAGCTGGGTCGAGCGCGCCCAAAGCGCGCACCCCATGCTGCGCCAGGCCGAGGCCGGGCTGCAAATCGCCGCGCTCGAAGTGCAGCGCGCCCAAGCCGCACGCGGCCCCACCGTCGATGCCGTGGCCCAGCTCCAGCTCAACCGCGCCCCGGTACCCGGTGTGCCGGCCAGCGGCAACGTGCGCCAGCGCGACGCCAGTATAGGCATACAGTTCAACCTGCCGCTCTACACCGGCGGCGCGCTGCAAAACCGCATCGCCGAAGCCGTGGCCCTGCAAACCAGGGCCCGCGCCGAGCTCGACGCCGCCCAGCGCAGCGTCACCCAAGCCACGCGCAGCGCCTACCTCGGCCTGGTCTCGGGCACCGGGCAGGTGCAGGCACTCGAAGCCGCGCAAGCCTCCAGCCAGAGCGCACTCGATGCCAACCGGCTCGGCTTCGAAGTGGGTGTGCGCATCAACATCGACGTGCTCAACGCCCAAAGCCAGCTTTTCGACACCAAAGCCCGCTTGGCGCGCGCCCGCTACGAGCTGCTTCTGGGCACCCTGCGCCTGCGCCTAGCCAGCGGCGTGCTCACAGCCGACGATTTGCAGCCCATTGCGGCGCTGCTGCGCGCACCGGGGCCTTGAGGGCACCCCTGAACAGGCGGACCAAGCAGCGCGCCACGATCGGCCTATCCGTGGGCTTCACGATCTGGAACAGGCAAAAACGGGCGCCGCCGCTCGCCCTCCTCGGTCACCACAATGAAGCCGCCCACAGCACCCGCAGCCAAAGCCCTTAGCGCCAAGGCCAGCGCGCGCTGGGGCTCGATGGGGTGCAGGCGCAGGAAGTAAACCGCCGAAGGTGCCGCCTCCCCGTCGCGAAAGATCAGGTCGCCAAAATCGCCATCAAAGCTTAGCAAGCAGCGCCCCAGCTTGCGGGCCAGGGCCAGCACGGCACGGTCTGGCGTCCCTGGGGCGCACTCCGCCAAGGCGAGCACGTCGTAACCCGAAGCGCGCAGCCCGGCCACGACTGCCGCTGGAATGTTCTCATCGGCCAACAGCGCAGGCTTCACACGCGCTCAGGCAGCGCCATCGATGGGGCGGGCGTTGACAAGTAGGACAAGTCTTTCATGCTGTCGCGCACGAAGGCAAACACCGCTTGCAAATGCTGCGGCTTGAGCTGAGGGTACTGCTCGAGAATCTGCGCCTCGGTCCAGCCCGATGCCAACAAATCGAGCAGGAACTCGACCCCGATGCGCGTGCCTGCCACGCGCGGCTTACCCAACAGCGTGTCTGGGGAACAAACGATATGCTCGCGCCACTCGCTCATTTGCAACACCTCCGCGCCAGTATCGGGCTGGCGGCCGCCAGCAGCCCGTCTGCAGCGGTCCACCCAGCGCGACGGCATGGCCTTCAAAGCGTTTCAAGTATGCCGCAAAGTCAAAAAACTTCAAGCACACTTATTGCCCCGGCCCATGCCCAGGCTCAACCCTGCGCCAACTGCGTCCAAGTCTCGATCACGGTGTCGGGGTTGAGCGAGATGGATTCGATCCCTTGCTGCTGCAGCCAGCGCGCAAAGTCCGGGTGGTCGCTCGGGCCTTGGCCGCAGATGCCGATGTACTTGCCTTGGGCGCGGCAGGCCTTAATGGCTTGGGAGATCAGCGCCGTCACGGCCGGGTCGCGCTCGTCGAAGTCCTGCGCCAGCAGCGCCAGCCCGGAGTCGCGGTCCAGCCCCAGGGTGAGCTGGGTCAGGTCGTTGGAGCCGATGGAAAAACCGTCGAAATGCTGCAAAAACTGCTCGGCCAAAATCGCGTTGCTGGGGATTTCGCACATCATGATCAATTTTAGGCCGTTGACGCCGCGCTTGAGGCCAAAGCGGGCCAGCAGCTCCACCACCTGCTCGGCCTGCTTGAGGGTGCGCACGAAGGGCACCATCACCTGCACATTGTCCAGCCCCATGGGCTCGCGCACGCGCCGCAGGGCTTCGCACTCCATGGCAAAGGCCTCGCCGAAGTCGGCGCTCAGGTAGCGCACCGCGCCCCGGAAACCGAGCATGGGGTTTTCTTCGTCGGGCTCGTAGCGGCTGCCGCCGATGAGCTTGCGGTACTCGTTGCTCTTGAAGTCGCTCAGGCGCACGATCACCGGCTTGGGCCAGAAGGCGGCGGCGATGGTGGCCACGCCTTCGGTCACTTTATCCACATAAAAGGCGCGTGGGCTGGCGTGGCCGCGCGCCACCGATTCCACCGCTTTTTTCAGGTCGGGGTCGATCTGCGGGTAGTCCAAAATCGCTTTGGGGTGCACGCCGATGTTGTTGTTGATGATGAACTCCAGCCGCGCCAGCCCCACACCGGCGTTGGGGATCTGGGCAAAGTCGAAGGCCAGTTGTGGGTTGCCCACGTTCATCATGATTTTTAGGTCCAGCTCGGGCATGGCACCGCGGCGCACCTCGGTGACTTCGGTCTCCAGCAGGCCGTCGTAGATGTGGCCGGTGTCGCCCTCGGCGCAGCTCACCGTCACCAGCGCGCCGTCTTTGAGCGCCTCGGTGGCGTCGCCGCAGCCGACCACGGCCGGAATGCCCAGCTCGCGCGCGATGATGGCGGCATGGCAGGTGCGCCCGCCGCGGTTGGTGACGATGGCGCTGGCGCGCTTCATCACCGGCTCCCAGTTCGGGTCGGTCATGTCGGTCACGAGCACATCGCCGGGCTGCACCTGGTCCATCTCGCTGATGTGCTGCACCAGCCGCACCGGCCCGGTGCCGATTTTTTGCCCAATGGCGCGCCCGGTGGCCAGCACCGCGCCCTGGCCCTTGAGCTTGTAGCGCAGCTCGACCTGGCCGCCCGCCTGGCTCTTGACCGTCTCGGGGCGCGCTTGCAGGATGTAGATTTGGCCATCGAGCCCGTCTTTGCCCCACTCGATGTCCATGGGGCGGCCGTAGTGGCGCTCGATCACCAGCGCGTAGTGGGCCAGTTGCAGCACATCGGCTTCGTTGAGGCTGTAGCGGTTGCGCAGCTCCACCGGCACCTCCACGGTTTGCACCAGCTTGCCGCTGCGCGCTTTTTGCTCGGGCGTGGCAAACACCATCTGGATCAGCTTGGAGCCCAGGTTGCGCCGAATCATGGCCTGTTTGCCCGCTTGCAGCATCGGTTTGTGGACGTAGAACTCGTCTGGGTTCACTGCGCCTTGCACCACCGTTTCGCCCAGCCCGTAGCTGCTGGTGATGAACACCACGTCTTCAAAGCCCGATTCGGTGTCGATGGTGAACACCACCCCGGCCGCGCCCAGGTCGGAGCGCACCATGCGCTGCACCCCGGCCGACAGCGCCACCTCGGCGTGCGCAAAGCCCTTGTGGACGCGGTAGCTGATGGCGCGGTCGTTGTAGAGGCTGGCAAACACCTCTTTGAT
>BBPD01000222.1_pt1 | contig 13434 bp, 13 predicted proteins | sample 1344911 | NCBI WGS metagenome assembly BBPD01 (sample SAMD00019088, study PRJDB2971) | groundwater metagenome | biome: freshwater biome; feature: mineral spring; material: ground water | place: USA: CA, Sonoma | collected 2011-09 | depth surface m
TAGCCGGGTGCGGCGCGAAGTGTCGAGGGCTCGGCCTCCGGACGGGCATGCGCCTCCGCCGCAAGCGCCGCGGCACCGCAAGGCTGCATCGCGCGGAATGGCATGCCCGCTGGCCGGCATATCGGGGCGGCGGGATTCGAACCCACGACCTCCTGTACCCAAAACAGGCGCGCTACCAGACTGCGCCACACCCCGCCGAGGCGTGACGTGTAGGCCGCGCGCGCGCGCGCTTCAACCGAGTGCCGCGCCCGGAGGGTCTGCGGCGCCGGCTTCCTGGCCAAGCCGCCGAATCCCTCGCCCCCTCGTCGCCGATTCCCTTGCGGGACAGGCCCGGAGCGCTGGTCCCGGGAGGGTCGGCGGCGCGGTTAATTGGGTCTTTCGCGTCAGGCGTTGGCCGGCTCGCTCGGCCGAATGAGCCCCCTTCCGCTCGCCGCCGATCCGCCTCCGGCTTAGACCATGCTGCATTCGCATGGGATCACGCAGATCGCCTAGCCTTTGCCAGTTCGCGGGATTCAGCGTTTTCGGCGATTCCGCCTCAACGCGTCCCGCTCTAGCCTTCGCCCGCCGCCTTCCGCGTGGCGTAGGCGGCCCACGCCTCCAGGCGGCCGGGCACCGAGCGCCAGTCGCCGGACGCGATGGCGGGGAACGCCGAGGCGTCGTCCACCACGTAGAGCTGCGCGCGCAGGTCGCGCCCGTCCGCCGCGCGCGCCGCGAGTACGGTGCGGCGGTAGTGGCCGCCCGGCGCGCCGAAGGGCCGCGCCCCCTCCAGCCGGTCCAGCTCCGGCAGGCGGTGCGGATCGAGCGGGACGAGCTCGCCCTGCACCCGCGCCGTGCCCAGCGCCATGGCGGGGTAGGGGCCGCAATCGTGCAGCACGCCGGCCACGCTCGCGCGCAGCCGCGGCAGGCCATCGAGCAGGCGGGCGTTCGCCTCCCCCTCCAGCAGCGTGCCGTACACGAACATCGCCGAGACCACCGGCTCGGGCGGGAGCCGCGCGGCCGCGCGGCGCAGCGCCGCGTCGGGCAGGCCGTGCGCCGCGAGGCCGCGGGCGACGACGGCCAGGTGGTGCGGCGCCGGCTCGACATGGGCCTCACGCCTGCCCGAGGGCGCATCGTGCGCGATGCACTCCGCCACCTGCCCGTCCGGCAGCAGCGCGTGCATCGCGGCGCGTTCGTAGGCGTGCGGGTGCCCCTCCTTCGCGTCGAGCGCCTCCATCGCCGCTTCGTTCGCCTCGAACAGCACGCCCTCGACCTGGTGGCCGGGCAGCGGCGAGAGGGTCAGCACGCCGCCGCCGCGGCCGCGCGAGTGCCGCTCGAAGCCGAGGCAGCGGTCGGGCAGCAGCGCGTTCGCGATCTTCTCGAGCCGCGCCGCGCGGTGGCCGTGCCGCTCGCACCACGTGCTGAAATCCGCGTCGTCGAGGTTGGAGCCGTAGGCGAAGACGAGCGTCACGCGAGGGACGCCTCGGCTTCGGCGAGGGCCGCCCGCTGTGCCTCGGTCACCGCCGGGTAGTGCAGGCCGAGCGACGCGAGCGCCTGGACCATGGCGGCGACGACGACGTGGCGCGTGAACCACTTGTTGTCCGCGGGCACCACGTACCACGGCGCGTGCGGTGCCGCCGTGGCGCGGATCGCCTCCTCGTAGAAGCGCATGTATGAGCGCCAGTGGCGCCGCTCGGCGATGTCGGAGGGCTGGAACTTCCACTGCTTCTCCGGCTGCTCCACGCGGTCGAGGAGGCGGCGGCGCTGCTCCTCGAAGCTCACGTGGAGAAAAAACTTCAGCACGACGAAACCCTGCCGCGCGAGGTAGCGCTCGTGCGCGGCGATGTCCTCGAGCCGTTCGCGCCAGATGTGCTCGGTCACCACGGCCTCGGGCAGCTGCTGCGCCGCGAGGATGTGCGGGTGGACGCGCGCGACCAGCACCTCCTCGTACCAGGAGCGGTTGTGGATGCCGATCTCGCCGCGCCGCGGCAGCTCCTCGATGTGGCGGCGCAGGAAGTCCTGGTCGCGCTCGCGCGACGACGGCGCCTTGAAGGGCGCGACGTGGCACCCTCGCGGGTTCACGCCCGAGAAGACGTGCTTGATCGCGCCATCCTTGCCCGCGGCGTCCATCGCCTGGAACAGGCAGACGACGCCCCAGCGGTCCTGCGCGTACAGCATGTCCTGGAGTTCGGAGAGGCGCTGCACGCCGTTCTGCAGGTGCTCCGCCGCGCGCTCCCTGCCCAGGTCGAGGCCGCCGGTGTCGGCGGGGTCGCGTCTGGCCAGGCGGAAGCCGCGCCCCTCGTCCACGCGGTACCGCGCGAGCAGCGCGTCGGTCTCGTCCTGCCGTTCCCGCAGCTTGCACTTGATGCCCAACTCGACGCCTCCCGCGGGGCAGCATCCTGGCGACGGCCACGCACCGATGCAGCATGGTCACGCCGTACGCCCGCGCATAGCCCCTCAGTGTGGGCCCCTCAGTGTGGGCCCCTCAGCGTGGCGGCAGGCGCAGCCGCAGGCTTACCGGGCAGTGATCGGAGAGGCGGTCGCGCAGCGCGAAGTCGCGCTCGGCATAGACCAGGACGCGCAGGGAGCTGCGCACCATCCACTCGCGCGCCGCACCGCCGAGCAGCACGTGGGAGATGAAGGGCCGGCCGCCACGCCCGTCGGTCCAGCACGGGTTGCTCACGCCCTCGTTCGCGCGGGTGAGCGGGGCGGCGGCGCCGAGTTCGCGCAGCATGTCGTCCGGCCCGTCCATGCGGCGGTTGAAGTCGCCGAGGATGGCGAAGGGGACGCCCTCGGCGCGGCGCGCGGCGATCCACTCGGCAAGGATGGCGGATTGCCGGGCGAGCTGCTCGCATTCGTTGCCCCCGCGCTCCAGCGGCCCCTCGCGGCAACCCGCGTTGAGGTGGACGGAGAGCAGGCGGATGCGCGCGCGGCCCTCGCCCACGGTGATGTCGGTGCCGCGGCGGAGCGAGAAGCGGGCGTTGGGGCGCAGGTCGAGCGTCGCGAGGTCGGGGTTGCGCGCCACGCGCAGCTCGCGGCGAACGGCGAAGCCGGTGCGTTGGATGTCGGTCTCGCTGGCGAGGTGGAAGTCATACGTGCGGCGGTCGAACACCCGCGCGGCGGCCTCCGCGCCGTCGATCTCCTGCAGCGCGATCACGTCGGCGTCGAGCCGGCGCGCGTAGTCGGCGAGCCGCGTGAAATCGGCCGGCGCGCGGGTCTGCAAGCCGCGGGGCAGCTCCGGGTCGCCCGTCTGGCGCAGGGTGAGCCAGGCGATGTTCCAGGTGGCGAGCTTGAGGTCCGCCGCCTGCGCGGGCGCCGCGGCGAGCAGGGCCAGGAGGATTGCGCCGATGAGGACAGGAGCGAGGAGCATGGGGGCGAGGAGGCCAGGGCCGCGGAGGCCAGGGCCGCGGAGGCCAGGGTAAAGGAGGGTGGGGGCGACGCGCATGGCAGGCAGGATGCGCCGGGTCAGAGGAGGGTGGGAAGCGCGAGGGCCGCCGGCGCCGCGGCATCCGCGGGGCGCGCGCCGCAGGCCAGCAGGAAATCCGCGACCGCGTCCATCTCCGCCGCGTCGCGGGTCGGGTCCCAGGCGCGTTGGGCTTCGTCGAACACGATGATGCGCTCGTGCGGCGCGCGCGGCCCGGCGGCGTTGTCGGCGAGGAAGCGGTGCACGTTCTGCGGCGCCTGCGACGTTTCCTGCCGCGCCTGCCGCAGCCGGCCGAGCCGCGCCCGCCGCATCGGGTCGTTGCTTGGCCCGGCCGCGAGATCGATGCCGGCCCGGTCGCAGGCCAGCGCCTCGCGCAGCACGGCGACGAGGGGCGCGTTGCCGGTGAGGAAGGCGGTGCCCTGCCGCCGGCGCTCGCCGAACACGATGTTCAGGCCGCACAGCGTCTTGCCCGCCCCCGGCACGCCGGTGACGAAGACCACGGCCCGCCTGCCGAGCGCCGCCGCCCGGTCGAGCGCGCGCAGGACGGCATCTGTGGTGCGGGTGAGGTTGTCCGTGTCCGCGCGGGCGGCGGCGATGTCGGCGACGCTGTTGCGCGAGAACAGCCGGGCCGCCGCCTCGACGATGGTCGGCACCCGCCGGTACGGCGCTTCGAGCCACGCCACGGGAGAGAGCGGCGTGGCCGGCTCCGGCAGGGCATGGACCAGCGCGAGGAGCCGTGCGCCCAGCGTCGCCGCGCTCGCCTCCGCGACCGGCGCCACGCCGAGCGGCAGGAGCGGCAGCTGCAGCGGCCCCGGCGCGGCCTCGGTCGCCACGACGATGGGCAGGATGGGGTGCCCGCGGCTCGCGGCGTGGAAGTCCCACAGATCCTGGGCATGGTCCTCGGCCTGCGCTCGGTCCGCCGCGGAGACGGACGCGGCGCCGATCTTGAATTCGAGCACGAGGATGGCGCGCCCGCACAGCAGGACGGCGTCGATCCGCCGCTCCAGCCGCAGCATGTCGAATTCAAGGGCGAGTTGCGCTCCGTGCCAGTCCGGCGCGGCCAGGGCGGCCTGGAGGATGGCCACCTGTTGCTCCCACGCGCGCAGCTGCTGCGGCTCTCCGGACAGGCGCCGCGCCATCTGCTGCGCGGCCAGCGACGCGGCGACGTCCGCTGGATGGGCGGCGAGAAGCTCGGGCACGGTGAGCGCGCGCCACGCCCTCACCTGCGCCAACCGCTTCGCCCGGCCTGGGTCGGCCACGTCGCCAACAGCACACTCGCCCCCATCAGCGCGAAGCCGAACCCGTGCACCGCCGAGAATGCCTCGCCCAGGAACAGCACCGCGGTGACCGCGGCACCCGCGGGCAGGAAGGCGGTGAACACGCCCGCCACGCCGCCCGGCACGCGCTTGAGGCCCTGGTACCAGAGCACCAGGCACAGCACGCTGGCGGTGAGCGCGTGGAAGACGAGCAGCGCGGCGATGCCCGCATCGGCCAGCGCCGCACCCGCCACGCCAAGCCCGGGCAGGGCAAAGGGCAGCAGGACCGCGGCCGAGAACGCCTGCATGACCAGCGAAGCCGTCAGCACCGGCACCCGCCCGGCGACGCGCTTGGCCAGCAGCACGTAGATCGCCTCGCCGCACACGCCGGCGAAGATCAAGAGGTTGCCGAGCCACGCGTCCTGCGCCGCGCCCTCGCCGCCAAGCCGCGCCAGCGTGATCGCCGCCATACCGCCACCGGCGAGCGCCGCCGCGAGCCATAGCCGCGGCGCGAGGCGCTCGCGCAGCCACAGCGCCGCGCCGATGGCGACCACGGCGGGCAGCGTCGCCAGCACCAGCCCGCCCTCGAGCGCCGAGGTCAGCCGCAGGCCGGCGAGCAGGCCGGCGTTGTAGATCGCGGTGCCGAACAGCGCCTGCCAGAACAGGTTGCCCAGCACGTCGCGCGGCACGCGCACCCGGCCCTCGACCGCGCGCGCGAGCGGCCACAGCACGAGCACCGCGAGCAGGCAGCGCAGGAACGCGATGGTCGCGATGGGCAACTGCTCGGCCAGCACCTTGGCGACGCCGACATTCGCGCCGACCAGGATCATCGCGAGCGCGAGCTGCGCGTGCGCGATCAGCACGGTGTGAGGATCAGGCTGACAGGCTTTCGCATCCCGCCGCGGTGACGATGACCGAGCGGTCGCCCCGCACTGCAACGAGGCCGGCGAGCAGCGAATACTCCCACAGCGAAAGGCGCGGGCAGGTGGAGCGCCAGGCCGCCATCGTGTCGTCGTAGCTGCGCGGCCGCTCCGCGCTCCAGCTCCGCAAAAGCTGCTGCGAGCGCGCCTCCACCCCCGTCGTCATCCCTCGCCCTCCTTCTTGTACGGGCTCTCCTCCGCGAGCGCGGCCATGCGCTCGATCATCGCCGGCCGCTCCGCGTCGAGGAAGCGCGCGATGGCGCCGCGCAGCCCGCGGTCGGCGACGAAGTGCGCGGAGTGCGTGGGCACCGGCAGATACCCGCGCTGGATCTTGTGCTCGCCCTGCGCGCCCGCCTCCACGCGCGGCAGCCCGTGCGCGATGGCCCACTCGATGGCCTGGAGGTAGCACAGCTCGAAGTGCAGGAACGGCACCTCCTCCGCGCAGCCCCAGTTGCGCCCGTGCAGCGCATCCGGGCCGAGCAGGTTGAGCGCGCCGGCGATGGGCCGGCCTTCGCGCTCGGCCCACATCAGCACGACCTGGTCACCGAGCCGCTCGCCGAGCAGCGGCCAGAAGCGCTCGTGGAGGTAGGCGCCGCCCCAGCGTTGCTCGACGGTGTTGAGGTAGAAGCGGTTGAAATGCGCCCAGTGCTCGCGCCTGATCTCCGCACCCCGCAGCGCGCGGCAGGTGACGCCCGCCTCGGCCACCTCGCGCCGCTCGCGCTTCAGTTGCTTTCTCTTGCGCGAGGACAGAGCGCCCAGGAAATCGTCGAAGCAGCCATAGCCGCGGTTGTGCCAGTGGAACTGCGTGCCGATGCGCCGCAGCCAGCCAAGCTCGCCCAGCGCCTCCCACTCCGCCTCCTCGCAGAACGTCGCGTGGACGGAGGACGCGCCGAGCGCGGCGCAGGCCTGCTCCAGGGCCTGCGCGAGTGCCGCGACCGGCATCCCCTCGCGCTGCAGCAGGCGCGGGCCGGGCACGGGCGAGAAGGGCGCGGCCACCTGCAGCTTGGGATAGTAGCGGCCGCCCGCGCGCTCATACGCATCCGCCCAGGCGTGGTCGAAGACGTATTCGCCATGGCTGTGCATCTTCGCGTAGCACGGCGCGCAGGCCGCCAGCACGCCCGCGCCGTCGCGGAGTGCCAGGTGCTGCGGCAGCCAGCCCGTGCGCCGGCCGACGCTGCCCGAATCCTCGAGCGCCGAGAGGAAGCCGTGGGCGACGAACGGGTTGCGCCGCGCAAGGGCGTCCCATTCGCTGGCAGCGATCTCGTGGATGCTGCGGTGGAGGGTGAGGGTCAGTTCCATGCGGCCGCAGAGATGGCCCGGATCAGGCGAGTTCCAGGATGGCCTCGACCTCGACCGCCGCCCCGCCCGGCAGTTCGGCGACGCCGACCGCGCTGCGTGCGTGGCGGCCCGCGTCGCCGAAGACCTCGACCGCGCAGTCCGACGCGCCGTTGATGACCTGCGGCTGCTCCCGGAAGCCGGGGGCGGAGGCGACGTAGCCGGTCAGCCGCAGCACGCGCGCGATGCGGTCCAGGTCGCCGCCGGCCGCGGTCCGCGCGTGGGCCAGGATCGCGAGGAAGCACAGCCGCGCCGCCTCCCGCGCGTCGCCCAGCGCGACGTCGTCGCCGCACCGCCCCACCGGCCAGATCGCGCCGGCCTTGCGCGGGATCTGGCCGGAGACGAACACGAGCTTCCCGCTGGTGGTGAACGGGATGTAGTTCGCGACCGGCGTGGACGGCTCGGGCAGCGTCAGCCCCAGCTCGGCGAGGCGGGATTCGATGCGGGGCATGGGCGCGGGTCTCCTTCGGGGGTCAGGCTAGACCATGCTGCGTTCGCATGGGTTCACGCAGATGGCCTAGCCTTTGCCAGTTCGCGGAATTCAGCGTTTTCGGCGATTCCGCCTCAACGCATCCCGCTCTAGACGCGCCGCCGCCGCGCGTCACGCAGCGCCGCCACCCGCCTCGTGCGCCTCGTGCATCGCCACCAACGCCTGCGCCACCCGGAAGAACTTGTTGCGGCCCAGGTCGCGCACCGTCTTGATGCCGAAGGCGGCGCGCAGCGCCTCGCCGTCCTTCGCCGAGACGCCCTGCAGCGCCTCGACCGGCAGGTCGAGGATCTCCGCCAGCGTCTTCGTCTCGTGCGCCTTGTCGAGGTGCATCGTCAGGTCCACGGTCGCCACGGCCGGCTGCTCCTATCTCTGGCTTGGGCAAGCGTGAGAGTACCGCCGCGCCACCGCTTGCGGCGTGACGAAGCCGTGACGAAGCCGTGACGGATCAGGCCGACGCCTTCGCCTCGCGCCGGTGCTGCGTCAGCAGGAATTCGGTGTAGCCATTGGGCTGCGCCGCACCCTCGAACACCAGCGCGCAGGCGGCGCGGAAGGCGGGGCCGTCGAAGCCGGGCGCCATCGGCGCATAGAGCGGGTCGGCGGCGTTCTGCCGGTCCACCACGGCCGCCATGCGGCGCATCGTCTCCATCACCTGCTCGCGGCTGACGATGCCGTGGCGCAGCCAGTTCGCGATGTGCTGGGCGGAGATGCGCAGCGTCGCGCGGTCCTCCATCAGGCCGACATCGTGGATGTCGGGCACCTTCGAGCAGCCGACGCCCTGGTCCACCCAGCGCACCACGTAGCCGAGGATGCCCTGGGCGTTGTTGTCGAGCTCCGCCTTCAGGTCGGCGTCGGGCCAATTGGTGTTGTCGGCGACGGGGATCGTCAGCAGGTCGGAGAGCTTGCCGCGACGCCCCCCCGCCGCGATCTCCGCCTGCCGCGCCGCCACGTCCACCTGGTGATAGTGCAGCGCGTGCAGCACCGCGGCCGTGGGCGACGGCACCCACGCCGTGTTGGCGCCCGCGCGCGGGTGGCCCACCTTCTGTTCGAGCATCGCGGCCATCGCGTCGGGCATCGCCCACATGCCCTTGCCGATCTGCGCGCGGCCGCGCAGGCCGCACATCAGGCCGATGTCCACGTTCCAATCCTCATAGGCGCGGATCCAGGCCGCGCCCCGCATGTCGTTCTTGCGGATCATGGCGCCCGCTTCCATCGAGGTGTGCATCTCGTCGCCGGTGCGGTCGAGGAAGCCGGTGTTGATGAACACCACGCGCTCGCGCGCCGCGTGGATGCAGGCCTTGAGGTTGACGGTCGTGCGCCGCTCCTCGTCCATGATGCCCATCTTGAGCGTGTTGCGCGGCAGGCCCAGCGCGTCCTCGACCCGGGAGAACAGCTCCACCGCCCACGCCACCTCCTCGGGGCCGTGCATCTTGGGCTTCACGATGTACACGCTGCCGGCGCGGCTGTTCCACCGCTTGCCGCGGATGTCGTGGATCGCGATGAGCGAGGTGAGCATCGCGTCGAGCACCGTCTCGGGCGTCTCTGCACCGTCAACCCGCACCGCGTCCGTCATCATGTGGTGGCCGACGTTGCGCACCAGCATGACGGAGCGGCCCGGCAGCTTGAGCAGCGCTCCGTCGGCGCCGTGGTACTCGCGGTCGGGGTTGAGGCGCCGCGTGACGGTCCGCCCGCCCTTTTCGAGATCGGCGGAAAGCGTGCCGGCCATGAGGCCGAGCCAGTTGCGGTACACCTGCACCTTGTCCTCCGCGTCCACCGCCGCGACGCTGTCCTCGCAATCCTGGATCGTGGTCAGCGCGGCCTCGAGCATCACGTCGGCGATGCCGGCCGGGTCCTCCTTCCCGATGGGGTGCGCGGCGTCGAGCACGATCTCCGCGTGCAGGCCGTTGTGGCGCAGCAGGATGGTCGTCGGCGCCTCCGCGGTGCCCGTCCAGCCGACGAAGGCGGCGGGGTCGGCGAGCTGCGCCTCGCCGCCGGCAGTCCGCACGACAAGCCGGCCGCCGACGACCGCGAAGCCGCCCGCGTCGCCGAACGACACGCCGCCCGCGAGCGGCGCGATCTGGTCGAGGAAGAGCCGCGCCCGCGCGATCACCTTCAGCCCGCGCTCGGCGTCGTAGCCGCCGGGCTTGCGCTCGCCCGGGATCGCGTCTGTGCCGTACAGCGCGTCGTAGAGCGAGCCCCACCGCGCATTGGCGGCGTTGAGCGCGTAGCGCGCGTTGGAGACGGGCACGACGAGCTGCGGCCCGGCGATGGAGCCGAGCTCGGGGTCCACATTCTTCGTCGCCACCGAGAAATCCGCCGGTTCCGGCAGCAGGTAGCCGATCTCGCGCAGGAACGCCTCGTAGGCCGCGCTATCGATGGGCCGCGCCAGGTTCGCGCGGTGCCAGGCGTCGATCCGCGCCTGCAACTCGTCGCGCCGCGCCAGCAGCGCGGCGTTGCGGGGCGCGAGGTCGCGCAGGATCGCCTCGCACGACGCCCAGAACGCCGCGGCTTCGATCCCGGTGCCGGGCAGCGCCTCCTGCTCGACGAAATCCTTGAGGACGCTGGCGATTTCGAGGCCGGGCATGAGCAAACTCCGGGGATCTGCGGGGGTCGCTCTGCCCCTACGCCAAAGCCCCGGCGGCGAAAAGCCCGTCAGCGATCCAGCACGGCGCGGTCGTTCTTCGCCACGAGCGTGCGGAAATGCGGCTGGAGCTCCGCCTCGGCCACGCCGAACGCCTGGGAGAACCTGCCGAACAGCGACTGCTCCGCCTGCTCCGCCTCGCCGTCGGCCATCGCGCTGTCGATCATGTTGAGCAGGATGCACAGCTTCTGCGGCGCCGAGAGCCGCGGCGCGACCTCGGCCAGGAACTGCTCCGCCGGCACGGCGCGCGCGTACTTCACGCAGGCGTCGAGGCCCTGGCGCGTCGCCCCCGGGCCGAGCACGGAGACGAGGTGCGCCACCTCCTCCGGGTCCATCTCGCCATCCGCGCTCATGCAGTAGACGAGGCTGACGACCAGCGCGTTGCGAGGGTTCATCTCGAGGGCGGGGGCTTGGTTCTTGAACATGCCGAACATGACGGGCTTGGTCTCCGGGTGGGGGTGTCCACGACGCGCCGGCATCTGGCGGAGCCGTGGCCGGACTCAACCGGCGTCGTCAAAGCTTCACGCGGCCGCGGCGGCGCGCGACGATGCGCGCAAGGCACCCGCGCAAGGCACCCGCGCAAGGCACCAAGGAAACACCCGCATGACCCGACCCCAGTTCCCGCAACACGTCTCGCAGCATTGGCACGTGACGAAGCCCGGTGCGTCCGGCTCGGGCATGGTCTGCTCGCAGGCGCGCGAGGCGGCGGAGGCGGGGGCGGAGATGCTGCGCGCCGGCGGCACGGCGGCCGACGCGGCCGTCGCCGCAGCCTTCGCGCTGGCCGCCGTCGAGCCCTGGAACAGCGGCCTGGGCGGCATCGGCTTCGCCCAGGTGGCCGAGCCGGACGGCAGCGTCGAGACGCTCGATTTCGGCCCCGTCGCGCCGGGCGCGCTCGACCCGCTTGCCTTCCCGCTGACCGGCAACCTCAAGCAGGATCTGTTCGCCTGGCCCGAGGTCGTGGGCGACGCGAACATCCACGGGGCGAGGAGCTTCGTCATCCCCTCCGCCGTCGCCGGCTACCTCGCGCTGCACGAGCGGCACGGGCGGCTGCCGCTGCGCGACGTGCTGGCACCGGCGGTGGAACTCGCGCGGCGCGGCCTGGCGCAGGACTGGTTCACGACGCTGAAGATCGCCAACAGCGCGGCGGTGCTCCGCCTGTACGCGGAGAGCGCGCGCATCTACCTGCCCGGCGGGCTGCCGCCCGTGCCGCCCTACCAGGGCGCGCCGGGCTTCCTTCCGCTGGGCCAACTCGCGGCGACGCTGGAGCGCCTGCAGCACGCCGGCCCGCGCGATTTCTACGAGGGCGACGTGGCGCGCGCGCTGGCGCGTGATGTCGCGGCGATGGGCGGCTTCGTCTCGGAGGAGGACCTGCGCGGGTGCCGCGCCCGCTTCCTGCCCGCGCTCGCGGCGGCGTGGCGGGGGCGGACGCTGATGCTGTCCAACGGGCTGACGGCCGCGCCAACCATGATCGAGGTGATGCGTGACCTCGCGGCCGTGCCGTTCGGGCCGCACCCCGACGCGGCGTGGTACGCAGCCCTCGCGCGGTCGCTCCGCGGCGCCTACGCGCGACGCCTCGCGGGCCTGGGCCAGGGGGCGGGCGATGGCGAGCCGCGCGCCGCGGAATCCTGCACCACGCACGTCACGGCCGCCGACAAGGACGGCATGATGGTGGCGATGACGACGACGCTGCTCTCCTCCATGGGCAGCCGCGTCGTGCTGCCGGCGACCGGCGTGCTGATGAACAACGGCGTGATGTGGTTCGACCCGACGCCCGGCTCGCCCAACGCCATCGCGCCCGGCCGGCGCCCGCTGTGCAACATGAACCCCGTCGTCGTCATTGGCGCGGACGGGCGGCCGGAGTTGGCGCTCGGCGCCTCCGGCGGCCGGCGCATCCTGGCGAGCGTGGTGCAGATGCTGTGCTACGTCGCCGATTTCGGCATGAGCCCGGAGGAGGCGGCGCACCACCCGCGCCTCGACGTGAGCGGCCCGACAGGCGTCACCGCCGACATGCGCCTGGGCGCGGAGGTGATCGCCGCGCTCGCGGCGGAGGACGCCGTCACCGAGGTCGAGCACGCGGTGATGCCGGTGAACTTCGCCTGCCCGAACCTCATCCAGCGCCGCGCCGACGGCGCCCTGCACGGCATCACCGACGCGATGTCGCCGTGGAGCGCGGCGGTGGCCGCTTGAGGCGCGGAAGCGCATGAACATCGTCATCCTCACCGGCGCGGGCATCTCCGCCGAAAGCGGCCTCGCCACCTTCCGCGATGCCGGCGGGATCTGGGCGACGGTGCGGGTCGAGGACGTCGCCACGCCCGAGGCATTCCACCGAGACCCGGCGCGCGTTCACGCCTTTTACAACGCCCGCCGCGCGCAGCTCGGCGATTCCGACGTGCGGCCCAACGCCGCCCACGCGGCGCTCGTGCGGCTGGAGCGCGCGCACCGGGCCGGCTCGTTCCTGCTCGTCACGCAGAACGTGGACGGGCTGCACGCGCGTGCCGGCAGCCAGCGCCTCATCGAGATGCACGGCGCGCTCCGCCGCATGCGCTGCCTGCGTTGCACGGAGACCGTCGCGTGGGAGCGGGACTGCTCGCTCGCCACGCCCTGCCCGCGCTGCGGCCGCGCGGGCGGGCTGCGGCCGGACATCGTGTGGTTCGGCGAGATGCCGGTGCGCATGGACGAGATCGAGGCCGCACTCGATGCCTGCGACCTGTTCGTCTCCATCGGCACCTCCGGCCAGGTCTATCCGGCGGCGGGGTTCGTGGAGCGGGCGGCGGGGCGCGCGCGGACCCTGGAGCTCAACCTGGAGCCCTCCGCCGGTTCCGCGCTGTTCGACGAGGCGCGGCAGGGGCCGGCGACGCGGCTGGTGGCGGAGTGGGTGGAGGAGGTGATCGGCGGGTGATGCGGTGCAGCACCGCCGCCGCCGCCGCGTTCGGCGCGCATGTTTGCCCAACGCCTCGGCACCGGCCGCCCGCTCCTCCTCCTGCACGGCATCGGCGGCTCCTGGCAGAGCTGGACGCCCCTGTCCCGCCGGCTCGCGGAGCGGCGCGCGCTGATCGTGCCGGACCTCCCGGGCTTCGGCGACAGCCCGCCGGAGGGGCCGCCGCGCTTCCAGGCGATGGCGGGCGTGCTGGAAGCGTGGCTCGCGCGGGAGGGCCTGACGGGCGTCCAGGCCGTGGGCCACTCCCTCGGCGGGCAGATGGTGCTGGAGCTGGCGCGGCGCGGCGCCCTCGGCCGCGCCATCGCGATCTGCCCGGGCGGCTATTGGGTGGGGTGGGAGCGGGCGCATGTCAGCTCGCTCCTCGTCGCATCGGCGCAGATGGCGCGCGCGATGCTGCCGGCGCTGCCGGCCCTGGCGGGCACGGCGGGTGGGCGGATGCTCATGGCGGCCCAGTTCT
>BBPD01002043.1_pt2 | contig 13433 bp, 10 predicted proteins | sample 1344911 | NCBI WGS metagenome assembly BBPD01 (sample SAMD00019088, study PRJDB2971) | groundwater metagenome | biome: freshwater biome; feature: mineral spring; material: ground water | place: USA: CA, Sonoma | collected 2011-09 | depth surface m
TATTATTTTACCTTGTTAGAAATTTTTCTCAAAGGTTTTATTTCTAACAAGGTTTCACCAATGATTTAACAAAATTAATTCCTTTTTGTCCTAATTTTTCAGCTTCTTCCTTGGTTTTTGCTTCGGCAAACACCCGAAATTCCGGAGCGTTAGCTGATGGCCGAAAAAGAATCCAAACGTACTTATCAAGCCAGATTTTTAATCCGTCGATTTCCTCGGTTTTAATTCCTTTAAATTTCTTCTTTGCTTTTTTAAGAATAATTGGATTTAGTTCTTGAGGACAGTTGATTTTGACCCTATAAAGAAAAAATTTAGAAAGGGTATTTATTAGTTCTTCTAAAGTTTTTTTGCTTTGGGTTAATAAGTTTAGAATTTTTATTGTTACAGAACCAGCGTCTCGACTCATCATAATTTCAGCCGAAATTCCTCCACCGTTTGCTTCAAAGCCAAAAAAAGCTTTATATTTTTTCATTGCCTCAACCACATAAGGAGAGCCAACTTTTGTTCGAACAATCTTCTTCCCTATGGTTTCTACTACTTGAGAAACATTAGTCGGGATAACTACGGTTGCTGTGGGGCTGTATTTAGCGATTAGGGTTCCAGTATAGTCTCCGGGAATAAACCTTCCTTTTTTATCAACAAAAACTACTCTGTCTCCATCTCCATCAAAAGCTATTCCAAAATTCGCCTTCTCCTTTTTTACTTTTTCTTGAAGCTCCTTTACCGCTTCTTCGGTTTCAGTGTCTCTGGGAATAAATTTTTCCGATTGCAGGTTGCCATTTATAATTTTTACTTTTAATCCTAATTTTTTAAGAATTGTCGGTATTGCTTTTACCTGACAGCCATTACTAGCGTCAATAACTATCTTCCATTTAGGGTAGGGCGGTTTGGCTATGTTTAAGAGCATTTCTCGGTAAAATTTAATGGCAATATTTTCTTTTTTGAGCTCTATTTTTTTTCGTTTGAACGGAATTCTCTCTTTGATTTCTTTGTAAATATTTTCAATTTCTCTTTCCTGTTTTTTTAAAATTTCTTCTTTGAAGGCAAAAAATTTCAACCCGTTAAAATCTAATCTAATATGGCTTCCGGTAATCATACAACTGCCAACAAAAGCTGGATCAGCTATTAAAATATAATTCATAGCTGGAGCGGGAACAATTCCTTGGTCGGAAACCTTGTAGCCTTCTTTTAAGAGCCCTGAAGAAAAAGATCTCTTTATTCTTGGACTGGATCTTCTAGGATCCATTCCTACGGCTATTTTGCCTTTTTGTTTATGGTTTTTTAAGAATATGCCGAAAGCCCGGCCAATATCAAAACAGAATTGATTAGTTAAAAATTCTTTAGCCGAGCCCCTTATTCCGCTTGTCCCAAATAATGAAATCATAATAGATCCAGGATATCATTAAGTTAATCCCATCTTTTTTCTGACATTTGCGATAGTAGAAGAAGCGATAATTTGGGCTCTTTTTCTGCCTTGCTCTAAAATTTCTTTAACATAGACTTCTCTACAGAGGAGTTCTTTCTTTTTCCGGCGGAAAGACTCCAGAGAGTTAATCAAAAGCTCTGATAAGGATTTTTTGAGCTCCGCGTATCCTTTCCCTTTAAATTTCTTTTCTAATTCCTTGACCGTTTTTCCCGAGAATAAAGAATAAATCGTTAAAAGGTTTGAAACCCCGGGTTTTAATTTTTCGTTATATTTTATCGTTTTTCCAGTGTCGGTAACCGCTTTCATGATTTTGGCTTTTATTTCTTCCGGCTCGTCAAAAAGACCGATGCGACTTTCGGGCGGATCGGTTTTTGACATTTTCTTTGTTGGTTGGGTCAAGTTCATTATTTTAGCCCCTGCGTTAGGCAGTTTTGCTTCCGGAACCTTAAAAGTTTGGCCAAATTTTTGATTAAATTTTCTGGCAATGGTTCTGGTTATTTCAACATGCTGTTTTTGGTCTTGTCCCACAGGGACAATATCTGTTTGATACAAAAGAATATCAGCAGCCATTAAAATTGGATAATTTAAGAGTCCGGCATTAACATTTTGTTTGAATTTTTTGGATTTTTCTTTGTATTGAGTCATTCTATTTAAGTCGCCGATTGGCGTTATCGTATTTAAAAGCCAAGCTAATTCAGAGTGTTCTTTGACTTCTGATTGAACGAAAATTGTCGCTTTTTCAGGATTAACTCCAGCGGCTAAATAGACAATCGCTTTTTCCAATATCAAATTTTGCAGAGTTTCGGGTCTATAAGGAGAAGTTAAGGCGTGCAAATCAACAATACAAAAAACACACTCGTTTTTTTCTTGAAGTTCAACCCATTGTTTTATCGCTCCTAAATAGTTTCCTATATGAAGCGCGCCTGTTGGCTGAATACCGCTAAATACTTTCATAATAGTTGGGGTCAGACCCCTTGTTGTCATACTTCTATAACAACAGGTAAAATCATTGGCCTTCTTTTGGTTTTAGAGTAGAAAAACTGTCCGATTTTATTCCTCATTTCATCTTTGACATAAATCCAATTAATCATTCCTCCTGAAGTTACTGCTTGGTCAACAATTTTTATTACCTGCTGTCTGGTCTCTTTTAATAATTGTTTTGATTCTCTTAGATAAATAAAGCCCCTTGAGATTACATCGGGAGAACCGATTACTTTGCCGCTTTGCTTATCTACTACTGCTACAATAACAAACATTCCGTCCCGAGCCAGCATATGTCTGTCTCGTAAAACCACCTCGCCAACATCACCAACGCCTAAACCGTCAACCATTACATAGTTTGAAGGGACTTTTGTTCTTTTAATAAAAATTGTTTTTGGGGTTAAATCAATAATCTGGCCGTTTTCAATAATAACAATATTTTTCTCTGGCATTCCCGTGTCTCGGGCTATCTCAGCGTGAGCAACTAACATTGAGTATTGGCCATGAATAGGGATAAAAAATTTCGGCTTGATAATTTTAATCATTTCTTTTAGCTCCTGTTCTTGGGCGTGACCGCCAGCATGAATATCCATCATTTTATAATGAAAAACTTTTACTCCTTGGCGCAAAATTGCGTCTTTAAGCGCCTGGACTGTCCTTTCATTCCCGGGAATAACAGAAGAAGAAAGAATAATAGAATCGCCGCTTTTAAGACGCAATCTTGCGTGTCTTTTTTGGGCGAGCCGCATCAAAACAGCTTGGTTCTCTCCCTGGGCGCCGGTGCATAAGATAGTTATTTTTGAATCAGGATAATTTTCAATTTCTTTTCCCTTGATAATTGTCCCCTTTTTTGATTTAATCCGCCCCAGTTTTTCAGCCATTTCCATATTGTTCTTTATTGAATAACCTTCAATTATTACTTTTCTTCCATATTTTTCAGACAAAAAAATAATTTGCTGGATTCTATTAATCAAAGAAGCGAAAGTAGCGGCAATAATCCTGCCCGAAGAACGTTGAAAAATTTCTTCTAGGTTTTTTTCAATTGTTTTTTCAGACAAAGAATGGCCATTTTCTTCAGCGCCAGTAGAATCTGACATTAAAAGCAGAATTTTCTTTTCAGAAAGCGTTCTCAATTTCTGAAAATCAGTTGGTAGCTCATTTACCGGGTTTAAGTCAAACTTGAAATCAGAAGTATGTAAAATATTGCCGATTGGCGTTTCAATAAATAATCCAAAATTGTCGGGAATATTGTGATTTTGCCTGAAAAACTCAATCCGAAAAGGACCTAATTCAATTATAGAACCGTGTTTAATTTCATTTATTTTCAACTGAGGGTGCTCGGGAAACTCTTCCTGCCTTTTTAGAATTATTCCTCGCGTCAAAGGGGAAGCGAAAAATTGCAGAGAAGGACTCCAAATTTTTTCAATTAAATACGGAATCGCGCCAATATGGTCATAATGGCCATGGGTAAAAACTATCCCTAAAATGTTCTTTTGTTTTCTGTTTCGCCAACCATTGCTTTGCTTATTCAAAGAACTCAAATAATTAATGTTTGGCACAATATAATCAATGCCCGGCGTATCTTCTTCGGGCATTTTAAGTCCCATATCAATAATTAAAACCGCCTCATTATATTCAAGAAGCATCATATTGCGGCCAACCTCGCCCAAGCCGCCAAGGGGAATAATTTTGAGAGATTTTTCTCTTATCATAAATACCTAATTCTTATATTATTTTAGGCTGTCGGGGTTTGACCCCGACAGATATGCCGAGGGCGGGACTCGAACCCGCATGAAGTTTCCTTCACAGCCTTCTGAAGACTGCGTGTCTAGCCAAATTTCACCACCTCGGCTCATTTCTCTGTTTTTCTGAAACAAACATATAAGAATTCAAGTTAAGACAACTTTTGTAGAAATTCGCCTAAATTGGCTGTTGCAACGCCTAAACTATAATCATTCTGACCGTAATAAACATAAAGCCGGTCTTTGATAATTACTGAGCCGCAAGAATAGACAATATTTCCCTCCTTCTCGTTGTCAGGCTCTAAAATTGGCTGATTGCTCCTGGCTAAAACTCGGCTCGGGTCTTTCAAATCAAGAAGCATAGCGCCAATTTTGTATTTATAATCTTTTTTACTAACTCCATTATAAATTAGAAGCCAGCCTTTCTCTGTTTTTATTGGACTGGCAGCGGCGCCAATTTTTAAACTATCCCATTTACTTTCTCTCGGTCTTGCGAAAATATTTCCAGCTAACCATCTATCCTTAAACTTTAAATCCGGGACAGAATCCATCCAAATATCAGGAAAAATCCGATGAAAAAAAATATAATTTCCAATAATCTTTTCCGGAAAAATACAAGCTTGTTTATCGCCTATGCCCGGAGGAGAAATTAAAATTGGTTTTTCCCAATCCCATTGATAATTTAAAAAATCGCTCTCTTTTATTGAGGTCAAGGCAATCCGGGGAGGATTACAGCCGTCAAACGCCACATAAGTCATATAAAATCTGTCTTCTATTTTTACTATTCTGGGATCTTCGCACCCTGAATGTCCGCTGCCAGAAAACCCAATATAATATGTTCTTTTACCGGAAGGATTTATTTCAAACGGCTCTCTGGGAACATAAATTGGCTCGGTTAATCTTTCAGAAATATTAATCCCATCATTGCTTACTGCCAAACCCAAAACCGAAACATCGTCTTTAGTAATGGAACGATAAACAATATAGACTTTGTTTTGTTCATAAATAGCGGCAGCGTTAAAACAGGCCTTATCTTCCCAAAAATATATTTTCCTGGGATCTAAAATTGGATTGCCCTCAAACTTTATTAATTTGGAAGATTCTTCTTCTTTAAAATCCAGAAAAGCAATATTAATACCCTTATCAATCTCGCTGTAATAATACAAAAGCCATCTTCCTTGAAATTTTACTAAACCGCCAAGAGTAATTTTATTGTTTTCTGAACTAAAAATAGGTTCTTTCGTTCTCCATAAAATTTTACCAGGATTTTCTTTATCAAAAAGAATCAAGTTCCAAGAATAATATTTGGTACCTTTTTTAGCAGAATTAACTGTATTATAAAAAAACAAAATTCCCTGTTCTGCGACAATCGGACTTGGCCCTGTTTTTATGTTTTCATTCTTTTCTGTAAAAAATATTGGTTCTTTTTTAACTTTAACTTGCCATTTTTTTAAGTTCTTTGAAAAAGCTATTTTTATTGAGTCTCTGCCAATAAAATAACCGCATATTTTTCCATTATATTTATAATCTTGAATAATGCTCAATTTCTTCCTTGGGCTAATTTCGCCCATCTTTTCCCACTTAAAAAGATTCTTTGAAAGAGCGAAGTAAAGATAAGTTTTACTGCTGTTCTTTTTTTTAGCCTCATAAATTAAAAAATAATTTCTTTTTATTTTTGTTATTTTCGGATTTGCGCATCTTGCGCCGCTTTCTTCTATTAAAGGATTTTTATTATATTTTTTAAAATTTATTCCATCCTTGCTTGTTGCTAAATAGATGGCATTGTTTTCTTCAAAAAATAAAAAAACCTTTTTCTCTTTTGCAATAACTGTTGGAGCTCCTTTCTGGTTAGAAAATAAAATCGGATTTTGAAAATAATTTTTAATTTGTATATTAAAATTAAGCATAAACTAAACTTTCAAAATTCTTCGTTTCCAAACCCCTTCGTGGTTTGGAAGACTGCGAATTTTGAAGAGTAAGTGCGAGATGAGCTTTTTAATAAAATTTTTATTAATCTTTCTAAATTATAAAATGCTAAACAGCAAATTTTGTCGCCTGCCCCATAATAGACTAATAATTCTTTGTTCTTCACAACCGCGCCAGAAGGAAAGATAATAGCATTCGGCCGCATATATCTTATCTCGTATTGCGTTTTAGGAATTAAAAAAGGATAATCGCTTTTAGCTAATATCTTAGTTGGATCTTTTAGGTCTAAAAGCGCGGCGCCGATGCCAAAAACATCTGGACCAGGAAGACTAATTCCTGTGATATAAGCCAATATCAGCAACCAGCCCTGTTTTGTTTTTATAGGAGGGGCGCCCACTTCAATTTCTAAATCTGGCGTTGGGGGAAATAAAATATTTTTACCTTGTTGGTCCTTTTCAATCCACCACTTATCCCAATATTCTTGAGATAAAATTTCTTGAATATCGTTAAAAAAAGCAATACCCGTCTTTAATGGCCGCAAGTCCGGCTCTAAAGCAAAAATTGCTACCATTTTTCCGTTGATTCTTTCCGGAAAAAGAACCATGCACTTTGCGTTAAATGGCGTTACAATGCCATGCTTGGTAATTGTTTTAAAGTCCTTAGTTGTTGCTAAGGCTATTTTAACATATTCTTGCGAAGAAGGAAAATGAGAAACAGCGGTATAAAAAATAAAGTACTGATTTCCAAATTTAGTTATTCTTGGGTCTTCACAGCCAAAATATTCCCATTTATGCTCTGGCTTAAAAAATAGACGACGATTTTTAAAAGTACTTCCATTTTTACTATTGGCATATCCTAAAAAAGAAATATGAAATCCTGGTTTATGTTCATCAAAAAATTGAGAAGAATGAGCCCGATAAACCATATGAAAAATGTTTTTTTCATCTTTGATAACGCAAGGATTAAAAACAGCATCAGCTTCCCACCAATTTTTTATATTTGGTTTTAAGATAGGGTTTCGTTTGTGCCTTATAAGTTCAATTTTATAATCAGCTTTTTCCGTTAATTCTTTCAAAAATTCATTTAGATTCACTGTGGCAAGTCCGATAACATTGTCCGCGGCGCCGTAATAAATAAACAATTGGTCTTTAATTATTATTGCTCCATTAGTAAAAACAACATTAGGAACTACTCCTTGTTTTTCGTAGTCCTGTTCTGGTTCCAAAATAAAATTATTTGGCCGGCAAAGAACCCTGGAAGGATCTTTAAGATCTAATAGCATTGCGCCTAATCGGTATTTTCTATCTTGTTCAGAAAGGCCGTGATAAATCAAAAGCCAGCCCTGCTTTGTTTTTATCGGCACCGGACCAGTGCCGATTTTTCGGCTATCCCATTTATCCGTTCTCGGCATAAACCAACAACTTCCTTTAATCCAAATGTCTTTTTTGAAATTTAAATCTTTAACTGAATCAATCCAAATACAGGGATGAAATCGATGAAAAATAAAATATTTCCCTTTAATTTTTTGAGGCAGAATACAAGCGTTTTTATCATCTATGCCTGGCGGTGAAATTAAAACCGGTTTTTCCCATTTCCAGCGAAAAGCGAGAAAATCTTTTACTTTTATTGATGTTAGAGCGACTCTGGTTGGATGAACTCCATCAAACGCGGTATAACACATATAAAACCGGTCGCCTATTTTAGTAATTCTCGGGTCTTCGCATCCCGACCAAACCCCTGGTTTAGCTTTTTTTTCAAAACTTTCTCGCGGCTTATAAATCGGTTCTGGCAATCTCTCGTCAATGTTAAATCCGTCCTTGCTAATTGCTAAACCTAAACTAGAAGTATGATCTTTAGAAAAAGCCCGATAAACAATATAGACTTTTCCTTGTTCGTAAATTACGCTTGGATTAAAAACACCTCCTGCTTCCCAGGCATGCTCTTTTCTCGGCTCTAAAATAGGATTGTTTTTATAACGCTCCAACTGCATATTAGTGAAGTCTGACCCCTTAGGCGCTCTCTACCTTCTACCTTCTACCTTCTACCTTCTACCTTATCATTTACAAAAACCTTGTCAATCTTAGGGGTGTGGACTTGAACACTCCTAATGCCATATTCTTCTTGTTCTAATATACCATTCTTCTATATTAGTAAATCTTTCAGCCGGAGTAATAATCAATTCCATTTCCGGTTTTTTAATTGTCCTGGAAACTAAATAAAGATAATAAGGGTTATATAAAAAAACTGCTGGCGCTTGTTCAATCACAATGTTCTGAAATTCTTCTAATTTCTCTCTTCTTGCTGTTTGATTAAGGGTTTGGCGAGCTCGTTCTAAAAGAAAATCTGCCCTGTTATTATCAAAAATAGCCAAATTCAATCCAGGGTCTCTTCTCTGAAGCGAATGCCAAAAAACAAAAGGGTCGGGAATCGCGCTCAGAATTTGACCAAACAATAAACTTTGGAAATTTCTATTCCTGATAACTTCTCGTTTAAGCTCAACAATATCATAAATATTAATCTCAACTTCTACGCCAACTGCCTGCCATTGTTTTTTTAGAAGATAAGCTGTTTCTCGCAGCTGCGGATGGTCAACCGTGGAAAGAGAAAATTCTAAAGGATTTTCTTTGTGGAAGCCGGCTTTTTCCAAAAGTTCTCTTGCTTTTTCTAAATTGGGCTCAAAAATTTTTTGCGGAGCGGAAAAATTAAAAATCTCCGGCAAAATAGGAGAAGAAACCTTTTGACCTTGCTTGTGAAACAGATAAGCAATAATTTCTTGTTGATTAACAGCGTAATTTAATGCTTGGCGGACATTTATGTCTTGGAAAACTTTTGCTTCTTGAGGGTTGAAAAAAACAGCGAAATACCTTGGCAGAACAAGAAAATGAATTTGCCAATTTCGTCCAAATGCATTAGCTGGATTTAAGGGACACAAAGAAAAACCGGTAATTTGTCCTTGATGAGCCGCTTTTACCAATTCTTGCTCATTGCGGAAAAATAAAAAATCAATTTCGGAAATAAAAGGCTTACCGCGAAAATACTGCGGATTAGCAATTAAAGACAGGACTTCTATTCTGCCTAATTCGTCTTTTTTAATTTCTCTAAACTTGTAAGGACCAGAACCAACAGGCCTAAGGTTGTAAGAAGCCAAATGAAAGGCCTTATGAGAAATATTGCGCCAAATATGCCTGGGCAGGATTTTCAAAGTTAAATTCTCTAAAAAAGAAGCTGAAGGGGCTGGCAGAATAAAACGAATTGTTTGCTCAGAAATTTTTTCTATTTTTACGCCTAGCCATTTTGGCCATAAAGGACTTTTAAAAACCGGGTCCTGGATTATTTCAAGGGTAAAAATAACATCATCAAGGGTAAGTCTTTGGCCGTCATGCCAAAAAATATCCTGCCTTAAAACGCATTCATAAACTCGGCCCTGCTCTTTAACCTGACAATCAGCTAAATCCTGCACAAGATTTCCCTGAATATCATATTTCATTAAGCCGGAAAAAATAAGCCCGGTTAAATCCCGGTCAACATCGCTAAGAGGAGCGAAAATCGGATTAATAAATCTTGGCTGGCCAATTAAGCCTTCAATATGGACTCCGCCATAAGCTGGTACAATCCTGGTATTTTTAAGATAGAAACTGCAAACCAAAAAGAAAAAACTGCTAAAAGCCAAAACAGCAAAAACTAAAAAAGCGATTTTTTCTTTTTTGTCCAGGACCTTAAAAAATTGAAGCCATTGAGATTTACTGGGCCATTTAGAAAACATGCATTATGCTGTCGGTATGCTGTCGAGGTTGCTGTCGGGGTCAGACCCCGACAGTTAAAGCAAGGCAAAGATAAAAAAATTAAGACAAAGCTAAATTAAAAAGCGCTAAAAGAATAAAAAGAGTTCCAAAAACTATGGTTGCTAAAAAGATTTTTTGCTGAATTCCTCGCCGAGTAGCGTAAAAACCCCCTTCTCCGCCAAAACCACTGCCAAGAGCTGTTCCTCTTTGCTGTAAAAGAATCAAAACTATTAAAATAATTGCCACAAAAATCTGAATTATCGGTAAATATTGAGCCATAGAATTGATTAATACCCTTCTGGCATTGAAGGCATTCCTCCTCCTCCTTTCTTTTCTTCCGGCTTTTCAGCAACCACGCATTCTATAGTCAAAAACATCACTGCGGCTGAAGCAGCATTTTGAAGACCGGATCTAACCACTTTTGTCGGATCAACAATGCCTGCGGCCATTAAATCTTCATATTCCATTGTCTCGGCATTAAAACCAAAACCAGCTTTCCCCTCTTTTACTTTTTGACAAATTACTGCTCCGTCTACGCCGGCATTTTGAGCAATTTGGCGAATCGGCGCTTCCAGAGCTTTTTTTAAGATATTAACGCCAATCATTTCATCTCCCTCCATTTTTATTTCAGACAATCTATCAATTTCTCTTATTAAAGAAACCCCGCCCCCCGGAACAATTCCTTCTTCTTTAGCGGCTCTGGTGGCTGATAAAGCATCTTCTACCTTGTGTTGTTTGGCTTTTTGCTCAACCTCTGTTGCCGCGCCAACTTTAATCACTGCCACTCCGCCAACTAATTTTGCCAATCTTTCCTGAAGTTTTTCTTTGTCAAATTCTGACTCTGAAATCTCCAGTTCTTTCTTTATCTGTTTTATTCTGGCGTCAATTTCCGTTTTCGCGCCTTTCCCCTCAACAATAGTGGTGTTTTCCTTAGTAGCAACCACTCTTCTTGCCCGTCCTAATTGTTTTAATTCAATATTTTCTAATTTCAGTCCCACTTCTTCAGAAATCACCTGGGCTCCGGTTATAGCGGCAATATCCTGAAGCATTTCCTTGCTTCTCTCGCCAAATCCCGGCGCTTTTATCGCTAAAGCGTTAAATATGCCTCGCAGTTTATTAACCACTAATGTTGCTAAGGCGTCTCCCTCAACTTCATCGGCAATAATGACTAATTCTTTTTTTCCGGCTTGAACCACTTTTTCTAAAGCCGGCAGAATCTCTTGAAGAGAAGAAATCTTTTTATTGGTCACTAAAATATAAGGGTCCTCAAAACTGGCTTCCATTTTTTCGGTGTTAGTAATCATATAAGGAGAAATATATCCTTTATCAAACTGAAGCCCTTTAACCACTTCTTTTTGAGTGCCAAAAGTTTTTGATTCTTCAACCGTGATTACGCCGTCTTTTCCCACTTCAGCCATTATTTCAGCAATTAACTCGCCGAGTTTTTCATCTTCCGCGGCAATAGTCGCCACCTGAGCCATTTCTTCTTTAGAGGTTACTTGTTTTGACGCTTGTTTTAACCCTTGAACAATTTTTTCCACTCCTTTTTCTATTCCTCTTTTCAAAGCCAAGGGATTGGCTCCGGCAGCCACATTTTTAAGTCCTTCTGATATTATTGCTTGAGACAAAATCACGGCTGTGGTAGTACCGTCTCCGGCAACATCATTAGTTTTTTCAGCCACTTCTTTAACAATCTCTGCTCCCAGATTTTCTATTTTGTTCTCTAATTCAATCTCTTTGGCAATAGTTACTCCGTCATTAGTAATAGTCGGCGACCCAAAACCCTTGTCCAGAACAACATTTCTTCCTTTAGGTCCTAAAGTAATTTTTATCGCATTAGCTAATTTATCAACCCCGGCTTTCATTTTTTTCCGGGCATCTTCTGAATATTTTATTTGTTTTACCATAATAATTTTGCTTCGCAAAAGAAATTCCAAGCTTCAAATATCAAATTACAAACTATATGTTTTGAATTTTGGATTTGTTCACCCGCCTAAATTTTGCTTCGCAAAATTTGGGCGGGGTAAATTTGGAATTTATGATTTGTTATTTGGAATTTACTATTCTTGAAGCTATTCAAGAATAGCCAATATATCTTCTTCTTTTGCTATAAGATATTCTTTATTTTCGACCTTGATTTCATTAGGGCCATATTTAGTAAATAGAACTTTATTCCCGGGTTTTACATCTAAGGGAATAATTTTACCGGCTGAAGTTTTTTTACCTGGCCCAACAGCAATTACTTTGCCTTGTTCCGGCCTTTCTTTTTCAGCTGTTTCCGGAAGCAAAATTCCGGTTTTGGTTTTCTTTTCTTCTTTGTCCGGCTCAATCAAAATATGATTTGATAATGGCTTTATTTTCATGCTTTTTTTATGCTGTTTATTCTTGTGATTCTTGTCTTTTGTTCGACCTTTTGAAAGCCCTTGTTTTTATTATTTTAACAGCTAAAAAAACCCTGTCAAGAGATTCAAATAATATATAGTAGAGATATGGGGGTCTTTACTAAAATAAAATAGTATTTTGATAAAAATATAGCGCAATGTTAAAACAATGCGCCAAAAAGCTTGTAATTTTATTCAAAATAGACTACTCCTTTAACCCGGCAATTGCTTTATCAACTTCTGCTAAACAAGCTTTATAACATTCAACTTCTATGGTGTCTAAAACCATATCAGCTTTTATTAATTGGCCTAATTCTTTCCACTCTTCTAGAGTTAAACACTTGCTTTCTTCAACACCAGACCCCTGATTTAATTTTGACTTAATTGAAAGTTCTTTTACTCTATCTTTCACCCTTTCAGAAAATTCTGTTTCATCTATTAATTTGTAAAGTTGGTCAATTATGCTCATATTTTTATGCTCGTTCTCCTAAAAATCCCCCAATTTTGTTCATAAGTTGCATCATTTTCCCCTTCTTATGAATTTTACCAAGCCCAGCCAAGTATCTTTTTGACGCTTCATTGGTTATTGCTTCTAATCTTTCTGGTCCTGTTAGAGATTTTTTTCCATCTTCCATTTCTGTTTCCTGACCTCTCAATTTTTCAATCTCTCTTTCTAATTTTTGTTTTATATATTGATTGGATTCTGCCTCAAAAGCTTTTTCTTTAAATAAAATCTTAACTTTTATTTCGCTTAATTTTTTCTCTATTTTTTCTAATTCTTTTTGTGTCTTTTCTGGCAATTGACTTATTTCCTTTTCTGCTCCTCTCTTTTGAAGATAACCATAAGCCTGACGCACAGGCTCTTCTACTACAACGCCAACTGTTACTCCTAAAACAGCTAAATCTTTAACGCCTTCAATAGCTACTTTTTTAACCCCTTCTAATCCCAATAAAGCTGTTTCTTTTGGAGCAAATATCAATGGATCAACCCAGCGACTCAAAAACCTATTTAATGACTCGGCTATTTTAATTCTATTCTCTTTGGCTATTTCTCTTATTCCTTTTTCTCTTTTACCTTGTTCATCTTGAATTTCCGCGAAAGCTCCTTCATCTATTTTTTGTTCTTGTTTAACTTCTGGTATTGTGCTATCCACCTCTTTTGTCTCTTCAGCTCCTTCTGTGCCCTTTCCTGTTT
>BBPD01002181.1_pt1 | contig 13427 bp, 9 predicted proteins | sample 1344911 | NCBI WGS metagenome assembly BBPD01 (sample SAMD00019088, study PRJDB2971) | groundwater metagenome | biome: freshwater biome; feature: mineral spring; material: ground water | place: USA: CA, Sonoma | collected 2011-09 | depth surface m
ATCGTCGCGCAGAAGCGCCTCCAGATGACGACCGCCCAGGCCGAGACCTTCTACGGCGTGCATCGCGAGCGCGGCTTCTTCCGCGAGCTCGTCACGTTCATGACGAGCGGGCCGGTGGTGGTGCAGGTGCTCGAAGGCGAGGACGCGGTGGCGCGCCACCGCGAGATCATGGGTGCGACGAACCCGGCGAACGCGGCCGAGGGCACGGTGCGCAAGATGTTCGCGGAGAGCATCGAGGCGAACAGCGTCCACGGCTCCGACAGCGCGGAGAACGCCGCGGTGGAGATCGCCTATTTCTTCGCCGGCTCCGAGATCGTCGGCTGACGGCTAGAGCCAATCCACCCTGACTGTCGTCAGGGAGGTTGCCTCTGGCCTCTGTTTTCATTGCAGATTCACGCCTCCGAGCGAAGACGCTCTCCGGCGATCTGCTCTAGCGCGTCAGCGACACGAGGGCGCTGCGGGGCGGCACGCCGGGCTGGAACTCCGGCCAGCGGGTCGCCGGGCGCTCGAACGTCGCATCCGGGCCGCGGCCGGGCATGCGCGCGGCGGCGATCACCGTCGCGCCGTCGGGCGTCACCGCAGCCCCGCCCACCGCGGCGCCGCGGGCGGCGGCGTAGAGCGGGGTCGCGCGGCCCGCCTCCAGCAGCCACAGCGCGTCGGCGGTGTCGGCCGATGCCGCCCCGCCCATGCCGACCCCGCCCATGCCGACCCCGCCTATGCCGAGCCCGCCCGTGCCAAGCCCGTCCGTGCCGACGAAAACGCGCGCGGAGCGTGGGTCGGGCGTCACCGTGTCGGGCGCGGGCACCGTGCCCTGCGCAAGCGTTTCCAGCGCCCAGGATTGCGCCCCGGCGTCGCCCCCCTCCGGCCGCAGGGCGAGCACCGTGCCGGCGCCGCCGCGCACCGCCAGCAGCAGCCGGTTCGCCCGCGCGTCGTAGGCGAGGCCGGAGGGCGCATCGAACGCCGCCGCGCCCCGCGCCAGCCCGACCGGCTCGCGCGCCGCCTCGGGCGGCAGTTCGGCGAAACGCAGCCGGCCGCCCTCGGCCAGCGCGACCGACAGCGTCCCCGCCTCCAGCGAGTCCGGCGCGCTGGCCGGGCCGGCGCTGACGAAGCGGAACAGCATGCCACCCGGCGAGGCGCGGTGCGTCTGGAACACCACCGCCCGCCCGTCGCGCGCCACCGCGGCCGCCGCGTCCCCGCGCAGTGGCAGCCGCCCGCAGGCCGCACGTTTCGCGGGCACGGATTGCGGGTCGAACGGGTCGAGCTCCGCAAGCCAGCCCAGCGTGGCCGCGGGCAGGGCGAGGCGCGCCGACCACGTCGCACTTTCGCCCTCGGCCAGCAGCAGCGTGCCCCACGGCGTCACGCAGCCGCCCTGGATGCCGGCGAGACCGCGCGCGGCCTCCGCCCCGATCCGGCACAGCGTCGTCGCCGTCAGGCGCCGCGCCTGGAAGCCGCCATCCACGACGACCCAACCTCGGTCCCCTTGGCGCTCCAGGTTGAGCAGCGAGGCGCCGCCCATCGCGCCCGCGACCTCCGGCCGGTCCCGCCCGCCAGGGAAGGCGAGGGCGTCCACGCGCGGGTGCGCGGCGGCGAGCACCGCGCGCTCCACCCCGTCCGCCGCGCGGGGCGGCGTGGCGATCCCGATCACCCGCGCGTCCCAGCCGAACTGCGCCGCCGCGCCGTCGGCGTCGATGCCGCGCGGGTCGAAGGGCGGCGCGTCGAAGGTCACGCGGTCACCCCAGCGGATCAGCATGCCGCGGCGCCAGCCGGGCGCGGTCACGTCGTCCTGCCGCACGGCGGGGGCTTGCGCACGCGCTGTGGCCGGTGCCGCGAGCGGGGCGATAAGCAGCGAGCGGCGGAGCATCAGGTAGCCACCTCCTCGACGACGGCCGGCGGCGCGTGAACGCGCACCGCCGGCAAGGGCTGCGTCCACGCCTCCACCCGCACCAGGCAGGACTGCGCCGAGGGCCCCTGGCTGAGCGCGGAGGAGCCGATGTCGGCGGTCAGCACGTTCGGGTTGCCGTGCACGCAGAGCGAACCGGGCACGCCCGGCTCGAGCGGATCGTACCACGCGCCCGTCGCCATCAGCGCGACCCCGGGGAGGATGCCGTCGTCCAGCACCAGCCCGGCAAGGCAGGCGCCGCGCGCGTTGCACACCCGCACCACCTGCCCCGCCGCGAGGCCGCGCCGCGCCGCGTCGTCCGGGTGCAGGCGGATCGGCTCGCGCCCCTCGATCTTGCTCGCGCGGCTGATCGGCCCCGTGTCGAGCTGCGAGTGCAGCCGCGTGGCGGGCTGGAAGGTGAGCAGGTGCAGCTCGTCCTCCGCCGCGCTGAGCAGCGACTCGCGCGGCGCGATCCAGGTCGGGAAGCCGGGGCAGTCGGCGAGGGCGAAGGACGCGATGGTCTCGCTCCACAGCTCCACCTTGCCCGAGGGCGTGTCGAGCGGGTGCGCCTCGGGGTCCGCGCGGAACTCGGCGAACTGCGTGTACGGCTCGTCGGCGCCGGGCAGCTCGACGTGGCCCACGGCCCAGAAGGCGTCGAAGTCCGGCGCGTCGAAGCCGAACCGCGTGCAGGAGGCGCGCCAGCGGCCGTAGAGGTGGCGCAGCCAAGCGCCCTCGTCACGCTGCTCGGTGAAGCGCGCGCGATAGCCCAGCGCGTCGGCGAGGTCGGCCAGCCAATCGAAATCGTCGCGCGCCTGGTGCTGGCGCGGGATCGCCTTGTGCATCGCGCGCACGAAGCGGTCGCGCGAGGAGTGGGCGATGTCGTTCCTCTCGAGCGTCGTTGTCGCCGGCAGCACGATGTCGGCGTGTCGCGCGACGGAGGTCCACCACGGTTCGCTGACGACGATGGTCTCGGGGTGCGACCAGGCGCGCACCAGGCGGTTGAGGTCCTGGTGGTGGTGGAAGGGGTTGCCGCCGCTCCAGAACACCATGCGGATGTCGGGCAGCTTCAGGTCGCGCCCGTTATACGCCACGTTCCCGCCGGGTCGCTCCAGCAGTTCCGAGATGCGGCCCACCGGGATGAAATGCTGCACGGCGTTGGGCGCCGGCGGCAGCGCGATGCCGGGCAGCTCGCGCCGCGGGTTGCCGATGCCGCCGATGGAGCCGTAGCCGAAGCCGATCCCCTGGCCCGGCTTGCCGATGCTCCCCAGCGCGGCGGCGAGCGCGATCAGCGCCCAGTAGGGCTGCTCGCCGAAATCGGCGCGCTGGAGCGACCACGCGGCGGTCAGCATCGTGGGGCTTTCCGCGGCGCGCTCGGCGAGGGCGCGGATCGTCGCGGCGGGGACCCCGGTGAGCGCTTCGGCCCACTCCGGCGTGCGGTCGGCGAGCGTCGGCGCGAGGCGCTGCCAGCCGACGCAATGCCGCGCCAGGAAGTCGCGGTCCTCACGTCCCGTGGCCACGAGATGCCGGATCATCGCGAGGATCAGCGCCGCGTCGGTGCCGGGCCGGATCGGCACCCACTCGGCCGCCAGCGCGTCCTGCGTGTCGCCGCGGTGGGGCGAGATGTTGACGATCCGCACGCCCGCCGCGACGGCCGCGCGCATGTTGGGCCCGTAGGTCTGCGCCCCGCCGCCCGCGAACACGCCGCCGTTCTTCGCGGCCAGCCCGCCGAAGCACAGCATCAGCCGGGCGTGCCTCGCGATGGCCGCCCAATCCGTCATCCGCCCCAGCAGCACCTCGTTCGTGCCGAGCACGTGCGGCACCAGCGCCTGCGCCGTCGCGTAGGAGTAGGCGTTGACCGAGTTGGTGAAGCCGCCGCCCATCGCGAGGTTGCGCTGCAGCTGGCTCTTGGCGTGGTGGAACCGGCCCGCGCTCGCCCAGCCATAGGAGCCGCCGAAGATCGCCTGCCCGCCGTGCTCGGCGCGGGTGCGGGCGACCTCCTCGGCGACGAGGCGGATCGCCCGGTCCCAGGGGACGGGAATGAAGGGGTCGCCGCCGCGGATCGCGCCGCGCCGCTTCCCCTCCAGCCAGCCGCGGCGGATGTGCGGCCGGTCCACCCGCGCGCGGCTGTGCACCGCCTCGGGCGTGGCGGCGATCAGGGGAGGGGCTTCGGCGTCGCGGCTGAAGGGGCGCACGGCGGCGAGCCGCCCGCCCTCGACCACCGCGTCGAAGAAGCCCCAATGGGCGGCGTGCGGCTTGGTCTCGGCGCTCATGGCAAAGGCAGACTTGCCCGCCCGCCCCCAGGCGCGCAACACCGCCGTCGCGGCAACGGGAGCGGGGCGATGGACGCGGCGGCGCGCGTGGGCGAACTGGAGGCGGAGGTGGCGCGGCTGCGCGCCGAGCTGGAGCGCGGCCACCGGCTCGCCGCGTACGAGGCGGAGTTCGACCGTGTGTTCCACACGCGCTTCCGCGTGCCGAACACGTCGCCGGCCTCCACCTTCCAGGTCGGCACGCGCTGGGGGGACCACCTGGCCATCGAGATGCAGAACGCGGAGTACCTCTACGCCGAGCACCTGCTCGGCATGCTCGACCGCGAGGGCGTGGACGGCGCGGTGGTCGAGTTCGGCGTGTTCTCCGGCAGCAACCTCGAGAACCTCGCCCGCTCGCTGGAGCGGCTCGGCAGCGGGCGGGAGCTGTGGGGCTTCGACAGCTTCGAGGGCCTGCCCGAGCCCGACCCGGTGAAGGATGGCGGCATCTGGCACGCCGGCCAGTACGCCGCCGACTACGAGACGGTCCGCGCCTTCTGCCACGTGGACGAACGGCCCTGGATGCGCCTGGTCCGGGGCTGGTTCGCCGACACGCTCGCGGGCGAGCCGGCGCGCTCCATGGGGCCCGTCGCGTACGCGCGGCTCGACGGCGACCTGTACCAAAGCGCCGTAGAGTGCCTCGACTTCCTCGGGCCGCGTCTGGTGGACGGGGCGGTGCTGGTGTTCGACGACTGGGTGTTCGACTGGGACATCGGTGAGCCGCGCGCCTTCCGCGAATGGGCGCCGCGGAACCCTGACCTGCGCTTCGAGTTCCTGGCGATGAACCTGTGGAACCACCTCTACCTTCGCGTGCGCAAGACGGGCTAGGCTGCGTGGCCAGACCGCTCGGGAAAACCCCCCATGACCCCGCCGCCCGCCGCCCTTCGCAACTCCAACGCCGCGCGTGACGTGGCGAGCGTGCTGCACCCCTACACCGATGGCCGCGCGCACCAGAAGAACGGCCCGCTCGTGATCACCAAGGGCAAGGGCGTCCGCGTGTGGGACGACCAGGGGCGGGAGTATATCGAGACGGTCGCCGGCCTCTGGTGCGCCTCGCTCGGCTTCGACAATGAGCGCCTGGTGCAGGCGGCGTTGCGGCAGATGCGCGAGCTGCCCTTCTACCACGGCTTCACCGGCCGCTCCCACGCGCCGCAGATCGAGCTGGCCGAGATGCTGATCGAGCGAGCACCCCATTCGTCCTCCGGGCCGATGAGCAAGGTGTTCTTCGCCAACTCCGGCTCGGAGGCGAACGACACCGCGGTGAAGATGATCTGGTACTTCAACAACGCGGTCGGGCGGCCGGCGAAGAAGAAGATCATCGGCCGCATCAAGGGCTATCACGGCGTGACCGTCGCCAGCGCATCGCTCACCGGCCTGCCCTACAACCACAAGCTGTTCGACCTGCCGATCGCGGGCGTGCTGCACGCTGGCACGCCGCACCACTACCGCCACGCGCACCCGGGCGAGGGCGAGGAGGCGTTCGCGACGCGGCTCGCCGACGAGCTCGACGCGATGATCGTGGCGGAGGGCCCGGACACGGTCGCCGCCCTCTTCGCCGAGCCGGTGATGGGCGCGGGCGGCGTGATCATCCCGCCCGCGACCTACTTCGAGAAAATCCAGGAGGTGCTGCGCCGCCACGACGTGCTGCTGGTGGCCGACGAGGTGATCTGCGGCTTTGGCCGCACGGGCAACTACTGGGGCAGCCAGACCTTCGGGATGCGGCCCGACATCGTCACCTGCGCCAAGGCGCTGTCGGCGAGCTTCCTGCCGATCTCGGCCGTGATGGTGAACAGCCGCGTCTTCGAGGGGCTGGCCGATGGCTCCGCGAGCCTCGGCACCTTCGGCCACGGCTTCACCTATTCCGGTCACCCCGTGCCGGCCGCGGTGGCGGTGGAGACGCTCAGGATCTACGACGAGACCGACATCGTCGGGCACGTCCGCGCGGTCGCGCCCGCGCTGCAGGACGGGCTGCGGGAACGCTTCGGCGACCACCCTCTCGTGGGCGAGGTGCGCGGCGTCGGCCTGATCGGCGCCATCGAACTCGTTGAGGACCGCGCGACCAAGCGGGCCTTCGACCCCGCGCGCAAGGTCGCTGTCCGCGCCACCAAGATCGCCGAGCGCCACGGGCTGATCATGCGCGCGCTGCCCGGCGACGGCCTCGCCTTCTCGCCGCCGCTGATCATCACGCGCGCCGAGATGGAGGAGATGCTGGAGCGCGTCGGGCGCGCGCTCGACGAGCTGGCGGTGGAGCTGCGGCGGGAGAGCATCGCGGTCGTCTGAGCGTGGGTGAGGTCTGGGCGGGGCGCGCCATCGCTGCGGCGCTGTTCGCGGCCCCGGTGGCGGTCGTCCTGCAGAATCGCGCCGCGGCGCCCATCGCGCTCGTGGGCTTCGTCGCGGCGCTGCTTTTCGCGTGGCGCGGCAGGTGGCTGGCCTCGCGCGTGGCGCCGGTGCCGCCCGGACCATGCTGCGTTCGCTGGCGCTCACCCCGCCTGGTCCAGGCTGCGCTGGGCCGCGGGATTCAACGTTTTCGGCGTTTCCGCCTCAACGCATCCCGCCCTTTCGCGGCGGCTGACGCGCCGCGGCACGCAGGCCGGCGGAGCGCGTGGCCCCGGTGGCCGCACCGCGCGCCGGGCGATGGCGGATGGCACGCCGGCCTGGGTGGGCCGGTCGTGCCGCTCCTCCTGCTGGTGGCCTGGATGTTGCTGGCCACGAACTGGGCGATCAATCCCCCCGGCGCGCTCGACACCGCGTTGCGCGTCGGCGCCATGCTCGCGCTGGCCGTTCTCGCCGCCCGCGCGGTGCCGGCCGTGCCAGCCGCGCCGCTGGTCGCGGGCGTCGCCCTCGGCCTTGCCATGGCCGGCTTGGACGCGGCCACGGGCAACGGGCTGCGCGCCCTCGTCCGCGGGATCGCGGAGCCGCCGCCGCAGCTTGCCTTCGGGCTGAAGAACGCGGCGGCGGTGCTGGCGCTGCTGCTGCCGCTCGCCGTGGCCGCGTTGCGCGACCGGGTCGCGGCCGTCGGCCTCGCGCTCGGCGGCGGCGCGGTGGTGCTGGCGCTGCCGGGCGAGAGCGCGAAGCTCGCCCTTGTCGCCGGCCTCGCCGCCACGGCGGCCGCGCGGCGCTTCCCCCGCGCCGTGCCGCGCGCGGTCGGCGCGGCGCTGGCGCTGGCCATCCTCGCCGCGCCGCTGCTGGCCACGGCGGTGCTGCGCCCGGGCCTCGATGCCGCAAGCTGGCCGGAATCGGCCGCGCACCGGCTGATGGTGTGGGACTTCACCGCCTCGCGCATCGCCGAGGCGCCGGTCCTGGGTCACGGGATGGAGGCGAGCCGCGCCCTGCCGGGGGGCCGCGACGCGCCGGGCGACGAGCGCCTGCGCCGCTTCGGCCTGGGCGACGGGCGCGCCGCCGAGTGGATCCGCCGCAGCGAGATCCTGCCGCTGCACCCGCACAACCTCGCGCTGCAGGTGTGGCTGGAGCTCGGCGCGGTCGGTGCGGCGCTCGCCGCCTGGCTCGCCTGGGCGCTGGGGGCGGCCGCCGCGCGCGGGCCGAACCCGGCCGGGGCCGCGGGCGCGATGGCCGCCGGGGCGGTGGTCGCGATGCTCTCCTACGGCGCCTGGCAGCACTGGTGGGTGGCAGCCCTCGCGCTCGCGGCGGTGGCGGCGGCTACCGTCCGCCGCCGCGCATGAGGCGCAGCAGCATCCCCTCGCGCAGCCCTCGGTCGGCGACGGTCAGCTCCGGCAGCGGCCAGAGCCTGCGGATCGCGGCATAGACGGCGCAGCCCGGCAGCACGAAATCCGCCCGGTCCGGGCCGATGCAGGGGTGCGCCGCCAGCCCCTCCCGCCCCATCGCGAACAGGTCGCCCAGCGCCCGGTCCGCCTCCGCCGCGCCGAGGCGCAGCCCGTCCACGTATTGCCGGCGGTAGCGCGGCAGGGCGAGCACCACGCCGGCGAGCGTCGTCACCGTGCCCGAGGTGCCGATCAGCCGCACGCCGCCCTGGCGGATCTCGTGGTCGATGCAGTGCAGCCGGTCGAAGGCGGCCAGGCGCGCGACCACCTCGTCCACCACCTCCTCGAAGCCGGTCTGGGTGAAGCAGGTGGCGCCGGCGCGTTCGGCGAGCGTCACCACGCCCATGGGGATGGAGACGGTGCCGATCAGCTCCGGCCCGGCGCGGCCGTGGCCCGACCCGCCGGGCCGCATCCACGCGATCTCGGTGGAGCCGCCGCCGATGTCGAACAGCAGCGCGCGCCGGTCTTCGGGGGCGAGCAAGGGGGCGCAGCTCTCCATCGCGAGCTCCGCCTCCTCCCGCGCGGTGATCACGCGCGGGCGCAGCCCCGTGTCGCGCGCGACGCGCTCCAGGAAGGCGGCGCCGTTCGCCGCGCGGCGGCACGCCTCGGTGGCGACGGCGGCGAGCCGGCGGACCGGCCGGCGGTGCAGCCGTTCGGCGCAGGCCGCGAGGGCGCCGAGGGTGCGCTCCATCGCCGCGTCGGAAAGCCGGCCCGTGGCGGCGAGCCCCTCGCCGAGGCGCACAATGCGCGAGAAGCTGTCCACGACGCGGAAGCCGCTGGCCGTCGGCGTGCCGACCAGGAGGCGGCAGTTGTTGGTGCCGAGGTCGAGCGCGGCGTAGAGCGCCGGCCCCGGCCCATGGTGCGGCCCGTGCTGCGGCGCGACACGCGACGGCACCGGCGCGTGTGGGCCCGGCAGGGGTGGGCTCGGCAGGGCGGGCTCGGCGCGCATGGGCGGGGCGGTTCGGCTCCGATGGCGTGACAGTATCGCGGAAGCGGGGCCGCCGCGTCCAGCGTGAAGTTTCAGCCCGGACAAGAGCTTGCGCGCTGCCGCACCCGCGCTTGCGCGCATCGGGTGCACGTGCTGGCGCGCCATGGGCCACGCGCTTGCGCGCAACTTGCCGCGCGCTCGCGCGCAGCGGGCCACGCGCCGGCGCGCAACTTGCCACGCGCTTGCGCGCTGGGGGGGCCGGTGTAAACTGGGACTGCCCGGCGGTAGGTCGATTCCGCTCGTGGGGGATAGTTTAACGGTAGAACTCCCGACTCTGACTCGGGCAGTCTTGGTTCGAATCCAGGTCCCCCAGCCACTACCACACCATGCGCGGCGCTCCGTTCGCCCGGGCTGGAGTGCCAGCGGGCGTGGGTGTGGCGGTGCCCGCGGCCCGCGCGCTGCCGCCAGACCGCCACTCCGTGATCGGGGTGTAGCGCGGGGCGAGGAAACGGTAGGTCTCCCGCACGACCTCCCACACCCGGTCGCGCCCGTCGCTGGCGCCCGCGCCGCCGGCCGCCTCCGCCGCGTCGATTCCTGCCCAGGCCGCGAGCAGCGGCTCCCAGCCCCCGCGCAGCGTCGCGTAGAGCCAATCGCGCTGGGCGCGGATGAACTGCCGGTGTCGCTCCAGGTAGCGCAGAAGCGGCACCGGCTCCGCCGCATGGGCCTCCACCAGCTCAAAGCGCTGGAGCAGCGCGGCGACCGCGAGGCCCATGAGGCGCTCGACGCGGCCCAGCGTCTCGCGCCAGCCGGACCCCGGGGGGGCGAGGCGGCACATCGCGGCCACGCGCTTCTCGATCGCGAGCACGGGGGTGAGCAGCCGCTCGCGCAGCGCCTCGACATAGGCGAGATCGGCCGCCGCCTCCTCGATCAGCGCCATCAGGCCGGGCAGGCCCGCCGCGATGCCGAGGTCGTCGGCCGCGCGCGTGAGCGAAGCACCGATCTCGCCGCGTCGCGCCGGGTCGTCCACCATGGCGATCAGCAGCTCCGGGTCGGCCTTGGCGAAATCGTCGGCGCGGCGGCCGGCGGCGCGGATCACCTCCGCCTCGCTGCCGCCGTCGGCGTCCACGAACAGCGCCGCGAGCTGCAGGCGCATGCGCGCCGCCGCCGCGCGGAGGTGGTCGGGCCCCGGCTCCCAGCTCGCCTCGCCGGTGCCCAGCGCCTCGCCGGGGATGGGGTCGCCCGGGCGCAGCTCGTGGACGAAGTCGAGCGCGCGCATCACGAGACCGAGCATCTCGGCATCGGCGCTGCCGTCCGTGATGCCGAACTCCCGCTGGATCTTGCGCAGCGGCAGCAGCGCCACCTGGTCGTCGATGCGCGTGACGAGCGAGGGCGCGCGGTCGCCCTCGGCGAGGCGGAAGGCGATGTCCGGCAGGCGCGCGAACATGGCGTGCTCGAAGGCGCAGAGGCGAGGGGTGACGGGCGCATCGGGCATGGCGGGCGAATCTCCGCGGCGCGGGTGGGCTGCCAGCCGGTCGCTCTGCACCGCCCCCGATGAAGCTGCCGTTAGCGTTTCCATGCCTCGACAAGCACCCGCGCGCAGGCGTCGAGGATTGCCGCCTCGTCGAGCCCGTACGCCTCGTACAGCGCCGGGATGTCGCCACCCTGGCCGAACCGGTCCACGCCCAGCGCCTCGACGCGCTGGCCCCGCACCGCGCCGAACCAGTCCAGCGCGGCCGGGTGGCCGTCCAGGATGGTGACGAGGCCGGCGCCGGGGGCGAGGGGGGCGAGCAGCCGCTCGATGTGCGACGGCGCGGCGCAGGGGCCGCGGCGGGCGGCCCGGCGGCTCGCCATCCAGCCCGCGTGCAGCCGGTCAGGCGATGTCACCGCGAGCAGCCCCGCGCCCGGCTCCTCCGCGCGCAGCGTCTCGAAGGCGGCGAAGGCCTCCGGCGCGACCGGCCCCTGGTAGGCGATGGCGATCCGTGCGCCTTCCGCGGGCGGCGTGACCCAGTAGCCGCCGGCGATGCAGCCCGCCTCGTCCAGTGTCCGATCCGGCTGGGCCAGGCCGCGCGTGGAAAGCCGCAGCCAGTGCGAGCAGCCGCCCCCCTCCTGCCCCCCCTTTTGCCCCTCCTCCTGCCCCCCCGCTTGCATCGCCCACAGCGCGTGGCGCAGCAGCACGGCGAGCTCGTCGGCGAAGGCCGGCTCGTAGGCGGCGAGGCGGTCCTGCGCGATGCCGATCAGCGGCGTGTTGACCGATTGGTGCTGCCCGCCCTCGGGCGCGAGGGTGAGGCCGGAGGGCGTGGAGACGAGCAGGAACCGCGCATCCATGTAGCAGCCATAGATCAGCGCATCGAGGCCGCGATTCACGAACGGGTCGTACACCGTGCCGATCGGCAGCAGCCGCGCGCCGTAGAGCCGGTCCGCGAGGCCGAGCGCGGTCAGCACGAGGAACAGGTTCTGCTCGGCGATGCCGAGCTCCACGTGCTGCCCCTCCGGGCTCATCCCCCAGCGCTGGGCGGAGGCGAGCTTGGCGTCGCGGAACACGTCGTTCTTGAGGTGCCGGTCGAAGATGCCGCGCCGGTTCACCCATGGGCCGAGGTTGGTGGAGACGGTGACGTCGGGGCTGGTGGTGACGATGCGCGCGGCCAACTCGGCGAACTCGCCCTGGCCGCGGCCGATCTCGGCCAGGATCTCGCCGAACGCGGCCTGGGTGGAGGTCTTCCGGCCGGGAGCGGCGGCGGGCACGGGAAGCCGAGCCGGCACGTGGATCTTCGGCGCGGAGAGGGTGCGGCCGTGTGGCGTCAGCGGCCGCGCGAAGGGCACGGAATCGAGGAACGCGCGCATCTCCGCCTCGGGGATGCCGATCCCCTCGAACATCTCCCACTCCCGCCCCTCGCGGATGCCGAGCGAGGCGCGGAAGCCCGTGACCTGCTCCTTCGTCATCAGCCCGGCGTGGTTGTCCTTGTGGCCCGCGAATGGCAGCCCCATCCCCTTGATGGTGTAGGCGATGAAGCAGGTGGGCTGGTCGCCCAGGGCGTCGGCCTCGCGGAACGCCTCCATCAGCGTCTCGATGTCGTGGCCGCCGAGGTTGTTCATGAGCGCCGCCAGCTCGTCGTCCGAGAGCGGGTCGAGGATGGCGCGCACGCCGGCCTCGCGGCCGAGTTCGGCCAGCAGCGCCCGCCGCCACGCGGCACCGCCCTGGAAGGTGAGCGCCGAGTAGAGGCTGTTGGGGCAGTCGTCGATCCAGCGGCGCAGCGCCTCGCCGCCCGGCCGCGCAAAGGCCGCCTGCAGGCGCTTGCCGTATTTGAGGGTGACGACGTTCCAGCCCATGTCGCGGAACAGCCCCTCGATGCGGCCGAACAGGCGGTCGGGCACCACGCTGTCGAGGCTCTGGCGGTTGTAGTCCACCACCCACCAGACGTCGCGGATGTCGTGCTTCCAGCCCTCGAGCAGCGCCTCGTAGATGTTCCCCTCGTCGAGCTCCGCGTCGCCCACGATGGCGACGTGCCGCCCGGCGGGCAGCCCCTCCGGCGCGAGCTTCTTCAGCCGCACATAGTCCTGCACGAGGGAGCCGAAGGACGCGAGGGCGACGCCGAGGCCGACCGAGCCGGTCGAAATGTCCACCTCCGCCCCGTCCTTCACGCGGGAGGGGTAGGGCTGGATGCCGCCGAACGCGCGCAGGGTCGCGAGCCGCTCGCGCGTCTGCCGGCCGAGGAGGTGGTTGATCGCGTGGAACACCGGGCCTGCGTGCGGCTTCACCGCGACGCGGTCGGCCGGGCGCAGCGCGTCGAAATAGAGCGCGGTGAGGATCGAGACGCAGGAGGCGCAGGAGGCCTGGTGCCCGCCCACCTTCAGCCCGTCGCGGTTGGGCCGGACGTGGTTGGCGTGGTGGATCATCCACGCCGAGAGCCACAGCAGCTTGCGCTCGATCGCGTGGAGGAGTTCGAGGCGCCTCGCCTCGCTGGGCTGGCGCGTGGCGAGGGATTGACCGTTCATGGCGGATGTCTCCGGCGGCCCGCCCTGTGTGGCCCGGCCCACGCCCGCCGCCAACCCGCCGGGCGACGCGCGACTTTTCCGTTCCCGCGCCTCGCCGTGTCTGCCAAGCTTCCGCCGCAGGCAGCAGCACAGGGAGGCTTCGGTGGCGGCGAGACGCAAGACGGCCCGGGAATTCCACTTCGACATCGCCCGGACCCGGGCCGGCATCCGCCTCAAACCGGCCAGCGCGGCGCAGGCCGCCTCGCTCGACGCCATGAGCTTCGCCGAGGGCGCGGCGCTGTTTCGCGCGGTGGTCGGCCGCATCACCGGGCGGCGCGGCATGATCGACCCCGAGAGCGTGGATTGGCCGCCGCTGCCCGACCCGCTCGGCATCCTCAAGGGCAACCAGACGCTGCCGTGGAAGCTGCTCAACCCGGCCGCCAAGAAGTGCATCCGCTGCATGCCCAAGGGGGCCGACGGCGGCGTGGATTGCGTGGAGGTCGCCTGCGACGACGTGCCGCGGAGCTAGAGCACGTTCCCCTCGCACCGATTCATAACAGTGCTTC
>BBPD01000721.1_pt4 | contig 13393 bp, 13 predicted proteins | sample 1344911 | NCBI WGS metagenome assembly BBPD01 (sample SAMD00019088, study PRJDB2971) | groundwater metagenome | biome: freshwater biome; feature: mineral spring; material: ground water | place: USA: CA, Sonoma | collected 2011-09 | depth surface m
CACTGAAAACATAGGCTAGAGGCAACCGCCCTGACGACAGTCGGGGTGGATTGGCTCTAGCACCGGCTTGCGCGGTGCGCGAGCCGCGCGCATGTCGCCGGCGCGATGTCGGCCACACCGTTGATCTTCGACCGCGCCCTCGTGGCCAAGCGCCGCACGCGGGCCGCGCCGCGCGTGGCCGGGGTCACGCCGGTGCTGGAGGCGGCGGCCGCGGTGCTGCTGGACCGTCTGGACGACGTGACGCGCCGCTTCTCGCGCGCGCTGGAGGTCGGCGGGCGCGGCGTCGTGGCGCCGCTGCTCCGCCGGCGCGGCGTGGGCTTCGTCGCCTCGATGGACCTTTCGCCGGCGATGGCGGCCGGCGCCGCCGGTTCCGCCGTGGTTGGGGACGAGGAATGGCTGCCATTCGCCGATGGGTCGTTCGACCTCGTCGTCGCCTCGCTCGCGCTGCACACCGTCAACGACCTGCCCGGCGCGTTGGTGCAGCTGCGCCGCGCGCTCGCGCCGGACGGGCTGTTCCTGGCCTCGCTACCAGGCTTCGGCACGCTGCAAGGGCTGCGCGAGGCGCTGGCTGCGGCCGAGGCCGATCTGCGCGGCGGAGCCTCGCCCCGCGTCCCGCCCTTTCCGGAGCTGCGGGACTGCGCGGCGCTGTTGCAACGCGCCGGCTTTGCGCTGCCAGTGGCGGACCGCGCGCACCTGCCGCTCGCCTACCGCACGGCGATGGGCCTGGTGGCCGACCTTCGCGCGGCGGGCGAGACGGCGGCGCTCGCCGCGCGCGACCGCCGCACGCCGCCGCGCGCGCTCTTCCCGCTCGCCCTGTCACGCGTGCCGCTGGAGTTCGACCTGCCGCTGCTCGTCATGACCGGCTGGGCGCCGCACGAAGGCCAGCAGAGGCCGGCCCGCCCGGGCAGCGCCAACGCGCGGCTTTCCGACGCGCTGGGCACGATGGAGGGGAAGCTTCCCTCGGGCTGAGCGGGGCTTTGCGATCCGCCCACCGTGAAGCCCCCAGTCGTGACGCCCAAGTCGTGATGCGCCAGTCGTGACGCCCCCCGTGCGCCGCCCTATACGCCCGGCGCATGACCTGGGTGGACTTCGCCCTTCTCTTCGTGATGGCGATCTCCGCCATCCTGTCCTTCTCGCGGGGCTTCCTGCGCGAGGCGCTCGGCCTTGCCGCATGGATCGGCGCCGCCGCCGCGGGCTTCGCCGGCCGCGAGTGGCTGTCGCGCTTCACCGAGGCGTTCGTCCAGCCGCAATGGTTGGCGGAGGCGATCTCGTTCGCCGCGATCTTCCTTGCGGTGCTCGTCGCGTTGAAGCTCGTGATCCACCAGGTCGCCGAGCGCGTGGGGCGGTCGCCGCTCGGCGGAGTGGACCGCTCGCTGGGCTTCGTGTTCGGCCTCGCCCGGGGTGCATTCCTCGCCGTGCTCGCCTATATCCTCTCAGGGCTGGTATTCGACCAGACCAACCGCTGGCCGGAGCCGGTGCGGGATGCGCGTTCGCTGCCTCTCGTGGCGGACGCGGCCGCCGCGACAGTCGCCCTGCTGCCTCCCGAGTTCCGCCCCCGCCTCGCGCCGCCGCCGCACCGGCCGCAGCCGACGCAAGAGGATCTGCTGCGGCCCCCCGCCCGGCCGCGCGGCTGAAAGGCCATCCCATGACCCTTCCAGTTGACGGCTTCCACGAGGAGTGCGGCGTCTTCGGCGTCTGGAATGCCGCCGACGCCGCCGCCCTTGCGGCACTCGGCCTGCATGCCTTGCAGCATCGCGGGCAGGAGGCGTCGGGCCTCGTCTCGCTCGACGAGCAGGGCATCTTCCACGGCCACAAGGGGCTGGGGCTGGTCGGCGAGACCTTCGGCGACGCCAAGGTGATGGCCGGGCTGCCCGGCCGCGCGGCCATCGGCCACAACCGCTACGCCACCACCGGCGAGACGGCGCTGCGCAACGTCCAGCCGCTCTACGCCGATTTCGAGTTCGGCGGGCTCGCCGTCAGCCACAACGGCAACCTGACAAATTCGCTCCAGCTCCGCCGCGCGCTGGTCCGCCGCGGCTGCCTGTTCCAGAGCACGACCGATTCCGAGGTGTTTATCCACCTCATCGCCATCAGCCTGTACTCCACGGTGCTCGACCGGCTGATCGACGCGCTGAAGCAGGTGCAGGGCGCGTATTCCCTGGTGGCGCTGCACAACGGCGCGCTGGTCGGTGTGCGCGACCCGCTCGGCGTGCGCCCGCTCGTGCTCGGCCGCACCGGCGAGGGCTGGATCCTCGCCTCGGAGACCTGCGCGCTCGACATCGTCAGCGCCGAGTTCGTGCGCGACATCGAGCCGGGCGAGGTCGTCGTCATCGACGATGCCGGCCTGCGCAGCGTGAAGCCGTTCGGCGAGACTCCGTCGCGCTTCTGCATCTTCGAGTATATCTACTTCGCCCGGCCCGATTCCGTCGTCGAGGGCACGCCGGTGTACGAGACGCGCAAGCGCATCGGCGCGGAGTTGGCGCGCGAAAGCCACATCCCGGTGGATGTCGTCGTGCCGGTGCCCGACAGCGGCGTGCCGGCGGCGATGGGCTACGCCAGCGAGGCGGGCGTGCCGTTCGAGCTCGGCATCATCCGCAACCACTATGTCGGCCGCACCTTCATCGAACCAACGGACCAGATCCGCAACCTCGGCGTGAAGCTCAAGCATTCGGCCAACCGGGCGATGCTGGGCGGCAAGAGCGTCGTCCTGGTGGACGACAGCATCGTGCGCGGCACGACGAGCAGAAAGATTGTCGAGATGGTCCGCCAGGCCGGCGCGAGGGAGGTGCATATGCGCGTCTCGTCGCCGCCCACGACGCACCCCTGCTACTACGGGATCGACACGCCGGAGCGCGAACAGCTGCTGGCCGCGAAGAACGACGTGGCGGCGATGGCGCGGCTGATCGGGGTGGACAGTCTCGCCTTCATCTCGCTTGACGGGCTGTACCGCGCGCTGGGCAAGCCGGGGCGGCGCGTGACCGACCCGGGCTACTGCGACGCGTGCTTCACGGGCGACTACGCCATCCCGCTGACGGACCGCAGCGCGAACGAGGAAACCCGGCCGTCGCTGCTCGCGGCGGCCGGGCGATAGCGCCGGCGAGGGGCACGCCCCGCGCCCGGCATCGGCCCCTCAGTGGCGCGGGCGCCCGCGATCGCTGCATGCCCACGCGTGGCCGTGGTCGATGCCGTCGTCGTGGTCGTCCCCCGGGCGGGTGGCGGACGCCGCCGGCCGCGCGTCCCCGTGCACACGCCGCCCGTCCGTGGGCCGGTGCCGGGGCTGCTCGCGCGCCCAGCTGTGGGAGTGGACGAGGCCGTCGTCGTGCTGGTCCATGGGAAATCCCCTCTCTCTGGGTTATCGTGTGACGGTCAGTGGTGCGCGAAATCGGTGACGAAATCAGTGCGCGAATTGGGCAGTCTCGGTGCTGTCCTTCATCGCGGTGGTGGAGGACTTGCCGGCCGAGGCGACGGTGGCGACCGCGTCGAACCAGCCCACGCCGACCTCGCGCTGGTGGCGCACGGCGGTGAAGCCGTTCTTCTCCTCCGCGAACTCGGCCTGCTGCAGCTCGCTGTAGGCGCCCATCCCGCGCTCGGCGTAGCCGCGGGCGAGCTTGAACATGGAGAGGTTCAGCGAGTGGAAGCCGGCGAGCGTGACGAACTGGAACTTGTAGCCCATCGCCGCGATCTCGCGCTGGAAACGCTCCGCCGCTTCAACGCCCATCTTGCGCTGCCAGTTGAAGCTGGGCGAGCAGTTGTAGGCCAGCATCTTGCCCGGGAACTCGCGGTGGACCGCCTCGGCAAAAGCCCGCGCGTCGTCGAGGTCGGGGTCGCTCGTCTCCCACCACAGCAGGTCGGAGTACGGTGCGTAGGCCAGGCCGCGGGCGATGGCGTATTGCTTGCCGACGCCCGGCTTGATGCGGAAGAAGCCCTCGGGCGTGCGCTCGTCGGAGATGAAGGGGCGGTCGCGCTCGTCCACGTCGGAGGTGAGCAGCTGCGCCGATTCCGCGTCGGTGCGGCAGAGCAGGATCGTGCTCGTCCCCTCCACGTCGGCCGCGAGGCGGGCGGCGTTGAGCGTGCGGATGTGCTGCTGCATCGGCACCAGAACCTTGCCGCCGAGGTGGCCGCACTTCTTCTCCGATGCGAGCTGGTCCTCGAAATGCACACCCGCCGCGCCGGCCGCGATCATCGCGCGCATCAGCTCGAAGGCGTTGAGCGCGCCGCCGAAGCCGGCCTCGGCATCGGCCACGATCGGCGCCATGTATTGGATGTCGTCTTGACCCTTGCCCTCCATCCGCTCCAGGGTCGCGATCTGGTCGGCGCGGCGCAGCGCGTTGTTGATGCGCGTGACGACGGCGGGCACGCTGTCCACGGGATACAGCGACTGATCCGGGTACATCGTGCAGGCCGTGTTCGCGTCCGCCGCCACCTGCCAGCCGGACAGGTAGATCGCCTTCAGCCCCGCCTTCACCTGCTGCAGCGCCTGCATGCCGGTGAGCGCGCCGAGCGTGTTCACGTGGCTTTCGGTCTTCAGCAGGTTCCACAGGCGGCGCGCGCCCATCTCGGCGATGGTGTGCTGGACGCGGAAGGACCCGGCGAGCTTCGCCACGTCCTCGGGGCTGTAGTCGCGGCGGATACCGTCGAAGCGGTCTGGCTGCTGCGGAAGGCCACCACCGGAGTTACCATCGGGGGCGAAGGACGGGGTGGAAGTCGTACGGATCACGCTCATCTCCTCAACCGGCGTGCTTGGGGCCGGTGAATCAATAATTCACATTGCGGTGCAGCAGTTCCTAGGGTCGAAGCGCGCGAAACACAGCAAGCGTGTCAAGCGCGCGACAAGACTCGCCGCGGATCTGTGAAGCGTGTAAACTAGCAGCATGGCCAAGCCGCTCATCGGCCGCACCGTCCGCCGCCTGCGCGCCGAGCGCGGCCTGACCCAGCAGGCGCTCGCGGCGCGGCTTGGCATCTCGGCGAGCTACCTCAACCTCATCGAGCACGACCAGCGCGCGGTCACCGCGAGCGTGCTCATCAAGCTCACCGAGTCCCTCGGCGTGGACCTCGCCACGCTGTCCGGCCAGGCGGAGCGCCAGCTCGAGACCGGGCTGCGCGAGGTGCTGGCGGACCCGCTGCTCGGCCTCGATGAAATCCCCGAGGCCGAGGTGCAGGCGATGGCGGCCTCGGCGCCCAACGCCGCGCGCGGGATGCTCGCCCTCTACCGTGCCTGGCGCGTGGCGCGGGAGGACGCCTCGGGCATCGCGCTGCCGTCGGGACGGCGCATCCTGCTGCCGAACGAGGAGGCGCGGGACTTCTTCCACGAGCGCGCCAACCACTTCCCCGCCCTCGAAGGATTTTCTGAATCGCTCGCGGCCGAGCTCGACGCGTCACCCGCGGAGATGAACCACGCCATCGCCGAGCGCCTGCGGCGCCGCCACGAGGTGCGGGTCACGGTGACGGCGATGAGCGATGCCATACGCCGCTACGACCCCGCGACGCGCGTGCTGCAACTGAGCGAGGCCGTGCCGCGCGAATCCCGCGGCTTCCGCATGGCCTTCCAGCTTGCGCTCCTGGAGGGGCGGGAGGCGGTGGAGCGCGCCCTGGCCGGCCACGAGCCGACGACGGCCGAGGCCGCCTCGCTGATCCGCATCGGGCTGCTCAACTACGCCGCCGGCGCGCTGCTCATGCCCTATGCGGCCTACCTGGCCGCCGCGCGCGCGCTGCGCCACGACGTGGAGGCCTTGGCCGCGCGCTTCGGCGTCTCCTTCGAGCAGGCGGCGCAGCGGCTCTCCACGCTGCAGCGGGAGGGCGCGCGGGGCGTGCCGTTCTTCTTCCTGCGCTGCGACCCCGCGGGCAACGTGGACAAGCGATTCTCCGCGGCCGGCTTCCCCTTCGCGCGCTTCGGCGGCTCCTGCCCGAAATGGATCGTGCACCACTCGTTCGACACGCCGGGCAGCGTGCGCGTGCAGATCGCGGAGCTGCCGGACGGCGCGGCGTTCCTGTGCTTCGCGCGCGCCTCGCGCGGGCCGCTCGCGCGGTGGGGGGAGCCCGCGCCGGTGCACGTCGTCGCCATGGGCTGCGACATCTCGCGTTCGGGGGAGGTGGTTTACGCCGACGGCCTCGACATCCCCGCCGCCCGCGTCGGCATCGGGCTCTCGTGCCGGCTGTGCCCACGGCCGGATTGCCGCTCCCGCGCCTTTCCGCCGCTCGAGCACCGGCTCCAGCTCGACGCAAACGAGGAGTGGACGACAACTTGGCGGTTCGCGTCGGCGGAGCGGACGTAGAGCCTGACCAGGAGGGCTCTACGGCGCGATCCGACGGGTCTTTTCCGACCCGGCGGAGGCAGCCGGCGCCGCCGACGCAAACAGTATCGGCGGCACCCGCTTCCTGGCGAGGCCGCAACATCCCTCGCCGCCGCGTCGCCGATCCCCTGCCGTGTCAGGCCCTCGGTTGCCGCTCAGGACTCGGGGCGGATGCCCAGCCGGCGGATCACCGGCCCCCAATGGGCGACCTCATCGCGGATCAGGATCGCCAGCACCTCCGGCGGCGTGCCCAGCGGCTCGAAGCCGGCCGCCTCCAGGGCGCGCGAGGTCTCCGGCGCCGCCAGCGCGCGCCCGGCCTCCTGCGACAGCCGCGCGATGCGCTCGGGGGCCAAGCCGGCCGGCGCGAACAGGCCGATCCACGCGAACACGTCGCGCGAGCCCTCACCCTGCTCGGCGAGCGGTGCGACGTCAGGCAGCTGCGCCATCCGCCGCTCGCCGGAGACGGCGACAGCGCGCACCTGCCCGCCCCGCGCCTGGCCCACCACGGCGCCCGCGGCCGCGGCCATCAGCTCGATGCGGCCGGCCACCAGCTCGGTCACGCTCTGCGGCACGGAGCGGAAGGGCACGTGCGTCATGTCGAGGCCGTGCCGCGCCGCGAATTCGGCGACCAGCAGGTGGCCCGTCGTGCCCGCGCCGACCGAGCCGTAGTTGAGCCGCCCCGGGTTGGCGCGCGCATGTGCGATCAGCTCCGCGACGCTGCGCACGGGCAAGGAGGGGTGGACGGAGAGCACGAAGGGCATCCGGGCGAGCAGCGAGACGGGCGCGAGGTCGGTCACGGGGTCGTAGGCGAGCTGGGGATTGAGCACCCGCGCGATGGAACCCGGCCCGCCGATGGTCACGCCGAGCGTGTGGCCGTCCGTCGCGCGGGCCACGGCTTCTGCGCCGATCGCCCCGCCCGCGCCGGCGCGGTTGTCCACCACCACGGGCTGGCCAAGCGCGGCCTGCAGGTGGGCCGCCACCGCGCGCGCCGCGATGTCGGGCGTCGAGCCGCCTGGGAAGCCCACGATGACGCGCACTGGCCGGTCGGGCCAGGCGGCGCTCTGCGCACGCGCGACAAGCGACGCAACGGCAAGTGGCAGGGCGAGGGCAAGGCGGCGCGGCAGCGTCATGCGGGTTCCTCCGGTTCGGCCGCGGGGCCTTACCAGCCCCCGCGCGCCCAAGCCACAACCGAGCCGGGCAGGATGAAACCCTGGATGGGGAAGACCGTCGAACCGAGTGCCGCGTTCGCCGGATGCCAGACCCGCACCAGCGACCAGTCGCCCACCGCCGAGACGTCGCGCACGGGCTGGTCGAGCGCCACGCGGCCGCGCGCCGCGCTGCCCTCGGGCGCCCAGTTCGCGTGGTCCACCCGGATCTCGCGCGAGGACACGACGCGCGCGACGACGGCGAGGTGCCCGCGCCTGAGCCGCCCCGTGCGGGCGAAGACCAGCACCGCGCCGCCCCTCGGCTCGCGCGAGCGGGGGTAGCGCCCCGCCGCCTCCTGCCACCAATCCCCCGCGTCACCCCGCAGCGCGATGCCGGAGCGCGCGCGGGCGTAGGGGACGCAGGAGAGGTCGGCGGCGCCGGGCTCGTACCCCGCCGGGCGAACCGCGCAGGCGGAGGCGGCAAGCGCGGGTAGCAGGATGGCGAGGCGGCGTCGGGCGGGCGTCACGGCCCGGGTGTAGCATCGCCGGGCGTGTTTTGCATGGCGCATCGGCGTGAGGCCGTTCTCGCGCGCCCCGGGAAGCGGCGCGCACCGGCGTCGCCGTCCGCCTCGGCCTCGATGCGCTCGCGCGCTTGCGGCGCATCGCCCGCGCCGGGCACCGCTCCGTCGCATCCCATCTCGGGCGGCTGGTCGCGCGCGTGACCGCGCGAGGCTCCGCCTGTTCGGGGTGCGGCTGGAGGATGCCGGCGGCGGTCAGTCGGTCGGGCATGCCGAACTCCTTCTCGCGCAGCCGCCCGTCGAGGCGGATGGCGCAGGCTGCGGGCGAGAGGCCGCCCTGCGTCTCGACCAGCCGCGCGGTCTCGACGGCGCGCAGGTAGGGGGAGCAGGGGACGACCTCAGGCCGCGCAGCGCCGGGCATGCGCGCGAACCAGCGGCCATGCGCGCGCCTGCTCGCGCCCGAGCGGCGAGAGCGGCACGTCCACGTCGCGGCCGGCGCCGAAGTCGATGCGGTGCAGCCCGCCAAGGCGCGCCGCCTCGCGCGCCACGTCGCCGCCGCTCTCCCCGTGCCGGACGACGCACTGCCGGCCGGGCCAGTGTTGCGGGAGCATCTTCTCCCGTCATCACTCGCGTGCTGGGCCACCAACGCGGCGCGGGGGCGCGGGGTTCGCGCTACCCGAAGGCGAGGCGCAGCCCTGGTTCCGGCCAAGGCAGCGAGACGAGCCTGCCCGTGGAGGAAAGGGTGACCAACAGCGTGCGCAAATCGCTGCCGGCGAACGCGACGTTCGTCACCATCGGGTCGGGGAAGCGGATGGCGGAGAGGATCACACCCGCCGGCGAGACCGTCGTCACCTCGCCGCTCACGAGCGTGGCGACGAGGATGTTGCCCGAGGCCGCGACCTTGAGGCTGTCGAGGCGTCGGAAACCCGGGAATTGGCAGACAAGCTCGCCCCCGTGCGGCGATGGCCACGGCGACTTCCGCAGCCAGCCCGGCCCGAGCACGTCGAAGCGCCACAGCCGGCCCGTCTCGGTCTCGGCCACGTAGAGCGTCTCGCCGTCGGGCGACAGGCCGATGCCGTTGGCGCCGCCTGGCACGGGGTACGCCGCCTCGACGATGCGCGAGCCGTCGAGCGCGGCCCAATAGACGCCGCCGTGGTCGCGGTCGCGCGCGCGGGACTTGCCGAGGTCGGTGAACCAGAAGCCGCCCTTGCCATCGAGGACGAGGTCATTCGGGCCCTTGAGCGGGCGGCCCTCGCACGCCGTATACAGGGTGCGGAGCGTGCGGTCGGGTCCGATCACCTCGATGCGGCCGTGCGTGCAGTCCTCCGCCTCGCCGACCGGGCGCAGCAGGCCCGGCTCCTCGTGCCAACGGAAGCCGCCGTTGTTGCAGAGGATGAGCGAGCCGTGCGGGCCGGGGGCGAGGCCGTTGGGCCCGCCGCCTGTCTCGCGCAACACGGTCGTCGCTCCGTCCGCGCCCACGCGTGTCACGCGCTCGGCGGCGATCTCGACCACCGCGACCGCCCCGTCGGGCAACACGACGGGGCCCTCTGGGAAGCGCAAACCCTCTGCGAGCGTCGTGAACATCCGGCCTCTCCCTGCCTTCCGCGCGAGCATGCGCCGCCCGGCTTGCGGCGCAAACCGTTCCGGTTTCCGTACCGCCGCGCCAATTTGGGTGAAGCGCCATGCCGACACGTCTCGTCACCTGTGCCGACGCCGCTGGCGCGCGGCCCGGCGCGATGCTGGAGTACGACGCGATCCTCGACCTGCGCGCCGCGGGCCTGGGCTGGGCCGACATGCAGGCGGTGGTCGAGGCGGGCGCGGCGGGGCTGGCCGCCATCCGCGCGGCGATCGCGGCCCCGTCGCCCGGCGCGCTGATCGCGGCGGGCCGCGCGACACTCCTCGCGCCCATCCCGCGGCCGCGGCGCAACGTGTTGTGCGTCGGCCGCAACTACACGGACCACGTGGCCGAGGGCGACCGCGCGCAGGGGAAGGCCGCCAGCGATCTGCCAAAGTTTCCGCAATTCTTCACCAAGGTGCCCGAGACGGTGATCGGCCCGGGCGCGGCGATCCCAGACCACAAGGGCATCACGGAGTGGCCCGACTGCGAGGCGGAGCTGGCGCTGGTGGTCGGCACCAGCGGCCGCGACATCGCGAGGGACCGCGCGCTCGCGCACGTCTATGGCCGGACCATCGCCAACGACGTGACGGGCCGCGAGCTGCAGCGGCGGCACGGCCAGTGGTTCAAGGGCAAGTCGCTCGACCGCCCCTGCCCGCTCGGCCCTTGGCTCGTGCCTGCGGAGGAGCTTGACGCCGCCGGCGTTGCGATCCGGTTGTGGGTGAACGGCGAACAGCGGCAGGCGAGCCGGACAAGGAAGATGATCTTCGACGTGGCCGAAATCCTCCACCAGCTCTCGGCCGGCTTCACGCTGCTGCCCGGCGACGTGGTGATGACCGGCACCTTCGAGGACGTGGGCCATGCGATGGAGCGGCCGCGGGTGCTGGAGGCGGGCGACCTGGTGGGGATCGAGGTCGAGGGGATCGGCCGGCTGGCGAACCCGGTGGTGGGGGCTGCTTAGCGCGTCCGCTCAGCGCGCGGCGGCGAGCGTCGTCGCGCGGTAGAGGTCGCGCAGCGGCACCGACAGGCCCACGCTGATCAGCTCCAGCGTTTCCCCGTCCGCCACCTCGCGCGGCGTCCGCGGCCAGCTTCCAATCGCGGAGCGGGTGTAGACCGCCGCCGCGATCCGCGTGCTCTCCAGCAGCACGATCTCGATCAGATCGGGCATCGTCGCGTACGCCCAGACATTCTGCCGCGTGATGTGGGCGTTGGAGGGCGACAGCACCTCCCCGATCAGCCGCGGCGCCTTCACGTCCTTCCCGCCCTCTGCCGGCTCGCAGGTCACGGCCAGGTCTGGGATGCGGAAGTTGCTGTCCGACTCGACGAATGGAATGATGCCGGGGCCGACGAGGGCGGCGCATTCCGGGCGCGTCCGTCGGAGATGCAGGCCGATCTCGAGGACCAGCGTGCCGTGGAGGCGCGCTTGGTCGTTTCCGGGAGGGGCCATCGCGGTGGGCACGCCGTCGATGAGTTGCCAGCGCATCCGCCGGTCATCCGGGTACCACGCAATGAACTCCTCGACCGTCATCCCCGGAACGCGCTCGCGCCGTGCCAGCATGCTCAACCTCCGTCGTCGCAGCATATGGCGCGGCGACGGTCCGGGTCCAACGCGGCCGCTCAGAAGCGCGGGTGGTCGAGGCGGCGCAGCGCGTCCACTCGCTCGCGCTCCTCCTGCGCCCCCAGTTGGGGCGCGCCAATCACCGCGGCGACGACGAAGCCGACGCCGACCAGGGCGAGATGAGCGATCACGATCCGGTCCTCCTCCAAGCGCGGGGGCCGTCCCCGGGCGTGGGGGAACCCTGCACCGCACCACCGCCCGGCCGCGGTGACGGCCATCACACCCCTCAAGCGAGCCTTCTCCCCGCGCGCCCGCTTGGCTAGGAAGGGCGAAGCATGAACGACGTCACCCCAATCGCCGCGCCCCTCGGCCGCTACGACTTCGCCGAGGCCGAGCCGCGGTGGCAGCGCGCCTGGGAGGAGGCTGGCTGCTTCCGCGCGCCCGACGTGCCGCCGCCCGGCGCACGCAAATACTACGTGCTGGAGATGTTCCCCTACCCGTCGGGGAAGATCCACATGGGCCACGTCCGCAACTACACGCTGGGCGACGTGGTGGCGCGCCACAAGCGCGCCACGGGCCACCTCGTGATGCACCCGATGGGCTGGGACGGGTTCGGCCTGCCGGCGGAAAACGCGGCGCGTGAGCGCGGCATCCACCCGGGCGAGTGGACCTACGCCAACATCGCCAACATGCGCACCGAGCTGAAGCGCATGGGGCTGTCGCTGGAGTGGGAGCGCGAGTTCGCCACCTGCGACCCGGCATACTACGGCCAGCAGCAGCGCCTGTTCCTCGACTTCTGGCGGGCGGGCCTGGTCGAGCGCAAGGAGTCCTGGGTCAACTGGGACCCGGTGGACGGCACGGTGCTCGCCAACGAGCAGGTGATCGACGGCCGCGGCTGGCGCTCGGGCGCGCCGGTCGAGAAGAAGCTGCTCAGCCAATGGTTCTTCTCGATCACGAAGTTCGCGCCCGACTTGCTCGACGCGCTGGGCGGCCTCGACCGCTGGCCGGAGCGCGTGAAGCTCATGCAGGCCAATTGGATCGGCCGCAGCGAGGGTGCGCGCGTGACATTCGCGCTCGACGTGCCGGTGGACGGCGCGGGTTCCGTCGAGGTCTTCACCACGCGCCCCGACACGCTCTTCGGCATGAGCTTCCTCGCGGTCGCGGCCGAGCATCCGCTCGCGCAGGCCGCCGCTTCCCGCAGCACGGAGGCCGCCGCATTCGTTGCCGAGTGCCGCGCGATGGGCACCTCCGAAGCGGTGATCGAGCAGGCGGAGAAGCGCGGCCACGACACCGGCTTGCGCGTCCGCCACCCGTTCACCGGCGAGCTGTTCCCGGTGTGGATCGCGAACTTCGTGCTGATGGAATACGGCACGGGCGCGATCTTCGGCTGCCCGGCGCACGACCAGCGCGACCTGGATTTCGCGCGTCGGTATGGCCTGTCCGTCACGCCCGTCGTGCTGCCGGCGGGCGCCGACGCCGCGACGTTTGCTATCACCGACGAGGCCTTCACCGACGACGGCGCGATCTTCAACTCGCGCTTCCTCGACGGCCTCCCGGTGGCCGACGGCAAGCGGCGCGCGATCGCAGAACTGGAGCGGATCGGCGCCGGCACGGGCGTGGTGAACTGGCGGCTCCGTGACTGGGGCGTGTCGCGCCAGCGCTACTGGGGCTGCCCCATCCCGGTGATCCACTGCGACGATTGCGGCGCCGTGCCCGTGCCACACGATCAACTCCCCGTGACGCTCCCGAACGACGTGGACTTCTCGAAGCCAGGCAACCCGCTCGACCACCACCCGACGTGGAAGCACGTCGCCTGCCCGAGCTGCGGCAAGCCGGCGCGGCGCGAGACGGACACCTGCGACACCTTCGTGGACAGCTCCTGGTATTTTGCGCGTTTCTGCTCGCCGCGCGCGGACTTGCCGGTGGTGCGCGAGGCGGTGGATGCCTGGCTGCCGGTGGACCAGTATATCGGCGGCATCGAGCACGCGATCCTGCACCTGCTCTACAGCCGCTTCTTCAGCCGCGCGATGAAGGCATCCGGCCACCTGGACGTCGAGGAGCCGTTCGCCGGGCTCTTCACACAGGGGATGGTCACGCACGAAAGCTACAAGGGCGCCGACGGCCGCTGGCTCTACCCGGAGGAGGTGGAGATCGGCGGCAACGGCGCCCGGCACCGCGACACCGGCGAACCGGTGACCGTCGGCCGCGTCGAGGCGATGTCCAAGAGCAAGCGCAACACCGTGGACCCGGGCGCGATCATCGCGCGC
>BBPD01000996.1_pt2 | contig 13335 bp, 11 predicted proteins | sample 1344911 | NCBI WGS metagenome assembly BBPD01 (sample SAMD00019088, study PRJDB2971) | groundwater metagenome | biome: freshwater biome; feature: mineral spring; material: ground water | place: USA: CA, Sonoma | collected 2011-09 | depth surface m
CAGCGGGCGGTGCCGGTGACCGTCATCTCGGCCGGCATCACGTTCGACGACAGCGGCGAGCCGCCCTGGATGGAGCCGACCGACATCACCGCGGCGTCGAGCGCCGCGACGTTGCGCGAGACGATGGTCTGCAGCGCGAGGACGAAATGCGCCTGCACCACGGTGACGTCGGTGGCCAGGTGTGGCGTGGAGCCGCCGTGGCCGCCCGTGCCGCGGAACGTGACGGTGAAGCGGTCCGCCGCCGCCAGCGCCGCTCCGGGCCGCGTCGCGAAATGCCCGGCCGGGATCGTCGGCTTGGTGTGCAGCCCGTACACCGCGTCGCAGGAAAAGCGGTCGAACAGCCCGTCGGCGAGCATTGCCTTCGCGCCGCCCCGCCCCTCCTCCGCGAGCTGGAAGATGAGGTGGACGCGCCCGGCGAAGTCGCGGTGCTCGGCGAACCAGCGCGCGGCGCCCAGCAGCATCGCCGTGTGCCCGTCGTGGCCGCAGGCGTGCATCACGCCCGGGTGCTTCGAGGCGTAGGGCCTGCCCGTCTGCTCGGGGATCGAGAGCGCGTCCATGTCGCACCGTAGCCCCACGGCGCGGTTGCCCTCGCGCGCGCCGGCGATGGTGGCGACGACGCCGAACCCGCCCACGCCTTCGGTCACCTCCACGCCCGGCAGCTTGCGCAGCTCGGCCGCGACGAGGGCGGATGTGCGCGCCTCCTCCATGCCGAGCTCGGGGTGGGCGTGGATGTCGTGGCGGATGGCGGTGAGCGGCGCGAGGTGGCCGCGGTGGACGGCAACGGCGACCGGGTGCATGGGGTGGGCGGCTCCGGGTGGGGTTGCGGCACGGTGGCCCCCGCGCCGGGCGCTGGGAAGTGGCCGGGCCGGCACCCGTGCTGGTTGCGCCTGCGCCCCAGCATCCTGCCGGCCCGGATTGTTCATGACGACTGCCGCCTCAAGCGCAAGCCATTGAGTTAACAGAGCTACCTTGCAGACGCCAATTTCGTGGAGTTTTCCGCACCGAAATCGGCGGCTTGGCCACTTCCTTGGAGTAGGCCCGAGCCAGGACAACCCGGCGCATATTCCGGGCTAGGCCCAGACCGCTAGCAGGCTGCGGAAGTTCGATTTTCGGCAGCGACGAGCGCAACATTGGTTCTGTAATCGCCGTCGGCGCGCCAGAAAAGTTCAAGCGACGACACCGCACGATACTCTTGTACCTTTCGTTGCGCGCCCGACGGAGAATTTCCGCAGCCTGCTAGTGGTCCGATCCCGACGTTTGCTACCCGTGCGTCGGGTAAATTGGCCTGCCAAATCAGAGTTTTATGGTGTTTGCCAGAAGATACCGGTCGTCTGGCACACACCACTAGGCCCAGACCGCTAGGCCCAGACCGCCGGGTCCGACAGCACGGCCGCCAGCCGCTCGGCCGCGGCGGCGAGGATCGCCTCGCCCTTCGCCGCGCTCGCGCGCCGCGCGTCGCCGATCACGCCCGTCGCGCTCGCCGCCCGGAACGAGCGCCGCCGCACCAGCGCCGCCGGCTGCCCCGGCGGGCGCGTGCTCAGCGGCCCGTGCGCCGCGGCGAGCCGCCCGGTCCGCACGTCGCTGGGCGCAAGATGCATCATCAGGCTCGTTTCCGCCTCGCAGGCGTGCATCAGCCCGGGCTGGTCCTCCAGCAGCGGTGCGATGGCGTCGGCGGCGATGTGCCAGCAGGTGCCGCCGGCGACCGCGACGCCCAGCTCGCCCGCGAGCTCCGAGGCCGCGAGAGCCACCGCCTCCGCGTTGCCGCCATGGCCGTTGAGCAGCGCGATCCGCCCGAAGCCGCAGCGCGCCGCGCTCCGCGCCACGCCGCGCAGCACCGCGTGGAACGCCGCGGCGTCGAGCGTCACCGTGCCGCCGAAATCCATGTGGTGCTCGGCGAGCCCCGTCCACACCACCGGCGTCACCGCGGCGGGGACGGTCATGCGAAGCGCCGTCTCCCGCGCCACCGCCTCGGTCAGCACCATGTCCACGCCGGTGGCGAGGTGCGGCCCGTGCTGCTCCAGCGAGGCGACGGGGATCAGCGCCACCGCGCCGCCCGCCGCCGCGCGCGCCGAGAGTTCCTCCGCCGTCAGGCGCTGCCATTCCACGTTCACGCCGGCACCTCCGGCGCCACGCGGTCGAGGAACGCCGCGGACTGCGCGCGCATCGCCGCGAGCTTGCCCGGGTCCATCTTCCGCAGCGTGGCGAGCGGCATCGCCATGCGCGGGTTGTTGGCGAAGCGCGCGGCGTGGCGGGCGATGAAGTCCCAGTACAGGTGGTTGAACGGGCAGGCGCGCTCGCCGACGCTCGCCTTCACGTCGAAGGCGCATTTCCGGCAATGGTCGCTCATCCGGTTGATGTACGCGCCCGACGCCGCATAGGGCTTGGAGGCCATGATGCCGCCGTCGGCGTGGATCGCCATGCCATGCACGTTGGGCAGCTCCACCCACTCATAGGCGTCGGCATACACAACGAGGTACCAGGCGTTCACCTGGTCCGGGTGAATGCCCGCGAGCAGCGCGAAGTTGCCCGTCACCATCAGCCGCTGGATGTGGTGGGCGTAGGCCGTGTCGCGCGTTTGCGTCACCGCCGCGTCCATGCAGCGCATGCCCGAGTTCGGCTCCCAGTAGAACTCGGGCAGCGCGCGGCGGGCCTCGAGCGCGTTGAGCTCGCGGTACCGCGGCATGCGCAGCCAGTAGAGGCCGCGCACATACTCCCGCCAGCCCAGGATTTGCCGCACGAAGCCCTCGACGGCGTTGAGCGGCGCGCGGCCGGCGCGCCACGCCCCCTCGGCCGCCTCGCAGATTTCGCGCGGCAACAGCAGGCCGCAATTCATCGAGGTGGAGAGCAGCGCGTGGAACAGCGTCGCCTGCCCCTCGGCCATCGCGTCCTGGAAGTCGCCGAACCTCTCCAGCCGGCGCTCGACGAAGTCGCGCAGCGCGGCCCGCGCCTCGTCCGCGGTGACCGGCCAGTTGAAGGCGTCGAGCGTCCCGAAATGGTGCGGGAAGTGCTTGCGAACCAGCGCAAACACCTCCTGCGTCGTGGCATCGGGCACGAAGCGCATCGGCGGCGGCGGCAAGACCTCGGCGGGCAGCGCGCTGCGGTTCTCGGCGTCGAAGTTCCACTTGGCCCCGACGGGCTGGTCGCCCTCCATGAGCAACCCGGTTTTCCGCCGCATCTCGCGGTAGAAGAACTCCATCCGCAGCTGCTTCTTGTCGCCGGCCCAACGTCGGAAGCTCTGCAGGTCGCAAAGGAAGCGCGTGTCCTCGCGGATCTCGACCGGCAGGGCGGTCGCCTCCTCCCAGCCCTGCATGTCCTCCAGCACGCGGAACTCGCCGGGGTGCGTGCAGACAATCCCCGCGGGCCGGAGGCGTTCGGCCGCGCGCCGCACCTCGCCGCGGAAGGAGTGGGTGTTCGCCGGGTCGTCGAGCGCCACGTACTCCACCCGCACGCCGCGGCCGCGCAGCTCGGCCGCGAAGTGGCGCATGGCGGAGAGGATCAGCGCGATCTTCTGCGGGTGGTGCGGCACGTAGGTGCATTCGCGCATCACCTCGACCATCAGCACCACGTCGCGCGCGGGGTCGAGGTCGGCGAGCGAGGCGAGCGCGTGGCTGCACTGGTCGCCGAGGACGGGGCGCAGGATCACGGGCCTAGGCCGCCGCGTAGGTGATCGTGCTGCCGTCCTCGCCCGTGGTGGAGAAGCCGCTCCACCCGCCGGCCGCATCGTAGGCCAGCTCTACTTCGAGCTCGCCCGTCACCCGCACGCGCTCCCCGCCGTCGGGCAGGCGCGAACGGGCGAAGGCGACCCGCATCTCCTGGCCCGTGGAGGTGCCGAAGAGCGGCACGCGGCCGAAGCGCCGCGGCTCCCACCAGGAAAGCGGCGCGGCGTTGGCGGGCATCCGCACCGTGCCCGCCGGCCCCTCGATCACGACCGCGTCGCGCGTGGCCTCCGCTCGCACCTCGACGACGCGCCCGTTGCGGTTGAGCCACGACTCGACTTGCAGGAAGCGGCCCTGCGAGGTCACCTCGGCGTAGCGGTGCTCGTAGCGGTAGACGACCACGCCCAGCACGCGCGGCGCGACTGACACGTCCGAGACGGCGATCGTCTCGGCGCCACGCCGCTCCAGCGCCACGGTGTGCGTGCCGATGGCCTCGCCGTTGCGCAGCATCCGGAAGCGCCAGCCCCCGGCGTATGTCGCCACGCTCGCCACGGCTGGCGTGGCAAGCGGGGGCGCGAGCAGGGCCAGGGGCAGGGGAAGGGTTCGGCGCGGCCACATCAGCCCTTAGATCGCAGGGTGGAGCGCCCGCCGTCCACCCCGATCACCTGGCCGGTGATCCAGCCCGCCGCCGGCGAGAGCAGGAAGTCGGCCAGCGCCGCCGCATCCTCCGCTTCGCCAAGCCTGGGGATGGGGTGAGATTTGGCGATGGCGTCGGCCATGGCCGCGTTGCGCGTCAGCGGCTCGGCGATGCCGGTGCGCGTGAGGCTCGGCGCGATGCAGTTCACGCGGATGTGGGGCGCGAGCTCGGCGGCGGCCGCCACCGTCAGCCCCTCCACCGCCGCCTTGGCGGCGGCGATCGCCGCGTGGTTGGGGAAGCCCGCCCGCGCCGCGACCGAGGAGAACAGCACCACGCTCCCCCTCCCCGCCGCCAGCCCTGGCGCGCAGGCCTGCAGCGCCATGGCGGCACCCACGGCATTGAGGCGGAACGCGTCGAGGAAATCCGCCTCGCCGGTCCGCGCGAGCGGCTTGAGCGCGATGGAGCCGACGCACCAGGCCATCCCGGCGATCTCCGCGCTGGCCTGTGCCGCCGCCGCCTTCACGCTCGCGGCGTCCAGCCCGTCGAACATGGCCGTCCTTGCGCCGGGCATGTCCGCCGCGAGTGCTGCCAGGCGGCCCGCGTCGCGGCCGCACAGGAGCACCGCCTCGCCCCGCGCCGCCGCGCGCCGCGCAAGCGCCGCGCCGATCCCGCCCGTCGCGCCGAACACCACAACCGTCCCGGCCATTGTCACCCCCCCTTTGGCGGCTCAGGAGGTGGGGACGACCAAGCGACCTTCCAGGCACGCCGGCCAAGGTCTCTGGCCAAGGAGTTGGAACAAGGCGACGGGACAAGCAGACGGGACACGGAGACGGGACACGGAGACGGGCCGAGGGGACGGGCCAAGGGGACGGGACACAGGGCGCGACCCGTGGCACCATCGGGCCATGCGCCAGCTCCTGCTGCTTCGCCACGCCAAATCCTCGTGGGACGACGCCCGCCTTTCCGACCACGCGCGGCCGCTCAACGCCCGCGGGCTGCGCGCCGCGGTGGCGATGGCGCAGCGCATGCAAGATCTCGGCCTTGAACCAGAGGTGATCCTCGTCTCCTCCGCGCGGCGGACGCTGCAGACGCACGAGGCGCTGCGCGGCGTGTTCGACCACCAGCCGCTGGTGGAGGTGCTGGACGACCTCTACCTCGCCCCCTGGCCACGCCTGCTGGAGGTGCTGCGCGGGGTGCCGGAGACGGCGCGCAGCGCGCTGCTGATCGGGCACAACCCTGGCCTGCACGATCTGGCGCTCGCGCTGCTTGGCCCGGCGGGCGCGGCCCTCGGCAAGGACGCGGGCCAGCGCCTGGCCGAGGGCTACCCGACGGCGGCGCTCACCGAATTCGCCGTCGCCTCGCACTGGGCCGGGCTGGGCGAGGGCGGCGGGCAGCTGGTCCGGTTTCTCACGCCGGGCGACCTGCCGGAGCCTGCGGCATGATCTTCAAGCCCGAGGCCGAGCCCATCACTGGCGACAAGCCGGCCGCCGCGGCAGCGGAACCGCAGGTCGGACTGCGCCTCGAATGCGCGCTGGAGCCGGCGGAGGCTTTGCGCGACCTGCTGCGTCACCCGCTCATAGCACCGGCTTTGCCGAAGCCGCTGCGCTGGAAGCCGGAGACGATCACGTGGCTCGAATCCCCTTCGCTGGGCGATGCGGGCCTGCTTGAGCAGCGCCGGCGCGAGCCGCCCGTTGCGGTGCGCTGCACGCCCCCCGCCGCGGCCTGCCTGCCCGGGGCGCTGCCCGCGGCGGACACCGACGAGGACGAGGTCGAGGCCCCGCCCCGCGCACTTGCCGCCTTCATTGGCCGCCGCGTCTCGTTCTCCGCCCAGGGTGCGCAGGTCGAGATTCTGCAGGGCCGGATCCGCGCCGTGGCGGGCGAGGAGCCGGCGCTGCGCGTGCGCGTCGCCGGGCCGCCGGGCGACGCCATCGCGTTCGCCGCGCAGCTCGCGGAGGCCGCGCCGCTGCTGCCCGCCGCGGTTCCGCTGGCCGAGGCCGCGCGCGGCGTCGCCCTCGGCACGCCCCCCCGCCAGCGCCGCCAGGGCCCGCCGGCGCTGGGCGATGCCGCGACGGTGGAGGCGGGCTTCCTCGCCGCGGCCACGCACCTGCTCGACGCGCTGCTCGCCGAGGCGCCGCGCGCGCGGCTCGCCCTCGGCCCGCGGGGCGTGCACCAGTCGCGCGTCGCGATCCGGCGGCTGCGCTCCGTGGTCAAGATCTTCCGACCCGTCCTCGACGGCCACGCGCTGCGCGCATGGGATGCGGCCCTCGGTGCCGTGGCCAAGGCGCTGGGCGAGGCGCGTGACTGGGACGTGTTCCAGCAGGACACGGCGCAGCGTCTGCGCGCGGCCCTGCCGAAGGAGCGGTCGCTGGCCCGCCTCGCCTCGGCGGCGCGTGCGCGGCAGGAGGCGGGTTACGCCGCGCTGGCCGCCACACTTGCCGGCCCGGGGTTCCGTGCCGCCGTCTGGCAGGGCGTCGCCTTCGCCGCCCTGCGCCCCTACGTTGCCGATCTCGCGAGCGACGCGCCAGGCAGCCGCGCCGCGCGGGAGGTGGCGCTGGCCGCCCCGCTGCGGCCGTTTGCCGCGCAGGTCATGCAGCGGCGCTGGCGGCGCATGGCCAGGGCGGGGGAGCGTATCTCGGAATTGCCGCCCGAGGCGCTGCACGAGCTGCGTCTCGACGTGAAGCGCCTGCGCTATGCCGCTGAGTTGTTTGCTCCCTTGTGGGGAGGCCGGGTCACGGATCGGCTCCTCCGGCGGCTGTCGCGCCTGCAGGAGGCGCTGGGCGTGGCGAACGACGCGGAGGTGGCGCGCGGGCTTGCCGGCTCCCTCGCCGGTGTACCGGCCTTCGCCGCGGGAGCCGTGGCGGGATTTTCGGCCGGCCGGTCGGAGGGAAGCCGGGCTGCAGCATTAGAAGAGTGGGAAGACCTTTTGGAAACAAAGCGATTCTGGAAGAGTGATCTCCCGGCAAAGCCCGCGCTCAGCGGGGCCGACGCGATGGACTCGCAACGCAAGCCGCGTTAGCTGCACACATGCGTCGTCGCCGCCGCATCTTCCGGTCCTCACCTGCGCCGCGCCTCTTCGGCCGTGCGGTCGGGGTGGTGAGCCTGGCGGGCCTTGGCAGCATCCTCCTCGCCTTTGGCACCTCTTCGGACCTGTTCGGCTCCGCACCCCGCAGCGCGGACTGGCGGGCCATGCCTGCGGATGTGCGCGTGGTGGACGGCGACACGCTTCGCCTCGGTGACCGGATGCTGCGCCTCCACGGCGTGGATGCGCCGGAGCGGGGCCAGTTCTGCACCGATGGCCGAGGCCAACTCTATGATTGCGGAACGGCCGCCGCCGCCGCGCTCGCGGGCCTCGTTGGCAAGCACGCCGTGCATTGCCGCGTGCAGGGCCGCGACCGCTTCGGCCGCGCGCTGGGGATGTGCCGCGCCGGGGAGACGGAGCTCAACGCCACCCTGGTCGCCCAGGGCTGGGCGCTGGCCGAGGGCGCGTCGCTGCCCGCGCTGATCCCCGTGGAAGCGGCCGCGCGCGCGGCGCAGCGTGGCCTCTGGACCGGCGGCTTCGAGCCGCCCGCGCACTGGCGCCGCGGCCACTGAGCGAGGAGCGGCACCGGAACGGGTCCGCCCCCCCGATGCGTCATGGACAAGCCGCCGCACCGGCCTATTCTGCGTCGCAGCAAGGTCGCGCCCGATGGGCGAAGGAGGGGTAACCATGGACATGCAAGCCAAGCCGACCGTGACGGTCACGCTGGACGGCACCAACCGCAGCGCCTCCCTGCCCCTTCTGTCGGGCACGCAGGGCCCGCACGTGCTCGACATCCGCAAGCTTTATGGCGAGCTTGGGCTGTTCACCTACGATCCGGGCTACGGCTCCACCGCCTCGTGCGAGAGCCGGATCACCTACATCGACGGTGACGCGGGTGTGTTGATGTACCGCGGCTACCCGATCGAGCAGTTGGCGGCGAAGAGCGACTTCATCGAGGTCTGCTACCTGCTCATGCACGGCGACCTGCCGAACGCGGAGCAGTTGGCGGAGTTCCACAAGGGCGTCACCTACCACACGATGGTGCACGAGCAGCTGCGCCGGTTCCTCGAGGGGTTCCGCCGCGACGCGCATCCGATGGCGGTGATGTGCGGCGTCGTCGGCGCGCTGGCGGCGTTCTACCACGACAACAGCGACATCAACGACCCAAAGGCGCGGGAAATCGCGGCCTTCCGCCTGATCGCCAAGATCCCGACCATCGCGGCGTGGGCCCACAAATACTCGCTCGGGCAGCCGTTCGTCTATCCGCGCAACGACCTCGGCTACGCAGCCAATTTCCTCCACATGCTCAACGCGGTGCCGGCCGAGCCGTACAACGTGTCGCCGGTCCTGGAGCGGGCGATGGACCGCATCCTGGTGCTGCATGCGGACCATGAGCAGAACGCCTCCACCTCGACGGTACGCCTCGCCGGCTCCACCGGCGCGAACCCCTTCGCCTGCATCGCCGCGGGCATCGCGGCGCTATGGGGCCCGGCGCATGGTGGGGCGAACGAGGCGGTGCTGAAGATGCTCGCCGAGATCGGCGACGTCTCCCACATCCCCGAGTTCATTGCCCAGGTGAAGGACAAGAACGCCCACACGAAGCTGATGGGGTTCGGCCATCGCGTGTACAAGAACTTCGACCCTCGCGCCACGATCATGAAGGAGTCCTGTCACGAGGTGCTGGCCGAACTCGGCGTGAAGGACGAGCCGCTGCTGCCGATCGCCATCGAACTCGAGAAGATCGCGCTGTCGGACGAATACTTCGTCAGCCGCAAACTGTACCCGAACGTGGATTTCTACTCGGGCATCATCCTGAAGGCGATGGGCATCCCGACGAGCATGTTCACGGCGATCTTCGCCGTGGCGCGCACGGTGGGCTGGGTCAGCCAGTGGAAGGAGATGATCGAGGACCCCGGCCAGCGCATCGGTCGCCCGCGGCAGCTCTACACAGGGCCGGACAGGCGCGACTACGTCCCGGTCGGCGGCCGCGCCTGACATGGCGCCGGGAGGGGCGCCACCCCTCCCCGGCGCGGCTGCACGGCTGGTGCCCGCGCGCCGGATAGCCGAAGCTTGGGCGATGATCGTCGCCGTGGGGATTCGTGGCTGATCCCTCCCCCCTCGCCTTGGCCCTGTGCTCGGCCGGCCCCGACGAGATGGTGGCGGGTGACCGCCGCATCCGGCCGCATTGGCGCAGCCTCATGGGCCTCATCGGCAGCCTGGGCCGGCCCGCGCTGGCCGAGCGCGCCGAACGGCTCGCCCGCGCGGCGACGGAGGCCGGGCCGGCCTCGCTGCTGCCCGGTGGCACGGCCCCAGGTTGGCGCCTGGATACGCTGCCCCTGTTGCTCTCTGCCGGCGAGTTCGCGGCGCTGGCGGCCGGCCTCGCCCAGCGCGCCCGGCTCTTGGAGGCCATCGTCGCCGACCTGCACGGGGAGCGGAGCCTGCTGCGCGACCGGTTGCTGCCGGCCTCGCTCGTCTATCCAAATCCGGGCTTTCTTCGGCCGTCGCGCCGGGCCAGCGCCCCGCCGCGGCGGCCCTTCCTGCACCTCGTCGCGGCCGATCTGGTGCGTGGGCCGGACGGGCGCTGGCGCGTCCTCCAGGATCGCACGGCCCTCGCGTCCGGCGCCGGCCAAGCCCATGAGAACCGACGCCTCCTCGCCTCCTGCTTTCCGGAGGCGCTGCGCGCCACAGCGCCGCAGGGACATACGCGGTTCTTCGAGATGTGGCAGGACGCGCTGACGCGCTTCGCGCCGCACAACCGCCCCGACCCCGCGGTCGCGCTGCTCTCGCCTGGCGCACACGCCGCGCATTGGTTCGAACATGTTGTGCTCGCGCGCGAGCTGGGCTGCGCGCTGGTCGAGCCGGGCGACCTCACGGTCCGCGGCGGCACCCTGTGGCTCAAGACGCTCGCGGGGCTTCAGCCCGTACAGGTTCTCCTGGCATGCGAGGAGGCATCGCAGCTCGACCCGCTCGACCTTCCCGGCGCGGATGCCGGGCGCGGCGTGCCGGGGCTGTTCGATGCGATGCGCCACGGGGCCCTGACCATCCTCAACGCCCCCGGCGCAGCGCTGGCCGAGGCGCCGGGCCTCGCCTCCTACCTCCCCAGCCTCGCCCGCGCCGTGCTGGGGGAGGAGTTGATGCTGGAGAGCCTGCCGACGCTGCACCTGGACAGGCCAGGGCTGTTGCCGGCGCTGCCTGACGGGCATGTCGCCTGGCTGCTGCGCGACGCGGCACACGGCACCGGCCCGGGTCGGCTCGCAGCTGAGGGCGAGCTTCATGGGGCCGCGTCGGCTGCAACCGCCCTGCCATCCCTGCCCGCCGCACCCTCGCTTGACGAATCGGGTTTCTCTCCCAAAGCATTCATCTTGCGGCTGTTTGCCGTGTTCGATGGCCAGTCCTGGCATGTGCTGCCCGGTGGCCTTGCACGCCTTGTGGAGCCGGGAAGCCGCCTCGCTGGCCGCCTCCCCGGTGCGGCGGCGTGCAAGGATGTCTGGGTGGCCGACCACGGCGCCGCGGAGCCGATGGTCGGCCCCTCCGCGCAGTCCGCACCGCCGCTGCCAATCCGGCGCACGGCGGGCATCGTTCCGGCGCGGGTCGCGGACAATTTTTTCTGGCTCGGCCGCTACGTCGAGCGCCTTGATCGCGCAGCCCGCCTGATGCGAGCGACGCTGGCGCGGCTGCGCCGCGGCGCAAGCCCCTCACCGCTGGAACTTGCCGAGCTCGGCACCCTTGCCAACTGCCTGCGGGAGGCTGGCCTGATCGCGGCCGAATCCGTGCCGAGCGCTGGTGCGGTGTCGCCGCTGCTTGACGCGCTGCACCGCCACGCCCGGCCGGCGGTGGCCCGGCTTCACGGGCGCATCGCGGAGTTGGTCAACGCGCTGCGCGACCGCTTGACCGCCGACACCCACGCCACCTTCACCCAGACATTGCGCCTCGCCGAGCGCGCTCTGGCCGAGGCCGAGGCGGAACCGGAGGCGCTCGCCCTGGCCCTCGCCCCTTCGCTTCGCCACGCGACCGCGGTCGCCGGGGTCGCCTCGGAGAACATGGTGCTCTCCGGCGCGCGGCTGTTTCTCGAGCTCGGCCGGCGGCTCGAGCGCGCCCAGGCCGTGGCCGGCGAGGTGGCCGCAGCACTCGACGTGCCGCCGCCGCGCATCGAGGCGGGGCTGCGGCTCGTCCTCGAACTGTGCGACAGCGTCATCACCTACCGCTCGCGCTACCTCTCGACGCTGCAGCCCGCCCCGGCGCTCGACCTCGTGTTGGCCGACCCGGGCAATCCGCGCGGCCTGGCGTTCCAGTTGCGGCGGATGCGCACCGCCTTCGAAGAGGTGGAGGATGGCGAGGATCGCGACCTCGCCTTCGTCGCCGCCGGCCTGCTCGCCGAGGCGGAGGCGCTGGTGCAGCGCGTGCTGGCCGCGGCCGACCAGGCGCGGGAGGCCGCCGCGCTGCCCCCTGCGCTGCGGGCGCTGGCCGAGGGCATCGGCGGCCTCTCCGACACGGTGACGCGCCGGCACTTCGCGCTGCTGCCGCCGCCGCGCGCCGTCGGCGTGGATGTCGCGGAGCTGGTGGGCGCCGCGTCGTGATCTACTGGCTGCGCCACGTCACCGAATACCGCTACGCGCAGCAGGTGGACCTGGCGAGCCACCTGTTGCACCTCAAGCCGCGCGCGCTGCCCGGGCAGCGCGTGCTCTCCTCCCGGCTGGTGTGCCGGCCTGCGCCGGACCACCACAGCGAGACGCACGACCACTTCGGCAATGTCGCCACGCGTCTGTTCCTGGCCGAGCCCCACCTTTTCTTCTCCGTCTCCGCCGAAAGCCTGGTGGACGTGGCGTTCGCGCCGCCGCCCGCCGATACCCCCCCGTGGGAGGAGGTACGCGACGCCGCGGCCGGCGACCTCGACGCAGCGGAGTTCCTCTTCCCCTCGCCGCTCGTCCCCGAGGTGCCGGAGGCGGCGGAGTATGCCCGGCCGAGCTTCCCGCCCGGCCGGCCGGTGCTGGAGGGGCTGCTCGACCTCAATCGCCGCATCCGCCAGGGCTTCGCGTTCCAGGCCGGCGTGACGAGCATCACCACGCCGGTGATCGAGGTGCTGCGGACGCGGCGCGGCGTGTGCCAGGACTTCACGCAGGTCATGGTCGCAGCCCTGCGCGGCCTCGGCCTGCCCGCCCGCTACCTCTCGGGCTACGTTCGCACGCGGCCGCCGCCGGGCGAGGCGCGGCGTCGCGGTGCCGACCAAAGCCACGCCTGGGTCGGGGCGTGGCTCGGCCCCGCGGGGCAGGGGCAGTTTCCTGGGGGAGACCGCTGGGTGCAGCTCGACCCCACCAACGGCATCGTGGTGCAGGACGAGCATGTGCTGCTGGCCTGGGGCCGCGACTTCTCCGATGTCTCGCCGCTGCGCGGAGTGCTGCTCGGCGGCGGCGCGCACAGCCTCACCGTCAGCGTGGATCTGGAGCCGGAGGCGGAGCGGTGATCAGCGAGAGCCCGGTTGCCGCCCGCAGCGCGCGGGTCCATGTCGCGCGGCGCGGGGCGGGCGAGCCCATCGTCATCCTGTTCCGATCAGGTCTCTCCTTCGCCAGCCGCCGCCGGCGTCAGCCGTAGGCGCTGCGCGGGTTGAGCCGCACGATGGCGCGGTTGAGGGCCGCCGCGTAGCCGACCCAGCACAGGTAGGGCAGCAGCAGCGCGGCGGCGAACAGGCTCACCGTCGCGAAGCCGAAGGTGACGGCGAGGATCGACGCCCACAGGAACAGGATCTGCTTCGCCGCCAGGTCCACCCGCCGAAGGCCGAACATCAGCCAGCTCCACACCCAGTTCACCGGCAGGTGCGCGAGGAACAGCGCCAGCGGCCAGCCGAGGCCATCGAGCCGCCACACCGTCCAGGCGGCGTAGCCCATCAGCGAGAACAGCACGACCCAGGCTGGGCCGATCACGCCGCCCGGCGGCTTCCAGCGCGGCTTGGCGAGGGCGTTGTACCAGGGGCCTGTCGTGAACAGCACGCCGCTCGACATGGTCGCGAGGCAGGCGGCCGCGATCAG
>BBPD01002133.1_pt1 | contig 13327 bp, 8 predicted proteins | sample 1344911 | NCBI WGS metagenome assembly BBPD01 (sample SAMD00019088, study PRJDB2971) | groundwater metagenome | biome: freshwater biome; feature: mineral spring; material: ground water | place: USA: CA, Sonoma | collected 2011-09 | depth surface m
CGGATTGAGCATCCATTTCCAGGCCGTACCGGTGACGATGAAGGAAATCGCCATCGGGTACAGGTAGATCGTGCGCAGCACGCCCTCGGCGCGGATTTTTTGATCCAACAATATCGCCAGCAGCACCCCCAGCGCCATCGAACCGCCAATGAAGAGCACACCAAAAACGGCCAGGTTGCGCATGGCCACATGGAAGCGCTCGTTCACCCACAGGGCCTCGTAATTGGCCAGCCCGATGAATTCGTAGTTGGGCAGGATGCGCGAAGCGGTGAACGACAAATAGCCGTTCCAAGCCATCAGGCCGTAAATAAACAGCAACGAGAGAAAAAAGCTGGGGGCGACCACCAGCTTGGGCAACCAGACCGTTGCCTTGCTTTGGGGGGTGCGAAACATGTGCCACTCCTCTGGCCAGCCTGGGAATCAGGCATGCAGGCGGCACCCGGATCGGGGTGCGCGCCTGCGCTTTCAAGACTGCAAAATTGCAGCCAAATCAGCCACAAGGCTGCCGTGGATCAGCGCGTCTGCGCCGCGCGGGCGAGCCGCTCTTGGGCGTTTTGCACCGTCACGCGGTCGTCGTTCCAGAATTGGCTCACCACATCTTGCATGGCGCCCGAGGCCGCCGAACGCACCGCCATGCCGTGCGCGATCGAGGGCACCAAGGTGCCACGGCGCGCGGTTTCCACGAAATCGCGCGAGCTCATGCGGGCGCATTCATCGAAGCGCTCCAAGTTCATGTTCAGCCGCACCGGGATCGAGCCCTTGTTGAGGTTGAACACCTCTTGGAACTCCGGCGACAAAATGGCGTTGGCCAAATCGCGCTGGGCCCGGGTGTTGGCCTCGTTGCGCAGGCGGAACATGGCAAAGGAGTCGACGTTGAAGGTGAAGGCATTGGCGGTGCCGGGCGCTGCCACGCAGCCAAAGTCACGCCCCGGCACCCGACCGGCGGCAATGAACTCGCCCTTGGCCCAGTCGCCCATCAGTTGCATGCCGGCTTCACCCCGAATTACCATCGCCGTGGCCAGGTTCCAGTCGCGGCCGGGGGCGTTGCGGTCGGTGTGCGCCTTGACGCGGCGAAAAGTCTCGAGCACGCGCGTCATGGTTGCGCTGCGCAGCGCGGTCTGGTCGAGTTGCACCTGCGCGCTGCGGTAAAAATCGGTGCCGCCCACACCCAAGGCGACCGATTCAAACAAGGTGAAGTCTTGCCAATTTTGCCCCCCGTGTGCCAGCGGAATCACGCCGGCACGGCGCAGCGCCTCGGCAGCGACAAAAAACTCGTCCCAGTTGGTGGGCACGCGGGCCCCAGCGCGCCTGAACACCTCGGGGTTGGTCCAGAGCCAATTGACCCGGTGCACGTTGACCGGCACCGCAATCCAGTTGCCGTTGTGTTTCATGATGTCGCCGATCACGCGCGGCACCAAATTGTCCCAGTTGCCGGCGCGGGCCACGTCGTTCAGGTTGGTCAGCACCCCAAGCTCGCCCCACTCTTGCAGCGACGGCCCTTTGATCTGCGCCGCCGAAGGCGGGTTGCCCGCCATCACGCGCGACTTGAGCACCGTCATGGCGTTGTCGCCGCCGCCACCGGCCACGGCAAAATCGCGCCAGGTGTGGCCCTGCTGCTGCAACTGCTGCTTGAGCGCAGCCGCCGCGCGCGCCTCGCCGCCGCTGGTCCACCAGTGCAGCACCTCCACCTCGCCGCCCGTGGTCTGGGCAAATGCGGTGGCTGTCAGCAGCACGGTGGCCGCAGCCACCAGCGTTTTCTTGATGTCTATGAGTTTGCGCATGATCGGATCGTCTCCTGAAGCTTTGGGGTTTGAAGGACGCTGCCTGCCCGAGGGAGGCTGAACCCGTTACCGGGCAGCGGCGAAATCTTAACAAACAATTAATTTATTAATACCAGGTTAAACCCTGAAGCCAAGGCCCGCTCTGGGCCCGCCGGCTTGGGGGCAAGCACGGCACAATGAAGGGTCTGCATCGGGGCGCGCCAAGCTGGCCCAAACGCCAGCCGCATACGCCATGCCCCGTCTCGATGCGCCGTTGATTCCATCGCACCCACTCCCATGAAGCTCCTGCTGGCCGAAGACGACCCCCTCCTGGCAGATGCCTTGCTGCAACAACTCGGCCGCGCGGGTTATGCGGTGCAGCACGCGCCCAATGGTGCAGTGGCCGAGTATTTGCTAGAGCACCAACCGTTTGACATTGCGGTGCTCGACCTTGGCCTGCCCATGGTCGATGGCCTGACCGTGTTGCAGCGCTTGCGCCGCAGCAATCCGGGTCTGCCGGTGTTGCTGCTGTCAGCACGCGATGCGCTGGATGATCGGGTGGCCGGCTTTGAAGCCGGGGCCGACGACTACGTGACCAAACCCTTTGACTGGCCCGAATTGCAAGCCCGCTTGCAAGCCTTGCTGCGGCGCAGCCTGCCCCAGCAGACGGCGCTGCAATGGCAGGGGCTGGTGCTGGAACCCGAGCGCCGGCGCGCCACCCACAACGGCACGGCGCTCGAACTCAGTGGGCGCGAGTGGTCGCTGCTCAATCTGCTGATCGAGCAACGCGGCAACGTGGTCACCAAAGACCAGATTGCCGCCACCTGGTCCGGCGAAGGTGCCGAAAGCGGGCCCGGCAACACGATCGAGGTTTACATCCACCGCTTGCGGCGCAAGCTCGAAGGCGCGAGCGTGCTGATACGAACCGTGCGCGGATTGGGCTATCTGATGGAGGCCGAAACCCCTTGAGCGCCCCCGCTTCATCCACTGCCCCGGCCGCTGCAAAGCCGCCCCTGAAGGGACACCGTTTGCGCTTGTCGCGCCAGTTGCTGCTGTGGCTGTTGCTGCCGCAAATCGTGCTCTGGGCCGCGGGTGGTGCCGCCGCCTACCGGCTGGCCGCCAGCTACGTCGATCAGGCGCTCGACATGGGGCTGGCGCAATCCAGCCGGGCCTTGGCGCGCCAGCTCAAACCGCTGGGCGATGGCTTGCTGATCGATTTTCCGCGGGCCGCACAGGCCATACTCGAAGCCGACCCGCAAGACCGCCAGTTTTACATGGTCAGCTCGCCGCCGGGCAGCTTCATCCTGGGCAACCACACCTTGCCGCCTCCGCCGCCCGAGGTGCAGGCCAACCCGCAGCCAGATCAGCCGTTTTTCTACGATGGCCTGATGCCCTCGATGCCGGGCAGCGACACCCTGGTGCAGGTGCGGGTAGTGGCCTTGTACCAGTTGCTCGACGCCGAGTTCGGGGCCGCCCGGCAGCAGGTGCTGATTCAGGTGGCGCGCAGCAAAACCACGCGCCAACAACTGGTGGAGCGCATTTTGGTGGACATGCTGCTGCCCCTGTCGACCCTGATGGTCTTGATGAGCCTGATCGTTTGGTTCGGGATTCAGGCCGGACTGGCCCCGATCCGGCGCCTGACGCAGCAAGTCGAGGGCCGTGCTGCCAGCAAACTCGATCCGATCGAGCTCGACGGCGCGCCGCTGGAGCTGCACGCGCTGGCGCAGGCGCTCAACACCCTGCTGGCCGATGCGCGCCAGCATCTGGAGCAGCAGCGGCGCTTCATCGGAGACGCCGCACACCAGTTGCGAACGCCCTTGGCGGGCCTGAAGGCGCAGACCGAACTGGCGTTGCAACAACTCGAAACCAGCGAGCGCGCCGAATTGCGCCAGCGTCTGGCCAAGGTGCATGAGAGCGCGGCCCGAGGCGCCCACCTCGTCAACCAGTTGCTCAGCTTGGCGCGCTCGGAACCCTCAGCCCCGCTGCCCCAAATGCAGCGCACCGACTTGCTGGCGCTGCTGCAAACCGTGGTGGCCGAATGGGTGCCCAAAGCCTTGCGCGCCCAAATCGACCTCGGTTGGGAACACCGCGATGGCGCAGCCGCTTGGGTCTGGGCCGAACCCACGCTGCTGCGCGAGGTCCTCTCAAACCTGATCGACAACGCCATTTTGTACGCAGGCAGGGGGGCCGAAATCACGGTCGGGCTCGACTCGGCCTCGGAGCCGCTCCAGATCTGGGTGCGCGACAACGGACCCGGGATCGCGCCCGAGCTGCGCGAACGCGCCTTCGAGCGCTTTTTCAGGGGCACCCAGCAAGGCAATGGCTGCGGCTTGGGGCTGGCCATCGTGCGCGACATCGTGCAGCGCCACGGTGGCGAGGTGGCGTTGCGGCATCCGTCCGAAGGCGGGCTGGAGGTGCGCATCAGCTTGCCTGCAATGGAGGCGCCAGCGCCAGCGCCAGCGCCAGCGCTCAGCACGGATTAAAAACTTCTAGCACCGGCATTTTGCCTTGCCCAGATTTGGATTGCAACCGGTGGTTTCGCCGCGCGCCTGTTTTTGTAACTTAGTTACAATGCAGTCACCCCCCACCAGAAAACGGAATGCCTCCATGACCGCAGCAACGAAACAAGCGCTCGACCTGCTCATCTTTGGCGGGGCGGGCGACCTTTCATGGCGCAAGCTGCTGCCGGCGCTGTACATGGCGCATGCGCACCAGCGGCTGCCAACGGCCACCCGCATCATCGCGCTGGGCCGCCAGGCGTGGAGCACGGCCCAGTACGTGGAATTTGTGCAAGGGGCCAGCCTCCAGCACATCGACGCCAATGAAATGCAGCCCGAGGTGTGGCAAGCGTTTTTGCAACGGCTCGAATACGTGCCGCTCGATGCCACCCAAGCCGCCGACTACGCGCGGCTGGCCGCCTGCCTGACGCCGCAGGCACAACGCGTGTTCTACCTTGCCACCGCCCCGACCCTATTCACCCAGATTTGCCAGCACCTGGACAGCGCCGGGCTGGTCGATGCGCAAGCGCGGGTGGTGCTGGAAAAACCGCTCGGCCACGACCTGCCTTCGGCCAAAGTGATCAACGAAGCGGTGGCGCGCCACTTTGGCGAGCAACAAATCTACCGCATCGACCACTATTTGGGCAAGGAAACGGTGCAAAACCTGATGGTGCTGCGCTTTGGCAATGCCATTTTCGAACCGCTATGGCGCGCGCCCAGCATCCGCAGCGTGCAAATCACGGTGGCCGAATCGGTGGGCGTGGGCAGTCGGGCCGGCTTTTACGACCAGACCGGGGCCTTGCGCGACATGGTGCAAAACCACCTGTTGCAACTGCTGTGCATCGTGGCCATGGAGCCCCCCATATCGCTCGACCCCGACGACGTGCGCGACGAAAAACTCAAGGTCTTGCGCAGCCTGCAACGGCTCGATGCCGCCGCCCTGCGCCAGCACACCGTGCGCGGCCAGTACATTGCCGGGGCGGCACAGGGCGAATCGGTGTGCGGCTACCTCGATGAGGCCAACGTCCCACCCGATAGCCAGACCGAAACCTTTGTGGCGCTGCGCACCCACATCAACAACGCGCGCTGGGCCGGGGTGCCGTTTTTTTTGCGCACCGGCAAGCGGCTGCAAACGCGGCGCTCGCAGATCGTGATCGATTTTGCGCAACCGCCCTTTTCCATCTTCGGCGCCCAGCCGCCCAACGAACACCCGAATCGGCTCATCATCACCTTGCAGCCCGAGGAGTCGATCCAGTTGCAGATGATGGCCAAAATCCCCGGTTCGGGCCTGAACATGAAGCCGGTGTTCCTCGACCTCGACCTCGAATCCGCCTTGGCGGGCCGGCGCGCCGACGCCTACGAACGGCTGCTGGTGGACGTGATCAAGGGACGGTTGACCCACTTCATGCGGCGCGACGAACTCGAAGCCGCTTGGAAGTGGGTTGACCCGATCTTGCAGGGCTGGCAGGCGCTGGGCGAAAAGCCGCGCCCCTACACCGCCGGCACTTGGGGCCCGGCCGCGTCCTCGGCCCTGATGGCCCGCGAGGGCTGTAGCTGGTTCGAGGAATCATGAGCGCCGCCAACCCCCCTCCCCTTGCCGCGCCGGATCCGGCCGTTGCGCGCCCACCGGGTGTGCGCGAACACCACTGCGCCTGCCCGGCTTCCATGGCCTTGGCGCAGGCGCAGTGCATAGCCGGGCAGTTGCAGGCGGCCATCGCGCAGCGCGGCCAAGCCACGCTGGCGGTTTCGGGAGGGCGTTCGCCCATTGCCTTGTTCGAGCAATTGCGCCTGCAAGACGTGGATTGGGCGCGGGTGCAACTCACGCTGGTCGATGAGCGCTGCGTGCCCGAACAGCACCCCGACAGCAACGCCCTTTTGGTGCGCACGCACTTGCTGCAAGGCGCGGCGGCGCAGGCGCGCTTCACGGCTTGGCTCGACCCGCCCTGGCCCGTGGCCTTGACCGAACAGCCTGCGGACGATGCAGACCCTGTGGCAACTGCGCTCCGGGCCGGCCCCGCCTTGGCAGAACGCGCCAGCCAGCGCCTGCGGGCGCTGGGGGACGTGCTCGACGTGCTGCTGCTGGGCATGGGCGACGACGGCCACACCGCCTCGTGGTTCCCCGACAGCCCCGGCTTGCCCGAGGCGCTGCACGGCACGCAGCCGGTGGTGTGCACACAGCCGCGCACGGCAGCGCATCCGCGCCTGACCCTCACGCGCGCCTGGGTGCTGGCCGCACGCCAGCGCCACTTGGCCTTGGCCGGCGCGGCCAAGCTGGCGGTGTACCAGCGCGCCCTAGAAGCCCCTTCGCCCGCTTGGCCGGTCTCGTTTGTGTTGGAGCGGGCCGCTGGCCCGATCGATATTTGGATAGCCCCCTGATCATGAAACCCACCCCACCCTTGCACGACACGCTGGTGCGCGTCACGCAGCGCATCATCGAACGCAGCCGCGCCACCCGCGCCACCTATTTACAAACCACGGCGGCCTCAAAACGCCCGCAGCGCTACCGCGCCGGCATGGGTTGCGCCAACGTCGCGCACGCCTTTGCCGCCATGCCCGCATCCGACAAACTGGTGCTGCACCAAGAGCGCCAGCCCAACGTGGGCATCATCACCGCCTACAACGACATGCTGTCGGCGCACCAGCCCTACGAAAACTACCCAGCCCAGTTGCGGGCGTGGGCGCGCGAGCTGGGCGCCACGGCGCAGGTTGCGGGTGGCGTGCCCGCCATGTGCGACGGCGTCACCCAAGGCTGCGAAGGCATGGAGTTGTCGCTCTTTTCGCGCGACGTGATCGCGCTGGGCACCGCCGTGGGCCTGACGCACAGCGTCTATGACGGCGCCTTGTTGCTGGGCATTTGCGACAAGATCGTGCCCGGCCTGTTGATCGGGGCCTTGCAGTTTGGGCATTTGCCGATGCTGTTCGTGCCCGCTGGCCCCATGAGTTCGGGCTTGGCCAACGACGAAAAAGCCAAGGTGCGCCAGCAGCACGCCCAAGGCCTGGTCGACCGGGCCACCTTGCTGGCAGCCGAAGAAGCCGCCTACCACGGCCCCGGCACCTGCACCTTCTACGGCACCGCCAACTCGAACCAGATGCTGCTCGAGATCATGGGCCTGCAATTGCCAGGCTCCTCGTTCGTGCATCCGGGCACCGAACTGCGCCAAGCCCTGAACCGCCATGCGGTGCAGCGCCTGCTGGAGCTGGCGCGCGCCGAAGCGCCGCAGACGCTGGCCGACATCGTGAGCGAAAAAACGGTGGTCAACGGCATCATCGGGCTGCTGGCCACCGGTGGCTCGACCAACCACACGATCCATCTGGTGGCGGTGGCGCGCGCCGCCGGCATCCTCATCAACTGGGACGATTTTGCCGACCTCTCAAGCGCCATTCCGCTGCTGACGCGCATCTACCCGAACGGCAAGGCCGACGTGAACCACTTTCACGCCGCGGGTGGCATGGGTTTCTTGATCGACCAACTGCTCGGCGCCGGGTTGCTGCACGAGGACGTGCAAACCGTCATGGGGCCGGGCCTGCACCGCTGCGCCCAAGAGCCCTGGCTCGACGCTGGCCAACTGGCGTGGCGGGCGGCGGCGCAGCAATCGGCCGACGAGCAGGTGCTGCGCCCAGTCAGCCGGCCCTTCAGCCCGGACGGCGGGATCAAGCTGTTGCAGGGCAACTTGGGCCGCTCGGTGGTCAAGTACTCGGCGGTGGCGCCCGAACACCGGCGCGTGCGCGCCCCGGCGCTGGTGCTCGACAGCCAGCAGGCGCTGCTTGATTTGTTCAAGGCCGGGCAGTTGGAACGCGACTTTGTGGCCGTGCTGCGCTTTCAGGGCCCGCAAGCCAATGGCATGCCCGAGCTGCACAAGCTCACCCCGGTGCTGGGCAGCCTGCTGGACCGAGGCTTCAAGGTGGCGCTGGTCACCGATGGCCGCATGTCGGGCGCTTCGGGCAAGGTGCCCGCCGCCATCCACCTCAGCCCCGAAGCGCTGCTCGATGGCCCGATCGCCAAGGTGCGCGACGGCGACATGGTGCTGTTCGACTGCGAAGCGGGCCTGCTGCAAGTCGAGGTCGAAGCCGAGCAATGGAGCGCCCGCAGCGGCCAGCGCATCGACTTGGGCGCCAACGAGCACGGCTTTGGGCGCGAGCTGTTTGCGCTCTTTAGGCGCCACGCTGGCTTGCCCGAATGCGGTGGCTCGGCCCTGTTTGGCAACCACTGAACGCCAGCGCGTTTTGCCACCCCCATCCAGCCCCCTGCCCTCAAATCCCAGCCGCCCCCAGCCATGACCGCCACCCCAGCCCCAGCGCACGCCACCGCTGCGCCCCATGCGCCCGAACCGCAGCGCAGCCAACTGCCCCCCTTTCGTACCCGCGTGTTGCCCGTGGTGGCCTTGGCCCGCGCCGACTCTGCGGTCCAGCTGGCCCATGCGCTGCTCGAGGGCGGGATCGATGCGATCGAGATCACCCTGCGCACGCCCGCGGCGCTGGCCGCCATCGAAACGCTGGCACGCCAAGTGCCCGAGTTGGTGGTGGGGGCAGGCACCGTGTTGCGCCCGGCCGATCTGGTGGCAGTGCGCGACGCCGGCGCCCGCTTTGCCCTCGCGCCGGGTTGCACCCCGACCCTGCTGGCGGCGGCAGCGGCCATGCGGCTCCCTTTCATTCCCGGTGTGGCCAGCGCCAGCGAGGCCATGCTGGCGCACGAAGCCGGTTTTGGGCTGCTCAAGTGCTTTCCTGCCGTCCCGCTGGGCGGCGTGGAGCTGCTCAAGGCATGGGCCGGCCCCTTGCCCGAATTGCGCTTTTGCCCCACCGGCGGCATCGGGCTGGAGCAACTCGGGGCCTTTCTGTCCCTGCCCAACGTGGCGCTGGTGGGCGGCTCCTGGATCACCCCGGCGGCAGCGCTAGACTTGGGCGACTGGGCCCGCATCACCACGCTGGCGCGCCAAGCCTGCGCCGTGGCCGCGGCTGCGGCAGCGCCCTTGGGCACGGCACAGGCCTAATCCCTAGGCGCCGCTTTTGATCCGGGAACCCCCTTGACCTCCTTCAACCCACCCCTCCCCGCTGCCGCACCCACGCGGCACCCCAGTTGGCAACGCCTGCAAGCCCTGGCCGCACAAGGCCAGCTGCATCTGCGCGAGCTGCTGCGCGCCGATGCCTCCTCACCATCCCCCAACACCGGGCGCAGCCAGCGCTTGCAACTGCAGGCCGCCGGCTTGCGGCTCGACGCCCGGCACCAGGCTGTCACGCCCGAGGTGCTCGACGCCTTGCTCGAGCTGGCAGCCGATTGCCAAGTCGGCACCCAGGCCCAAGCCCTGTGCCGGGGCGAGCCGGTCAACTCCACCGAAGGCCGTGCCGTGTTGCACCCCGCCCTGCGCGCGGGCGCCATGCCCAACCCGCCTTGGGGGGCCGAGCTGGCGCAGCGCATCGAGTCCGAACTGGGCCGCTTTCTGGCGGCCGCCGAACGCCTGCGCAGCGGCCACTGGCTGGGCCACAGCGGGCAGCGCATCACCGACGTGGTCAACCTCGGCATCGGCGGCTCTGACCTCGGGCCGCGCATGGCGGTGGCCGCGCTCGAAAGCCTTGCTTGCAACGCGCCGGTGCGGGTGCACTTTGTCTCCAACCCCGACGCTTGGGCCCTGCACCGGGTGTTGCGCCCGCTCGATGCGGCGCGCACCGTCTTCATCGTCCAGAGCAAAACCTTCACCACCCAAGAGACGCTCACGCTGGCCGCCTCGGCGCGGCGCTGGCTGCACGGGCATGGGCTGCAAACCCCGGCGCAGCAGGCGCCCCATCTGATTGCCGTCACCGCAGCGCCCGCCATGGCGGCGCAGCAGGGCTACCGCAGCGATCACACCTTTGGTTTTTGGGACTGGGTGGGCGGGCGCTATTCGGTCTGGTCGGCCATCGGCCTGCCGCTGGCGATTGCGATCGGGGCGCAGGCGTTTCGTGAGTTTTTGCGCGGCGGCCACGCCATGGACCAGCACTTTTGGACGGCTGATGCGGCGCACAACATGCCGCTGCTGATGGCGTTGCTGGGCATCTGGAACCGCAACTTCCTGCATTGCCCCACCCACCTGCTGGCCCCCTACCCGAGCCGGCTCGATGCCTTTACCCGCTTTGTGCAGCAACTGGACATGGAATCCAACGGCAAATCCACCCATCTGAATGGGGACGCGGCGCAGGTATCCACCGGGCCGATCGTCTGGGGCGGACTGGGCATCGACGGCCAACACGCCTACTTTCAACTGCTGCACCAAGGCTGCCACCGGGTGCCAGTGGATTTCATCGGCGTGGAACAGGAAGACACCCCGCTGCCCTTGGCGGCCGAACACCACCGGGTGGTGCTGCTCAACCTGCGCGCCCAGGCGCTGGCGCTGGCCGTCGGGCGCGACCGGGCCGACACCGAGGCCGAATTGCGCGCCAGCGGCCTGTCTGAACCCCAGGTGCAGGCGCTGTGGCCACACCGCCGCTTTGCCGGCAACGTGCCCAACAGCACCCTGTGGTTGCCCGCACTCACACCGCATGCACTGGGGGCGTTGGTGGCGCTGTACGAACACAAAGTCTTTTGCCAAGCCGCCATCTGGGGCATTAACGCCTATGATCAGTGGGGCGTGGAACTGGGCAAAACCTTGGCCAAAGCCATGGAGCAAGGCCCCGCCCCCGCCTGAAAACCACCTCCTGCGAACCCTCCCGAGCGAGCGCTGGCGCTGCGCTCTTTGAATCCCGATGGCAAAAAAAGACCAGCCCCTGATCGACGACATCCGCCTGCTCGGCCGCTTGCTCGGCGACGTGATCCGCGAGCAAGAGGGTGCCGAAATTTTCGGGCTGATCGAGCAGATCCGCCAGTTGGCGGTGGCCTTCCGGCGCGACGCCGACCAGTCTGCCGACCGCCAGCTCAAGCGCCTGCTGCAGGGCCTGAGCGACGACCAAGCGGTGAGCGTGATCCGCGCCTTCACCTACTTCAGCCACCTGGCCAACTTGGCCGAAGACCGGCACCACATCCGCCGCCGCGCCGTGCACGAGCAGGCCGGGCGCATCCAGCCCGGCAGCTTGGCGCACACCTGGGGCCGCCTGCAGCAAGCCGGCGTGGGCCGTGCGCAGTGGGCACAGGCGCTGCAAAACGCGCACGTGGCCCCGGTGCTCACCGCGCACCCGACCGAGGTGCAGCGCAAGAGCATTCTGGACGCCGAACGCGAACTGGCGCGCCTGCTGGCCCAGCGCGACGGCCTGGCGCTGGCGCGCAACCGGGACGAGAACGAAGCGCAGATGCGCGCGCGCATCTTGCAGCTCTGGCACACCCGCTTGCTGCGTTTCACCAAGCTCAGCGTGGCCGACGAAATCGAAAACGCGCTCGGCTACTACCAAAGCACCTTCATCCCCGAACTGCCCCGGCTCTACCGCAGCCTGGAGGCGGCGCTAGCAGGCCAGCCGGTGCCGCCTTTTTTGCGCCTGGGCCAGTGGATCGGCGGCGACCGCGACGGCAACCCGAACGTCACGGACTGCACGCTGCGGCTGGCGCTGCAGCGCCAAGCCGACCTGATCTTGCGCCACCACCTGACCGAGGTGCACTGGCTCGGCAGCGAGCTCTCGCTCTCGGCAATGCTGCTGCCGGTGCCCGCCGCCATGCAGGCGCTGGCCGAGCGCTCGCCCGACACCAACGCGCACCGCCAGGACGAACCCTACCGGCGCGCCCTCACCGGCGTCTATGCCCGCTTGGCCGCCACCCTGACCGAGCTCACCGGCGGCCACGCCACGCGCCACGCCGTCGCCCCGCAACAACCCTACCCCAGCGCCGAGGCCTTTTTGGCCGATCTGCGCCTGCTCGACGCCGCCTTGAGCGAACAGGGTTGCGCCGCCTTGGCCCAAGCGCGCCTGCGCCCGCTGCTGCGCGCCGTCGAGGTGTTTGGCTTTCATCTGGCCACGCTGGACTTGCGCCAAAGCTCCGATCAACACGAGGCGGCGCTGGCCGACTTGCTGGCGCAGGCGCGCATCGAGGCCGATTACAGCGGCCTCGACGAAGCCGCCAAGCAGGCGCTGCTGCTGCGCCAGCTCAACGACGTGCGGCCGCTGCGCCTGCCCGAAGCCAGCTACCAGCCGCACACCCTGAGCGAGCTGGCGATCTTCGAGGCCGCACGCCAGGCGCGCCAGCGCTACGGGGCGGCCGCGATCCGGCACGCCATCATCAGCCACACCGAGAGCGTGAGCGACCTGCTCGAAGTGCTGCTGCTGCAAAAAGAGGCCGGGCTGCTGCACGGCACCTTGGACGGGGCCGCGCGCGCCGAGCTGATCGTGGTGCCGCTGTTCGAGACCATCCCCGACCTGCGCCAGGCCAGCGCCATCATGGAGGCCTATCTGCGCCTGCCCGGCATCGAACCGATGCTGCGCCGCGCCGGTGCGCTGGAGTACGGCGAGCAGGAAATCATGCTCGGCTACTCCGACAGCAACAAAGACGGCGGCATCATCACCAGCAACTGGGAGCTGTACCAGGCCGAAACCGCGCTGGCGGCGCTGTTCGACCGGCTCGGCACCGAGTTCGGCCAGCCCATAGCCCTGCGCCTGTTTCATGGCCGTGGCGGCACCGTGGGGCGAGGCGGCGGCCCAAGCTACCAAGCCATATTGGCGCAACCGCCGGGCACCGTGCGCGGCCAGATCCGCCTGACCGAACAAGGCGAGGTGATCGGCTCCAAGTACGCTAACCCCGACATCGGGCGGCGCAACCTCGAAACGCTGGTGGCCGCCACGCTGGAGGCCACCCTACTGCCGCCGGGGCTGGCGGTGCCGCCGAGGTTTTTGCGCGCTGCCCAGCGCCTGTCGGATGCCAGCATGGCCGCCTACCGCGATCTGGTCTATGAAACGCCGGGTTTTGCCGATTATTTTTTCAGCGCCACCCCGATCCGCGAAATCGCCGAGCTCCACATCGGCTCGCGCCCGGCCTCGCGCAAAGCCAACCAGCGCANTGCCAGCATGGCCGCCTACCGCGATCTGGTCTATGAAACGCCTGGTTTTGCCGATTATTTTTTCAGCGCCACCCCGATCCGGGAAATCGCCGAGCTAAACATCGGCTCGCGCCCGGCCTCGCGC
>BBPD01000324.1_pt1 | contig 13302 bp, 11 predicted proteins | sample 1344911 | NCBI WGS metagenome assembly BBPD01 (sample SAMD00019088, study PRJDB2971) | groundwater metagenome | biome: freshwater biome; feature: mineral spring; material: ground water | place: USA: CA, Sonoma | collected 2011-09 | depth surface m
CTTCGTCGAGTGGATGGCGCTCGACCTGGTGCGCAACGCCGAGGGCGACGTGCTGGGCGTGACCGCGCTCGAAATGGAAACCGGCGAAACCTATTTGCTGCAAGCCAAAACCACGCTGCTGGCCACCGGCGGCGCCGGGCGTATTTTTGCCGCCTCCACCAACGCCTTCATCAACACCGGCGATGGCTTAGGCATGGCGGCGCGCGCGGGCATCCCGCTGCAAGACATGGAGTTCTGGCAGTTCCACCCCACCGGCGTGGCCGGGGCCGGGGTGCTGCTCACCGAAGGCTGCCGTGGCGAGGGCGCGATTTTGCGCAACGCCAGCGGCGAGCGCTTCATGGAGCGCTACGCCCCCACCCTGAAAGACCTGGCCCCGCGCGACTTCGTCAGCCGCTGCATGGACCAGGAAATCAAGGAAGGGCGCGGCTGCGGCCCCAACAAAGACTACATCAACCTCGACATGACGCACCTGGGTGGCGACACCATCCTCAAGCGCCTGCCCAGCGTGTTCGAGATCGGCCACAACTTTGCCAACGTGGATATCACCAAAGAGCCGATCCCGGTGGTGCCCACCATCCACTACCAGATGGGCGGCATCCCGACCAACATCCACGGCCAGGTGGTGCTGCCCGACGGCAGCGGCGGCCAGCGCCCGGTCCAGGGCCTGTATGCGGTGGGCGAGTGCGCCTGCGTCTCGGTGCATGGGGCGAACCGGCTCGGCACCAACTCGCTGCTCGACTTGCTGGTGTTTGGCCGCGCGGCCGGCAACCACATCGTCAACACGCTGGAGCGCAAAGCCGAATTTGCCGACTTGCCCGCCGACGCCGCCGACCGCTCCCTGGCCCGGCTGGCCCGGCTCGACACCTGCACCGATGGCGAGTACGCCCAAAACGTGGCCGACGAGCTGCGCGCCACCCTGCAGCAGCACGCGGGTGTTTTCCGCACCCAAGCCAGCATGGACGAAGGGGTGGGCAAGGTCAATGCGCTGCGCCAGCGCGTGCAAGCCATCGGCCTGAAAGACAAATCCAAGGTTTTCAACACCGCCCGCATCGAGGCGCTGGAAGTGGAAAACCTGATGGAAGCCGCGCAAGCCACCATGACTTCGGCCGCCGCCCGGCGCGAGTGCCGCGGTGCCCACACCGTGAACGACTACGAGCGCGCCGCCGACGACGCCGAGTTCCCGCTGGGCCGCAACGACCGCGACTGGATGAAGCACACCCTGTGGCACAGCGCAAGCAACTCGCTCAGCTACAAGCCGGTCAACCTCAAGCCGCTGACGGTGGCCTCGGTTCCGCCCAAAGTCCGCACCTTCTAAAGCTGCCGACGCGCACCCCACCCGGAGCACCTGAACATGGCCCTACGCACCTTCAAAATCTACCGCTACGACCCCGAGCGCGATGCCAAGCCCTACATGCAGACGCTGCAAGTGGAGCTCAGCGGGAACGAGCGCATGCTGCTCGACGCGCTGATGAAGCTCAAGGTTGTTGACCCCACGCTCTCGTTTCGGCGCTCCTGCCGCGAAGGCGTGTGCGGCTCCGACGGCATGAACATCAACGGCAAAAACGGCCTGGCCTGCCTGACCAACATGAACACGCTCAAGGGCGAGATCGTGCTCAAGCCCCTGCCTGGGCTGCCGGTGGTGCGCGACCTGATCGTGGATATGACGCAGTTTTTCCAGCAGTACCACAGCATCAAGCCGTATTTGATCAACACCAGCCAGCCGCCGGAAACCGAGCGCCTGCAGTCGCCCGAGGAGCGCGAAGAGCTCAATGGCCTGTACGAGTGTATTTTGTGTGCGAGCTGTTCCACCTCCTGCCCGAGCTTTTGGTGGAACCCGGACAAATTCGTCGGCCCGGCCGGTTTGCTGCAAGCCTACCGCTTCTTGGCCGACAGCCGCGACCAGGCTACGGCCGATCGGCTCGACAACCTGGAAGACCCGTACCGCCTGTTTCGCTGCCACACCATCATGAACTGCGTCGATGTCTGCCCCAAGAACCTGAACCCGACCCAAGCCATCGGCAAGATCAAGGAGATGATGGTGCGGCGCGCCATCTAAGCCAGATGACCCCCACGCTTGCCACTTCGTGCGCTGCGCTGCCCCCCGAGGGGGCTGCCCCGCCTTGGGACGGCCCGGCGGCGGGGCTGACCCCCACGCTTGCCAACGCCGACGCCGACCCGATTGATGATCGCGCGCTCAGCAAGCTGCGCTGGCGTTGCAGGCGCGGCTTGCTGGAAAACGATCTGCTGCTGGAGCGTTTTTTTCTGCGCATGGGCAGCTCCATCAGCGAGCGCCAAGCGCGCGCCATGCACACTCTGATGGACTTGTCCGACCCCGACCTGCTCGATTTGCTGCTCTCGCGCAAAGCTCCCGGCCCCGAGCAAAGCAGCGCCGAGGTGCTGGAACTGCTGCAGCAGTTGCGCCCTGTTTTGCAGCCGCCCTTGCAATCTGATTGCCCCCAGTTTTAGCCCCTTAGCCCCTTTTTCCCCTCACCCCCTCAAGGATGTCGCATGAAACTCGCTGACCACAAAGCCACCCTGTCCTTCAGCAACGGCGCCCCGAGCATGGATCTGCCCGTTTATGCCGGCACCATCGGCCCCGACGTGATCGACATCCGCAAGCTCTACGGCCAGACCGGGATGTTCACCTACGACCCCGGCTTTCTCTCGACCGCTTCGTGCCAGTCGGCCATCACCTACATCGACGGCGACAAAGGCGAGCTGCTCTACCGCGGCTACCCGATCGAGCAAATCGCCACCCAGTGCGACTACCTCGACACCTGTTACCTGCTGCTCAACGGCGAGTTGCCCAACGAAGGCGAGCGCAACGGCTTTCACAAGCTCATCCTGAACCACACCATGGTCAATGAGCAGATGCAGTTCTTCCTGCGCGGCTTTCGGCGCGACGCGCACCCGATGGCGGTGCTCACCGGCTTGGTGGGTGCCCTGTCCGCCTTCTACCACGACAGCACCGACATCAACAACCCCGAGCACCGGCGCATCGCCGCCATCCGGCTGATCGCCAAAATGCCGACCTTGGTGGCAATGGCCTACAAATACGGCGTCGGGCAACCCTATATGTACCCGCGCAATGACCTGTCCTACGCCGGCAACTTCCTGCGCATGATGTTTGGCACCCCGTGCGCAGACTACGTGGTCAACCCGGTGCTCGAGCGTGCGCTGGACCGCATCTTCATCCTGCACGCCGACCACGAGCAAAACGCCTCCACCTCCACCGTGCGCCTGTGCGGCAGCTCGGGCACCAACCCCTTTGCCGCCATCGCCGCCGGCGTGGCCTGCCTGTGGGGCCCCGCCCACGGCGGCGCCAACGAGGCCTGCCTGAACATGCTCGAAGACATCCAAGCCAAGGGCGGTGTGGCCAAGGTGGGCGAGTTCATGAACCAGGTCAAGGACAAAAACTCTGGCGTCAAGCTCATGGGCTTTGGCCACCGCGTGTACAAAAACTACGACCCGCGCGCCAAGATGATGCAAGAGACCTGCAACGAGGTGCTAAGCGAACTCGGGCTCGAAAACGACCCGCTGTTCAAACTGGCCAAAGAGCTGGAAAAAATCGCGCTCGAAGACGACTACTTCGTGCAGCGCAAGCTCTACCCCAACGTCGACTTCTACTCCGGCATCGTGCAGCGCGCCATCGGCATCCCGGTCAAGCTCTTTACCGGCATCTTCGCGCTCGCGCGCACCGTGGGCTGGATCGCCCAACTCAACGAGATGATCAGCGACCCGGAGTACAAAATCGGCCGCCCGCGTCAGTTGTTCACCGGTTCACCCCGGCGCGACGTGCCGACGCTGATCAAGCGCTGATTCTCGCCCTAGGCAACCCCGGCCCCCACCCGGCCCCGCTTCCCTTTGTGGGCGGGGCTTGGTGCAGTGTCTCGCAAATCACCTAAAGGCACCGCCCACACATGGGACGCACGCTCTACGACAAAATCTGGGACGAGCACGTCGTCCACACCGAGCCCGACGGCACCGCCGTGCTCTACATCGACCGGCACCTGGTGCACGAAGTCACCAGCCCGCAGGCCTTCGAGGGGCTGCGCGTGGCCGGGCGCAAGGTCTGGCGCGTCAGCTCCATCGTGGCCACCGCCGACCACAACACCCCCACCCACGGCTGGGAACTGGGCTACGCCGGCATCGCCGACCCGATCAGCAAAGAGCAGATCACCACGCTCGATGCCAACATCGCCGAGTTCGGTGCGGCGGCCTTCTTCCCCTTCATGCACCCGCGCCAGGGCATCGTGCACGTGGTGGGGCCGGAAAACGGCGCCACCCTGCCCGGCATGACGGTGGTCTGCGGCGATTCGCACACCTCCACCCACGGCGCTTTTGGCGCACTGGCGCACGGCATCGGCACCAGCGAAGTCGAGCACGTGCTGGCCACGCAGACGCTGCTGGCCAAAAAGGCCAAAAACCTGCTCATCCGCGTCGAGGGCCAACTGCCCCGGGGCTGCGGCGCCAAAGACATCGTGCTGGCCATCATCGGCCGCATCGGCACCGCCGGCGGCAACGGCTGCACGATCGAGTTTGGCGGCAGCGCCATCCGCGCCCTGTCGATCGAAGGCCGCATGACGGTCTGCAACATGGCGATCGAGGCCGGCGCCCGCGCCGGCCTGGTGGCGGTGGACGACAAAACCATCGCCTACCTGCAGGGGCGACCGCTCGCCCCCAGTGGCTTGGAGTGGGAGCAGGCCGCGACCTACTGGCGCACCCTGCAGTCCGACCCCGACGCCGTTTTCGATTCCGTGGTCGAACTCGACGCGGCCCAGATCGCGCCCCAAGTCACCTGGGGCACCTCACCCGAAATGGTGCTGCCCATCACCGGCAGCGTGCCCGACCCGGACCAGATCAAGGACGCGGGCCAACGCGCCGCCGTGGAGCGCGCCCTCATCTACATGGGCCTGCAACCGGGCCAGCGCTTGGCCGACCTGAGTGTCGACAAGGTGTTCATCGGCTCGTGCACCAACAGCCGCATCGAAGACCTGCGCGAAGCGGCGGCGCTGGTGCAAAAGCTCGGCCAAAAGGTGGCGCGCAACGTGCGCCAGGCGCTGGTGGTGCCCGGTTCCGGCCAAGTCAAGGCGCAGGCTGAACGCGAAGGGCTGGACCAGATTTTTCGTGCCGCCGGCTTCGAGTGGCGCGAGCCCGGCTGCAGCATGTGCCTGGCCATGAACGCCGACCGGCTCGAACCCGGTGAGCGCTGTGCCAGCACCAGCAACCGCAACTTCGAGGGCCGCCAAGGGGCCGGTGGCCGCACCCATCTGCTCAGCCCGGCCATGGCGGCGGCGGCGGCCATCGCTGGGCACTTCGTCGATGTGCGCCCCTACGCCTAACTTTCCAAGGAGTCTCATCATGAAACCCATTCTCACTTTGTTGCTGCTGGCCGCCGGCCTGGCCTTGAGCGGCTGCGGGACCATCGCCGGCATCGGCCAAGACGTGCAACGCGGCGGCCAAATCATCCAGGACGCCGCCCGCTAGCACCCCTTACGCCACTATGCAAGCCTTCACCGTACACCAGGGCCTGGTGGCCCCGATCGACCGCGAGAACGTCGACACCGACGCCATCATCCCGAAACAGTTCCTGAAATCGATCCGCAAGACCGGTTTTGGCCCCAATCTGTTCGACGAATGGCGCTACCTCGACGTCGGTCAGCCGGGTCAAGACCCGGCCAGCCGCCGGCCCAACCCCGACTTCGTGCTCAACCTGCCGCGCTACGCCGGGGCCTCGGTGCTGCTGGCGCGCAAAAACTTTGGCTGCGGCTCCAGCCGCGAGCACGCGCCCTGGGCGATCGAGCAGTACGGCTTTCGGGCCCTGATCGCGCCCAGCTTTGCCGACATCTTCTTCAACAACTGCTTCAAAAACGGCCTGCTGCCGATCGCGCTGCCCGAACCGCAGGTGGCGCGCCTGTTCGACGCCGTGCACGCCTTTCCCGGCTACGCGCTCACCATCGACCTGCCGCGCCAGTGCATCGTGCTGCCCCAGGGCGAAGAAATCGCCTTCGAAGTCAACCCCTTTCGCAAGCACTGCCTGCTCAACGGACTCGACGACATCGGCCTGACGCTGCGCCACGCCGACACCATCCGCACGTTCGAAGCCGAGCGCTTGGCCACCAAGCCGTGGCTGGCGCGAACCTGGTTGGGCTAAAGTCCCCGATGCGGCCTGCCTGCCCCCGACCGACCCGCGTTGGCGATTTTTAAGCCTCAGCGCCTTGTTTTGACCCTCCCCGCGCCCAGACCCGGGCCACACGCCTTTAGGCTCACGCACCATGAAAATCGCAGTCCTCCCCGGTGACGGCATCGGCACCGAAATCGTCGCCGAAGCGCTCAAAGTCCTGCAAGCGCTGGGCTTGCCGTTCGAGTTCGAGCACGCCCTAGTGGGCGGGGCCGCCTACACCGCGCACGGGCACCCGCTGCCCGAGGCCACCTTGGCGCTGGCGCAGCAGGCCGACGCGGTGCTCTTTGGGGCCGTGGGCGACTGGAAATACGACCAGCTCGAACGCCACCTGCGCCCCGAGCAAGCCATTTTGGGCTTGCGCAAGCACCTCGGGCTGTTTGCCAACTTTCGCCCCGCGATCTGCTACGAGCAACTGGTCGATGCCTCCAGCCTCAAGCCCGAGCTGATCGCCGGGCTCGACATCCTGATCATCCGCGAGCTCACCGGCGACATCTACTTTGGCCAGCCGCGCGGGCGCCGCATCGCCAGCGACGGCCTGTTCCCCGGCAGCGAAGAAGCCTTCGACACCATGCGCTACAGCCGGCCCGAAATCGAGCGCATCGCGCACGTGGCCTTCAAGGCGGCGCGCCAGCGCGGCAAAAAAGTCACCAGTGTCGATAAGGCCAACGTGCTGGAAACCTTCCAGTTCTGGAAAGACGTGGTGACCGAAGTCCACGCCCAGTACCCCGACGTGGCGCTGGAGCACATGTACGTGGACAACGCCGCGATGCAACTGGTCAAGCGCCCCAAGGCCTTCGACGTGATCGTGACCGGCAATATGTTTGGCGATATTTTGTCCGACGAAGCCTCGATGCTGACCGGCTCGATCGGCATGTTGCCCTCGGCCAGCCTGAACGAGCGCGGCCAGGGCCTGTACGAGCCCAGCCACGGCAGCGCCCCCGACATCGCCGGCCAGGGCATCGCCAACCCGCTCGCCACCATTTTGAGCGCGGCCATGCTGCTGCGCTACTCGCTGCGCCAAGACGCCGCCGCGGCGCGCATCGAGGCCGCCGTGCAAAGCGTGCTGGCACTGGGGCTGCGCACCCCCGACATACACCGCGAAGGCTGCACCCGCGTCGGCACGGCGCAGATGGGCGCGGCGGTGGTGGCGGCGCTGCGCGCGCAGGTGGGCTAAAGGCTGAGGCGCAGCCCCGCGCTTGCGTGCTGCGCCGCCTTTAAGTCGCAGCAGCCGCTCGCTGGAGCCTGCGCCGACGCAACACCCAAGCGTAGATCACCACGTTAAAAATCAGCACCAGCGCCCCGAGCACGAACTGGAGTTCGCGCGTCAGCCCCTCGGGGTAAATGACGGCCAGCAGATAGTGCTCGATGAAGCCGCCCTCCACCCCCGCTTGGCCCGCCAGCGCACGAAAGTGGTTTTCGATGTCGGTCAAGGGGCACGGGGCCCCGGCCAGCATGACAAAAAACGCCCAAGCGGCGCAAGGCAGTTGCAGCCACGGCACCCAGCGCCACCAGAGCGCCAGCACGGCCCCGAACACCGAAAACACGATGTAGAGCAGGTGCAGCGACATCACCAATTCGGCAGCCAGACGGTAGAGCATGAGGGAACCTTGTGGGCTTGGACAAAAGGCAGCGGGCAGCCAGATCAACAGAGACTAGCGCAAAACCCTGGCCCCGGTGTGCAAACCCGAGCCCGATCGAAGCCCATGCAAGGCCATGCTTGGGGCGCACCTTGCCGCCCACCACAGCCGCTTGGCGTTAGAATGTCGCCCTATGTTTACGCACTGCGCGCCCGCACTCCAAGCAGCCCCCGCCTCGCGGCCGGGCTTGGCGGTGCGCGCCCTCATCAAAACCACGACCGGCTGAATCCGGTTCGTCGCGCCCCCACCCGGCCAGACGAGCCGGGGCAGCCGGTCTGAAACGCGGATTGCAGTGCGGCTGTTCTGGCCGTGTGCTGCCGCAGCGATTTTTTAACTGAAAGGGCGTTTGTCATGAGCAAAGTGGTAGGTCTGGTCGGCTGGCGCGGCATGGTCGGCTCGGTATTGATGGATCGCATGAACGCCGAAGGCGACTTCGCGCACATCGACCCGGTGTTTTTCTCCACCTCCAACGCCGGTGCCCCCGCCCCGGTGCAGGCCCTGTCCCGGCCCACCCAGCCCACGCTGCAAGACGCCCACGACCTGGCGGCGCTGGCGCGCTGCGACATCATCCTGAGCTGCCAAGGCGGCGACTACACCAAGGCCGTGTTTGCGCCCCTGCGCCAGAGCGGCTGGCAAGGGCACTGGATCGACGCCGCCTCGGCGCTGCGCATGGAAGACGACGCCGTCATCGTCCTCGACCCGGTCAACGAGGGCCTGATCCGCACCCGGCTGGCTGCGGGCGGGCGCAACTGGATAGGCGGCAACTGCACCAACTCCATCCTGCTCATGGGCTTGAACGGCCTGTTCAAGGCCGATCTGGTCGAGTGGGTCAGCTCCATGACCTACCAAGCGGCTTCGGGCGGCGGCGCCAACCACATGCGCGAGCTGCTGCAAGGCATGGGTGTGTGCCACGCCGCCGTGGCCAGCGAACTGGCCAATCCGGCCAGCGCGATTTTGGAAATCGACCGCAAAGTGGCGCACGCCATCCGCCAAGAGGTGCCGCGCGAGTACTTCGGTGCCCCGCTGGCTGGCGGCCTGATTCCGTGGATCGACGCGCAGCTCGACAACGGCCAGTCCAAAGAAGAATGGAAAGGCCAGGCCGAGGTCAACAAAATCCTCGGCACGGCGCAGACCATCCCGGTCGATGGCCTGTGCGTGCGCATCGGGGCCATGCGCTGCCACAGCCTGGCGCTCACGCTCAAGCTCAAGCAAGACCTGCCGCTGGCCGAAATCGAAACCCTGATCCGCAACGGCAACCCGTGGGTCAAGTGGGTGCCCAACGAGCGCCTCGCTTCGGTGCAAGAGCTCACGCCCGCCGCCATCACCGGCGGTTTGCAAGTCGGGGTTGGTCGGGTGCGCAAGCTCAATATGGGGCCGCAGTACCTGTCGGCGTTTGTGATCGGCGACCAACTGCTGTGGGGCGCGGCCGAACCGCTGCGGCGCATGTTGCGCATCCTGTTGGCGGCTTGAGGGTATAGTTCGTGCTGCGTCACCCGTTGGTGTTGCGTAACAGCAACGCCAGCGGTCTTGCGAGGGGATTTTTTAGGCGACTCGCACCATTCGAGCGCCCCTTGAGCTTGTCACCCCAACGCGCAGATGTTATGGTGAAATCTTGCTAAATATGGCAGAGGTATTTGTGCAGCACGACCCCACCCCAGGCTCCGCTACTGGGCCCCGTCATGGCGCGCCCCGTTTGCGCGCGCCGAGCTTTGCTCCGCGCTTGCACCTCGTGGCCGCCGCCGTGGCGCTGGCTGCCACCCTCACAGCCGGGCAGGCTTGGGCGCTGGCGCTGGGCCGGGTGACGGTGCAGTCGCAATTGGGCGAGCCGCTGCGCGCCGAAATCGACCTGCCCCAAATCACCCCGCAAGAAGCGGCCACTTTGCAAGCGCGCATCGCCAGCCCGGATCGCTTCCAAGCGCTCAACATGGGTTTCAACCCGGTGCTGGCCGAGGTGCGGCTGGAGCTGGTGCGCTTGCCCGACGGGCGCAGCGTCTTGCGCCTGAGCAGCACCAGCGCCATCACCGAGCCTTTTCTGGACCTGATGGTGCAAGCCAACTGGGCCAACGGCGAGTTGATGCGTGGCTACACCCTGTTGTTCGACCCGCCGAATCTGCGCCCGGCCCCGCCCCCCCTGCCCCCGGCCGCTGCACCCCTGGTGACCGAGCCGCCCCCGGCCGAGCCCGCGCCGCCGCCACCGGAGCCGCCCCAGCCAGAACCGCCTGCGCCCACCCCCGCCGTGGCTGCGCCTGCGCAGCAGCCACGCCCGCTGCCAGCGCCCGATATCGCCCCAAGCCCGGCACCCGCAGCAGCCCCCCGGCCCGCTGCCCCGGTGCGCGTCGCAGTGCGCTCGGGCGACACCGCCGGTCGCATCGCCCAGGCGCATCTGCCCGAGGGCGTGTCGCTGGATCAGATGCTGGTCGCGCTGCTGCGCGCCAACCCAGCCGCCTTCAGCGCCCAAAACGTGAACCGCCTGCGTGCGGGCACGGTGCTCGAACTGCCCGACGTCCAAGCGGCCCAGGCCACCGCCGCCCCCGAAGCGCGCCGCTTGGTGCAGGCGCAGACGCGCGACTTCAATGAATTCCGCCGCCGCCTGGCGGCGCTGGCCCCGCAGCAAGCGACCGAAGCCGCCGGGCGTGCGGCCGCCGGTGCGGTGCAGGCCGAGGTAAGCGATCAGCGCCCGGCTGCGGCCGCTGCAGACCGCCTGACGCTGGAGCGCGGCGCCCAAGCCGCTGCGGCCGACCGAATCGCGCAAGCGCGCCAGCAGTTGGCCGACGAGCAGCGCGCAGCCGAAGTGGCGCGCAACGTGCAGGAACTGGAGCGTTTGCGCCAAGCGGCGGCAACGGCTGCCGCTGCAACGGCTGCGGCTCCCCCAGCCGCCGCCCCAGCTCCGGCAGCACCGCCTGCGGTCGCAGCCTTGACGCTGCCCGCCCCACCCGCCGCGCCCGTGCCTGCACCCGAAGCGCCCCCGCCTGAACCACCGCCTGCGCCGCCCCCGGTGCCGCAGCCCGCACCCCCTGCTGCTCCGCCCGCCCCTGCACCGGCCCCTGCACCCGAACCCACCCCCACGCTGCTGCAATCGCTGCTGGCCAACCCACTGGCGCTGCCTGCTGCCGCCGGTGCGGGCCTGCTCGTGCTGCTGGGTCTGCTGGGCGGACTGATCTGGCGTCGGCGCCGGCAAGCGCAGGCCGCGGCGCAGCAAGACGATGACCCGGCCTCGGAACTGAGCGCCCAGGGCCAGTCGGTTGACACCAGCGAAGAGGCGGCACCGTCGTCCATGATGTATTCGCCCAGCCAGCTCGACGCCGGAGGTGAAGTCGATCCCGTGGCCGAAGCCGAGGTCTATCTGGCCTACGGCCGCGACAAGCAAGCCGAAGACATCCTGCTCGAAGCCCTGCGCCAGCACCCGGAACGCCTGGCCGCGCACCTCAAGCTGCTGGAAATCTACGGCCAGCGCCAAGACGTGGCCGCTTTCAACGCCGCCGCGCAGGTGTTGCACCAAATCAGCGGCGGCAGCGGCCCAGATTGGCAGCAGGCGCGCGAAGCCGGCCAGTTGCTCGACCCCGAAAACCCGCTGTACCGCCTGGGCGGCACGTCGGCTCCTGCCAGCGCGGAGCCGGATGCATCCGACCTCGACCTGGGTTTTACAGCCGCAACGCCACCGCCCTCCACACCTGCACCCGCCGCGCGACCGCGCAGCCAGGCCGACGAGGACCTAGAAGACCTGCTCATGGGCACGCGTCCCAGCAGCTCTAACACCGGTATCGATTTCGACCTCGACCTCACCCAATCCGAAACCCCGGCGCGCGAACAGGGCAACGCAATCGATTTCGACCTCGACCTGGATGCACCACCGCCCAGCGCCCCGGCCGAAGCCGCACCCAAGGCATCGACCCCGGATTTCGGCCTCGACCTGGACTTAGACGAAACCCCCACGCCACCGGCCGCACCCGCGCGCACCGCACTCCCGCCCGAGGTGCAAGGGCTGTCGCTGGACCTGGACCTGAACGAAGAACTCGACTCCTCCGACCCGCTGCAGACCAAGCTCTCGCTGGCGCAGGAGTTTGAGGCCATAGGCGACGCCGACGGGGCGCGCTCGCTGGCGCAAGAGGTCGAGGCCGAGGCCACCGGGGCGCTCAAAGAGCGGGCGCAGGCCTTCCTGGCGCGGCTGGGCTAAAGGCCAGCGCTCCCGCTCTGCTTGCAGAAAGCACCCACTTTGCGCCTCGCGCTCGGCATCAGCTACTGCGGCAGCGCCTACCAAGGCTGGCAAAGCCAAACCGGCGGCCAGACGGTGCAAGACCGCCTGCAGGCGGCGCTGGCCGCCTTCACCGCCACCCCGGCCGTGAGCACCCTGTGCGCCGGCCGCACCGATGCCGGCGTGCACGCCTTGCAGCAAGTGGTGCATTTCGACACCCCGATCGAGCGCCCGCTGCACGCCTGGGTGCGCGGCTGCAACCGCTACCTGCCGCCCGACATCGCCATCCAGTGGGCGCAGCCCGTGCCCGATGCCTTCCACGCCCGCGCCAGCGCGCTGGCGCGGCGCTATGTGTATGTGCTGCTCGAATCCAGCGTGCGCCCGAGCCTGGAACACGGGCGCGCCGGCTGGGTGTTCAGGCCGCTGGCGCTGCCCGCCTTGCAAGCGGCGGCGGCGCACCTGCTGGGCCGGCACGATTTCACCAGCTTTCGCGCCTCCAGTTGCCAGGCGCTCAGCCCGGTCAAGCACCTGCGCCGGCTCGATATTTCCCGCCACGGGGCCTACTGGCGCTTCGAGTTCGAGGCCGACGCCTTTTTGCACCACATGGTGCGCAACCTCATGGGCTGTCTGCTGGCCGTTGGCCAAGGCTTGCACCCGCCAGAGTGGATTGCCGCCGTGCTGGCGGCGCGCAGCCGCGCCGTTGCCGCCCCCACCTTCGCCCCCGATGGGCTGTACTTCCTCGGCCCGGTCTATGCCCCGCACTGGGGCCTGCCCAGCCACGTGCCGGGGCTGGACTGGCTGCCCTAGTGCAGCCCCAACCATTGCCCACCATGCCACACCGCACCCGCATCAAAATCTGTGGCCTCACGCGAGCCGCCGACCTGCACCATGCCGCCGCCGCCGGGGCCGACGCCGTGGGCTTCGTGCTCTACCCGCCCAGTGCGCGCGCCCTCAGCGCCGCCCAAGCGGGCGAGCTGGCGCGCTTGCTGCCCTCCTTCGTCATGCCGGTGCTGCTGTTCGTGAACCCGAGCGCGGCCGAGGTGCAGGCCGGGCTGGCCGCGGTGCCGCAGGCGCTGTTGCAGTTTCATGGCGACGAATCGCCCGCCCAGTGCCAGGCGCTGGCCCAAGGGCGGCCCTATCTGCGTGCGGCGCGCATTCCACTGGGCCCCGACGCGGCGCGCTTCGATCTCCTAGAATACGCACAGCAACACGCCGGCGCGCAAGCGCTGCTGCTCGATGCCCAGGTGCCGGGCTACGGCGGCGCCGGCCACGCCTTCGACTGGACAGCC
>BBPD01000457.1_pt1 | contig 13267 bp, 17 predicted proteins | sample 1344911 | NCBI WGS metagenome assembly BBPD01 (sample SAMD00019088, study PRJDB2971) | groundwater metagenome | biome: freshwater biome; feature: mineral spring; material: ground water | place: USA: CA, Sonoma | collected 2011-09 | depth surface m
CGAGTTTGTCTGCGTGGCGCTTGATCCAGGCGCGGACGCGGCCGCGCACGCTGTCGGGGGGTAGGGTGGGGCGGGTCATGCGACCCCCTGAGGGTCAAAGTTGATATCGCACGTGGTCGCCTGTTCAAGCGTGAGCATTGGCTCGCCCGGACCTTTCTGCTTGCGCGCGAAGCGACTTGCGAACTCCCCAACCCCAGCAGAGGCCATGAAAGAATGGCAGGCGAGGCAGGAAAGCGCGCCGGCTACCGATTCGGCAGCGGTTCCAGCTCGCTGCATGCGTGCGGCGTGGTGGGCGGGGCTCATGACGGCACCGCCTGCGTGGCGCTTGGGTAGCTCAAAACCTTGGCCGTAGTTATCCCGTAAGCCAATGAAACCAAGTCCTCGTAATCGCCTTCGGGAGAAGGGCAACCAACTGGACCGCCAACCGCCCCGGCGACGGCGAATGTACTTCCGTCTGGAAGCTCGATTTTTACCGCCATTAGAGCCGGGCAGACGGACTTTGAAACCCACTCAGCAGCCCTTGATAGGATAGCCTGACCCTCGCATTCTGGCGAATAGACGCATCCCAGCCAGACGCTGTTCGCCTCTTCGCTAATTCCTTTTTGTGGGCCCATACCGTTAGTAAGGGAGTGAAACAATGAAATGGGCACCCACTCAAGAAAACCCGGCTCTTCAAGCTGGTCAATTGAGCTTACAGTTGTAACAAGAGACTCGCGAGAAACCCAGGCTTTCATGCCGCCCTCCGCGCTTCTGCCCGCTTGTCTTTCGCGACAGCCCGCCCAACGGCCCAGCAGACCATCCCGAAGGCCCAGGCCGCACCGGCGAACATCGCCCCGTGCCAGACCAGCACGCCGAGCACGCCAATCTGCAGCCCGATGTTTGCCTGCACGCGCCACTCGGGCGGCTCGGGCTGCGAGGCAAGCGACTTGACGGTGTCAACGTGCAGCCCAAACGACGCGAGAGCCGCAAGCGTAAACACCGCGAATGTCGCAACGTTGCGCGCGCCTTCGATGTCAGCGCCGAACCCAGCGCCGAACGCCATACCAAGCACAGACCAGTACGCGACCCACGTAATGGTGCCTGTCGAATTTTTCATCCGGGCGTCTCCTCCCGTTGTGTGGATTGGTGGCGAGCATAGGAGTCGAACCTATCGAGTCGTGACAACGGCGGGTTTACAGCCCGCCCCGGCGCCCATCCGGTAACGCTCGCCTCGTTTACGCGTTCACAGTCCCTCTCCAGCGAACTGTCACGGGAACCATGATCCTGTCGGGCTCTTCAAGCACCGACGATGCCCAGGGCGCGCGCTCGACCTTCGCCGATGCGAGCGTGGTGCCCTTTGCGTAGTATGCAACACATGAGTCAGCCACCTCAAGCGCTGCGACGATCGACTGCGGCCGGCTGCAGACCGTGACCTGGCCGAAGCCCTGCAGGGTGGAGCCGCCATCGTTCTGCACGCCGTAGTTCGCGGTCTCATTGGGGAACCATCGCAGCTGAAGCCAGACCCCGGCATCCGGAGGGGTGAACGCGATGCCAGGGTATGCCACCGGCAGCGCCGGACTGTATTCGCCCGCAAACAGCGTCAGCCGCTCGGCGAATTCCTCATAGATCGCGTTCAAGCTCACGGCGCGTGCTCCTACGGATAGCGCGACATGGCCTCGCGGACCACGTCGGAAACGATGTTCTGCCAGTTCTGCGCGGCGCTGCGGCTGAACCCGTAGCGCTCTTCCATGAACGGCGCATACTCGGCGGTCCAGCCCCAGTAAATCACGCTTCCGATCTTAGCCCCGGCGATAACCAGAGTGTAATCGAAAGCGCCCGGCTGTTCGTCCTGACGGCTTGGCCCAGTCGGCCATCCCGTGAGGCTGGCTTGGCCTGACGCCCGCAGGAACCCGGTGTCAATCGGCAGCTTGCCGCCCGCGCCCTGCACCGTTTGCGCTTCGGCAATCACGCGCTGCGCAGCCTCCTGAAACACGGCCGTAGCCCGGCGCTCTGATTTCTGCACCCACTTGCGGACGTCGGCGGCGAAGGTCTTAGCCATCGGACAGTCCAGCCAGGAAATCCACGCGAGTCTGCGACACGCAGCGGCAGTTCACGATCTCCCCAGCCCCCGCCCCCATAGACCCATCCCCCGGCCGCATCATCAACGCCCCCGATGGCGTCCGGAACGGCTGTCGGAAATCGACCGTCTGACCCGCCATCGCGCCGTGCGAGTCGCGCACGCGCGCATCGCTGGCGGTGCGCCAGATTTTCACGGTGCGGGTCAGGTCTACGATGCCTAGGTCAGCGGCCTGCAGGATCGATTCGTCGCGGGCCGCGTTAAACGCCTGCAGAGCCTCCGTCCGCGCGATGTTCTCGCCGCGCAGCCGCAGCAGGCTATCCGCATACCGCGCCGTCAGCCGCTCCACGTCGCGCAGCTTGATCGGCTTTCCGTCGCGGATCGCACGGCGCACGATCCCGTCTAGCCTGCGGTCACGCAGCTGGCGGGCCAGGTACTGTTCCAGCTTGTCCGGATCGCCCGACAGCAGCTGCGCTCTGGCGTTCTCGACAAACTGCGCCTGCTGCGGTGTCAGCCCGACGATTCCGCCCGTGCGTCTGCCGGTCTGGCTGTCGATCCTGCCTACGATGTCCAGCGCGGTCGCGCGCGGGTTCTGGCCGCGCACTGTGCCTGCCGAGACAGCATCGCGGATCGCCTGCAGCTGCTCAGCGTTGATCCGCGTCACCAGCTGCGATGAATGCTCGCGCAGCCACACCTCAGCGCGCGGCGCGCGGACGTCAAACCGGATTCGCAGCGTGCCGCCGATGCCAGCCGCTGCGGCCGACTGCGCGACCGCGCCGGATTCCATGACGCCGCCACCAATGTAGGCAACGCGGATTGACTCCAGCAGCTCGGCCCAGGTCGCAGGACCGATGCCCAGCACGCCGGGGATTTCGTCAACCCTGCCGGCGCTGATCAGCTCGGCGACGCGCTGGATCTGTGCCGCACTGGCGATGTCGCGAACCGTGCGCAGGAACGCGGCCCGGATCGCCGGAACCTGCAGCTCCTGCTGCTCGCGAATGGTGCGCTCACTCAGCGCCACGACAGCCAGCCGCGTTCGCTGGTCGCGACAGGCTCTGCGGGCTCCGCTTGGGCCTGCGCGGGTTCTGCTGCTGGCTCGGGGTCGGGTTCGGCATGCGTGGGCTGCGGGGGCTCTGCGGCCGGCACCAGCAGGCCAGCGCGCGCCCATGCCTTGATCACGCCAGACTTCGACACCTTTTCCCAGCCCGGAACCTCGCAGCCAGCACCAGCAGGAATCGTCACGCCTGCGACGGTAAGCGCGTGCTTCGAGCGGTTCAGGATACGGGCCATGTCGTTACTTCCTCACGATGATCAGATACGCAGCAACAGTGCCCTGCGCAGGTTTTGGCATGATTCTCACGATGTTGTGAGCGACCCCGGACAGCTTGACCTTGTCGGTCGCCTTTGGAACCACGACGCCGCCCGGAATCGTCACCATCAGGTCAGACGCCAGCACGCTGACTTGATCGACGTACTGCGCAGACACGCCGCGCACTGCGGCATCGATCGGGGTGTCAACGAAATTCACCGGCCCAGGATTGTGCGCCGGGCCGCTTCCGGGCGTCGCGACAGACAGCACTACGCCGCCTTGATCGAACTCGCGCAGCAGGTCGCGCGCGATGGCCTGCATTTCGCCGTAGAACGACATTACCGCACCGCCGTCCCGGCCAGCGAAGACCGCGCATAGCCCGTCAGGATGCGCGCCAGGATGCCGCCAACGGCCAGCACGGTCGGAACCATGCCCTGCACGCCAGTGGTGCCGGCGTACTCGACCGACACGGCGCCGTCAACGCTGGCGGACTTGATCTGCTTGCCGAGCGTGATGTCAGGCATCAGCGAGCCGGGAGTCACCAGCTCGCGCAGCGCTGCCTCATAGGTCGCGTTAATGACCTCGATCGGAATTTCATTGACGCCGATGGCCTCGCCATCCACGTCCGTAGCCCACTCGCGCGGCCACTCACGTTCCTGCGTCCGGAGCCCGGTCTTCTCGCCGGGGAATTGGTCGCGGAACGTGACGTCAATGTAATCGGTCGCCCGGACCAGCGCGGCGGTCTTGTGCGCGTCGCTGCCGTTCCAGTGCGTGTTCCCGCGCGCCGTGTGATATGCGTTGGCGCCCGCCAATGTGCCGTAGTGAGACACGTCAGCCCTCCGGCTCAGCGACCACGATGGCGCGAGCGCGCGCCTCTTCAAGCATCGCGCGCAGCTTGTCCGTCCCTGTGCGGCCGTGCGGCTTGATGCCATGCTCAGCCAGTGCGGCTAGCAAGGCCTCGCGGTCGTCAGCCTCAGCCGCCTGCGGTGCCTGCGTCGCCGGCTCAGCCTGACCCCACAGCCGTTCGCGGCGGGGGTCAAAGTCAGAAGCGTTGATGACGACAGGCTGGCCGTCTCGATCAACAGTCAGGGTAGGCAGGCGCATGCGGGTCTCCGGTGTCAGTGCCAGAAGGCGGGGCCATTCCAGGCCCCGCCCGCCGTTGTCGCTTAGCGCAGCAGCAGCGCGGTGTGGCGCGGCTGCGTGACCTTCCAGCCCCAAGCAAGCGACACCTCATAGCGGACCTTGCGGTAACCGCCGTACACACGGACCTCAAACGCAAGGCCGGAACGCGGGTCCGTGAGCATCATGCTGTCAAGCGCAAGGTCGCCTTCCTGCGGAATCGCAGGAGCGCGCGTCACCAGCTGAATCGCGTTGCGGTAGAACGCCACGCCGGCCGGGCTCCACAGGTTGATATCCGGGCTCGCCGCGACGTTGCGCACCACGGTAATCGCAGTCGCGGACGCCGGGATTGCCTGACGCAGGCCGGGCTCTTGGATGGTGATAACGCCACCGCCGTTGACCGCAGCGTCACCGCTGGTCACCACGTAGCGCTCCGAATCGCCCGCGAAGGTGATCACGTCGCCCACCAAGATTGAGCCAGTACCAGCAGACGCCAGGGTGATCGTGGTCGCGCCGACCGCATAACCGGCCGTGTTGGTCGTGGCGCCGGCAGCCGTGCCGGTGACGTGGTCGTCGAAGCCCGCCGACTCGCGGACGGCCATTCCGTACGGGGTGATCAGCACGCCCTGCTGATTGACCGGGACTTGCGAGAAATCGCGGTTCGTGTTGATGCCGTACAGGGTGTGCACGTTGGCGCCGGCCGTGGTGTCAATCACCAGATTGAGGTCACTGGGCGGCGCGCCGTTGTCAACCAGGATCTTGCGCAGCTGCGAGGCGTCCGACATGTTGGACGCGAACGGCACAGTGCCGACGGTGCCGAAAGCGCGCGAGGCGCCAGCGACTGCCGCAGCGGCAAGATCGGCCTCGACTTCGTTAACCAGTGCGCGCAGAGCCTGCGCGAACATGTCGGCCTGCACGCTCAGATAGCCCGGGCCGGTGTTCAGGCCGCGCTGCTCCTCGCCCACAAAACCGAACTCGGCCGCCTTGGCCTTGCTGATGGTGATGGTGCCATTGCCGATGGTCTGATCCGTCGGCTCCGGGATCGTCATGGCCGGCGAGATGTTGCCGGTCGTGTTGCTGGGCGCGATCGGGTAACGCACGTTCTGGCCGACGGCAGCGCGCTCTGCGGTGCTGTTGCGAGCCACGGCCGGAATGAAACCGACCAGCTCGCGGGAAACGGTGTCCAGACCCGCGTACAGGTCCGGCAGCAGATTGGTGAGAGTGTTTGCCACGGTGATGCTCCTTCTCGGGTTTCGAGTTTCTTTGAGATTGGTTAGGGGTGCCGCATGCCGATCCCGGCGACGCCCCTATCCAGGGGAGCGCGCATAGCATAACGCAAGTCAGTCCACAATCTGCAAATTGCCCTCGCGGGCTGCAAGTGCGGTCTTGGCCTGCTGGGCCGGATTCATCTTGCCGAACTCCGCGCGAGTCACGACGCGCGAGCCGCCTGCGCCGTCAACTGCGCCGGCGCCACTGCCGCTATGGCCGGTGCCGCGCAGGATCTTGTCGCGATTCGGGTAGGACTGAATGAGCTTTTCCAGCGCTTCGTCGAAGTCGGCCGGGTTGCCAGGATTGGCATCGCTGTAGATCAGGTTACCGTGCGCGTCCTTCGCCTGTACCTTGCCGTCCTTCAGCTCGAAGTGACGGCCGAATGCGGCCTGCGCCAAGTCGGCGGGAATGATCAGCTTTTCGGCGATGACCTTGGACCGCGCGAAGCTGCCTCCGATGCGCTCTTGATACAGCTCGCGTTCAAGCGCTTCGGCGCGCTCGGCGAACGGCTTGTAACGCTCCTCCACAGACTTGATCGCTGCGGCCTTGATCTCTTCGACCTTGCCCGCCTCGATCAACTTCGATTCGTCAAGGTTCTTCGCCACCTCCAGCGCGCGCTTGGCTGCGGCAGGATCAAGGCCGGCGAATGCCTTCAGCTGCTGCTCGAACGCTTCAGCGCGCTCGCGGTTGCCTTGGGCCTCGCGGTTCAGGCGCGAAATCGTCTGGTGCATTGCCGGCGCGTCGTAGCTGAATTCCTTGCCGGAGTCGTCCACATAAACCGGCTTCCCATCGTTCAGAACCACCGCGCCATTTTCGTCAAGCTTCAGTTTCATCGGTCTCGCTCCTGCGCTTCCGCGCGTTATGGCCGTCTGGCCTTTGCGCCCCTCGCCGTCCGGTTTGGGGCAGAAAATCAGGCTTGCTCAATGCCTATGATCGAGTCAGCCAGCAAGCGTTCGCGCTCTGACTCTTCGTCAAACTCTGGACTAAGAATCCCGTAACGCTTCATCTCGGCGCGCAACGTCGCACCGGAAATGTCACCGTTCTCGCGCGCCTTGATGAGCCATTCCGGGGCCTTGTCCTCGAATGCGTCAACGCCGAAGTCAGTGAAGACGCGGACTTCCGGTGAGGTTGGCTCTGCCAGCCACTTTGCCGTGATCACAAGCGCCTGTTCAAGCGCATCCTTGAGCGCAAGCGCCCAGGCCTGCACGGCGCTGTTCCCTTTGGCTGCAGCGACCGCCGTGGTGATCTTGGTCAGGTTGCCCGACTGCGCCGTCAGCGGCTGGCGGCCCAGCTCGCGCAGCTGATTGACGGTCTTGTCAACGTCGTCTGACAGAAAGCGCAGCACGTCGGCGGCCGGCGTGATGAACTGCCACTCGCCGTGGCTGCCATCCGTGCCCGGTGGCGCGTACAGCACCGCCTGCGGCCCGACAGGAACAGCCTTCGGGTTGCCCGCGCCGTCTGTCGCTGGCGTTACGCCGTTACCTGCCAGCATCGGAAAGCACGTCAGGGCCTTGATGTGCTTGAGCGCCGTTTCCTGCTGATACAGCTCGACCTGCAGGTCTGCAGCGTCGCGCATCGGCGGATGAAAGCGCCACTTCGAGCCCTTCCGGCGGCCCGTAATGAAGGGGACCATCGGAATCTGATCAATCGTCATGGGCGCACCGTCTTCGAGCACCCATTCTTCGTTTTCGTTCTTCCGCAGAACTTCCCACGTCACCACTGGCGTGAGCGATCCATCGTCGCGCGCAACCACGGTGCGGCGGAAGATGCGCAGCTTGTCCGGCGCCTCCAGGATCTTGACAAGCGTCAGCTGCTCACGGCCCTGCATTACCTTTGATTCGATGTCGATCACAGCAGACGCCGGCACGTGCACCCAGTACGGGCGAACGCCTGCCGCGCGCTCCTCCTCGACCGTGCGCAGCCCTTCGGCGCGCGTGTAGTCAATCAAGATCCAGTCAAGCGCATGCGCGATGCCGGCGAAGAAAGTCTCACCGGCGAAGACATGCAGATTGTTGCCGCGCCCGTCCACGTCCTCGAACATTTCAAGCATGCGCGCCGATGCGTCACTGGCAAAGGCGACTTCCTGCGCGAACGGCTTGCTGGCCAGCCCCTCGACAATGTCGCGGAAAACGTTCGTGAACTTCGCGTTCTCTGCCCGAAACCTGTAATCCCGGTCCGTCTCATTCGGAAACTTGGGCAGGTACTTTTTGCCAGCCTTGCGCATCGCGTGCGCGCCGGCAAGGATCGTATCGACCTGCTCCCAATACGGAGCCATCGCTTCCCAATCTTCGCCCGGCTTGCTGGGGTCTTCAATCATTGCCATAGGTCCCGAAAAGCGGTGTCGGCGGCGTCTCTAGCAGCTCGGCAAACGCGCCTGAGGCTGCGTCCACCTGATCATCGTGCGCCCCGCCCGGGAAAACGCACAGCTCGTCTAAGAATACCTGATTCCAAGCACCGCGCAGTAGCTTGACGTTTCCGGCCTCGGCTTGGGCCTCCAGCGGGCGCGCTCGATCGGTCTTGCTGCCGGTCTCTGTCTTGGCGCGGATGTCCCAGCCAGCCAAGGCTTTGACAAACGACAAAGCAACGGACTTGCCTGCTGCGCCAGGGTCTTGAGGAATCCGGATAGGGACCGCCTTGCCGTCAGCCGTCGCGGTGTTGCGCACCATCGTTTCGACGCCTGCAGGCGAGCAGCGGTCGCGCACCACGTCTTCGACGTAGTAGACCCCGTTGGCAACGGACATGAGCAGGCCGACAGTCCAATCCGGGTCAGTGCCCTGAGTGGCCTCGGTCCCCGCGAAGTCCCAGCGCCGTACGCGGCGCCTGTTCGCCGGTAGGGCGTCCACCACCTCAAACCACTGGCGCTTGAACCGCCCGCCGTCTCGCGGGGCCGGGCGCTGCTGGAACTGGCCGGCCGTGGCGTAGCTACCCATTGTCCGCTTCAGGTCCGCGACCTGCTCAGGCCCGAACCGCTCCGGAAACAGCAGTTCGCCAGCAGCCTTGCGCGGGTCGCTAAACCCGATCGACGTAACACAGCGGCGCTCCGGCTCAAACTCCATCGGCAGCATCAGGTGCACGTAATCCAGCGCGCGCGACAGAATCACGCCCGACGTGTCGCGCTCGTGCAAGCGCTGCATGATCACGATTTTTGCCGACTGCTCAGAGTTGACGCGGGTCGGCAACGCTTCCGTGAATGTCAACTCGGCGGCCTTCAAGGCGGCCTCAGAGTCCGCGTCGTCAACAGAAAGCGGATCGTCGAGGATGACGCGGTCGCCGCGCGATCCGGTCATTGACGTGAACGCCATTGCTTCGCGGAATCCGGTCGCGTCGTTTTCAAACTTAGTCTTGGCGTTTTGATCGCCAGTCAGCGTCACCGGCCATCGATCCTGAAACCATCGCGACTGAATCAGCCTTCGGCATTTCAGGTTGTCGCGGGTTGCAAGGTCTTGCTTGTGCGCCGTGCCCAGGTATCGCAGATGCTTCATCCCGCGCGGTCCCCATTCCCAAGCGGGCCACAGCACCCCCACTAGCAGCGACTTCATACAGCCCGGCGGGATGTTGATCAGCAGTGACCGAATGTGCCCGTCCGTCACCGCCTGCATGTGCTCGCAAACGGCATCCAGAGCCCAGCCCCAGCGTAGCGGCGTGCTTGGCTCAAGCACGTGCCACGCCTCGCGGCAGAACGTCGCCAGCGACCGCCGGCACGCCTCCCGCTCGATCGCCAGCCAATCAGCCCGGGTCAGTGCCAGCGCGGGCATTCATCAGCTCCTGCAGGACGGCATCGGACAGCTTGCCAGGGTCGATGGTCTGCGTCTGGATCGGGCCGCCGTCGGCGCCGGTGTGCTCCATTGCTACGCGCTCGCCGTAACGCTTGGGGTCCCACTTCGCCAGCAGCTTGAGGCGCGTATCCACGCGCAGCTTTGAACGCTGAATGTGGTCGTGGTCAACCACTAGCGCGCCTTGCTCGGACCGCTGATAGTCGCGAGTGCCATCATCGGCAATAGAAAGCGCATCGGCTGCAATGGCGTCGAAACCGTCTTCGCGCGCGCGCGCGATGCGGCGGCTTACAGATTCGTGCGCTGCCATCCAATCACGGACCGTAGACGGATGCGGCATGCCTTCATCGCGACAGATTTGCGCAAGAGGCTCGCCCTTGGAAAGCCTCTCTGCGATCTCCTCGACGATTTCCTCAGTGTATGTCGTCGGTCTGCCGGGCTTGCGCTTTGGCGCGTGCCCGGCTTGGTTGATCGTGACCGGATGCTTTCCGGGTTTCGGCTTAATCGTCTTCATCGTCACTCGGCGGCGGGTTAACAGTCTGGCATCCAATCCCGGAGCATCGGTCGCCGGTGTTACCGGTGTCGCGATATGGGCCCGGCGAGTTTAGGCGATTGCCTGTGCCGTAATCGGTGCGGTCGCGCCCGATGGTATCGCGCTGCGTGTTGTCTCCGGTGCGCCAATCGCCCTGAAACTGATCGCCGCCAATCTGATCGCGTCCTACAACGGTTTGCGTTCCCGAGATTTGATCGCGGCCGATGTTGGTTTGAGTGCCGCTGATCAAATCGCCGTTTACGTGGGTGGTGGCTGGCTGATTTGCAAAAGCGTTGAACGCTGCCGCGTTTGTCCGCTCCCATCCGCCGGTCAGCCTGTCCATAATGCCGAGCTGCAATTCATTGTTGCTGCGGATATTGTCGCGGTTGAATCGGTTTGCGCTGTAGTTGTCGAATGAGCCAAGCACCTGACCAGTAAGCGGCGAAATATTCCGGATGTGCTCCGACCATTCAAGCTTACGCGGCGGCGGCGCAATGCCCTGTGATGCCGCCCCACCAAGCGCGGCGGCCTCGACGATGGCCGCGTAAGCCGCTCGCTGCATGACGCAGTTGGCGTCGCCGTTGCAGGTAGTGCCGTCTGCGATGGCGGCGATTCGCTCAGCCTGTCGGGCCTCCCTGCGGTCTTCGGCCTGAAGATACCCGGCATAACCCGGATCGATCCGCCCCGAGCTGGCGCAGCCTGCCAGCAGGGCTGCAAGTGTTAGTGCCGCGATGGTTCGCATGGTGTGCCTCCGTGGTTGTGTGCCCGAGTGTAAGCGGGCGGTGCGTTGGTTGCAACGTCAGTCGGGTCAAGCGGGACATGTTCCGCAGTGCGAACAAGTGGGTCTGAGTGGGTGTTTTCCGTTTCCCCCGTTACGTGTGTGCGCGCGCACGTATACGCGGGCGTGCAAACGGTGGAAACGGAAAAGGGCCACTTAGACCCACTTTCATCGTAAGTCATTGATTTTCAGTATGGCCACGGATCGCGCTCGCGGATGCTCACGCCCTCCACGCACTGGATACCGTCTCGCAGAACGGAACGGAAGCCGCGCGACTCCAGGGCGGCCACAAACCGCTTCTGCGGCAGGACGTACTCGCCAGCGTCTTCCGCCCACTGCCTGAACGACTTATACAGCTCGCTTCGGCGCGTAGGACCACCCTTCGGCGTGACGTGCTCTGCCATCCACTGCCCTAGCACGTCCTGCTGTTCCAGGTAGTCCGCCGTCGCCGCCCGAACCCTGTCAGGCGCCTGAAGGCCCACGCGCTGCCACTGCATGCACCCTTGGATGGCCCAAGCCAGGATGCCGCCGGCTTCGGCGCGCAGGCGCTCAGCTAAGCCTGTGTCCCTACGCTCCGCCGGAATATTGGCCTCGAATGGAATCAGGTACAGGCGCCTCCGGATGGCTTCGTCTACGTTTCGCAGGCCGGGCTTGTGATTTCCGGTCATTACCAGCTTGAACTGCGGGATGTACTCGAAATCATCTTGGCGCATAAATCGCGCAGTTACAGGGTCGCCACCTGTCAGTGCTTTGATTTTAGCCTCTGCCCAACGCTTGCCTTCTTCGGTTTCTTGGGCGGCAACCAAGCGCGCGCCCATTAGCCTCGCCAATTCCGTCGTATGGGCTTCGTGTTTACGCTCTGTGAACATATCCGCAGGGGCAGAACGGGCGTAATCGCCCATGATCCACTGGAGTGTTTTTAGGAATGTGCCTTTGCCGTTTCCGCCAGTTCCGTAGACGAAAAACAGGGCGTGATCGCGAGTCGATCCAGTGAGTGCGTACCCCGCCATTCGCTGCAAGAATCCGATTAGCTCGGCATCGCCTTCGCATGCCGTGTCAAGGAATCGAAGCCATGCCGGGCAATCGCCACCGGGCGCGACTTGAGTGATTTTCGTCATGTGCGCCGATCGGTCGCCCTCGCGAATTTCTCCGGTGCGCAAATCCACGACGCCGGCCGGGGTGTTCAAGGCCCACACGTCGGCGTCCCATTGTTCTATGGTCGCGGCGTGACGTCGGTCTGACTTGGCCAGTCGTTCCACTGCTGCAACAGTGCTGGCGAGCCCGTACCTCGCGATCACGGATCGGCGCTGCGTCTCCGTGGTGATATGCGTTTGATCGTTGCGTGCCTGCGCCGCGACGCTGCGGCAGATGCGGCGGGCAAGGTCAAACACGTGCAGGGTGTTCTCCTCCGTCCACCGCTGCCCGCGCCAAATCATCCAGCGACCCCAGGGCGCTACGTAGCGCAGGTCGTCCGCAAACTGCGCGGAGAACGCAAGCGCTGCGTTGTCCTCGCTGTAGAGTTCGGGTAGGTCTTCGGTCTCGGGGTCGGCGGTTTCGTCCAGCGCAGCGTGGATGCGCGCCGGGTCCACTAGATCGCCCTGCATGACGTGTAGGGTCGATCGCAGCGGGATAGGTGTTGCGATCGGCGCGACGGCTGTTGTATGCTCGCGCGCGTCGGGTGTCTCCCCCTCGCTCGGCGCCGTTGTAAGGTCTGCCACTGTCGTCCCCCCCTGCGATTCTGGCTCTCGCCGTACAGCACTCGAACCCCCGTCGGACCTCACGCCGTCGGGGGTTTCGTTTTTTTGGGACGGTGCCCAGGAGCGCACGCGCTCTCGGCAGAACGCCACGACGGCGGCGCGGTCCCAGCCATCGGCTACGGCGTCAGCGATGTCCCACCCCTTGGGCTGTCCGTCCGTATGGATGTAACGGATCTCACAGCCGATCCCGCGCAGTCTAGCCGCGATCCTAAGCCCTGCCTCAGTCCCGGACGCATCTGCGTCCATCCACAGCGTGACGCGCCGGCCTGCCAGCGGCGACCAGTCGGTCTGCGCGTCGCCGTTGTCGCCTCCGGGCCACGTCACCGCGACGAATGACGGCAGCAGCCGGGCCGCGACGGCTTGGCATTTCTCGCCAGAGACCAGCAGCACCTGGGCATCGGCCCGGGCCGCAAGATCCTGCAGCCCCAGCAGCGGGCGCGGCGTAGGAAACGGCCGCATGCACCACCGTTCGGCGCCTGTCTCAGCGTTACGACACCACGTAACCGCCGGGGTAATCTTCCCGTCGTCGAATTCGATGCGCGCGACCCATCCTAGCAGTCGCCCGGCCGCGTCGCTGTAGGCCCAGGACGCGGACGGCCTGAATGACCACTCGCGGTCGCGTTTTGGGTTCCACACAAGCCAGTTTCCGGGCTTGACAGGGTCGAATGGCGGCG
>BBPD01000597.1_pt1 | contig 13236 bp, 12 predicted proteins | sample 1344911 | NCBI WGS metagenome assembly BBPD01 (sample SAMD00019088, study PRJDB2971) | groundwater metagenome | biome: freshwater biome; feature: mineral spring; material: ground water | place: USA: CA, Sonoma | collected 2011-09 | depth surface m
CAGATAAAACGACTGCCCGACCGCGAACACGCCGACCGCGATCGTGCGCGCTTCCTCGATACTCAGGCCGCGCGCCAGCGCCCACTCGAACAGACTCCAACTGCCGGCCAGCAGCATCAGGCCGACCAGCCCGATGCGAAAAATCAGCTCGCCGGTGAGGATGGGGCTGCCGGGCACGCGCGGGGCGCGCTGCATGATGTCGGCCTCGCGCGGCTCAAAGCACAGCGCCAGACCAAGCAGCACGGCGGTGGTCATGTTGATCCACAGCGCCTGCACCGGCAGCACCGGCAAGGGCTGTGCGGCCATCACGGCGGCGATGATCACCAGGCCCTGGCCGGCATTGGTCGGCAAGATCCAGGTGATGAACTTGACCAGGTTGTCGAACACGCCGCGGCCTTCTTCCACCGCCGCTTCGATGCTGGCGAAGTTGTCGTCGGTCAGCACCATGTCGGCAGCTTCCTTGGCCACTTCGGTGCCGGTGATGCCCATGGCCACGCCGATGTCGGCGCGGCGCAGCGCCGGCGCGTCGTTGACGCCGTCGCCGGTCATGGCCACCACCTCGCCGCGCGCCTGCAGGGCTTGGACCAGGCGCAGCTTTTGCTCGGGCGTGACGCGCGCAAACACCGTGCTGCGCTGGGCGGCCTCGCTCAGTGCGGCGTCGTCCAGCGCCTCCAGTTCGCGCCCGCTCAGCACCTCGGGCAGCGCACCCGCCGCTACCCGGCCGTCCAGGCCGATCTGCGCGGCGATGGCGGCTGCAGTCACCGCGTGGTCGCCGGTGATCATCTTGACCCGGATGCCGGCGCTGTGGCAGGCGGCGACGGCGCGCACCGCTTCTTCGCGCGGCGGATCGATCATGCCCTGCAGGCCGAGGAAGCTTAGGCGTTGCGCCACGTCCGGGTGGTCGAACTGGCTGCTCGCGGGCGGCGTATCGAGCCGGGCAAAGGCCAGCACGCGCAAGCCCGCGCGCGCCATGGTCTCGACCTGGGCGTGAACGGCGGCGGCGTCCAGCGGCGCCGTCTCGCCATCGGGTCCGAGCGCGCTGCTGCAGCGCGCCAGCACGCTCTCGACCGCGCCTTTCAGGTAGGCCAGCGGCCGCGCACCGCCGTGCAGGGTGGCCATGTACTGGTGCTGTGATTCGAAGGCGATGGCGTCGCGCCGTGGCTGGGCAGCGTGCTCTTGGGCCTCGTCCAGCCCGGCCTTGCGCGCCGCCACCAGCAGCGCGCCCTCGGTCGGGTCGCCGTCGATCTTCCAGCCCTCGTCGCCGTGCCGCAGCAGCGCGTCGTTGCACAGCAGGCCGGCGCGCAGCAGCTCAAGCAGGGCCGGGTGCTGCGCCGCATCAACCACCAGCCCAGCGTGGCGAAAAGCGCCCTGGGGCGCGTAGCCGACGCCGTCGAGCTCGAATACTTCGCCGCCGGCCGTCAGCGCCTGCACCGTCATTTCGTTGCGCGTCAGCGTGCCGGTTTTGTCGGAGCAGATGACGGTGGTGCTGCCCAGCGTCTCCACCGCCGGCAGGCGGCGGATGATGGCGTGGCGCTGGGCCATGCGCGCCACGCCAATGGCCAGCGTGATCGTCAGCACCACCGGCAGCCCTTCGGGGATCATCGCCACCGACAGCGCCACCGCCGCCAGGAACAGGTCGATCCACGCCTGACCGTGCCACAGGCCGACCAGAAAGGTGAGCGCCGCCAGGCCCAGGATGGCGATCAGCAGCAGCCGGCTGAAACCGGCGATCTGGCGCGTCAGCGGCGTGGCCAGCAGCTCGGTGCTGGCGATCAGCTCGGAGATGCGGCCGATCTCGGTGTGCTCGCCGGTGGCGGTGACCACGCCACTGCCGCCGCCATAGATCACCAGGGTGCTGGAATAAGCCATGTTGACGCGCTCGGCCAGCGCCGCATCAGCCGCTACTGGGCCGCCGCGTTTGTCCACCGGCAGCGACTCGCCGGTCAGCGCCGCTTCTTCGATGCGCAGATTGCGCGCGTGCAGCAGCCGCAGATCGGCCGGCACCTTGTCGCCCGAGGCCAGCAGCACGATGTCGCCCGGCACCAGCTCGCGCGCGTCGATGCGCTGCCTCTGGCCGCCGCGCAGCACGGTGGCCTCGGTGGTCAGCGCGCGCGTCAGCGCATCAAGCGCCACCAGCGCCTTGGTTTCCTGCACAAAACCAATCACGGAGTTGAGAAACACGACGCCGAAAATGACGGCAGCGTCGACCCAGGCGCCCACGAAGAGCTTGACCAGCACCGCCGCAAGCAGGATGTAGACCAGCGCCTGGTTGAATTGCAGCAAAAACCGCACAAACGGGCCTTGGCCCCGGCGCACCGGCAGGGCATTGGCGCCATAGAGCGCCCGGCGGCGCGCCCACTCGGTCTGATCCAGTCCTTGCGCCGGATCGGCGGCCAGTTGTCGCAGCACATCGTCCTGCGTCAACGCATGCCACTGACTTGGCTGGTGGATTTTCATGGTGCGTAAGGTCTTCATGGCAGGCAAGCAATCTCGTGACCATCATAGACGCGGCCGATGGCAGTTCGGATGCGCCGTCTTTCAGTTGCCGCGCAGCCACCAAGCCAGCGTGCCCTGCACCAGCACCAGTGCGGTGTAGGTGGCCATTTTGCCGTCGCGGCCAAAGAAAATCAGGCCGGCCAGCAAGACCAGCACACCCGCGCCCGCCAGCGTCAAGGCTTCGGCGTGCGCGCTGCAGCGCGCCGGGCGCGCGTTGCGGCGCAGGCGTGGCGCCAGCCACAAACCGGCCGCCAGCACCAGTGCCGGGGCGATGAAGGCGAGCAGGTGCCAGAGCAGGGCGAGCAAGGTCATGGGCGCAGGAGGATAAAAAAAGGAAGATGCGTTGACTCAAGAGCGCTGCCAGCGCGGCGGGATTTTATAATCGGCTCATGTCTGTCTGGGCGCTCGGCATCAACCACCATACGGCTCCGCTCGATCTGCGGGGCCGTTTTGCCTTCGCGCTCGATCAAATTCAGCCCACGCTGCGCGGCTACCGCCAGAGTCTGGCGCGTCAGCCAGAAGCCACGCTGCTCTGCACCTGCAACCGCACCGAGTTCTACGGCGCGGGCGACCAGGCCGCGGTGGAGCCCACGCTGGAGTGGTTGGCCCAGGCCGGCGGCGTCAGCAGCCAGGTGCTGCGCGCGCACGCCTACGTGTTGCGTGAAGACCAGGCCGCGCGCCACGCTTTTCGCGTCGCCAGCGGCCTCGACAGCATGGTGCTGGGCGAGCCGCAGATTCTGGGTCAGATGAAAGACGCGGTGCGCGCCGCCGGTGCCGCCGGCGCCCTGGGCTGCACGCTGAACCAGTTGTTTCAGCGCTCGTTCGCGGTGGCCAAGCGGGTGCGCAGTTCAACCGAAATCGGCGCCCACTCGATCAGCATGACAGCGGCCGCGGTGCGGCTGGCGGGTCAGTTGTTCGAAGATTTGCATGAGGTTCGGGTGCTGTTTGTCGGCGCGGGCGAGATGATAGAACTCGCCGCCACGCACTTTGCCGCCAAGACGCCCAAGGCCATGGTGGTTGCCAACCGCACCCTGGAGCGCGGCGAAAAACTCGCCAGCCGCTTTGGCGCCGAGGTGATGCGGCTGGCCGACGTGCCCGATCACCTGCACGAATTCGACGTCGTCATCAGTTGCACCGCCAGCACCTTGCCCATCATCGGGCTGGGTGCCGTCGAGCGGGCGCTGAAAAAACGCCGCCAGCGCCCCTTGTTCATGGTTGATCTGGCGGTGCCGCGCGACATCGAGCTCGAAGTCAAGGGCTTGCGCGACGTTTATCTCTACACCGTCGACGACCTGGCCCATGTGGTGCAAAGCGGCAAAGACAACCGGCAGGCGGCGGTGGCGCAGGCCGAGGCGATTGTTGACGCCGGGGTACTCAGCTTCATGCACTGGCTAGACCAGCGTGACCCAGCGCACGGCGTGGTGCCGCTGATTCGACAGATCAACGCCCAGGCCGACCACTGGCGCGACACGGAGCTGGCGCGCGCGCGTCGCCTGCTGGCGCGCGGCGAGCCGGTGGAAGCCGTGCTGCAAACTCTCGCACGCGGTCTGACGCAGAAAATGCTGCACGGCGCCCTGGCCGAGCTGCACGCCGGCGACAGCAGCACCCGTGCCGCCACTGCGCAAACTGTCTCCAAGCTGTTTTTGCGCGACAAATCCTGGCCCGACTGACCTTGGCCCATGCGGGCCGCCATCGCTGGGCCGGCGCTGCCTGCATTCCTGTTTCGCTCAACCACCCGGCGTTCCCCCCATGAAACCCTTTGTCCGCCACGCCTTGTTGCGCCAACGCGCGCGTCTGCACGAGCTCGACGCTTTGCTGGCTGCGCCCGACGTGGTCGAGCAGATGGAGCGCTTTCGCGCCCTGAGCCGCGAACACGCCGACGCTGCTGGCATGGTTGATGTGTTCAACCGCTACTTGCAGCGCGAGGCCGACCGCGCAGCCGCCGAAGCTCTGCTCAAAGACCCGGACATGGCTGAGTTGGCTGCGCAAGAAATCAGCAGCGCCGATGCCGAACTGGCACAGCTCGATGCCGAACTGCAACAACTGCTGCTGCCCAAAGACCCGGACGACGAGCGCAACGCCTTCGTGGAAATCCGTGCCGGCACCGGCGGCGACGAGTCGGCCCTGTTCGCCGGCGATCTGGCGCGCATGTACAGCCGCTACGCCGAGCGCCAGGGTTGGCAGGTCGAAATGGTGAGCGCATCGGTGGGCGAGGTGGGGGGTTACAAAGAGCTGGTGCTGCGCATCGGCGGTCGCGCTGGCGTTTACGGCAAGCTGCGCCTGGAGTCCGGCGGCCACCGGGTGCAGCGCGTGCCCGCCACCGAAACCCAGGGTCGCACCCACACCAGTGCGGCCACGGTGGCGGTGCTGCCCGAGCCGGACGAGGCGCTGGCGGTGCAGCTCAACCCGGCCGAGCTGCGCATAGACACCTTCCGCGCCAGCGGCGCGGGCGGCCAGCACATCAACAAGACCGATTCGGCGGTGCGCGTGACCCATTTGCCGACTGGCCTCACGGCCGAATGCCAGGACGGGCGCAGCCAGCACAGCAACAAAGCACGCGCGCTGCAGGTGCTGTGTGCGCGCCTGCAGGAAAAAGACCGCAGCGAGCGCGCCGCCAAGGAGGCCGCCACCCGCAAGGGCCTGATCGGCAGCGGCGCGCGCAGCGACCGCATTCGCACCTACAACTTTGCGCAGGGCCGCTTGAGCGACCACCGCATCAACCTCTCGCTCTACAAGCTGCTGACGGTGATGGAGGGCGATCTGGACGAAGTGATTCACGCCTTGCAGGTCGCGCGCGGCGCCGAGTTGCTGGCCGAGCTGGAGCAGCGCAACAGCCTATGAGCCCAAGTCCGAATTTGCGTCAGGCCTTGCAGCAGGCCCGGCAACTGGGGCTCGAGCGGCTCGACGCTCAGTGCCTGCTGTTGCTGGCGCTGGGGCGCAGGCCCGAGCAGCGCGCCTGGCTGTGCGCACACGACGAACAGGTTCTGACAGAAGACGCGGCGGCACGCTGGGCGCTCTTGCTGCAACGGCGCTTGCAGGGTGAGCCGCTGGCTTACCTCAGCGGCGAAAAAGAATTCTTCGGCCTGCCGCTGCGGGTGGACGCGCGCGTGCTGGTGCCGCGGCCCGAGACCGAAACCCTGGTGCAATGGGCGATCGAGCGGCTGGACGCGCAGGCCCAGTCAGCGCCACAGGTGCTGGACCTGGGCACCGGCAGCGGTGCGATTGCGCTGGCGATCAAGTCGCAACGGCCCGCTGCGCGCGTGCGCGCCAGCGACGCCAGCGCACAGGCGCTGGCGCTGGCGCGCGCCAACGCGCAACGCCTGGGTCTGGCGGTCGAATTTCATCTTGGCCATTGGCTGGCGCCCTTTGGCTCCGGTGCAGACTTTGACCTGATCGTCAGCAACCCGCCCTACATTGCCGAGGGCGACCCGCACCTGCCGGCGCTGCGCCACGAACCGCTTGGCGCCCTGTGCGCCGGCCCCGACGGGCTGGATGAGCTGCGCGCCATCATCACCGCCGCACCGCTGGCGCTGCGCCCGGGCGGCTGGCTGCTGCTCGAACACGGCCATGACCAGGCCGCAGCGGTGCGCGCTCTGCTGCGGACGGCCGGATTTGCGCTGCCCAGCAGCCGTTGCGATCTCGCGGGAATTGAACGCTGCAGCGGCGGGCAGTGGCCACAAGCGTGATAATTGGCCGCCACGCGACGCGATGGCGTCGTCTTGAGTCCCCCATTGGAGAAAGTCAACCCGCCATGAGCGACACCCAAACGCAAATCGACCAACTGGTCAAATCCAACGACATCGTGCTGTTCATGAAGGGCAGCGTCAGCTTCCCCATGTGCGGTTTTTCCGGTCGTGCACTGCAATTGCTCAAAGCCTGCGGCGTCGACCCCAAGGCGGTCAAAGCGATCAACGTGCTGGAAGACGAAGGCATACGTCAAGGCATCAAGGAATACAGCAACTGGCCGACCGTTCCGCAGCTCTACGTGCGCGGCGAATTCATCGGCGGCTCCGACATCATGACGCAGATGTACGAGTCGGGCGAATTGCAACAGCTCATCAGCGGCTAGGCGCCTGTCGGGCTTTGGTCGTCGAGGGCGTCTGAGGCGCGACAACGCCTTCTTCAAGGCGGTTCTGACCCCTGCGGCGGCGGCGCCGTGCGTGCGTCCGCTGGCAGGCCCAGCAGCTCGCGCGCCAGCGCCTCGGCCACTTTGATGCCGTCGATCCCGGCCGACAAAATGCCACCCGCATAGCCCGCACCCTCGCCAGCCGGGTATAGGCCGCGCGTGTTGATGCTTTGCAAGTCGTCGCCGCGCGCAATGCGCAGCGGCGACGAGGTGCGCGTCTCGACGCCGGTGAGCACGGCGTCGGCCATGTCGTAGCCCTTGATCTTGCGGCCAAAGACCACAATTGCTTCACGCAGCGCCGCCGTGGCGTACGCGGGCAGGGCGCTGTTCAGATCGACCAGTGTGACGCCGGGTTGGTACGAGGGCTGTACCGCACCCAGCGCCACGCTGGGCCGCTGCGCCAGAAAGTCGCCCACCCGTTGTGCCGGGGCATTGAAATGGCCGCCGCCCAGGTCGAAGGCGCGCGCTTCCAGCGCGCGCTGCAGCACGATGCCGGCCAGCGCGTGGGTCTGGCCCTGGTCTGCCAGAGCCTGCGCCTGCGCGGCGTAGCGTGCGCCGTCGCTGGCGCCAAACGCCGCCGTCCACAGCGACAGCTCAGAGGCCAGACCGCAGGGAAAATCGCTCGGCTCTATACCGACCACCAGTGCGGCGTTGGCGTTGCGTTCGTTGCGCGAATACTGGCTCATGCCGTTGGTGACCACGCGCCCGGGCTCTGAAGTGGCGGCTACCACCGTGCCGCCGGGGCACATGCAAAAGCTGTAGACGCTGCGGCCGTTGCGGGCGTGGTGCACCAGTTTGTAGTCGGCTGCACCCAGCAGCGGGTGACCGGCGTGGCGGCCCCAGCGCGCACGGTCGATCAGGTGTTGGGGGTGTTCGATCCGAAAGCCAACCGAAAACGGCTTGGCCTGTAGCGCGACACCCGCGTCGTGCAGCACGGTGAAGGTGTCGCGCGCGCTGTGGCCCAGCGCCAGCACCACGCGCTGCGCAGGCAGCGTGAGGGTCTGGCCGTCGCCCCGCCGGCGCACCAACAGACCGCGCAGGCGCTGGCCGTTCGCAGCAGGCCTGAGCAGCAGACCGCAGACCTGGTGCTGAAAGCGAATTTCACCGCCCAGAGCCATGATTTTCTTGCGCATCGCCTCCACCACCCGAACCAGCTTGAAGGTGCCGATGTGCGGGTGCGCCATACTCAGAATTTCCGGCGGCGCACCCGCAGCGACAAATTCGCGCATCACCTGACGGCCCAGATAGCGCGGGTCTTTGATCTGGCTGTAGAGCTTGCCGTCGGAGAACAAGCCGGCGCCGCCTTCGCCGAATTGCACGTTGCTGTGTGGGTTGAGCTCGTGTTTGCGCCACAGCCCCCAGGTGTCCTGGGTGCGCTCGCGCACCGGCTTGCCGCGTTCGAGCACGATCGGGCGCAAGCCCATTTGCGCCAGCGTCAGTGCCGCAAACAGGCCGCAGGGCCCCAGTCCCACCACCAGCGGACGCTCGTCCTCGCTGCGCGGCCAGTCGGCCAGCGCGTGACCGGGTGGCTGCCAGCGCATGTCGGGCGTGGCTTGAATCTGCGCCGCTGCGGCGTGCCGCGCCAGCAGCGCGGGTGCTGCCGCCGGGTCAGTTAGCGTCAGGTCAACCGTGTAGACCGCGTACAACTCGGCCTTGCGCGCATCAAAGCTGCGCTTGAATACGTGCAGGTCTGCAATCGCTGCCGGGTCAATGCCCAGGGCTTGCGCCGCCAGCCGCTGCAGGGCTGCCAGCGGGTGCGGGGGCGGCGCGCGGTCTGCTTTCGTTTCGGCACCGGCATCAGCGGCGCGGCGCTGTTCGCACGGGACTTCGGTCAGCGCCAGCTTGAGTTCAGCGATGCGGATCATGGGAGGGGGTTCACACGTCTATCAGCAGCCCGCGGGACAGCGGACTGCCGGGCCGCCAGAGCGTGGCTGCTGCCGCTGCCGCGCGTTCGGCCTTACGACGTGAGGATGCGTGGTGCGTCTTGCGCGTCTTGCGCGGCCTGTGCCATTTGTTGCTCGTACATGGCCTGGAAGTTGATCTCGGCCATGTGCACCGGAGGAAAGCCGCCGCGCTGGATCAGGTCAGCGACGTTGCTGCGCAAATAGGGGTAGACGATTTGCGCGCAGGCAATGCCCAGCACCTGGCCCATTTGCTCTTGTGGCAGGTGGCGAATCTCGAAAATGCCGGCCTGTCGGGATTCGACCAGAAATACCGTTTTGTCCTTGACCTTGGTCGTCACGGTGGCGGTGACGCAGACCTCGTAAATGCCCTCAGCCACCACGCCGGACTCGACGCCGAGCTGGATGTCCACCGTCGGCTGCTCTTGCGCGAGCAAGATGGCCGGTGAGTTGGGTTGTTCGAGCGAGGCTTCCTTCAGGTAGACGCGCTGAATCTGAAACACGGGGTTTGGAGTATCGGCCATGGTGCGAGGTGTGAAAAGGGGCTGCGAAGGGGATCAGTCAAGCCCGCCGGGCTGGCGTGCTGGCAGCGCTTGCCGGGGGCGATTATGTCAGCCCGCCGTGACGCAGCGCAGGCATCAGGCCCGCAGCAGCGGCCCGAGCCCGCCGCCGGCGTCCAGGGCGTGCAAGTCGTCGCAACCGCCGACGTGGGTCTGGCCGATGAAAATCTGCGGTACGCTGGTGCGTCCGGTCAATTGCGTCATCTGGGCGCGCAACTCAGGCCGGCCGTCGACGCAGCGCTCGTCGATGTCGCGCACGCCACGATTTTCCAGCAAGGTCTTGGCGCGGCTGCAATAGGGACAATAAGCGCTGGTGTAGAGGATAACTTTGCTCATGGCCACGTCCGGCGTGCTCAGGTTTTTTTCTCGACCGGCAAATTGGCGCTGCGCCAGGCGCGCATGCCACCGGCCAGCGAGCGCAGGTTCTCGTAGCCGAGTTTTTTCGCCTCGGCCAGTGCTCGGCCAGAGCGCACACCCGATGCGCACGTCAGCAACAAGGGGGCGCTTTTGTTTTTCACCGTTCCGGGCAATTTGGCCGACAAGCTCTCCAGCGGCAGGTTCTTGGCGCCCAGAATGTGGCCGGCGGCAAATTCTTCTGCGCTGCAGACGTCGATCACCAGCGCTTTTTCGCGGTTCATCCACTGCACCGCCTGCTCTGGACTGAGTGCGTTGCCGCGCGCACCGGGAACCAGGGCTGGCCACAGCAGCATGGCAGCGGCAAACACCGCGATCGAAATCAAAATCCAGTTTTCAAGAAAAAAATCCACGGTGGCGCCTTTCAGTTAAGTTGGGGATTTTAGAATGCCCGGGTTGCACCGGCGGGCCCGCTGTGCGTCTTTCCTGAACCGACAGAAAGCAATCATGTACAAACTGGTCCTGATTCGGCACGGCGAATCAACTTGGAATCTGGAGAACCGTTTCACCGGCTGGACCGACGTAGACCTCACGCCAGCCGGCGTTGAGCAGGCGAAAAACGCCGGGCGCCTGCTTCAGGCCGAGGGCTACGACTTTGATCTGGCCTGCACCAGCGTGCTCAAGCGCGCCACACGCACGCTCTGGCACGTACTCGACGAGATGGATCGTACCTGGCTGGCGGTGCAGCACAGTTGGCGCCTCAATGAACGCCATTACGGTGCCTTGCAGGGTTTGAGCAAGGCCGATCTGGCGCGCCAGTATGGGGATCAGCAGATTCTGATCTGGCGCCGCAGCTATGACACCCCGCCGCCCGCGCTCGAACCCGGCGACCCGCGCTGCGAACGCAGCGATCGCCGCTACCAGCAGCTCGATCCGGCGCAGGTGCCGCTGACCGAATGCCTCAAAGACACGGTCGCGCGCGTGCTGCCATTCTGGAGCGACAGCCTGGCACCGGCGATCGGTGCCGGCCAGCGGGTGCTGGTGGCCGCACACGGCAACAGCATCCGTGCCCTGGTCAAATACCTGGACGGCATGTCCGACGCCGACATCGTTGGCCTGAACATCCCGAACGGCATCCCGCTGGTCTACGAGCTCGATCAAGACCTGCGCGCGATCCGGCGCTACTACCTGGGTGACGCCGAGGCAGCCGAGCGCGCCGCTGCCGCCGTGGCGGCGCAGGGCAAGGCTTGATCGCTGCGCAAGCCGCGTCTGCTGACCCGGCCCCCGATGCAGCTTCCAACCTTCAAAGGGCCGGATCAGTGGCTCAGTGTTCGCCGATGCGGCGCCCGCGAGGAACCGAAACCCGCCGCACTCCTCCAAGGTGTATATTGAGCCGGCGGGGGTCGGTTCGGCGCGGTCATTCACGGGGAAATTTCAATGGGTAAACAGGTGGCTTACAAGCTGAAGATCGCGGGCTGGCTGGCCGTTGGCGCACTTGCCGGGGCCATGGCCACAGTGCAGTTGCAGGCGGTGGCGCGCGCCAGCTTGGCGCCGTTGCCGCTGGAGGAGTTGCAGCAGTTGGCAGCGGTGTTCGGCATCATCAAAACCGACTATGTAGAGCCGGTCGACGAGAGAAAGCTGATCTCCGAAGCCATCTCCGGCATGGTCAGCAGCCTGGACCCGCATTCCCAGTACTTCGACAAAAAGTCGTTCCGGGAATTCCGCGAGGGAACGGCCGGGCGTTTCGTCGGCGTCGGGATCGAAATCACGATGGAGGACGGCCTGGTCAAAGTGGTCTCGCCGATCGAGGGTTCGCCTGCTTTTCGCGCCGGCCTCAAGACCGGCGACCTGATCACCCGTATCGACTCCACCCCGGTCAGAGGTCTGAGCATCAACGAGGCGGTGCGTCTGATGCGCGGTGAGCCGCGCACCCAAGTGTTGCTGACCATTTTTCGCCGGGACGAAAACCGCAGCTTCCCGGTGACGATTACGCGCGAGGAAATCAGAACCCAGAGCGTGCGCGCACGGGTGGTCGAGCCCGGCTTCGCCTGGGTGCGGGTGTCGCAGTTCCAGGAGCGCACGGTCGAAGACTTCGTGCTCCGCATGGAGGAGATTTACCGCGCCGAGCCCCAGCTCAAGGGCTTGGTGCTGGACATGCGCAACAACCCCGGCGGCCTGCTGGACGCTGCGGTGGCCTTGTCGGCCGCTTTCCTGCCCGAGAACGTGACCGTGGTGTCCACCAACGGCCAACTGGAAGAAAGCCGCTTTATCTACAAAACCATTCCGCAGCATTTTTTGCGCCGTGGCGGTACCGACCCGATTCAGCGTCTGACTGAAACCACGCGGGGCAAGCTGAAGTCGCTGCCGCTGGTGGTGCTGGTCAATGAAGGTTCGGCCTCGGCGAGCGAAATCGTCGCCGGTGCCCTGCAAGACCACCGCCGTGCCACCGTCATGGGCAGCCAGACTTTCGGCAAGGGTTCGGTGCAGACGGTGCGCCCGCTCGGGCCCGACACCGGCTTGAAGCTCACCACGGCGCGCTACTACACGCCGCTGGGCACGTCGATCCAGGCCACCGGCATCGTTCCCAGCGTGATGGTCGACGAAACCGCCGAAGGCAATTTGTTTGCCCTGTTGCGCACCCGCGAGGCCGATCTGGACAAACACCTGGGCAATGGCGCTGCAGTCGGGGCGCCGATGACCGACGAGCGCCGCGCCGAAGAAAAGCAGCGTGAACTCGCGCGTGAGCAAGCGCGCCTGCGGCTGGAGGAAGAGGCGCGCAAAAACCCTGGCCAGCGGCTGGTGCCCGAATTTGGCAGCGAGCGCGACTTCCAGTTGCAGCAAGCCCTCAACCACCTCAAGGGCCAGCCGGTGCAGGTCAGCACCACGCTGACGGTGCGCAGCCCCGAGAAGAAGGAAAACTGAGCGTGCACCGCCCGCAGGCCCGAGCCGCCGCCGTGCTGCGCTGCGCTGCATGACGCACAGCACGGCGTTTGGCCCCGGGCCGGACCTGAGCGACCAGCAACTGCTGCGCTACTCGCGCCACATCCTGCTCGAAGAGATCGGCGTCGAAGGCCAGCAGCGCTTGCTGGGTGCGCACGCGCTCATCATCGGAGCGGGTGGGCTGGGCTCGCCGGCGGCGCTCTACCTGGGCGGCGCCGGCGTGGGCCGCATCACGGTGGTCGACGACGACCTGGTCGATGCCACCAACCTGCAGCGCCAGATTGCGCACAACCTGGCGCGGCTGGGTCGGCCCAAGGCCGAATCGGTGCACACGGCGATTGCCGCCCTCAACCCCGACCCGCAGGTGCGCGCCCTGGTGCAGCGTGCCGACGCGCCCTTGCTCGACGCCCTGGTGGCGCAGGCCGACGTGGTGCTCGACTGCACCGACAACTTTGCCACCCGGCACCTGATCAACCGCGCCTGTGTGCAGCAGCGCAAGCCGCTGGTCTCGGGTGCGGCGATCCGCATGGATGGTCAACTCGGCGTGTTTGATGCGCGCACGAGCGGCCAGGCCTGCTACGCCTGTGTGTTTCCAGAGCACAGCGAGGTGCAAGAGACGCGCTGCGCCACTCTGGGCGTGTTTGCGCCGCTGGTGGGCATCATGGGTTCTATGCAGGCGGCCGAGGCGCTCAAGCTGCTGTGTGGCCTGGGCTCGCGCCTGAGCGGGCGGCTGCTGCTGTTCGACGGGCGCGAGCTGTCGTGCACGGAAATCGCGCTGCCGCAAAATCCGCGTTGTAGCGTGTGCGGGTCGGCATCTGCCTAACGGGCATGACTTTGAAAGGCGCCCCAAAAAATGAAA